>Ga0257123_1000105_pt1 | contig 76294 bp, 73 predicted proteins | sample SI106_135metaG_FD_190185 | JGI IMG/M metagenome (GOLD analysis project Ga0257123, IMG submission 190185) | Marine microbial communities from Saanich Inlet, British Columbia, Canada - SI106_135 | ecosystem: Environmental > Aquatic > Marine > Inlet | place: Canada: British Columbia | collected...
CAGTGGAAGACACAAAGAGATTGATACACTTAGCAAAATCTTCTTTTGAGAGAGGAAATTATTTCAATTCATTGGAGAGAGTAAAGGAAGCCAAATTAACATTGGCTATAGAATCAAGTGGGAAATTCTTTAAGGAAATGAGATACGCAATGAAAGAAAATCCTGGAGAAACAACCGCAGGATTCGGAATGTTTGGTGTTTCTGTTATAGGATTATCTCTATTTGGCAGATGGAGATATTTGAAAAGGAAATTAAAGAAGCTTGGAGAGGAAGAGAATCTCCTAACCGAGTTGATGAGAGTGGTTCAGATAGAAGTCTTTGAAAGAGCAAAGATGAGCATGAAAGAGTATGGCGAATCCATGATACAGTATGAGGAGAGGTTCGGTAAGATTATAGCAGATAAAATAACATTTGAAAGCAAGAAGAATAATCTTCTTAAGTTTAAAGCTAAGAGCAAGAGGCTGAATGAGGAAAGAGATAACCTAACTAAAGTGATTGCTAAGACCCAGGAAGCGTATATCACAAAAGGAAAGTTTGAAACCAGAATATATGAAAATATGCTCAAATCATATTCAAGCAGATTGTCTGATGTTGAAGAGCAATTGGCATTACTTGATGTTAAGAAAGCTAAAGTTGGAAAAGACATAAGAGTAAACTTTAAAAAGTAAAAGAATTAGTTGTTGTGATGGGTGATGTTGTGGTTGAAAAGAAAAGTATTTTTTCAAGGATTTTTGGTAGTAAACATAGAGAAAGTGAGAAAGATTCTTCTGAAAAGATAGTTGATAATAAGAAAAATACTCAGCTTGGAAAAGAGGGTTTAAAACAAGTTGTTGGACAAGAAGTTAAAGTTAAGATGATGGATTCTCCTTCTAGTAAAGATATCGAAAGGGAGGAACTGAGAATAGCTAAAAAAATAGCTCTTGAATTTGTTGGTAGCAAGGAAAAGGTAACAAAAAAAATAGAGAATGGTTCTGGAATAAAGAATACTGATAAGGGTCTTAGTGAGGCAGAAAGAATAATTAAAGCTTCCAAGACTTCCCCCAATAGTACTGGTTATTTTAAAACAGGTATAAAAGGATTTGATTCTTTAATGAATGAAGGAATACCTGAATCTACTAGCGTTTTGATTGAAGGGGGTCCAGGATCTGGAAAGACTATTTTTTGTTTGCATGTGGCTATGGAATTTTGTAGACAAGGAAAAAAAGTTCTTTATATGAGTTTTGAAGAGCCAGAAGATAGACTGGTCTCCCACATGAAGAAGTTTGGATTTGAAGTAGAAAAGTATTTGAGAAATGGTACCTTGGTTCTTAAAAGATTTAATGCACTTGATATTGCCAGGTCTGTTGAAGCCCTTTTGTCTGAAGCAAAGAAAGAGTTATTGATAGAAGTTCAACCTATTTTAATACCAAAAGAAATTGATCCTGATTTGGTTTTGGTTGATTCTTTGACGTCCATTGCATCTGCGTTTTCAGGTGAAGAGAGCAGATTTAGAATATATATGGAACAATTATTTAGGTATCTTGAGCAACATAACATGACATCTCTTCTGATTAGAGAGGTTTCCAATCCAGGTCATGTTGGTGCTGGTTCAGCTGGTGATGGCAGTGAAGCAACTAGTTTTTTATCGGATGGAATAATAGTTTTTTACAATGTTGTGTTTAATAGTGGTGATAGAACCAGGGCCGTTGAGATACTAAAACTTAGAGGGCAATCTTTTGATAGGAGAATAGTTAAGGCTGAAATAATTAACGGCAAGGGGTTGGTTATTTATCCTAAAGAAACATTGAAGGGGAAAAACTATAAGTTGACTTAAAAATGAAAAAGATAATTTTTCTTTTATTCTTGTTTGTATTGATTAGTCCTTCTTTTGTATTTGGGGAGATTGAGGGCGAAGGTAAGACTTCTTTGGTTGCTTTAAAGTTAAGTGAAGCAGAAAGTGCGATAGCAGAATTGGAAGAAGATGGGTTCAATGTGCAAAGAGTTAGCGATCTTTTTAAAGCAGCAGAGCAAATATTTGAGAGTCAAAGGCAAATAGGGAATGAGGGAAATAGAGATTTTACATTTGTTGAGCAGTATGCTGACGAAATAATTAGTTTGAAGGGGCAAGCATATATCACAAGAGATGAATTGATATATGTTTATGGTTTTTATAATGAAACTAAAGAGAGAAGCCAAAATATTAATCTTTCTTCAGTGGATGAAATCTTGAGTGAAATGCAATTTGAGTTTGATAGTGAAAGGTATGAAGATGCCTATGAACTATTGGATGAAGCTTATTCCGAACTTGTTGAACTTGAGGGCCAGTATACTGCATTAAATCTTGCTTATGTAGCAACTGCTAAAACCTTGAAGAATTTTTTATTTAATAATTGGTTGAAACTGTTAATAATATTTGTCGCAGTTTTTGTTCTTTTCTTTATTTTTAAAAATAGACTAGTCTATTATAGAACTAAACATAAAATAAATAGGCTGATTCATGAATCTGGCGTTCTTGAAGAATTAATAAAAAATACACAATCAGGCTATTTTGAAAAAGGTAGTGTTTCTGAGTCTTCTTATCGTATTAGGATAAAGAAATTTTCCGAATTAATGAGAGATATAAATAGACAGTTGCCTTTATTGAAAGAAGCATTAGCTAAAAGTAGAAAGCGAGAGATTGCTTCTGCTGCGAGAGTTACTGGAAAATCTACGCGTTTAAATCCTGAAGAAGTTTTTGAAGAAAAAAAGAAAAAACAGGGATTTTTTAAGAGAATGTTTTCTAAGGGTGGAAAGGTTAAAAAATCTAAAAAGAAGACTGTTAAAAAAGTTAAGAAATCAATTAAGAAGAAAAATGGGTTTTTTAGTGGTTTGTCTTCAAATACCAAATCAAAAAAAAGGATAGTAGTTAGTAAATCAAAAATTAAGAAATCCCCCCCAAAAAAATCACCAGAAAGGAAATTAGTTAAGAAAAATAGTACGAAAAAAAAGATTGTAAAAAAATCTAGGAAAAAAAAGTAGATTTCTAATTAATTACTTCTTATTCAAATTTATTATATAGTTTGAATTCTAGAGACATTAGAGTATAGATAAGTATATCTTTTAACAGAGTAATCTTTAAAATAGACTTTATTTTTTATTTTTTAATGGCACAAAGAATACAAAGTCCAAGTTCAATAAATTATTATAAGAGATGTCCTCGTTGTTATTACCATAGATACATTATGGGTCTTGAATTGGCTCCGACCATTTATTTGGTTAGGGGTAAGATAGTTCATTCGGTTTTGGAAGATTTGTTTAAAGTTGGTGTTGATTCTATTGATAATGGTCATTATGAATTTGAGTTAAGAATGCTTGTGCAAAGTCTGTTTAATGAAAAGTGGACTGCTGCTAAAGATGAATTGGAAGAACTCAAATTGGGCAATAATCGGTTAAATTTCTTTTATGATGAATCTGTTGAAATGTTAGATAACTGGTTCAATAATTTTATTGGAAAGGTAATAAACAAGGCTAAGAAAGTTGGATTTAAGGAAGCTTTTGAGACTTTTAAACCAGAAACAGAAGTTTACTATAAATCTGATAAACATATGATTCAGGGTTTTATTGATGCTGTTATTAATGATGGGGGAGTTATTTCTTTAATAGATTATAAATCTTCCAGGAGAGATAATTTTACTGATGAGTATAGACTACAGCTAGCAATTTATGCTTTGCTTTATGAAGAAAAACACGGCAAGAAACCAGATTTTGTTGGGGTAGACTTTCTAAAGCACAGATCCAAAATACTTACTGTTGATGATGAGTTAATTGCTCTTGCTGCTAGAGAGGCAAAGATTATACAGGAGAAAACAAAATCGGAAGATCTTAATGATTATCCGAAAGGCACAGGCCCTTATTGCGACTGTAAGAAATATAAGGAACTGTTAGAGAAGAGAAGTTTAAAGGAATTTATTAAACCATAATCTTTAAATAAAAAATTTGAAATAGGTTTATTATGTTAGATTATCTTAAGAAGAAATTGGAAGGAAATGTAGATGATTTTGTTTTAATAGGGTCTGTTGTTGATTCTAATGATATTAAGTTTGTAAATAATAAAATTGTCAAAACAGGGTTGGAATCTATTTCATCCATATTTATTTTTGTTGCAAAGGATAAAAAAATAGTTGCAACTACCTTAAAAGATTTGACTGAAAAAGGAGCAAATAACCTTGTTAAGGATATAATTGAATTTTTGAAGCATGCCCAACCCAATAATGATTATAATGGGATTGCTAATGGACCATTTTCTTATAACAAAATAGTGGACGGATTTGATTCGAATGTAAAAGATGTTGATGCAGTTGATATTGTTGAATCTGGAATTAATGCAGCACTAAAGAACTCTAAGAGAGTTTCTGGTAAATTTGATGCTAATATCGGAGAGAGAAGGATTCTTACTTCTGGCAATGTTGATGCAACTGAAAACTTTTCTTCACTTTACTTTTCTGTTAGGGCTCTCAATTCCCCTAATGAATCAGGACATAAAACTGTTTCTTCAAGAAATTTGAGAGATTTTTGTGTTGAAAAGATTTCTGAGAAGGCAGGTGAGATTGCTAAAATGTCTATAAAACCAGATAGAGGAAATGAAGGAAGGTTTGATATGATTATAGATCCTTTGCCATTAGCCGATTTAATGGGTACTGTTGGTTCTGCTTCTTCTATAGACAGTGTTGAGTCTGGAATGTCTTTTTTTTCAGGGAAAATTGGTGAGAAAATTGGTGACTTTAATCTTATGGATGATGGCAAAATTTCTGGCGGTTTGGGTTCTTCTTCTTTTGATGATGAGGGAGTTCCCACCCAGAGAACTAAAATTATTAGCAATGGTATCTTTAAAACATATTTACATAACACATCTACTGCTAAAAAATATGGAATTAAAACTACTGCCAATGCTGGTTTGGTTGGTCCTAGTTCAAGTAATCTGGTATTAGAGGGTAAGAAAGGGAACCCCTTTGAAATAGACAAGGGAATTTATGTTACAAATGTGTGGTATACAAGGTTTCAAAACTATGCTACGGGGGATTTTTCTACTATTCCAAGAGATGGAATGTTTTTGGTTGAAAATGGGGAGATTGTAAAACCTATAAATGGGCTGAGGATAAGTGAAAATATGTTGAATCTCTTGAAAAATCTATCTACTTTTGGAAAGAATGTTGAGCAAATAACGAGTTGGGAAGCCGAAACACCGGTTTTTACACCAACTGTTTTGATAAATAAAGTTAAATTTACCAGGCCTGTTGGTTGATACAGAATTTGTCTGTTTTTCTTAAAAAGACAAGATTTAAAAGTAATAATGTTTTTTATTCTTTTTAAAGAGGTGTAGTGTAATTGTATAAAAAGAGGATATCTGGAAAGGACTATTTTTATACTAGTGTTAGAGGAAAGAATAATAGGGTTAAGTCTGTTTATTTGGGTTCTAACAGAAAGGATGCAAGTAGGAAAGCTAGACTATTGGAGTTGAATCACAAGGTTGATTATTCCCCAAATAGTAATAATTTCTTTACCCTACAAAGAAGTATGTTTGCACTACTTATTGTCTTTTTGGTTTTCTTTTTTATTTTTGGAATGAAGAACGTTGAACTTACTGGTTTTGTTGTTGATGATGGTGAGTCTGCTGTTGATGAGGAAATTGAAGAAGCGGCAGAAGAAGTTGTAGAAGAAACGATAGTGGAAGAAGTCGTTGAAGAAGATTCTAGTGGTGGTGAAGAGGAAGAAGAGGAAATTGAAGAAGAGATGGTTGATGGTTCTATTCCTTTAGATTTTGATGAAAATGAAACTAGAGAAATTAATATTACTGAGAACTTAAACATAACTGGAGAAGAGATTAATGAAACTCTTGAGATAAATGAAACATTGGATAATGATACTTCTTCTAATGAGCCTTTGGATTTGGTTAATACAACGTTAAGTGATGCTGTTTTGGTTAATGATGGGGGTAATGTAACAAAAGAGATAACTGATACTTATCATTCTGTTACTATAAACAAACCAGTGGTGTGGAAAAAGAAAGTTGTTCTAGATAAAGAGATTTCAGATTTGGTTGTAGAATTAGATTCTGAAGCTACAGATGTTAATATTGTTGAGATAGAAGATGGTGCTGAAATTGAGTTGGAGTTGGATAGTATTTACGTTAATGATTCTGGTGTTGAGAGACCCATAGAATCTACAAATTTGATTACTGGACACTCAACGTTAAGTGTAAAATCTTTTTATTATAATTTTTTAGTTTTTATTAGGGAGTTATTTAGTGGAAACCTAACAGGCTATGCTGTTTTGGAAGAGAAGAGCGAGAATATAGGAATTATTTTGGATGAAACTGTAAAAGAAGTAGAGATAGAATACCAACTACCAGGACCAACAGCAGAAGAAATAGAAGTAACAGAACATAAAAAACAAATAACAGTATCAAGTGATATTCATTATGAAAATATTCTCACATACACAGAAGTAAAAGAATCTCCAGTAGAGAGTATAAACCTCTACTGGATCAATAATGATACAAGAATAAAACAGGAATTTACACCATACGATACAAATGATAATAATCTAATAGATTACATAGAGTGGATAACACCACATCTAAGTAATCAGACATATGAAGTTGAAATAACAATATTAAATCTAAACACTTTCGTAGAGCAAGGAAATAACTGGACAGTAATGTTCAATACTACAGGAACTGCAAATCTAACAATAACTGCAGTTGGTGATGCTTCTCAAGAATTACCACCACCAAGAAATCATCCAGGGTGGGACACAAAATGGACAATATATGATAACGTTAGTGAAGATTATGATTTAAAATTCTTAGAATTGAAATGTGGAGATGAAGTCTTAGATTATGTTTGGGATGAAGAAGAAGAAAGTGTAAATATTCAGAATTACTCTTGTAATGATACAGGATATGAGGTTGGATTGAAATGGGCAAATACAACAACAGATATTGCTCTAAGATTCGATTATGGTGGGCAAGTAAGATATGCTTATGATGCAACTGTTGATATAAATGTTTCTTCTAACTCTGCTGCAATTGGAGAGAATATTTCAATGGGCTGCCAGGTTACAATTCCTAGTGGGGCTGATTTGGTTTGGCAAGATAATAGTAGTGGGAGTTATGCAGTAATTCCTTCTACAATAACTGATCTTTATTGTAATGGGGTGGCTTGTAGCCAGGCTAGTCCAGTGAATAAACAATGGTATTATCAAACTGTCGTTTGCGGAATTTTTGGCACATATAATTTGATTTGTGAGGAAAATAAAGATGTTAGTAGTGTTGAGCAGCTTGTATGTGAATCTTCTCTTTGTGGTGCCAATTTGACTACAAGTATAAATCTTACGGCTAATGTTACTTGTATGGGGTCTGGACTTTATATTGGTGCGGATGATGTTGTCTTGGATTGTAAGGGACATACGATAACTTATTCTGTCGGTTCCAGCGCTAGTAATGGTATACGCGCTGAGAACTATAATGGTTTTACTCTAAAGAATTGTAATATTGTTTATGGTACTACCTTGGGTGCAAAGTATGCTGTTTATTTTATTAATGTTAATGATTCTGTTTTGGACAATAATACTATTACTGGCAGTTCTTATTCGGTTTTCTTTTCTTCTTCTTCTTCTTCGAATGTTACTAATAATACCTTGAATTCGACAGGCAGTGCTTTTTATCTCTCTGGTAATTCTGACAATAATTTGTTAATTGAGAATGACATTATAGAAGCTGGTTCTAATGGAATACTTCTTGATTTATTTGGGGGTGGCTATCCAGAAAATAACAAAATCAGTGGAAATACTTTTTTTAATGTTGGGGCTGAAGATCTCAATATAGCTAGTGAGGGGATAAATGGAACAAATGTTACTAACCAAAATATTACGGATTATTCATTTTCTGGTGCTGGTGCTCTTTTGTCTTTTGGGAACTCTGGAGAAGAAGGATTGATCAAATTTCTTGACCCTATAAATGGAAGTGGCACTAATTTAAGTAAGGATATACTTATAGATCATAATTTTATAAGTGTTGATTCTTCAAACAAACCAGGACTAGATAAAAGAGCAATATTGACCTTTTATGATATTTCAGTCACGGGAACTCCAACTATTGAAAAGAATGGTGGGTGGTGCGGGGATGGAGAATGTACTGATTTTACTATTGATGGAAGTACTTATAGTTTTACAGTAAGTTCTTTTAGTAATTATAGTGTAGGTAATTTGAGTTGTATGTCTGAACCAACAAATAGTGTTACTCTTGGTGCAGGGTTGTCTTGTGATTCTTCTGCGATAGTTTTTCGTGGTGATAATGGAGGAATAGATTGTAATGGACATGATATAAACTTTTCAAATACTGGTCCCGGATATGCTTTTAGGTCAATTGGTGTTAATGCGGATAATAGAAAAGACAATATTACAATTAGAAATTGTAATATTCGATCTGGAGAGGGAAATGAAAATTATTATTCTGCTATTCTTTTTACAAATGTTGATGAAGGATATATTTACAATAATACAATAAATACTTTTCCGCAACACGTTGGTAAGGGCAGGATAGATGGTGTAAGTCTTAATGAGACTAGTAATATTAGTGTCATGGACAATAATATATCTTCAAATGAATTTTCTATACTTGCAGCATCGATTCATTTGCATAATTCGTCTAATATTATATTAAAGGGCAATAAACTTAATCTTAGTGGACCTGGGTTTTTTGGAATAGAAAGTCTTGATATGCCCTCTTCTTATGTGGTTATAGACTCTAATAATATTATTTTCTCCGGCGAGGGAGCAGGGATTTGGAATGTTGGACAAAACATAACTAATAACATAATTAATGTTACAAATTATACTGGAAGTAATTATGGGCTTCGGGCTTCTGAAAATTCTACTATTTTGAATAACACCTTTTATGTTAGGGGTTGTGGGGTTGAATTGTCAGATTATTCTACTTTTGAAAATAATACTGTAGTCTCTCAAAATTTTGTTGGACTTAAAGTTTTAGGTAGTTATAGTAACATTAGTTATAACAATTTCACTGCCACTGGAGACGAAGGAAAGGGAGCCTATTTTTATTCCGCCATGAATAATAAATTTTTTGGTAATGATATAAACACTAATAACTGTGATCCTCATGCTTTGCAAAGATATAGAAATTGTCACGGAATTCAGTTTTATGGTTCAAATTATAATCTAATTGAAAATAACACAATTGCTGTTCGCGGTGCAGAATCTGATGTTTTTTATTTTTATCAACAGTCATATAATAATTCTATTTCAAATAATGATATAATTTTTGCCCAAGCAGATGTAATTAAATTGGGGGATGGCGCAAGTTCACATATGAACAATTTTACAAATAACAGATTTAGTAATGTTTACGGCTATGACTTGAATATAAGCGGACAAGGGGCTAATTATACCTATTTAGTTGATCAACCAATAGGAAAGTATTATATTAAGGATGATTCAATAGTTTATTTTAAAGACACCAATGAAGGAGAATTAAGATTTCTTGAGCCGCTTGGGAAAGGTATGAGTATAGACAGAGAAAGTCTTAGTTCAGATGTTATGATAGGAAACAATTCTATTTATGTAAATTCTTCAGTAAATGGATTAAATGTTAGTGCTGCTTTAACATTTTATAATATTGATCACAATATATCAGGTAATAAAACTGCTTATAGAGAAGGTTCAATTTGTCCTAGCAAGGTTTGTAGTAATATAACTAATGTGTCGGATACTTTTTTCTTTAATGTTACAGGGTTTAGTACTTATCATATTAGTAATGAGTCTGTTTCGAATCCGTTAGGTGAAGGTTCTACTAGGAGAAATTTTGGAAATGTTGAAACTTTTGTCTCTGAATGTAATGTTAGCTCTGATTGTCCGCTTTTCTATGAAAGATGTATTGGTGGAGAATGTGTGAAAATTTTGGATGTAAATATACTTAGAACTAATTCTCCAGTTAAACCAGGAAGTACATTAGAATTTACTTATAATGTTGAATCTCCTTATGATCTTAGTGGAGATTTTGATGTTAGATATTGGATTCAAAGGGCAGGGGCTTCATTTAGTCCAGAAATTAATTCTACTTGTGGAAATAGTATAAAGGAAGGATTTGAGAAATGTGATTTCGGAGACAAAAATACTGCTGAAGCATGTTTTCCAGAATATGGTATTAATTGCACTTATTGTGATCTAGATTGCAAATTTAATGAAGTTATTGGTGACTATTGTGGTGATGGAGAATGTAGCGATTCTACCGAAAATGTGTATAACTGTCAAAAAGATTGTGGAAGGGGTAATTATTGGAATAGGTTCTTTTATTTTGTATTAGATTTCTTTAGGTTTACTGGATTTGTAGGTGCAGATATTGAAAATCAAGATTCTGTTTATATTGGTTCTGATGATGGGAAAATTATTGGAAGTGGCAGTATTTACATCCCCGAAGATTTATTGGGTGAGTATGAATTATACATTCAAATCGAAGGGGATAATTATATTGTTGAAACTAGCAGACTGATTGAGGTTTCTCATAATGTTCAAATTGTTGTTGATGTTTTGGTTGGCAGTCTTGAAAATCTTTTATCTCCTGCTGAATTTGAATTGTCTTTGTTTTCTAATGTCTTAGAAGATGTTCCTGTTAAAATTTATGAGGAACTATCTCTTGATGGGGTGCTGGTATGGTCCCAAATTAGAGATGTTTTAGTTAGCGAGGAGCTGAAGGTCGATACTTTTATTGATTATTTGGATTTTGGAGAATATGATTATAAATTAATGTTATATTATGATGATGAAGTCTATGAAAGTTCTTCTAAGATTAATATTGTTGAACAAAGAAGTGATAGTGTTTGCTCCAAGGTTTTGAATCTTTTTTATCCCACCTCTCCTTTTGATTGTTAATTTGTTTTTTGTTGAAAAACAAATATTTAAATAAGATTATCTTGCTGTTTTCTCTTTAAGAGGTGTAGGTTAATTGCATAAAAAGAGAATTGGTGGTAAAGATTATTTTTATACTAGTGTTAGAGATAACGCTGGAAAGATTGAGACCATCTATTTAGGTTCTAATAAGAATGATGCAAGGAGGAAAGCAAAATCTTTGGGAGTTAATTCCAACAATAAATCTAATTTCTTTTCTGTTGATTCCCTTAACCTACAAAGAAGCATGTTTGCACTACTTATTGTCTTTTTAGTTTTCTTTTTTATTTTTGGAATGAAGAACGTTGAACTTACAGGTTTTGTTGTTGAAGATAGTGGGTCTGATGTTGATGAAGAAGTTGCGGAAGAAGTAGAAGAAGTAGATGAAGAAACCACCGAAGAAGAAGTTGTAGAAGAAGATTCTGGAGGTGGAGAAGAGGAAGAAGAAGAAACTGAAGATGTGCAGGAAGAGTTACCTGAAGAAGATGCGGTTCCCCAGGACTTTGGCGATAATGAAACTGAAGAAATTAATCTTACTGAAGATATAAACATTACTGAAGAAGAGGTAAATGAAACTCTTGAAATAAATGAAACCGAAATAGAAGATGTTATTGATAATAGAGATAGTTCTGTTTCAAATATGACAATTAATACTTCTGAAGCAAACATGTCATTGAATATTCCAATTGCTAATGGGTCTTTGAATTTGACTAATGAAACTACTATTAATGCTGTAGAGGTTAATCTTACTAATAACTTAACTGCGAATATAACAGATACTTACACTTCAGTTACTATAAATAAACAAGTAGTGTGGAAAAAGAAGGTTGTTTTGGATGAAGAAATTTCTGATTTAATTGTAGAGTTAGATCCTAAGGCTACCGATATAAATGTGATCGGTTTTGAAGACAATATTTCTATTGAAGTAACTAACGATGAAAATATTAGTGAAACGATTGAAGAGAGTGTTCCTTTAATTACAGGGCAAGCAACATTTAATGTAAATTCTGTATTTTCAAAGGTAGTAGAATTCTTCAAAAACTTTTTTTCTGGTATTCCAACTGGTTATGTAGTTCATGAAGAAGAAATGATAGAAATTGTTATAGAAGGGGCCGTCAAAGAAGTAGAGATCGAATACCAATTGCCAGGACCAACATCAGAAGAAACAGAGATAACAGAACATAAAAAGCAAATAACAGTATCAAGTGATATTCATTATGAAAATATTCTTACATACACAGAGATAAAAGAATCTCCAGTAGAGAGCATAAACCTCTACTGGATTATTAATGATACAAGAACAAAACAGGAATTTACACCATATGATACAAATGACAACGAACTAATAGATTACATAGAATGGATAACACCACATCTAAGTAATCAAACATATGAAGTTGAAATAACAATATTAAATTTAAACACTTTCGTAGAACAAGGAAATAATTGGACAGTAATGTTTAATACCACTGGAACTGCAAATTTAACAATAACTGCAGTGAATGATGCTTCTCAAGAATTACCACCCCCAAGAAATCATTCTGGATGGGATACCAAATGGACAATATATGACAACGTTGGTGAAGATTATGATTTAAAATTCTTAGAATTGAAATGTGGGGAAGAAGTCTTAGATTATGTTTGGGATGAAGAAGAAGAAAGCGTATTTGTTCAGAATTACTCCTGTAATGATACAGGATATGAAGTTGGATTAAAGTGGGCAAATACAACAACAGATATTGCCCTGAGATTCGATTACGGTGGGCAAGTAAGGTATGCTTATGATGCTGTAAGTTGTGGAGATTATTTGACTGTAGATACCACCCTTACTGAAGATCTTACTGATTGTACTGGGCACGGTCTTGTGATGAACTTAAATGGTATAACTTTAGATTGTGCTGGCCATACCATTGACGGGGATGATGGAACTTCTGATGCAGGTGTTCATGCTAATCAGAAAGATAATCTTGTTATAAAAAACTGTGTTGTTGAGGATTTTGGAATTGGAATTTATGGTTATAACATGGAGAATTCTCTTGTTATTAATAATAATGTAAGTAGTTCCTCAAATTATGGAATAGCACTTTATGGTTCTGCAGATGGACTTACAGAAAAAAATGTAATTGAGAACAACACTATAATTAATAGTGCTGTTTATCAGATTCGTCGTGCAGGATATGTTAATAACAACAATTTTACTGGAAATGTTATTAATTCGTCTACTGGAGACGGTATAATGTTTTATGCAGGCAGGCAGTATGGGGATAGATTTGTTGATAATGCTATTGAGATCTCTGCGGATTCTTGGGAATATGGTGTATATGTTTATAAGCCTACAACTGTTTTTGAGAATGTTACATTCATCAATAATACTGTTTTAGCAAATGCTTATGGTCAATATGGTGTGAGAATTATTGCAGGAAATGGTGCGATTAGAAATTTCTTATTTGAAAATACAAATGTGACTACAAATGGTACTTCTTCATCTTATGCAATTGAATTTGCAGGTTATCCTGATACTGGCGAGATTAGTGGTACTGTTGTGAGGAATAGCGTATTGAATGCTACAGATTCTCTTTCAATTATGTATAGGGGAAACAGTACCGATGGGCCACCAAATTTATTTAATAATTATTTTGTTGATACAAAGCTTTACTCTGATGAAGCTTATTCATTGTACTTTGATGATTTTGGTGATAATGGAGTGAATAATATTACAATGTTGAACACCACATATAATGGATATCTTAGATTTATTGGTGGTAGTACTGCTGGAATGATTTTTACTGATTGGCATCTTGAGTTTTATGTAAATTCTACAAGTGGCAGTGCTTTGGAAGGTGCAAACGTTTCTGCTTGGGATAGGAATGGTAATTTTGTTTTTTCTGGACTAACCGATGTAGATGGAATGTTCAGACGGAATCTTACAGAATATAATCAAACAGATGATTATGATTATGATTATTACACTAATTATACAATTAATGCAACACATCCTAGCTCTTCCGGAAACTATACTGGACAGTTAAACTTAACAGATAATATTAGATTGAATATTACTTTGGTTATGGGAGGGGTTGTTCCCAATGATCCAAATCCTTTATTGAGTTCCCTAGATGGAAGTAATGGTACTTTTTCTGATTTGAATTGTTCTTCAACAATTTCAGATCCTAATGGAGATGATTTGAATGTTAGTGTTAAATGGTACAATAATTCTGTTCTTTGGTTGTCTGAAGATTTTAATAATTCTTATTCTAGTGGAACTTTGTTTAATGCTACTCTTGGTAGCGGAAATTTATCTGTTGGAGAAAATTGGACTTGTGGTATGCGGCTTAGTGATAATGATGGACTCGGTAATTGGGTTAATTCTACTAATTTAACAATTCTTTCCGCGGCTTCTTGTTTAGAGACCATAACTACTAGCACTACTCTTGATTCTGATCTTGATTGTCCAGGAGTAGCACACGGTTTGCAAATTGGTGCTAGCGATATCTTTTTGGATTGTGCAGGTCATATGATTAAAGGAGATGATACTGCAGGTAGTAGGGGAATTAGAGCTGTTACCTCTTATAATAATGTTACAGTTAAAAATTGTGTGGTCGAGGATTTTGATTATGGAATAATTCTCTATCCAACGAATAGTACTATTTCTAATAATACTGTAAATTCTACCCTAAGTTACGGGATTCTAGCCTACTCTAGTACTGCCTTTCTTGAGAATACAGTTATAGCAAACAATACTGTTTTGGATGCTGACACTTATTCTATTTCTATTTATAACGATGGTAATAATCCTTTTATTAATTTTAATGTGACTAATAATTTTGTTAATGACACTGTTGGTGATGGGATTATGGTTCTTAGAGGTCACCAATATGGACACATTATTAAAGATAATTATGTTGAATTGTCCGAGGATACTAGTGAATATGGTTTATTAATTTATACTCCTGAAGATGGGGGATTTGAAAACCTTTCGTATATTAATAATACTATAGTAACTTATGCTTCTGGACAGTATGGTGTAAGAATCGCTCCAGATAGGTTTAGCAACATTAGTAACATTCTGTTTGATGGAAATAACATAACTACTGCTAGTTATGGTTTTGGAATCGATCATGAGTACTATAGTACTTTGAACTCTAGTGCACACGACATTATATTTAAAAATGGAATAATTAATTCTGGTAGTTACGCTATTCGTTATTATGCAAATACTACCGATCGTGAAACCATACCTAATTTGTATAATATCTATTTTATTGATTCTGAGATATCCGGTAGCACTAATATTGCATATGTTGGAGATAGGAGTACAAGTGTTAGTCCAAACAATCTTACATTTGTAAATTGTACTTTAAATGATCATGATTTTAATTTTGTAGCAGCAAATGATGCAAGTTTTTATGTTAAAGAATATCTTGATGTTTATGTTAGTAATACTAGCGGAGATATTGAAAATGCCAATGTTACTACTTGGGATAAAGATAATAATTTTGTTTTCTCTGAATTGACAGATGCAGGTGGTTTTATAACTAGGCAGAATGTTACTTCATATAATCAGACTAATGATGCTGTTTATAGTTTTTATTCTAATTATACAATGAATACTTCTCTCCCCCAGTATACTGATACTAGGGAGTTGAATATTACTTCTTACTTACAGGAAAATGTTACTCCCAATCAGTTACCTTATTTAAGTACCATTATTTTGAATTCTACTTCTTTAACTAATCTTACTTCTGAAGATTTACATTGTTATTTTAGTGTAAGAGATCATGATAGTGAAGATGATTTGTATGCAAATTACACTTGGTATGAAAATGATGTTGCAAAATTAAGCGGGCAAATTTCTGTTACTCACGATGTAACAACCTCAATTGTTCTTGGTTCTGGAAATACTACAAAGGGGGAAAATTGGAATTGTAATGTAACTCCTTATGATTCGGAGGCGTATGGAAGTAGCGCTGAGTCTGTTAAATTAACTATTTTAAATACTGCTCCAAATAAAGTTGTATTGAAATCTCCGAAAAATGCTAGTTCTACTACCGATAGAACTCCAGATATTAGTTGGTATAATCCTGGTGATGATGATAATGATGCCTTGACTTATGATCTTTGGGTTGATAATGATTTTAATTTTCTTAGTCCTGAGATTAAGTTAGTAAAAGCTGCAGGTGTTGGTTATACTCCTACAGATGATTTGGATGTTGATACTACTTATTACTGGAGGGTTAGGGCTTGGGATGGTGAAATTTATGGTGAGTATAGTCTTGTGTGGGAGTTCGATATTGATAGTTATGTTGCAATTACAATTCCCAATGATACTATGAATTTTGGAACTATAACTAGGGATGTTTATTATGATACTGAAACAGGAGATCCGGGTCCCTTTGTCGTTCAAAATGATGGCAATGCTTTGGTTAATATTACTTCAGTGGGCACCAAGTTATTTGACGAGGCGGGATCTGAAACAGAATATTACCAATGTAAAGCAGATGATGTCTCTGGAGAAGAAGGTGCTTTTGATTCTGAAACTTCTTTGATGGACTGGGTTAATGTTACTTTTGGGTTGTTTGGTGTAGGTGATGAGAATAAAGTTGTTAATTTTCTTCAGTACCCCGATAATAATGATAGTGTTGAGATTGATGTTAGGATTAAAGCTCCTTTGGATGAAGAGGCTACGTCTAAACTTTCTGTTATGACGTTTACTGCTGCTTTGACGGAGGGGGGTGTTTGAATATGTTAAGTTTAAATAAAAGATATAAAGAATCTTCAGTTTTAGTATTGTCTGTTGTAATCATATTCTTGATAGTCTTTTTGGCTTTTAGTTCTATTACACTTATTGATCCGAGGGGGAAAATTACAGATAGATCTCCAATTTTTGAATGGAGTGGCAATTATGATAATTATACTCTTTTTGTTGACGATGATTCTACTTTTGAAAATCCCTTATTGGTTTTTGTTTTGGAGGTAAATTATTTTGAGTTTGAGACAGATCTTGAATTTGGTGAATATTATTGGAAATTGGTTGCTACAAAAGATGGGAAACAAATTGAAAGTAAACCTTTGAAGTTTGAAGTTGTATCTCTTGTTGCATATTCTCTTGATGAAGAGAAGTTGGTAAATGAAGGCAATTCAAAGTCTAAACTAAATTCAATTACAGGTGGTGTTGTTTTGGATCCTGGGCAAAGTGAAGAAGTTAATGGGGGTAATTACACATTAGAGCAAGATGAATAGAAAATCTTTAGTTGGATACTTTGTACTGTTTTTTCTAGTTTTGATTATGTCTCAATCTGTTTTAAGTTTAGGAGTTACTCCAGCTAGAGAAACTTTTGATTTTGAGCCTGGATCCATACATGAAGTAAAATTTTCTTTGGTCAATAATGAGAATAGGGATATGGATATAGTTGTTTATGCGGAAGGAGGGCTTGTTGATAGTGTTGTTCTTGGTAGCAGTATGATTAGTTTTCTTTCTACCGATGAATCTAAGTCAGTATCTTACTTTTTTACTATGCCTGATAAATTAGAACCTGGAATAACTGAAACTATGATTGTTGCTAAAGAGTTACCAAAAACTAATGCTTTCAAGGGAGCAGAAGTTAGTTCTGTTGTCTCAGTTGTTCATCAGTTACATGTTATGGTTCCCTATCCTGGTAAATATGCTACTGCTGAAATTAAGATTGCAGAGACTGGCAGGACAGATGTTGTTGACTTTATAATTCCAGTGAATAATCTTGGTGTGCAAAACATTGCTAATGCCAATGGAGTTATAGACATTTATGATCCTCTGGATGAAAAAATAACTTCAATTAGTACTACTGAACTAGGAATTTCCTCTGGTGAAAAAGGCGAGTTGACTGCTGTATGGTTAGAGAATGTTAAACCAGGAAGGTATTATGCTAAGCTTACAGTATTTTATGATGAGAAAGTTACTTCTGAAATTGAGAAGGTATTCATTGTTGGTGGTGTTGAGTTAAATGTTTTAGATATTTTAGTCAATGAAGATTTTAAACTGGGGGACATAGCAAAATTTAATATTCTTGTTGAGAGCGATTGGTCTGAAAATATAGATGGTGTTTTTGCTGAAATGGTTGTTTATACTGTTAATGATGAAGAAGTTATAAGATTTAAAAGCTCAACCGAATCTGTAGGGCCTTTTGGCAGACAGGAAGTTATTGCTTATTGGGACACGAATGGTATTAAGGAAGGAATATACAAAACTACATTGATTCTTCATTATGGTGGCAAGAGTTCAGAGATTGAGTTGGGTACTGCAATTTCTCTTACATCCATAGAATTTTCTGGACTTGAATTAACTGGTGAAGTTGTTTATGGTGAAGGTAAGATAAGTAAAACTACTGTTTTAACTGTATTAGTGATCGTTTTAGTTATAGGAAATCTATTGTGGTTTGTATACTTTAAGCGGAAGAAGAAACGAAAGATTTAAATATTTCTTTGGTATTTGAAGTGTAAGGTGATTTTTGGATGAATGAGGTGTCTAACAGAGCATTGTTTTTTATGCTTGTTTTTGCAATTGTTGTTGTGGTTGTTAGTGCATTCTTAATTTTTAATGCTGCTGGTAAAATAGATTATTCTCCAGGGGGCAATGGAGATGATAATCAGCTAGTTTCTAGCCCTGTGGGATATGTAACTATAATGGTTCCAGAAATTGATGAGGGGGATATTTACAATGAAGAAAGTTAGAAGATCGTTATTTAATAAAAATATATCAAATAATTTTTTATCAGTTTTAATTGTTTTTGCTATTTTTGCATCTGTTTTGGGTACATGGGCTAGTTTAACTATGATTGAACCTTTGACAGGAAGAGCTACTTCTGGAACTGGTGATGTTTCTGTAACTCCTGAATCTGTTACTAGTTGTACAATAAGTGATAGTGCTATTGCTTTTGGTACTTTAGCTAGAGGATCTTCGAATGATAGTTTGAATGCAAGCGATTGGCATGTTTTAGAAAATGATGGTAATGTTAACATAACTGTGGTTCAAGAAGTTAATACTGCTGGTGAATTGTGGACTGATTCTCAATATCATGCTTCTCACGAGTATTGGCAATCTAATTGTAATAATTCACAGGACAGTGAAGCAGATTGTACAACTGCTTTTGCTAATGTTTCTGTTGATGGTTCAGAGGTTACACTTATAACAAATTTGAATCCTGATGATGGTGATGATGAAGCTTATTTTGGTGTGAATATTACAGTTCCAAGTGATGAACCTGCAGGAGCACATACTGGAACAATATTGTACACTTGTAGCGCCACCTAATGCTAAGTTTTAAATATAGTTAGTTTAATTTTGGTTAATATGAAATGGGTTATTTTGTTAGGGGTTTTTTTAGTTTTGTTTTGCTTAGATGTTGGTGCTTTAGGCATTAGCCCCAGTAAAATTAATTATGATTTTGAACCTGGTCTTTCTGACGAGATAACTTTTAGAGTTATTAATTCTGAATCTGTTCCTTTTAATGTTGAAGTTTATGTCGAAGGTGATTTGGCAGAGTATTTTGATTTTGAGAGAACTCCTGTGACTTTACCTCCTGGGGAGGCAAGAGAATTTACTGTTTTTTTTAATTTTCCTTCTGACTTACGTATTGCACCTGGTGAGCACAGAACAGATATAGTTGCAGCCCAAGTTGGAGATGGAGAAGAAGGTGGTACTGTTGCTGCTTTTGTTGCAGTAGCAATTCCAGTGTTGGTTGAAGTTCCATATGAGGGAATATTCCTAGATGCAAAAATAGAAATTGGAGAAGCAGAAGCAGGAACTCCTGTTGATTTTGGTATTGAGTTAATTTCTCTTGGAAAAGAAGTTATTTCAATTGTTAATGGTAATATTGGGATAATTAATGAAGAAGGAGTTGTTGTAGATGAAATTATTTTTCAAGAGCTAAACATACAACCTCTTGATACTAGGCTTGTTTCTTTGGAATGGTTTCCAGGCGATAATTCTGCGGGAATTTATAATGCAACACTTTTCATAGAATATGATGGGGAAGAAGCAAATTTTGTTAAGGAATTCAGATTAGGTGACTTATTGATAGATATTCTTGATTTAGAAGAGAAAAAATTCAAAAAAGGCCAGATAAATAGGATAAATGTTTTAACTAGAAGTTTTTGGAATTATGAAATCAATGATGCTTATGCTGAAATATTTATCTTTGGTAGTTCCTCGAAAAGTGAATCTATGACTTTTGGTTCTTGGGAAGAGAAGACTGTGCCTGTTTATTTTGATATGAATGGATTAGAATCCGGAGAATATGAAGCAAGAGTTGTTTTGTCTTATGAAGGTGTAACTACTGAAAAAGTATTTGATATAACTATTGGAGCCATTCTTTTTTCTGTAACTAATCTTATTTATGCTGGATTGGTTGTTGTACTTATTGTTTTGGTTGTTCTATTCCTTAAAAAAAGGAAGTTATTTAAATCAAAAAAGGCAAGACTGGGTCATGGAAAGAATAAGGGGTAATCTATTATTTTTTTTGGTTTTGTTATTAATTTTTGTATCATTTATGTCCCCCCTACTTATGCATTTTAAGGTAGCAAATCTTTCTACAGGTAGAGCTACTGCAATTGGTACTGTTGAGTTAACTGTTCCTTCTGAATGCGGTAATGGTGAATGTGAGTTCGATGAAACTTGTGGAAATTGTGTTGTTGATTGTGGGACTTGTCCTGTTGAACAGGCTCCGAGCGGGTCTTCTGGTGGCGGAGGTGGTGGTGCTAGAGATGTTGTTAGTTTTGCTTTTGATCCACAGTATATTGAAGAACGTTTTTCTCAAGGAGAGTATGAAAGTAAGACAATTGAAGTTAAAAATAAAGGAAGTAAGGGAATTGAAGTTGGATTGAGTGTTAGCAATATTGAAGAATTTGTATTTTTGGATGAAAAATCTTTGTCTGTTCCGAGAGATAAATCTAACTCTTTTGAAGCTCTTTTTTCTGTTGGTCAAGATACTGAGTCTAGTGTTTATGTTGGTAGTATAAAAGGAGAATCATCGAATGTTGAAAAAGAGTTGCCAATTGTTATTACTGTTTATGAGAAAGAAGGTCCATTTCTTGTAGATATAAGTATCCCTGAAGTGTATAGAGTTATTTATCCCGGAGAAATAGTTTTGGGTGAGATAACAATAACTAATATGCTAAATACTTCTGTTTTCTTAGATGTAGAATATTCTATAAAGAGTCAAGATGAGGAAACAATATCTTATAGATCTAATTCTGTTAGTTTGAGTAAAGGTAGGAACGAATTTGAAGAGGTTTTTGGGGTTGCTGAAGATATGATTCCTGGTTATTATTTATTTTATGTTTCTCTAGATTATGAATCTAGAATTTATTCAAGTGCATCCATCTTTAGAGTTGGCCCTCCTGAAAGGTTGCCATTTTCACTACAATCTTATGTAATTTTGGGTATTGTACTTATATTGATTGGTTTGTGGGTCCTGTTCTTGTTAGCCAAGCGTAGAAAGAAAAGCAAGAAAAAGAAAGTTACATTGATTAAGATAGAAGAGATAGATGAAGGAAAACTAGTAGATAGTACTATTGCAAAGCTTGATGAATTGAAGAAATCTGGAGATGTTGATAGGTACTTTTCTATAATGAGGCATTTCTTTGCCAAGTTTTATTCAGTAGGATTTAGTCTAACATTTGAAGAGATAGTTTCTGCCTTAAGTAATAAAAAAGTTAAGAATAAAGTAAAAGTCATATCTTTCATAAATAAAATATCTCACGTACCATATCAAAGCAAAGAGATTTCCAAGATTGATTTAGATAAAATGATAGTGGATTCTATTTCTTTAGTGAAATGTTTGAAAAGTAGAAATAAAAAAGTTGTATCTAAAAGAGGAAAAAAGAGACCAAATAAGAGAAACAAAAAGAGAAAGTAGACAATAGTTTTTTAAAGGTAAAAATTGATGATTAATTTAATGTTTTAACTAGTGGGTTTATTTTTATGGTGACTAAAAAAAGAGGTAGGAAAGTCGGTAGAGTTAGAGTTTCTAATAAGAGAAAAAGATCATCTGAAGTTAAGAAAAAGATCACACCCAAGAAGAAGACACAAGTTAGAAGCAAATCTATGTTTAAAGGTTCAGGGATTTCTGGGATGGAGAGAGAGGTTGCTTTTTTTAAGAAAAAAGTTGATTCTATGCGATTGGAAATATCTAAAGTTGTTATTGGGCAACATAAAGTAATAGAAGATATGATGACTTGTTTATTTGCTAATAGCAGTGTTCTTTTGGAAGGAGTTCCAGGTATTGCTAAAACTTTAATGATCAGGGCAATGGCAAAAACAATTGGTTGTGAGTCTAAAAGAATTCAGTTTACTGCAGATCTTTTACCAACAGATATTACTGGTTTTGTTGCTTATAGCAGGACGAAGGGTTTCTTTGTTGTTAAAGGACCTATTTTTGCAAATTTTGTTTTGGCTGATGAAATAAATAGAGCACCACCAAAAGTTCAGTCTGCGTTAATTGAAGTTATGCAGGAGAAACAAGTTACTATTGGTAAAAAAACTTATCATTTGGAGAGACCCTTTATTGTTTTTGCTACAGAAAATCCATTGGAAAACCAGGGCGTCTATAAATTACCTGAAGCACAAATAGATAGATTTTTGTTTAAAGTTATTGTTGACTATCCACAGTTGGAAGAAGAAGAATTAATTATGGATCAAAATATTACCTTGAATAAATTTGAAGATTATAAAATAAAAACTGTTATTTCTCCAAAAGATATTATTAGAATTCAAGAATTAGTAAAGAAAGTTTATGTTCATCCAAAAATTAAGAGATATATAACTGAAATTGTTAGTTATACAAGGCCTTCTGCAAAAAATGATTTGAAATTAATAAAGTATGTTGAATGGGGTGTGAGTCCAAGGGCATCTATTAATATTTATTTAGCGGCTAGAGCCAGAGCATTGATGTTGGGCAGGGCTTATGTTGTTCCACAAGATGTTAAGGAAGTTGTATACAATGTTTTGAGGCATAGAATTCTATTGAATTATCATGGACAAGTTGAGAATATTAAGTCAGAAGATGTAATAACAGATGTTCTGAGTAAGGTGAAGGTTCCGTAAAAATGGGAAGGTTTCCAGTTAAACCTATTAGATTGGGTAAGCAAATAGAGATTATGAGCAAGGTTATGGATTATTCTGTTACTTCTGGAGCTAGTGAGAATTACTTTGGTATTTTTGGTGGAAGTGGGGCGGAATTTAAAGGTCATAGAGAGTATGGCCCTGGAAGCGATTCAAAGCGTATTGATTGGAAAGCAAGTTTGCGTTCAGATAAATTATTGGTTAAAGAGTTTTTTCAAGAAAAAGGAATGGATGTAATCTTTGTTTATGATGTAAGCGAAAGTATGTTGTTTGGTTCTCAAAGTAAAATCAAAGCCCATTATGGTGCAGAATTTATTTTGGCATTGGCTGGAACTGCAATGGAGGCTAATTATAATATTGGTTTAGTATGTTTTTCTGATAAGGTTAGGAAAGTTTTTTTGCCTTCTTCTGGAGGGAGACAATATTCATTGATGGTTGATGTTTTGTCTAATCATTCTACATATGGTGGGAAATTTAAAATGAAAGAGGTTTTGAGTTATGTTTCTGAGATGTTTAATCCTGGTTCTGTTATTGTACTTGTGTCAGATTTTTTGGGCGACGAAGGAGATTTTTTGAAGTATAAAAGTAAATTTAGAATTTTATCTCATAATTATGATGTTATATCTGTTGTTTTAAGAGATGTTAGAGATGAGTTTATGCCTGCTCAAAGCGAAGAGTTTGTTGTTTCGGATCCATATAGCGGTAGGAAAATAGCATTTGTTCCTTCTAAGATAAAAGATAGATTTGAGAATTATGCCAAACACCAAAGAAAAGAACTCTTTACATTTTTAAATGAAGTAAAATCAGAATGTCTCCCACTATATACTGATAAATCTTTTGTATCTGAAACAATATCATTTTTTGAAAGGAGGGGGCAGCTATCGAAATAATCTTTAGTAATCCAAGATACTTATGGTTTTTAGTGAGTCTGTTTATTTTAGTGATTGTTCATCAGGTTAGTGTTGGATGGAACAAAAAGAGAGCTTTAAACTTTGCTAATTTTGATGCAATAGCGAAAGTTACACGACAAACATTTTTCCCGAAAAGTTTTATCCCCCTTATACTTAGGCTGGCAATTTTGGTTTGTTTGATATTTTCTGTTTCAGGGTTAGGTATTTGGTATCAAGGATACGCCAGTGATTTTGATTATATCCTTTTAGTTGATGCTTCAGGTAGTATGTTGGCTGATGATTATGAACCGAATCGGTTGGAAGCAGCAAAAGAAGCTGCCATAGATTTTATAGATCTTTTAAGTGCTAAAACTAATATTGGTGTTATTTCATTTGCTGGAACTTCTTTTATAAATCAACCACTTACAGAAGATAAGAGTTTGGCAAAAAATGCTATTTCTTCAATAGAAATACTAGATGTTGGTGGCACTGCAATGGGTGATGCTGTTGTTTTGGCATCTAATGTGTATAAAATGTCTGAAGATACTTTAAATGGAAGGTCTGTAATTCTCTTAACAGATGGCCAGAGTAATGTTGGTGTTGAAATTAATGATGCTATAGAATATGCTGTTGATAATGGGATTGTGATAAATACTTTAGGTGTAGGCACTGAAGAGGGGGGTGTTTTTATAGAAGGATTAATTGTTTCGCAACTCGATGTTGGGACTTTAGAAACTCTTGCAACTGAAACTGGAGGGGAATTTCATTTAGTTAGAAGTAAAGAAGAATTGAGTGATGCATATTTTAAATTATCAGGCTCCAAGAAAACAAGAGTGTTTTTTGATGGAAGAGTTTATTTTCTTTTGATTGCTTTTGTTTTTTTATTGGTAGAATGGTCGTTGGCTAATACGAAATATAAAACAATAACTTAAAAAAGGCTGAAGTTTTGTACTATTTTTAGTGGATAATAGGGGTGTTTTATGAAAAAAAGTGTTATTTTGGTTGTGGCAGGATGTCTATTGGTTTTAATTATTGCTTTTGGAATTTTTAATATTAAATCTGTTGAGAATGTTGGAGAAGGCGGTGTTGGTGGGGAGATTGGATTTGATGAAGCTCCAGATAGTTTTAATTTAAATGTTGGAGAAGAATTCTATTATGATTTTGATGCTGGTGAAGACTATATCTTTTCAGATGATGCAGATTTTTTTGATATAGATCCTGAAACTGGTGAAGTCTCTTTTGTTCCTTTAACTGAAGGTGAGTTTGATATTGTTATAATAGCAATGAAAAATGCGGAAGATTTTTATTATAAATCAATTAGATTTGTGGTGGTGGAATGGTGAAAGGATATCTTTTTTTGGTGGTTTTTTTGTTTTTTGTTAGTGGGGTCTATGCTGCTGCACCTATTTTAGACTCAATTGTGACCCCCCAAAATTTGACTGAAAGTGTTGCTTATACATATGTTGTTAATGCTACAGATCCTGAAGGCGGGAATGTTACTTTTTCTGATGATACTTCTAATTTTGATATTTCAAGAGTTAATGGAACTTCAGCCCTTATTTCGTTTACTCCAACTAATGGCATGGTTGGTAATTTTACTGCAGTTATTATTGTTAGGGATGCAGAAGGATTAATTGATGCCCAAGCAGTTGTTTATATCGTTAATGGATTGCCTAGTTTTGATAATCTTGGTGATAAAAATGTAACTGCCGGTCAAGAATTTTATTATAATATGGATGCTACAGATCCTGAAGATGATTCTGCCAATTTAAATTTTTCCAGTAATTCTTCATTGTTTACTATAAATTCTAGCACTGGTGAAATCAATTATACAACCTTAATTTCAGAGGTTGCAGTTTATAGCATAAATGTTACTGTTAGAGATACAAAAAATGCTAGTACTTCTGGCATATTTTCTTGGGCAGTTAATGATCAGCCTAATTTGACCACCATACCAAATGGTAGTGCAATGGAAGATGTTCTTTTTGAATTAAATATAAGTGATTACATTAATGATACTGTTGGAGTTTTAAACTTTACAGATAATAGTAGTTTATTTGAAATTGGTCTTTCTTCTGGAATAATTAATTTTACTCCAGGCAATGCCGATAACGGTAGCTTCATTATTAATATTACTACTTTTGATAGCTATGGGCTATTTGATTCTGAACTTTGGGGTTTGAATGTTACATGGGTAAATGATGCTCCTATTTTTTCCAATATTTCCAATCAAACTTCATATAATGGGCAGACTTTTGAGCTTGATATTAATGCTACCGATGAGGAAAATCATACAATATCTTATTACGATAATTCCTCTTTATTTGATATAAACATAAGTACTGGCTTAATTAATTTGTCCGTGAATAGTAGTGTGCTTGATAGTTATTCAATAAATATAACTGTCAACGATAGTTTGGGGGCTACTTATTCAAGTGTATTCTATTTGACTTTGTCGAATAATGGTGCACCAGTTTTCCCTGCTAATCAAGTTATCAATATCAATGTTAGTTCTGATACTTATGTTGATTCTCAATTTAATAATACAAACTATTATGGGGCAGATAGTTTAAGAATTTCGAATTTAACAGATTCTATTAAAAGATCTTATTTGAATTTTAGCCTTGATCAAATTCCTTCGATTGCAAATATTTCTTTTGCTTCCTTAAATTTGACTATTAGTTCAGAACTTACAGATGCCAACTTGTCTCTTTATGAAGTAAATTCTAGTTGGGATGAAACAAATATTACTTTTATTAATCAACCAATTATTAATATAACACCAAGAGCAAATGTTTCTTCTGGAGTTGCCGAGGCAATGGACAGTTTTTCAATTACCGATGTGATTACTAGCTGGCTTGCAGGAAATTGTTCAAAATATGGATTTTCTCTTAGATTACAAAATGATTCAGATAGTTCTGGGAATATTTCTTATTATTCTTCAGATTCTTCTAATAGTTCTAAATGGCCACATTTGTACGTTAATTATAGTAGCAATATACAGGATCAAACTTTGGCTGCAGATTCAACTCTTTCTGATATTTTTGATTTGGATAATTATTTTTATGATTCTGATGGGGACCAACTAAATTATAATGTTACAGTTCATGATGATATTAATGTTAGCATCGATTCTGATAATGTTGTTAGCATAACTGCTTCTAGTGGCTTTTCTGGTGATGCTTCTTTTGTTTTTAATGCAAGTGATGCAGTTAATTCTACATTAAGTAATAGCTTTACAATTACTGTTACATCCGACAGTTCTCCATCTACTAGTACGTCATCCAGTGGTGGGGGTGGCAGTTCAAAGAAAATAGCTTCCTTGAATATAATTTTGGATGTAGACAGACAAACAATTAGTAAAGGTGAAACAATGTATGTACCAGCTATATTGCAAAATAATGGTGATGTTACTATAAGTAATTTGGATTTAAGTTTGGAAGCGAATAAACAAGGATTATTGTTATCCTTGACTGTTGATTCTATTTCTAGACTTAGGTCTGACAAGGAAGAAGAAACTACTTTAGTAATAAATGCAGTTAATCCGTTGCCAGGTAGCTATATAGTTACTTTTAATGCACTTGCATCTTCTCCGGATCTTGATGAATCTGCGATTCTTGTTTTAGATGTTCTTAATGAACAAGAAGAGTTATCTCAAGAACTTTTATCTGCGCAAGACTTTTTTAGAAATAATCCTGAGTGTTTGGAGTTACAAGAATTGGTAGATAAGGCTGGAGATTATTTGAATTTGGGCAATTATGACGAGGCAAGAAGTAATTTGGATATGGCTATGGAGGCTTGTAAGAATATAATTAGATCTCCTGAACTTGAAAAATCTCCAAGTTTTCCTTCATTGGGTAAAATATTATTATTTTTAACGTTGGTTACAATTGTTTCTGTTTTATTGTATACTATATTTACTAGATTAAGATTTAAATGGAGATAGCATCTTTTAATTTTTTGTGTAATAATTTTCCATCAACTTTTCCTTTGAATTTTTTCATTAATTCTCCAATTAGTATGTTAATACTTCTTTCTCCTTTTTCTTTTATTAGTTTTTGATTCTTTTTTATTAGTTCTTTTATTTCTTTGTCTATTGTTTTTTCATCTATTTTTTTGAAAGTTGGTTTTTTTCCTTTGCTTATTTGTAGGAGAATATCTTTTATTGAATCCTTATTTATTTCTTTTTTTTCTAATGCTTTCAAAATTAAATTAAAGTCTTCTTTTTTGAAGTTGTAGTCTATTTCATACCTTGTTTTTAATTCCTTGGGGATTTCTATTAGGATGTGTGCTATAATTTTTTTGTCTAATTTAAAGTTGTAATCATTTATGTTAATATTTTGTTTTACTAACTCTGTTGCTATATTTGTTGGTATTTTTAGTTTTTGATAGTTTTTTATTTTTTCAGAGATTAATTCTGGGAGTTTTATCTTTTTGAGAATTTGATTTGTGATTATTATTGGTTTTATATCTGTTTCAGGATACATTCTTGCTGCTCCAGGCATCGGTCTTAAGAATTCTGTTTTTCCATCAGGTGTTGCTTTTCTTACTTCTTCTTTTGTCTTACTTTTTTGTTGTCTTTTTACTTCGTTTTCTATTATTCTTGGTATTTTTCTTAAATCTTGGAAGCCTTTTATTTCTACTCTTGCACCTTGTTTGATTGAAACATTTACATCTTGTCTTATTGTTCCTATCCCTCTTTTTACTTTGTTTGTAGATCTTAGAACCATTCCTAGAAGTTCTGCAGTTTCTTTTGCATGTTCCGGATCTTTTATGTCTGGCTCTGTTGCTATTTCTATTAATGGAATTCCAAGTCTATCTAAATTGAATGTAACAGACTTTTTATCTTCCTTTGTTTTTCTTGCTGCGTCTTCTTCTAAGCAAATTGTTGAAATTCTTACAATTCCTTTAGAAGTGTTTATTATTCCATTTCTTGCTATTAAAGCTGTTCTTTGGAATCCAGAAGTGTTTGAGCCGTCAACTACGGTTTTCCTCATTACTTGAATCTCATCGGGGATTGTTGCCTTGAATAGAATTGCTATTTGTAATGCTGTTTCTAATGCTTCTTTGTTTATTGAATGTGGTGGCTCTTCATCGTATTCTACAGAGCATGTGTTTTCTTTGTTTGCTTGGTAAATGAATGTTTTCCCTTTTAGTTGTTCATATTGTGCTGCTGCATCTATTTTTTCTGATTCTCCCTTTGCAGCTCTTAGTTTCCTTTTTATTGTTATATCTTGCTTGTTGTCTGTTAAAACAGATGGGCAATCACAGAATAATTTATGAGTTTCTAGCTGCTGGTGGATTTCTAATCCTGCTTTGAAGCCTAATTGTTTATAGTTCATTTTTTCTTTGATTTTCTACTTTTTTTCCTAGTTCTTTTTCTTCTTTTTGGTTTTTTGGGTTTCCAAATTTTGAATAGAGTAATTGTTGCAATTGTTGAAAGAACTACTATAGTAGCTATAATTAGCATTAGTTTTGTTGTGAATATTGTTTCTTCTTGAATTGTTTTAGTTACTTCAAACTCTTTTGAGAATGTTGCTATTTCATTTGCATTACTTGTTAGTGTACAAGTGTATATATAGATTCCAGCGGTTATGTTTTCAGGAATTATGAGATTTTTTTCTATATTTAATTTATTTTCTACTTGGATTGATTCACTTGTTGCATTTATTATATTTGATTCGTTATCATTTAATTCGCAGTCCAATTGGGCTGTTGCTGTTGCTGTTTTTTGATTTTGTAATGAAATATTTATTGTTAAGTTGCTTCCCGGATTTATACTTTCGTTTATAGTTGGAATGTCTATTGTTAGTGTAATTACAGGTATTGGTTCTTGATTGTTATTGTTTTGGTTGTTATTATCATTTTCTTGCTGTGGGGGATCTTCTGCAGGTGGTGGGGTGTCTGGCGGATTGTCGTTTTCTTCTTCGTCCTCTTCTTCAATTGTGGTAAAGTTTAAGATATCTGATGTTATTGTGTAGTTATCTTCATCTGTTGCGTTTATTTTCCAGTAATATGTTGTGTTTAATATTAATGTAGGGCTGTATGATGTTTCTTGTTGATTTTGAGATACTGTTTGTAAGTCATCAATATTTGTTCCAAAAGAAACTGTAAAATTTAAGATGTCATTATCTTCATCTGTTGCTATCCAAGAAAGATTGCTATCTAAAGATACTTCAGTTGCTCCTGCTGTTGGCGAAAAACTTGTTAATGTAGGTATTGTATCGTTTAATTCTGCCCCGCCCGAGTAGGTTGGAACTGTAAATTCGAATATTTCCGAGGTGTCTTCCACACAAAATATGTTGTAAGATGTTATTTTCCAGTAATGAGTTTTTTCTTCTAAATTTTCTAGTGTGTATTCTGTTTCTGGTGTTGCATGTGAAATTAGTTCTAGTGGTTCAATATCTCCGAAATATACATCATATTTTATATTGTTGTTGTAATTTGGATCTACTGCAGACCACGTTAATGTTATATTTTCACTAGTATTTGAATTGTTTGTTGGCGAAATTAAGTTTACAGGAGCTGGCAGTGGTCCAATCCAGATTTCCCCTTTAGTTATGTATGCTAGGTGAATTAATTCTATGACATCTTCCAAGTCAGATATTCCATTTTCAGTTAAGTCTATCCTACACTGTAGTTTGTCTGTTATTGTTCCGCTTTCTAGGTTTATTAGCCAGATTAATTTGTGGATGTCTTGAATATCATAATTATTGTCTTCGTAGGTATTTCCTAGTTTGTTACAGAAGAAATCAGTGCAAGGCATTGTTGGTGAAATTGTCCTTGAGCCATCCTTCAAATATGCTTCTAATTCTTGAATGTCTTCTGCGTTTGAATCTATTGCAATTTCTATTGCTCGTTGTAATTCTGGAGTTATCATCGGAGGTTTTGTATATTCATCTATTTCTATTTGTGGTGCTAGCTTTGGTGCTTGGAATATTGTTGCAATTATTGCAAATGTTAAAATTAAGAATATTGCTATATAGAATAGTTTATTTTTATCTAGAAATTTAGTACCTCTTTTCATTGAAGATGTATTTGATTTGTTGTTTTTATATGTTTTGGATAGATTTTATAAGAATTCGTTCTTTATTCTTGGATTGATTTCGCCTTTTAAATCTTTTTGAATTAATTCTCTAGCTTTTTTCTTATTATTTGACAAAAGCCAAGCTAATTTAAGAAAAGCTGTTTCAGTTGTCATATCCGAACCAGGAATTATTCCTATTTCTAACAATTCACGCTGTGGAGAGTAAATATTCATGTTAACTCTACCGAAGATACATTGAGAAGTCATTACTACAGGGATTTTTTTGGCTAAGGTTTCTATTGCTTTTTTGTTTTTATCATTTATTTTGGAAATTGGATCAAAGCTTTTTGCTGGTACGTGGCCTAATCCAGTTCCTTCTATAATTAATCCGTCATGATTCTTGAAATGTAGAAAATCTTCTGGAAATAAACAGGTATGGGATTTTAGAATTCCAATTTTCAAATCTTTTTTGATAAATTTGGCATTCATTGTGCCGGGAACTTCTTTTTTGTTGAAAAATGATTGGACTTTTCCTTCTTTGCTAACTGTTGCAAGAACTTCTGAATTAATTGGCTTGAAAGCATCTCTTCTTGATGTATGCATTTTTCTCGATTTAAGAGAAGGTAAGATATCACAAGAATCATCTGATGAATTGGAGTGCATACAAATAGCTACTCCTTTGAAGTTTGATTTTGCAATAAATTTTGTTGCACAGTATAGGTTTAGGTATGCGTCTGAGCTTCCTCTGTCAGAGCTTCTTTGTGATCCAACTAAGATTATTGGAATGTTAACTTTGTCTAAAATTAATGCTAAAGCAGCTGCTGTGTAATGCAACGTGTCTGTTCCGTGAGTAATTATTATTCCTTTTACCTTTTTTTTGACTTCTTTTAGTATTTCCCTGGCAATTAAATTGTAATGTTCGAATCTTAGAGATTCAGATTGCATATTTCTGATTAAACGAGTATCAATATTTGCCAAATGTGATAATTCTGGGTAAGTTTCAAGTATTTCTGATGGTGTGAATTTAGCTATAACTCCGCCAGTTTCGTAGTCTACTTTTGAGGCGATGGTCCCTCCAGTGTGTAGAATTGAGATTTTTGATAATGATTTTTTATTTGTTATTTTTAGTTTTTTTTCCTTCTTTGTGGATTGTTTCTTTAGAACTTTCTTTAATTTTATCTTTTTTTTATCAATTCCTATGTTGTATCCAGAGTTTAACTTTAGAACTAAGTAATTATTTGTTGATTCAGGCATTAGAATTCCTTTAAAGGATTCTTTTGCAGTTTTGACTTCTATGTAATCACCAATGTTCATAATTAGGTAAATTATTTTTGAATTATATAAGCTTTTTCTTAGTAAAAATTAGTTTCCTATTTACTTAAAAGTATATTTTGCAGTCAATTAATATTTATATACGTTTTTACTTAAAAATAGTTTAGTATTTGGCGATACTATTCGTTTAATTCACGTTTGGCGACGCGGATCGAAACATATTTGGCATGTATTTAAGTTTTCTATAGTGTTTTGTGTATTATAGCATAACAAATCAATTGGCGTTAATTTGTTTTCTAGAGAGTAATTAAATTTACTCATATAAAAAAATTATTGTAATGTAAACTACAATGGGGGCAAAAATAAAAAATGGAATTTATTATGGAAGAAGCTTTAAAAAACGCTGAAAATGTAAACGATGGTAACAATGATCTTGAGGTTGGTCAAGCAAATATTAAAGTCATTGGTGTTGGTGGTGCAGGTAATAATATAGTATCTTGGTTACACAAGAAAGGGATTTCTGGTGCGGAAGTGTATGCAGTTAATACAGATAAGCAGCATTTGGATGTTTCTTCTGCTGATAAGAAGGTTTTGATAGGGAGAGATCTTACAAGAGGTCTTGGTTGTGGTGGATTTCTAGAAAAGGGTAGAGAATCTGCTAAAGAAAGTATGTCTGAATTAAAGGAAATATTGAAAGGTGCTGATATGGTCTTTATTTGTTCTGGTGAAGGTGGAGGTACTGGTACTGGTGCTGCTCCAATAGTTGCTCAGATAGCTAAAGAAATGGGAGCAATTGTTATTGGTACTGTTACTATGCCATTCGATATCGAAAAGGCTAGAATAGATAAGGCTGAGTTTGGTTTGCAGCAGTTAAGGCAAGTTTCTGACACTGTTATCGTAATAGATAATAATAGGTTAGCAAGTATTGCTGGTCAGTTGCCGTTGAAACAGGCATTTGCTGTGGCTAATGAGCTTTTGAGTACTATGATTAAAGGTATTGTTGAGACAATTGCAGTTCCAAGTTTGGTTAATTTGGATTATGCAGATGTTAGGACAATAATGACAAACGGTGGTGTTTCAGTTATTGGTATTGGTGAGTCTAGTACTGCAAACAGGGTTGATGAGGCAGTTCATAGAGCATTGTCAAATCCTTTGTTAGATGTAAATTATGAGGGTGCGACTGGTGCATTGATTCACATAACTGGTGGAGAGGATTTGCTTTTAGATGACATTGAGAAAGTTGGTAAAATGATTACTTCTTCTCTTGATAGGGATGCAAATGTAATCTGGGGAGCAAGAATTGAGCCAGGAATGGAAAATAAGCTGAGAATCATGACGATTATCACCGGAGTGAATTCCCCATATGTGCTTGGGAAAGTAGATTTGGCAAAAAATAGAGTAGAAAGAGCACAAGTAATGGAAAGTGAGTTGGGGATAGATATGCTTAAGTGAATGGGTTGTTTTCTCCATTAACCCCCCTTAATTGGATGCCTATTCACTTATTTTTTTGAAGGGAAAAAGAGGTGATACTTACTTTTTCCCCTTCTTTTTTATTTTTTTATGAATAAAATAAGATATTATTAAAATTATTAATGTGGCCAGTAGAATTATTCTTATTATTTCATTTGCTTTGTTTATTTTGTCCCTGATTTCTTCTGTTTTTTCTTCAGTTAAGTCTTCTATATTATTTTCTACTATTACATCTTGTTTTTTCTCTCTAATTGCAAAATAGCTGAATCCAGGAGTTTTTGCTTTGTAGTATTTATAATCTTCATCTACTTTTAGAAGCTTTGTTTCTAAATCTGTCCATTCTTCATTGTATCTTGAAAGTACTACTTTTCTAGTGTTTGCCCATGATTTGTTTACTCTGAAGCTTATGTTTGCCTCTTTTATTTCTAAATCTTTTGTAGAAATGTTAAGATATTGATATGTATCTCCAGTATTTTCTGTTTCTATTGGTTTTTTATCTAATAGTTTTATATTTAATTTTGCATTTGAAGATCTCTTTTCAGGGATAAATACTATTGTATCTATTATTTTGAAATCTTTGATAGTCCATTCATATAGCTGGTTTTTTATTATATTTTTCCATGTTTGTTCTAATTCAGTTTCAGTATTTTTGGTTATCTTTGTTTTCCATGAACTTGAAGAAGAGTCTCCTGTTGGAACGTAATATATTGTTATGTTGTGTTCTGAGTCCAAGTTTAGGTTAAATATTAGTTCCCCATCTAGTTGTGTAAAATTACAATTGCTTTGATTACATTCTATTTCATCATATTTTGCATAATATGTTAGAGATGAATCTGGCATTTGGACTGTTAAATCTGTTGATCCTACGCCATCCAAGATTATTGTTGCATTGTTTATGTTACTTGGTTGAGAAGTTGCTGAAAGTATGTTGATATCTGTATTTGATATATTTTTGATTTCAGGGGTATGGGGGTATACATAAGTTAAGTTTATGTAAGATGGTTGCGTTGCGTTTGTGTACCAATGAGGAAGATTTGAACTGCTAGCATGTTTTGCAGTTATCCAATACCAACTCCAAGAATAGTCCATTGACCAATCTAAATCTGTTATATTTTTGTTGATCCAGGTGTATTCTGCACTTGTGCTTGTATTTGATTGGTTATTTACTATTGCATCATACGTGGCGTACCTTTGAATTCCAAAGAATCCATCTCCATTTGATTTGTACCAAGTGTAGAAATTTGCTTGTTTTAATGTTGCTATGGGGTTTATTGGTAATACATCTATTGAATTTTGAATCCACCATACACAATTCCATTCTTCTTCTGATGTTGGTGGGGTAAATAGGAGGGATGCAGCGTCATTTCCAGATCCAAAGTTAGTTGGCTGTCCGTGTGTTGCATCAACGTCTCTTAGATAATATTTTGTTGTTCTGTTTCTCGTTGCATTACTGAAGAAGTGTATTTTTCTTTTTTCTGTATTGCTATTTGTATCAGTTATATTGATTATTATTGAATAAATTCCTAGTCTATTTGTTGTGAAGTTCCCAGTTAATTGGTTTCCTGTTTTTGTGATGTTTATTATTTCTGTTGGTTTGGTTATGATGCTATAATTACAGTCAGAGCAGTTTGTTCCATTTGGGTGATACATAGAAACATTGAATGTAATATATTCTCCAAAATTTTTTCTCTCTGTTTATTTCTGTAAAGGAGATTATTGTGTGGGTCGGATTGAGATTATTCAGAAATTGGTTTGAAATATAATTGTTTGTGTTTGAATCATAAATATCTTGGTTGTTATTTAATAATGTGTTGTTGGTTATATCACTGTGATTTGAGTCGTATATATCTATGCCCCTTGTGTTTGAATTAAAAGTGCTATTCATTATAGAATTGTTAGAGGAAGAAAGTAAGTAAATACCCTCATAGTTTGAATTTGCAGTGTTACTTGTTAAAGTGTTGTTAGGGGAAGAATAGAGGTAAATTCCATATTCATTATTTGAAGCATTATTATGGAGTACGTTACAATTTGTTACATAGTAAAGATTAATTCCTGCTTTATTTATGCCCGTTGATCCATTGATTGTAAATCCACTAACGTTTGTATTATTAGCAATTACATTAAATACATGATCAAATCTCGAGGTTGCAGTAACTGTTGTATTTTGGTATCCGTCTCCAATTATGCTTACTGATTTGTTTACATCTATGTTTTCAGAATAAGTTCCATTTGCTACATGAATGATGTCTCCTACAATTACGTTGTTAATTGCGTATTGAATAGTTTCCCAAGGATTTTCTTGCGATCCGTTTCCAGTTGTATCGCTTCCTGTTGTAGCGACGTAAGAGTCTGCTGCTTGAATGGAATGAAATAATAAGCAAATGAATAGGATACCTATCGTAAAAATAATACCTCTTTTTATCATTTTTTATTGTTTTAACAATGATGTTTTTTGTTTAAATAGGTTTTGTTACCATTCTTCTTTGTGTAGAATGTTTTGTAGTTCGAACCTTTTTGGCATATCTGGATCTTCTATTGAGTAGCCGAAAGAAATAATTGCGTGAATATTTATATCTTCAGGTATTTTCAATAGGTGTTTTATTTTTTCTTCATCTGAAACTGCATTCCAAATACTAGAAATCCCTAAAGAATGTGCTTTTAGAAGCATATTTTGAATACCTGCTGCACAATTTTGTATGCAGAATTTTTTTGATGACTTTTTTCCATAGAATTTTTCAACATCTTTATCATCACTACAGACAACGATTGATATAGGTGCTTGATCTATCCATTCTTGGTTAAATGCTGTTTTTTTTAACTGCTCTTTCTTTTTTTGATCTTTTACAAGAATTAATCTCCAGTTTTGTAAGTTTCCCGAGTTTGGAGCATATCTTATTGAATCTAATACTTCGTTGATATCTTTATCCTTTATTTTTTTGTCTGTGAATGTTTTTACAGATCTTCTTGTTTTTAAACATTCGTCAAAATCCATTGTTTTTTTATAATAATTAGATTTATAAGTGTTTGTAGATTCGCAGAAAGATGGAACGTTCAATATCTAAAAAATATGCTGGGTTGCAATTACAATCAATACCAAATCTATTGAATGAATTGGATAGCTCAAAAGACGCCAAAGTTTTAGTTGATCATTATATTGGTTCTGCCATGCCCTCTTATACTGAAAGAGTATATAGCTGTTTTGGAACTCCTGTGCAGATAAGGGTACCAGATGTGGGGGATCCTGTGGTTCAAGTTACTTCCACAGATTTTGCCAAAATAAGATTTGTGTTTAACCAATTAGAGAATATACTGAAAATTCCAGAATCGGAAAGAGTTGATGGTTGGATTGAAGAATCAATTAGAGATGGGAGTGAAGAGATTCTTAATTCAGATTATTCTGTTGGGGAATTTCTTGATGAGCTAGAATAGAAATAATTTTTTACAAAAAGAAAAAAAATAAAGAATTAACCAACATATAGATATCTTGTTTCTGTTGTAGTATGGTTTCTACTGTCTGTCACAGATATTTCTACAGAGTAATTTCCCTCTCTGTTTCCTATAAAATATGAAGAATTTAGGAATACTTCTGTTGGATATGGTTCATAATAAGACCATCCATCCCCATCACCGCCAAAAGGTCCAGTTATTTCTATTTCCACAGACATTATACCTGTTTCATCTCCCAGTGTTGCTGTATAACTCAGGAAAAATATATGATTACTTACTGTGAAATCATCTATTATTGGTGGATGGTCTGCAGGAATTGCAATGTTTTCCAATTTCTTTGGTTTTTGTAATGATTGGGCTTCACTGCAGAAAGATACAACTATCAAAGCAATAACTAATACCAATAGAATCTTTGTACTTTTTAGTTTTTTTAGCTCCATTTTGTTTTCTGTTGTAAAACTATATAATTTATATGTGTTTCTTTTTTAGAAAGATTTATAATTTTGCTATTTGGTCTTAGGTTATGGATTATTCTAAGTTAGTTGAAGTATATGAGAATTTAGAGAAAACTACAAAGAGATTAGAGAAAACTTATATTATTTCTGAATTGTTAAAAAGAACCCCTGAAAGTGAGCTAGATCATATTATTTATTTGATACAAGGCAATGTTTTTCCAAAATGGGACGAAAGAAAAGTTGGCATGAGTTCTAGATTAATTTTGAAAGCAATAAGTGAATCTACAGGTGTTTCTACTGGAAGAATTGAAAAAGAGTGGGCCAAGAAAGGTGATTTGGGTATTGTTGTTGAAGAATTGTTGAAAACCAGGAAGCAAACTACATTATTTTCTAGAAAGTTAACAACTGAAAAAGTTTTTGAGAATTTGAGAAAGTTAGCTGAATTGGAGGGACATGGCACTGTTTCTAGGAAAGTTACTTTTATTGTTGAATTAATTACAAGTGCAAGTCCTGTTGAAGCAAGGTTTGTTGTTAGGACCGTTTTGGAGAAATTAAGAATCAATGTTGCAGAAGGAATAATTAGAGATTCTATTGTTTGGGCGTATTTTCCAAAAGTAGCTGGGTTGTTTTTGAAGTGTGAAAAATGTAAGAATATTGTGCCACATTTTAGTAAGTGTGCAGAATGTGGTAAGAAAATAGAAGTTAAATTTAAAGATATAGTAAAGAAAAAGTATCAAAAAGTTTTGAAAGTGGAGAAACTTGGAGATGTTAAAAGAGTAGTTTTGAAAGAATATGATTTTGTTTTGGTTGAAGATGAAGGGTTGGCAAGAGAAATTTACAATTATTTTGTAAGGGTTGTTCAAAATGCTTATAATCTGACTAATGATTTGGGACAAGTTGCCAGATCTGCTAAAAAATTCGAGTTTAGTAGACTTGGAATGAAGATTGGAGTTCCACTAAATCCGATGCTAGCAATTAAATCTGAAGATGCAAAAAAAGCACTTGAAGCAGTAGGTAGGCCTGCATTAATAGAGTATAAGTTTGATGGATTTAGATTGCAGATACACAAAGATAATAATCAAGTTAAGTTGTTTACAAGGAGATTAGAAAATGTTACAAAACAGTTTAAAGAATTAATTCCAATTGTAAAATCGTGTGTAAAAGCCAAATCTTTTATTATTGATTCTGAAGTTATTGGTTATGATATGAAAACTGGTAAGTATTTGCCTTTTCAACATATTTCTCAAAGAATTAAGAGGAAACATGATATTGAAAAAATATCCAGGGAAGTTCCAGTTGAAATAAATGTTTTTGATATTATGTATAAGGATGGAAAGAGTTTATTGTCATTAAGTCAAAAAGAAAGAAGAAAGATATTAGATAGAATTGTTAAAGAAGAGAAGAACAAAATAAAATTAACAAATAAGTTAGTTACAAGCGAGGAAAAAGAGCTAGAGAAATTTTACAGAGAATCCTTGAAGAAAGGAAACGAAGGTGTTATGGTTAAGAGTTTGAAGTCTGTTTACGTTCCTGGAAGAAGAGTTGGTGGTTGGGTAAAAATAAAACCAGTTAAGGAAAGTTTAGATTTAGTAATTACTTCTGCAGATTGGGGTGAGGGAAAAAGAGCAAAGTGGTTGAGTTCTTTTACATTAAGTTGCAGAGATGGAAATAAGTTTTTGGAAATTGGCAAAGTTGGTACTGGTATTTTGGAGAAAGATGGTGAATTAACTTTTGAAAGTTTAACAAAAATGCTTAAACCATTAATCAAATCTGAAAAAGGTATGGCTGTTGAGTTAAAAGCCAAAGTTGTTATTGAAATTGCTTACGAAGAAATACAAAAATCCTCTAATTATTCTTCTGGTTTTGCATTAAGGTTTCCAAGAGTTGTTAGATTGAGAAATGACTTGGGTGTTGGTGATGTTGATACGTTGGACAGAGTTAAGAAATTTTATGAACAATACAAAAAGTAATTCTTTAATACAACAATCTTTAAATAATGATGATTTACTATTAACCAATAATACATATTGCTGTTGAGTGAGTATATGTAGTTGTTTTTTTTAGTAGCAATGTGTGTAAAAATAGAGGTGGTGTCCTCGGGGGAGCGTTTTAAATGATAGTTAAAGAGGAATTTTTGAATAGGTTGAGGCATTTTTTTGGGTTGAATTTATATGAAGTTAAGATTTGGACAGCTCTTCTTTCAAGGGGCGATTCAAGTGCTGGGGAATTGGCAGATCTTAGTGATGTTCCACGATCAAGGGCGTATGATGTTTTAGAGTCTTTAGAGAAGAAAGGTTTTATTGTTATTAAATTGGGTAAGCCAATTAAATATTTAGCAGTTGATCCTGGTGAAGTTGTTGGCAGAGTTAAAAAATCTATTATGAGGGCTGCTGAGAAGAGGGTTGAAAGGTTAAGCAACTTGACGAATACTGATGTTTTAAATGAACTTAATGGATTGCATACACAAGGGATTGAATTTGTTGAGCCTGCTGAATTAAGTGGTGCAGTTAAGGGTAGGCACAATTTATATTCGCATTTGGAGATGATGGTAAAGAATGCTCAGAAGTCAGTTACAATTGTTACGACTTCAAAAGGTGTTTTAAGGAAGATTGATGCATTGTCTCCTTATTTGAGTAAGCTTTCTAAAAAAGGTGTTAAGATTAGAATTGCTGCACCTTTGAGTAAAGAGACTGAGACTGCGTTGAAAGATATTTCCAGAGTTGCAGATGTAAAAAACATTGGGAAGGGACTTGATGCGAGATTCTGTGTAGTTGATGGTAAGGAAATATTATTTATGGTAATGGATGATGAGAAAGTTCATCCTACGTATGATGTTGGGATATGGGTAAATACTCCTTATTTTTCAAAAGCGTTGGAAGAATTATTTTCCTTATCTTGGAGCAAAATGGATCAAATAAAGTAGGTCCTATTTTTCTTTTTATTATTTTTTTATTGGTTTTTTAGAATAGTAATGTTTATAAGATGTTAAATCGGTCTAATCTTTACTCTTTTTTTTATTTAGGGAGGTTAATTAAAATGAGTGAAGAAGAAACAAATGTAACAGAAGAAGAGCCTACTAAAGAAGAAGGCGAAGAAAAGGAAACTGAAGAAGAGCCTGCTGAAGAAGAAACTGAAGAAGAAGGCGAAGAAGAAACTGATGATTCTGAAGAAAAAGAAGACGACAAAGAATCCTCTGATGAAGAGGAAAAGAGTGAAGATTCTGAAGAGAAGTCTGAAGAATAAATTTTATAGTGATTTAATCATATAATCACTTTTTTCTTTTATTTTTTTATTTGTTACCAGTACTACCGAATCCACCATCTTTTCTGCTAGTTTCGTCAAAAGATTCACATTCTTCTATTTCTACTCTGTGGAATGGTTGTATTATCATTTGTGCTATTCTTATGTTTTTTTCAATTTTGAAATCTAAATCTCCAAGATTTTTTAGGACTACGCCTATTTCTCCGCGATATCCAGAATCTATAACTCCTGCTAATACATGCAATCCATGTTTGTGTGCATGTCCACTTCTATCCCATATTAAACCGACATGGTTTTTTGGTATTGCTAGTCTTATTCCTGTTTTTACAGTTCTTCTTTCTCCAGGTTTTAGAATTAGGTCTTCTGCTGATCTTAAATCAATTCCCGCATCATCTTCATGAGAGTATGAAGGAAGATCTAGTTCTTTATTTATTCTTTCTATTTTCAAATTATCTTACCTCGCAAATTTCAAAATTATCTTTTATTGAATCTTTTAAATCTTCCATTTCTTTTTCAGTTAATGGGGTTTTCTCAATAAATTTTGGATCCAAGGTTTTGTTTGGTATGAATTTTTGTAAATAATATTTTTTAGCTCCTTTTATGAGTTCTTTTATTTCTTTTATATCTTCCTTTTCACAAAAGCCAGGGATTACTGTTGTTCTGAATTCATAGTCTATCTTGCTATTTATTATAATTTTTATGCTTTTTTTTATTCTTTCCATATCTATTTTTGTGTTTGTTAGCTTGTGATATTTACTATAACCAGTTTTTATATCCATTGCAATGAAATCTAGAAGATTTTCGTTGATTAGATCTTTTAACATTTCAGGGTTTGTTCCATTTGAGTCTAGCTTTATACTTAATCCTATTTTTTTTATTTTTCTTATTAAGTCTGGCAAATCTTTTTGTATTGTTGGTTCTCCTCCAGTTATACATACACCATCAAGAAATTCTTTTCTGTCTTCTAGAAGCCCAAGGATTTCATTTTCACTTATTAGTTTTTCTTTTAGTTCACCAACTAATTCTGGATTGTGACAGAAACTACATCTAAAATTACATCCAAATAAAAAAAGTGTTGCGGCAACTTTTCCAGGGTAGTCTATCAATGTTGTTTTTTGTATACCTGCTATTAACATTTTGCTTCATTGAAAGTTACTCTTTCTTCAAATTCTTCCTTTTTTCCATCGTTCCAGTGTGTAGTTGGCCTATAATATCCAACCACTCTGCTGTATACTTCTGTTTGTTTCTTACATGTTGGGCAACTTTCTTTTTTCCCGCTTAAATATCCGTGTTCCTTGCAGATACTGAATGTTGGTGTAACTGTGAAATAAGGCAATTTGAATGAATATGCTATTTTTTTCACTAATGCTGCACATGCTTCTCCAGAGCTTAATTGTTCCCCTATAAATCCGTGTAAGACAGTCCCCCCTGTATATTTTGTTTGTAGTTCATCTTGGTGTTTTAGAGCTTCAAAGATGTCTTCTGTATGACCTACTGGTAGTTGTGTTGAATTTGTATAGTATGGTGCGTCTTTTCCAGAAGAGATAATATCTGGAAACTGTTTTTTATCTATCTTTGCTAGTCTATAGGAAGTTCCTTCTGCAGGAGTTGCTTCTAGATTATAGATGTGGCCTGTTTCTTCTTGGAACTTTTGTAGATTTTCTCTCATTCTTTCTAAGACTTCAATTGTAAACTCTTTTCCTTTTTCAGTCGTTATATCTTCTTTTAAGAAATTAAGACATGCTTCATTCATTCCAACTAAACCTATTGTTGAGAAGTGGCTGTTTAAATTTCCAAGGTATCTCTTTGTGTAAGGTAGTAATCCGATTTCTAAGTTTTTGTTTACTCCCTTTCTTTTTATTTCTAAAGAGTCTTTTGCCAGTTTCATTAAGTGATCTAGCTTATTCATGAATTCTTCTTTTGTTTTTGATGTATAGCCCATCTTTGGCAAATTCATTGTAACTACACCAATGGAGCCTGTTGATTCTCCACTTCCAAATAATCCACCTGTTTTAGATCTTAATTCTTTCATGTTTAATTGTAGTCTGCAACACATGCTTCTTACATCAGTTGGTTTTAAACTTGAATTTATGAAATTTTGGAAGTAAGGAGTACCATATTTCGCAGTCATTTTGAAAAGTAGTTTTGCATTTTCTGACTCCCAGTCAAAATCTTCTGTAATATTGTAAGTTGGTATTGGAAATGTGAAGATTCTCCCATTCATGTCTCCTTCAGCCATAATTTCTATGAATGCTCTGTTTATCATGTCCATTTCTTTTTGTATTGTTTTGTACGTTTCTTCTTGAAGTTTTCCACCGACTATTGTTTTTTGGTCTACCATATCCTCAGGTACTGTCCAATCTAATGTTATATTTGTGAATGGAACTTGGTTTCCCCATCTGGAGGTTGAATTGACTGCAAATATGAATTCTTGCATACATTGCTTTACTTGTTTGTAAGATAGATTGTCATTTTTTACAAGAGGTGCCATGTAAGTGTCAAATGATGAAAATGCTTGTGCTCCTGCCCATTCATTTTGTAGTGTTCCAAAGAAGTTTACTATTTGTCCCAATGCAGCATTGAAGTGTTTTGTTGGTTTTGCTGCTATTTTTCCATCAACGCCATTAAATCCTTCAAGTAGTAATTGTTTTAGAGACCATCCTGCACAGTATCCTCCAAAAACACCGAGACTTAAGTCGTGGATATGGAATTCTCCTTCCCTATGTGCTTTTGCAATCTCATCAGAATAAATATTGTCTAAAGTGTATTCTGCTATGATTGTTCCTGAAATATGATTTTGTAACCCTGAAAGTGCAAAACCTGCATTGCTATTTTCTTTTACTCTCCAGTCTGCTTTGTTCATGTAAGTGTCTACTACATGTTCTATTTTGCTTAGAAATGCTCTTGTATTTCTTACTTGACTTCTTTTTTCTCTGTATATAATATATGTTTTTGCTGTTTTGAAATGATTCTCTTTTATCAATATTCTTTCAACAGTATCTTGAATTGATTCAACGTTTGGTAATTTATTGTTTTTGTTTTTTTTCCATACTTCCTTTTCTACTTCATTTGCTAATCTTTTTGCTTCTTCTTTATCTTTTCCACCTATTGCTTCGGCTGCTTTAAATATTGCACTTGCTACTTTTTCTTTATCAAATTTAACTATTGTACCGTCTCTCTTTTTTATTTTATCAATCATTTTATCCCCCTTAACTAATCTTTTCTATTTCCTCTTTGAATGAATCAATGTCTTGAAAATCTTTGTAGACAGATGCGAATCTAATGTATGCAACCTTATCCGTTTTTTTTAGATTGTTCATTACAAGTGTTCCTATTGCGTTGCTTTTTATGTCTCCCCTGCCCTTTTTTCTTATTTCATTTTCTATTCTGTCTGCAATTTTATTTATTTTTTCAGAAGTGACTGGTCTTTTTTCACATGCTTTTGTTATTCCAGATAATAATTTTTCTTTATTGAATGTTTCTATTCTTTTATCTTTTTTTATAATTCTTGGATATGTTGTTTCAATTAACTCGTATGTTGTAAATCTTGCGTTACATGTATTGCACTCCCTTCTGCGTCTTGTTTTTGATTCGTTTACTTCTCTACTTTCTAAGACTTTCAGATCTTGTTCTTGACAGAATGGACATTTCAGTTTTTATCACCCCTACGCTACATATAGTGTTTTTGTCTTTTCTATGGTTCGTATGTGGTGTTCTGAAAATTTTTGTATATAAATATTTGTGTTGGTAGAAATATATTTTTAGTAAGCCTTAAATATTTTTGTTTAAGGATTCTGTTTGTTAAAATGGATAGCAAAAAATTGTTTCATACTGAAATTGTTAGAGACCATTTCTTTAATCCGAGAAATATGTTCAAAATACCTGAAGAGGCTGAAGAATATGCAAAAACTGCTGATGGTGTTGGAGAGACAAGGGGTCTCTTTTGTGGTGATGTTATGTATATGTGGATAAAAGTTGATGGTGATGCAATTAAAGAATGTAAATGGCTTACGTTTGGTTGTGCTGTTGCTATATCTACTACTTCCGTTTTGTCTGAAATGGCAATAGGAATGAAACTTAGTGATGCTTTGAAAATTAGTTCTGAAGATATTATAAACAAATTAGGAGATATCCCAAAAGGGAAATTTCATTGTAGTGTTTTAGGAATAAATGTTTTGAGGGAAGCTATTAATGATTATTTTAAGAAGACTGATCAAAAAGATAGAATTGTTAAAAATGAAAGTAACGAGAAATACAATCATTGCTGATGTTCTTGAAAAGCATTCAGATGTAGGAATGTTATTATTTGAAAGCGGATTGCATTGTGTTGGTTGTGCTGCAAGCTCTTTCGAGACTATTGAAGATGGTTGTAAGGTTCATGGTTTTTCTGATGAAGAAATTGATAAGTTAATTGATAAGATTAATGATGAAATCAAATTAAGTGATAAAGCTTAAAAGTAAATAGTTTTTGTTTCTTGTATGGTTAAATGTGATAAATGTGGGGAAAATATTAAAGAGATATTTTTAGGCAAAATTAAAGGAACTTACGAAAAGGGAAAAGCTATCTGCAGTGATTGTCAGAAGAAGCCTCAATAGCTCAGCTGGTTAGAGCATCTGATTCGTAATCAGAAGGTCGAGAGTTCAAATCTCTCTTGAGGCTTAACTTTATATATTTGGAATTCTACAATTAAATAAACTAAAGGAGGTTTAAAAATGGAGAAAAAACTTACAGCCTGGTTGGCAACTCTGCTTGGGATAATCCTAATATTACCTTTAATAGGAGTAACTCAACTAGGAACGGCAACAAGCGGGATTCTTGGTTGGATACTGGCTTTGGCAGTTTTGATAATCGGACTAGCAAAGCTATTTACCTTAAAGAAATAATTTCTTTTCTTTTTCTTTATTCATTGTCTTACATCATCATTAGGAAAACTTATAAATAAATTAATTGTTTTGTTCTTATTCACGCGGGAGTGCCAGAGTGGTCAAATGGGCTGGATTTAAGCTCCAGTAGCTTAGTGCTTACGCAGGTTCGAACCCTGTCTCCCGCAGTTTATATTTTAGAAAAGTTTTTATTCTTGTTATTTTTGATAGTTTTATTGCCTTGGTAGCTCAGTCGGTAGAGCACTACATTGGTAATGTAGAGGTCGCGAGTTCAAATCTCGTCCAAGGCTTATTTAAAAAGTTATATAAATAGAAAGCGTTAAATTTAATTTATGAATAAAAGAGGCCAGTTTTACATTATAATTGCGTTAATTATTTCTTTAGCCCTATTTGGAATTACTTACAAAGTTAATGAAATAACTGAGCCTGTTTTGTTTACTGATTTTAATGATGTTTCAGAGAATTATGTTAGTGAAGCTACTAAAGTTGTTAATGATGCTTTGGAAATGGAAGAAGAAGATGTTGACGGCAGGATCGAAGAATTTACAGATTCTTTTTTAGATTATGCAAAACAAAGAAATCCTAATCTTGGATTGTTGTATATTTATAGTAATGGTGGGGATATCACTATTGAAAACCACTTGGATGAATCCATTGTGATTGATGGGGAAAATATATTGGGGGGGGATGAAATAATACAAGGTATAACTTTAGAAGTTGGGGGCAATGAGTTTGTACATCAAGTTCCAATTAGTGCAGATGATTTTGGAGAAGATTGGACAAGTATGATTGTACCAATTGGTCCGATATCTTTAAGTATTGGCGGAATAATTAATTCATTTGAACTTACTGGGCTTAATAATTTTAAGATTATTGTAAGAACTGAAAGTGGTGAATATAAATATGATAATGTTCAGCAAGATTGGATTTGATAGAAAAGGTGTCAGTCCTTTAATCGCGTGGGTTCTTTTAATTGGTTTGGCTGTTGCTATTGGTATTGCTGTTATGAATTGGGCAATAGATGTTACTCCCGAACCAGATGTTGATTTGAGTTATTGTGATGATGTTTCTATTTCGTTTGTTAGTTATGAGCCAGATTATACTCCTGGTAACGTTGGATTTGATTTTGTTCTTGAGAATACTGGCTATTTTAGTGTAGATTTATTGTCTATAGGGTTTAGTTATAGTGCAGATTCTTCCCCTGTAATCTGGTGTGACTGGTTGATACAGACAAGTCCTGATGAGAATGGATTTACTCCTGGTTCAGAATTGCATTTTAATGATATTAATCTTTATACATTTGGTGAAAATTGTCAAGAATCATCACCCAATGGTGGAATAGATAATCCTGAAGATATTTTGAAAGTTGTTGTTGTTCCTTGGATAAATATTGATGGCGAAACTTTTAACTGTAATGACAGGAAGTTAGAGTTTGCTGTTGATATGGCTCAGGAATAGAAAGATTTTAAAATGAAAAAAATTATTAAGTCACGTATGAAAAACAGAAGAGGTGTTTCTCCTTTAATTGCAACTGTTTTATTAGTTGCTCTTGTTATTATAATTGCTATTCTTATTTGGTTGTGGTACGGTAAATTTATTGAGGATATACAGAATAAACAACAGCTTGATCTGGAAATGGCCTGTGCGCAGGATGTTGAATTTGTTTTATCTGATTTACAATGTGTTGATGGTGCTATTTCTTTTTATGCTGAAAATACTGGAGGTATTGATTTAAGGGGATTTAGAATTGCTTATAGTGGTTCTGTTAACGGTGCTGAGGATGTTGAAAGGATTATTAGACAGGGTACTGGGGCGGTAGTAAGTTTGGAAAATGTTGGTGAATTAAGTGGGCTAGAAATAGAGATGATTCCTATAATTGGTGTTGGGTCCCAGAATAAAGTTTGTGATGCTTTGTTACAAGTTGGTTCTTGTTAATTTATTTTTTTATCACCAAAACCTTTAAATAACTCTTGTTTAAGAAATATATTATAAAACGGAGGTGTTTATAGTTGATGATTAAAAAAAATAAGCGAGGTATTTCTCCGCTGATTGCTACTGTGTTGATTATTGGGTTCACTGTTATTTTAGCGTTCATAATAATTACATGGATAAACTCTAATGTTGGAGATCTTACATGTACGCAATCATGTGAAATTGATGGTGGAAATGTTTGTTCTACTTCTTTTAATGAAATAGACTTAGCAATGGATTCCGGCAATGGGTACGTAACAGTCACTAACTTAGGATCTACTGATTTTGAAACATTGACTGTTGTCTGGGTCGGAGCTGATGGAGCTACAGATTGTGTTGAGATTTTTTCTGGTGAATTGGCTGCATATGGAAATGTTGAGCAAGGACCAAGGTATCAAGATAATCCGCAATGTAGTGAGTGGGATGGTGTTGATGAGATTGCAACAATTAGAGCAATAGTTGGAACTACTCCTGAGGCAAGCGAAGGTTGCGATGCTTGTGAACCATTTAACTGTCCTGCAGTAAGCGAAGAGATAGTTTAGTAATAACAACTTTTTTCTTTTTTCTTTTATTTTTTACCAAAACCTTTAAATAAGTAATAAAGAGAATTTACTGTTAAGAAGGAGGTGTTAGTGTTAGCTCTTTAAAGATGGATAAAAGAGGTGCAATTTGGGTTTCTGCCGTATTGTATATGGCATTAGGAATAATTATAATTTCTATGGTTTTGGCTGCTGGTTTGCCTGCTGTTCAGAAATTGAAGGATAGATATACTTTGATTCAAACCAAAGATGTTATGCTAACCTTGGATGAGAATATCAGAACTGTTTTCCATGAGGGTCCTGGTTCTCAGAGAGTTGTTAAATTAAAAATAGATAGAGGTACTTTTGAAATTATTCCTTATGATTCTTTAGATGATTATCCTAATCACATAGTATGGACTTTTAGTACTCCAATATTACTTTCTGAACCAGATCAATTAATTACTGAAGGTAATCTTGGGATATTGACTAGTTCTACAGCAATAGAGAATAGTTATGATATTAGTTTAGCGTTAGACTACACTGGCAGTGATGTTGCTTTGTATTATGGGGAAGATTCTACTGCTTCAGGAACCTTTAGTTTGGTTATTTTAAATGAAGGTATTGTTGATGACTTTGCTCCAGATAATATTAAAATAAATTTAGAGAGGATATGATGAAGAAATTACCAGAATTAAAAAAGAAAATTGAAATTAAGGGATTGCCAGAATTGCCTGAAAAGCATAAAACAATTTTTAAGATCGATATTTCTCCAGAAATTCCAGAATTTCCAAATGTTAGTAAGAAGGAAATGGATTTTAGATATCCTTTAATTGCTCCTTATGCATATGCACACATTTACTGGAGTTCCAAGAATCAAGAATTAGTTTATGAAGTTGAGGAACCCGAATTAGTACCTGATGAAAAGAAAGTTCTTAATTTGTTGGAAGATGGTGTTAGGGAGTTGATTAATGTTAGTTATTTAAGTTTAGGAAAAGGTGACACTGTTATTAATTATTTGGAGAAGAATCTGAAAGTTCTTTTGAGTGAGTTAAGAATAACATTAACCAAAGAATCGTATTTGAAGATAATGTATTATATTTATAGAGATTTTGTCGGTTTGGATAAAGTTGAGCCAATGATGAACGATATCTATATTGAAGATATTGAATGTAATGGTGCTGGTTTTCCAATATTTGTTGTGCATAGAAAATATAGGAATCTTAAGACCAATGTTGTGTTTAAGCAAACTAAAAGATTGGCTGCATTTGTTGAGAGGTTAGCTCAGAAGTCAGGACAGTATATTTCTTATGCAACTCCACTTTTGGATGGCGCATTGCCTGATGGATCAAGAGTTAATGCAACTTTTACTGAAGATGTTTCTTCTAGGGGGCCGACATTTACAATTAGAAAGTTTACAAGAGAACCTTGGACACCAACTCATTTGATGTATTTGAATACAACTTCTGTAGATATTTTAGCTTATTTGTGGACGTTAATAGAACATGAAAGAAATGTTATGGTTATAGGTGGGACTGGTTCTGGTAAGACTACGTTATTGAATGGTTTAACTTTTTTTATACCTCCTTCAGCCAGAATAGTATCTATTGAAGATACAAGAGAGTTGAATTTAGAACATAGTAACTGGGTACCTGCAGTTTCAAGATCGGGTGTTGGACTAGCTAATTTGGTTGGTCAAAAATATGGCGAAGTTACGTTATTTAATTTGTTGAAAGAGAGTTTTAGAATGAACCCTGATTATGTAATCGTTGGAGAGGTAAGGGGTGAGGAGGCCTATGTTTTATTTCAAGGCATGGCATCTGGGCATCCTTCTTTTGGAACAATGCATGCAAGTTCTGTTGACACAATGATAAAGAGATTGATTACTCCTCCAATTAACTTGTCTCCTTCTTTAGTTGAAGTTATGGATACTGTGATTGTTATGGCGCATGTCAAAGTTAAGGGAAAGAATGTTAGAAGGGTCAAAGAGGTTGTTGAAGTAGTTGAAATAAACGATGACGGAAGTGCTACCATAAATAAACCTTTTGTTTGGAATCCTTCTGTTGATAAATTTGATTACTCTTCTGAAAGCGTTGTTTTTAAGAGGGTAGCAGAAGAACGCGGAATTGATATTCAAAAATTGAATATGGAATTTGAAATGAAAAGACGGTTCTTGGCTGGTTTATATGAAAGATCCGTATTTAGTTTTCATCAAGTCCAAGATATGATAAATAGATTTTATAAAAATCCAGAAGATGCTTTATCTAAAGTTGAATAAAAAATGGCCGATGTTGGAAAGAATGAGAAAAAAATTTCAAAAAGTGAGAAAAAAAAGATTTTAGAAGATCTTTCTATTTCTGAAACTGATTTAAAGAAATTTAAGAAATTAAAAGAAAAACCAACTAAGAAAGATAAGAAAAAAGATTATACTGTTTACAAATCTAATTCGTTTGCGAAAATCTCTAATTTTTTTATGGAAAACATGTCTTTTTATTTGGCAGAGAAACATTCTAAAAATTTTGATTCTTTGTTTAGGGCTATTAGGTTATCTAATATTAAAATGTTGTCTAGGACCTATTTGAGCATGATTTTATTTTCTACCCTTATCACATTTCCAGCATTTGTGATAATATTTTTCCTTCTTTTATCGAATATTTTTATTGCTCTTTTGTTAGGGGTTTTGGTTTCGGTAGGGGTTTTTGGTGTTGTATATGCTTATCCTTTTATTACTTTTAAGTCGAGAGCCAAAGCAATAAAGAGGGAGTTGGTTTTTGCAATAATTCATATGGCAGTTATTGCCAGTTCTGGTGCTCATCCGGTTAGAATTTTTGAATTGCTTGTTAGATCTGGAGAATATAAGGAACTTGAAAGCGAATTTAAGAGACTTTTAAATCATATTAATCTTTTTGGTTATAGCTTGTCTGCTGCTTTAAAGGCAGTTTCTGCTGAAACTTCCTCTGATGAGTTAAAGGAACTTTTAGATGGCATGTCTTCTACAATAGAGACAGGTGGCAACCTTAGTGGGTACTTGGATGATAAAGCAGATGATGCTTTGATGAAATTTAAATTGGAACAAAAAAAGTATTTAGAGTTATTGGCGACATATTCTGAGATTTATGTTGGTGTTGTCATTGCTGCGCCCCTTTTGTTAATAATCACCTTTGCGATACTTGAAAAAATATCTCCAGTTATTTTTGGGATGCCGATTTCTCTTGTTTCAATAGTTACAACATTTTTATTTTTACCTTTGATTAATATCTTTTTCATATTATTTTTGGAGTCTACTAAATCGGGAATATGAACTTTAAAATAAAAATTAGGCACGTTGTAGGGATTTTGATAGGGTTGGCTATAGTAATTTTTTCTTTTTTATTTTTATTTGAACTCCAGTCTAGGTGGTTTAAACCACTTATTGGTATTGGTGTTTTCTTTATGTTGTTTCAATTTTGGTTAGATTCTATGAGAGAGAATAAAAGACAGAAAGAAGTGGAAGTCAAGTTTTTGGAGTTTATTAGGGCGGTCTCTGATGGGGTTAAATCTGGAATTCCAATTCCCAAGGCTATAAGAGAGTTAAAGGGTGCAGATTATGGTGCCTTGAATCCTTATGTTAATAAGTTGATTTATCAGATTGAATGGGGGATCCCCTTGAGAGATTCTTTTGTTAGATTTGGTAAGAGCACAAATAATAAGGTTGTTAAGAGGGCCATGACTATTATTGTTGAAGCCGAAGAAAGTGGCGGAAATATAGCAAGTGTTTTAGATTCTGTTGTGAACTCCGTATTACAAATTAGGAAAATAGGGGAAGAGAGAAAAACAAATACGTTTTCACAATTGATTCAGGGCTATTTTATCTTCTTTATTTTTGTCGGTATAATGGTTGTGTTGCAAGTTTATTTGTTACCCCAGTTAAGCGATATCGGTGTTACTGCTCTTGCTGGTAGCGGTATGGGATTTGGTGGTGGGGGATATGGTGCCCAAGAATTGGCAGCTACTATAAATTTCAATATTATTTTTATTGGATTGATCTTAATACAAGGATTTTTTTCAGGATTATTGATTGGTAAATTTTCAGAAGGAAAAATCATGACTGGACTTAAACATTCATTGATTATGATGTTGGTTGGTTATTTGATATTTTCATCTATGGTTGGATATTAAAATGGATAAGAAAGGTCTCTCATATGTTGATTGGGCAATAAGTCTTGGAATTTTTTTAATTTTTACTTTGACTATTTTTGTTATTTTTAAACCGCATGTTATTGAAAGCCATAGTTCAGAATATTTAGTTTCAATAGCAGAGCAAGGTATTAAGGAAAATGGTTATTATGAAATTGATAGATATCCTTTATTTGTAAAGTCTTCTGTTTCGGTTAATGGTTGGTTAGAACTTAGTATGGACAGTTATTCTGATTTATTTTCTAATGGTGTTAGAGTTTATGATTCTGATTTAACTCTAATTGATTATAATACGGATTATAATACGGATTCAAATAATCTGCAATTTGGTGATATTAATTTGGGTGTTGATGATGTTTATGAATTTGGAATACTTAGGTCTGAATTAGACTTATTTGCAGATGATGGAACTGTACCTGGAACTCCTATTATTTATTGTTCTGATTCAGAAGTTGAATGTACTTTTGGTATTGTTGAGAAGTTGAAAGGATTTAGTGAACAAAATATTTTTGATTTATTTTCGTGTGACGATGGCGACTGTTGTGGAGATTTAAATGAATATAATCATTTTAAGGAAATTATAAGATATCCCTCTGCGAGAGATTTGTCTGTTAATATATCTGATGGTAATGTGAACTATGGGTGTGGATTTATTGAGCCCCAAGAATTGGACAATGTTTTTGCGTTTAATTGGGCAGATAGTATGTTACAAATTAATGGTACAAAAATACCTGTTAATGTAGGGGTGAGGGTTTGGTGAATAAAAAAGGTTATCTGAAAACATTGGAAGCAATAATTGCAGTAATTATTGTGTTTATGGTTGTTATTATTTCTTTATCTTTTGATAATCCTGAAACAGAGGAAGTCCCACCAGATGTGGGGGCATTACAGGATACTATTTTTGATAAATTACAAAATGATGTAGACTATAGAGAATATGTTTTTGATGGTAATATAAGGGAGATTAGTTCTTTTTTGGATGCTTTTGTTGATAATATCAGGTTTGAGTATGGATTTGTTATTTGTGATAATAATCCAGAGTGTGCCGAATATGATTCATATCCCCAGGATCCAATAGAATTTCCAGAAGATAGCCAGATCTACGCAGATAGTTTCGTAATTCAAAAATATGAAGGAGAGACATTTAATTTTAAATTGTTTAGATTATACATTTGGTATAAGGAATTATAGTGTAGAAATATTTATATATAAATCTTAGAAACTAAATTTAAGGTGATAGTTTAATGATTAAAAAGTTCAAATCTTTCTTTAAAAAATATATTAATAGATTATTTCGTGGCAAAAATAATGTTAAATTAGGTTTCTACGGTCCGCCAAATGCAGGAAAAACTACCTTGGCAAATAAGATTAGTATGGACTGGTTGGGTGAGGAGGTTGGTACTGTTTCCAAAGTTCCTCACGAAACTAGGATGATTCAAACTAAAGAGCAGGTTAAAATTAAATCTGGAAGAAAGGAATTGACTTTCAATTTAATAGATACTCCGGGGATTGCAACGAAAATTGACTATGAAGATTTTATGAAATTTAAATTAAAATCTAAAGAAGCAAAATCAAGAGCCAAGGAAGCAACGAAAGGGATTATTGAAGCAATAAGGTGGCTAGATAGTGTTGATTGTGTTGTTATTGTGTTGGATTCAACTAAAAGTCCATATTCACAAGTTAATATTACAATTGTTGGGAATCTTGCTGCTAGGGATATTCCAGTATTAATTGCAGCTAATAAAACTGATTTGAAGAGGGCAAGTGTTAAGAAAATTGAGTCTGCATTTCCACAATATCCAGTAGTCGGTATTTCGGCAGATAAGGGGGAGAATATGGAAAACTTTTATAAAGAGTTATTCCGTGTTATAGGTTAGTATGTTATCTTTTAAATATGTCCCATATAGAGATCATTCGAGTCTTAATACTGATCAGAAATTAAATAAAATTTTTAGTATAGTAAGAAGGGATAAAATTGTTTTAATGCAGGGAAAATTAAAGCCGCATGAAGAAGCGAAACTTATTGAGAAAACAATGGGACAAATAACGAAAGAGTTTCCTGGTATTTCTTTTTGTACAGTTTATCCTAATGGAAATAACAAGAAGAGGAAAGGTAAAAAGAAAAATAATGTTGCTAAAGCTGCTACTAGTGCGGTCGGTAATATTTTTTATAAGACAATTATGGGTAAAAGAGACTGTTTGACTATCGTTGGACCTGCAAATATTGTTAAAGACATACGAAAGAACCCATCACAGATCGATCTTTTTATCAACGGTTAAAAAAAAATGCCACATCAATGCGTCAGGTGCGGGGAAATTCATCCTGATGGTTCTAAAAAATTATTAAGTGGGTGTGATTGCGGTTCTAGATTTTTTTTCTTTATTAAAAAAGAATCATTAAAGAAAGCCAAAGATCTTTCCGAAGATTTAACCAAAGAAGATAGGGAACAGATGGAGAAAGATGTTAAGGATTTGGTTGGTGTTGACAATGATTTTGGGGAAGGTCCTGTTTTTTTAGATATAGAGTCTATTAAGATTTTGAAACCAGGCACCTATGAATTGGATTTGGTTGATTTGTTTAAGAAAAAGCCTTTAGTTTATAAGTTACAGGATGGGAAATATATAATTGATCTTGTTTCTACCTTTAATGCAACTAAGTAAAATGAATGAAACTATTAGGAAAGATATCTTATCAGTTATAGAAAAGAGTATTTTGGCGTTTAAGCGTGGTGATATATCTTCTCTTGAAACCCAGAGCGATCGTACAATACATAATTCTTCTATTTTTCAAGATAAACATTCTATTACAACTGCAGTTGTAATTTTTTCTTTGTATAAACTTATGGAAAAACATAGATATACTAAATATTCTGGTTGGAGCAAATTTGAGAAATCTGTTCTTTTTGAGTTGAAAAAAGCAAAAGTTAGTATTAGGGGAGGGAATCTTAATGGGTATCTTAGTTCATTGAAGCGGATAATAAAAGATATGAATAAACTCGAAAAGAATGTCGGAAGATTTGTTGATCAAGTGATTCATAGATCCAAAGTTAAAAAGGCAACAAATATTCATAGACATGGTATTTCTTCATCAAGAGTTGCTAAGCTTTTAGATATTCCTACATGGGATGTTAAATCTTATTTGGGAGCCACTAAAGAGTTTGATGCCCCTTTCAATATTTCAAAATCTGCAAAAGAAAGAGTAAAATTAGCAGAGGAGTTATTTGGTTTATGAAATCTTTGGTTTTTGATACTGGGAGTGTAATAAGTTTGGCTATGAATAATCTTCTTTGGGTATTAAAACCACTTAAGAAGAAGTTTGGTGGAGATTTTATTTTGCCTTTGGGTGTTAAGTACGAATTAATAGATAGGCCTCTTAATATTAATAGGTTTAAATTGGATGCTGTTGTGATTAGAGACTATTTGATGGAAGGGGTTTTCAAGCTAGCTTCAAATAAGGAAATTGAGAGAAAATCTAAATATCTTTTGAGCCTTGCTAATAATATATACTTTGCTAAGAATAAACCAATAAAGATAATTCAGGATGCTGAAATGGATGCTCTTGCTTTGGTTTTACATTATGATTCTGGGGCGCTTGTTTTAGATGAAAGAACTCTTAGGTTGTTAGTTGAGGACCCTGAAAGTTTGGGGGGTGTTTTATCTAATAGATTGCACACTAAAGTCAAGATTGATAGAAGTGTTCTAATTAAGTTTAGAACTGAAGTTAAGAAAGTTAATATAATAAGATCTACCGAGTTAATTGTTGTTGCCTATGGTTTGGGTATTATGGATAAGTATATTTCAGTTGGAAAGAAGGTCCATAATGAGTTTAGAAAAGATATGCTCTCTGGTGCTTTGTGGGGTTTGAAATATAAGGGCTGTGCTATTTCTGTTAGTGAGATAAATGAGATTCTTAGGCTGAAAAATCTTTAATTTGAAACTGCTACCGATAAGTTTATAAGCCTTTCACAACTACGGAATTACAACAAAAATCATGTTATTATGGGAGGGTTAAATAACGATGAAATACATAAAAGTGTTTGCAGTTTTGATGCTGTTTTTGGTATCTGCTATGGCTGTTTCCGCTACTGAATCTGATGAGTTTCAAATAGACCAGGTTATTATAAATGGTTATAATTTGAATAGTGATTCAGACAATAATCCTTTTGGTCCAGTTTATGCTGGAGAAGATTTAAGGGTTGAAGTGTTCTGGAGTGCTAATGATGGCTTTGATGAATACGCTGAAGCGAGAATTGTGGCTGAATTAGCTGATGAAGAAGAAGAAACCGATTATTTTTCAATTGGAAATAATTGGACAGGACGTGAAATCTTGAATTTTGAACTAGACTCTGAAATAGATCCTGGTTTGTACACTCTTAACATATATATGGAAGATGAAGAGGGTAATAGGAATCATTTCGATGTTTTGAGAATTGATGTTGTAGACCAGAGAAATTTGGTAAATATATATGATGTTAATTTTCCAATGGGAACAACCTTGCAAGCTGGTCAAAGTCTTTTTGCTAGTGTAGGTGTTGAAAACATAGGTCATAGTGAGGAAGAAGATATTTATGTTCAGATGAACATTCCTGCATTAGGTTTGAATACAAGATCTAACAGATTTGATTTGGTAACTGAAGAAGTTGCTGATGACTGTGAAGATGGTTGTGATGATGAAGACTATAAGATTCATAAGGATTTAGTTTTAGCTCTTCCTACAAATGTTCCTTCTGGGATCTATGATGTAGTAGTTGAAGTTATCTATGATAATGGAGATGGTAGAGATACTAAATCTTACAGTCTGACTATCGGCGCAGGTACTGCTTTTGGTGGAGAAATTGATGTTGATACTACAATGCAATCCGCTGAGAGGGGAACCGCTGTAGCATTTTGGATAAGTTATCCTAACTCAAATGTAAACTACGATGTTGTGGTTCAAGGTGTTGACTTTGGAACTTACAGAGTAGCTGAAGAGTCTGATGGAGCTTATGTATTTGTTTCAGTTGATAGAAATGCTGATGCTGGTCAGAATGAGTTTACTGTTGATGTAATGTCTGGAAATGAAGTTTTGAAGTCATTTGATTTGACAGTGGATGTTTTAGGACCTGCAGGTTTTGGTAATGTTAAAGATGGTCTTCAATTGGGTTTTTCAATCTTGTTAGTTATTTTGGTTATACTTGGTATAATTGTAGCTGCAAGAAAATTAAGAGGAGATAAAGAAGAGCCTATAATTGATGAAGATCAAACTTATTACTAAATCTTCTTTTTTCTTTTTATTTTATATTCTTTTATTTCTATATTTTTAATTGACATAATTCTTTTATATGGGGTTTTGTTCTCTTTGAAGTAATAAAGGGAGGTTTCCATAATGAGTGGTGATAAATTTTTGATTATATTGATGGTTGTTTTGATCTCTCTTCCGTTAACTTTTGCGGGAGTGAGTTTGTATCAGGGTAGTGGGCCTGATGATTTATGTCCTGGTTCTACTGGACTTTTTAGGGATGTTATAGAAAATACAGGTGGAGAACCTGTAGAGGTTAGTGTTTCTTCCTCTGGTGCGGCATCGTTTTTTTCTACTACGGTTCCAATAGGATTTGTTTTGAATCCTGGGCAAATTAGAAATATTTATACTTATATCACGCCACCTTCTTATACTAACGTTGGTATTTATGATCTTCAAATATTAGCCAATTCTGAAACTTTAAGCCATTCTATGTATGTTAGGGATTGTTTTGATTACTCACTTGTTGCTCTAAATGATGTGAATCATGCATGTCCTTGTGGTAATCAAGGTTTTGATTTTCAAATAACCAATAATGGAGATTTTGCTGATACTTATGTCCTTTCTGTGGATGGAACTGCTCCGGGACCTATTGTCTTAAGCGAGACTGTATTAAGTGTAAATCCTGGTGAAACTAGGACTTTCAGTGCTTATATTGAAGCAAGTTGCGACTCATTAGGCGAGTATGAATTTACTGTTTCTGCTACACCAATGAGTGGAAGAAGTATAAAATCTGCAAATTCAATGCTTGTTGTTGATGCTTGTTATGATTTTAGAGTAGATTCTGAAAGAGACACTATTTCTCTTTGTGAGCATTCACAGGAAACAGTTTCTATAGACATAGTTAATGATGGTTCCACAACTAATGATTTTACTTTTGAATTGGATGGTCCAGCTTGGGCCAGTTTAGATAAAAATAGTTTAAGTATTTCTCCAGACAGCACTGGTGCAGTTAGTTTGATGATTAGTCCGGATTATGGTGTTCAGGGTGTTTTTGAAGCTAGATTTATAGCAACTCCTGAAATGGGCAATGTTGAAGCTTTGAATATATTTAGTATTGGTGTAAACAAATGTCATGGTGTTGTTGTTGATATAGAAAAAGGTACAGATACTTTATGTAATTCTTTGTCAAATTCTTACAATATTAATGTTGTAAATACTGGTGAGTTTTCTAAAGAATATTTCTTAGAATTGAATGGTCCTGAATGGGCTTCCTTGAATGAAAGATCTTTATCTTTAGGTGCTGGAGAAGAAGGGCAAGTTGTTTTGAATGTTAATCCTGGATTTAGTGTTCCTTCTGGAGACTATACTGTAGAAGTAGTTGCAAAAGCTAAAGACAGTAGTCAGGTTGCAAGTTCTGATATTATAGAATTAACAACTGTAACAAGAGAAGAGTGTTACATGGTTTTGCTTGGTGTTGAGGATAATAATGTTGGTTTAAACTATGATACTACAACTACAGTTCCAATAGTTGTCGAAAACATTGGTTCAGATACTGCAACTTATGAATTAGGTGTTAGTGGGACAGCAGCTAATTTTGTTTATTTGAATCCAACTGTTGTTAGTTTAGAACCTTCTAAATCTGAATTAGTTTATTTGTATATTGCTCCAACTGGTGATGTATTACCCGGCAAATATGAAATTAGTATTTCAGCTAGACTAGAAGATAGTACGATTTTAGCTACGGAATCTGTTGATATAAATGTTAATGAGGGAGAATATATGCCCTTAGTTGAGGAAGAGCAAGAAATTACTGATGTTACTTCTGTGTCTCCTTTCCAGAGATTTTTAGTATTTTTTAAGAACCTTTTTGCCTCTCCAGAGGTTGATGAAGAGACTGTTGATGATGAAACCAATGTAACTGATGAGGAACCTGTTGAAGAAGATGGCGAGGAAGAAGTAGAAGAGGAACCAGCAATTGTTGGGGAGTTATTTGATTTAGAACAAGAAGCTTCAATTGAAATAGGTGATGAAGAGCATAGTATTGCCTATAGTGAAAAACTTGATGATTATTCAGTAGTACTTGTAATATCTTCAGATCCAGTTTATGTTCCTTTGGTGGTTGGCGAATCTCAAGAAGTTGATTTAGATGGTGATGGGGTTGATGATGTTTTGGTTACTTTCAATGGATTTATTGGTGAGCAGGCCGATATAACATATGAAGTAATTTCTGAAGGTTTAACTTATCCTGAAGAGGAAGATTCTGAGGATGAAATTAGTGATGAAGAGCTTGATGACGCTCTTGATGAAATAACAGGTGATTCTACTGGAGATGTTGAGGGGGAACCATTTTTGCAATCATTTGCCACTTCATTTAAATCTATATTTTCTGGTGCTGGTGAAGCAATACAAAAAAATAGGAATGGGTTGATAATTTTTATTGTTATTCTTATTGCTTTGATTTTGTTATTTAGGACTAACTTTTTGAAAAAACTTAAAGGGTTCTTTGAAGAAGAAATTGATGAAGAGCCAGTTATTGTTGAAGAGAAGAAAGAGCCTGTTGAGAAAGTTGATAAAAAAGCTAAGAAAGAAGAAAAGAAATCTAAGAAAGAGGAAAAATTAGAAGAGGAAGAAGATTTCGTTATAGAATTTGATGAGGAAGACTCTGAAGATAAAAAGTAATTTCTTTTTCTTTATTTATAATTTTAAACTTGTTATTTTAGATATTCCTTCTTGCATTGAAATACCAAATATTCTATCTGCTTCGCTGATTATTGCGTCATTGTGAGAAATAACAATATATTGTGCTTTGCTTGAATATTGTTTAAATAGGACTCCTAGCCTTTCAGAGTTGTGTTTGTCTAGTGCTGCATCTACTTCATCTAAAATATAAAATGACGCAGGATTATATTCTTGAATTGCAAAGATAAATGCAAGTGCTGCTAATGTTTTTTCTCCTCCGCTTAAACTTCTTATGTCTAAATATTTATTCCCTGCAATTCTTACAGTCATATCTATGCCTGCGTTAAGAGGTGTTTCTTTGTCTTCTATTGCAAGGGATGCTTCTCCTTTTGTTGATAATGTATTGAATATTGTTTTGAATCTTGAATTTAGATGGTTATATGTTTCCATGAAAATACTTGTTTTCTTTTGCTCTATTTCATCTATCATATCGAGAACATCTGACTTTTCAGATTTTATTTTATCTGTTTTTTCTACTAGTTCTTCATGTTCTGTTACTAATTCTTCATAAATTTCTAGGGCTCTCATGTTTATGTTACCCAGTTTTTGCACTATTTTTTCAAAGTCATCTATTTCTCTTTTCAAATCTATTCTATCAATACCTCTTCTTATTTTTCCATCTTTGTATTCTTCAAATTCTTTTTGTAATCCTTCTATTTCTGCTATATGTTTTGCTTTGAATACTGAAAATTCGTTTATTTTGTGATCAAATCTTCTTGTTTTTTCATTTTCTAATTCTGTTAGTACTTCTAATTTTTCTATTTCTTCTGTTATTTTATTTCTCTTTCTTGTCATCCCTTTTAATTTTTCAAAGAATTCTTTTTCTTTCTTTACAGTTAATTTCAAGCTTCCAGTTTCACTTTTCAGAATTTTATTTAAATCTAAAACTTCTTCTTCAAATTCTTCTTTGTCTCTTTCTTGATCTTTTAGTATTTTTTTAGTTCTTTCATTTTCATCAGAATACATTGTTATTTGATTATCTAATGTGCCTAATTCTAAAGTTAATTCTATTATTCTTGCATCTTTTTCTCTTTTTTCTTCTTCCACTCCAGAAGTTCCTTTTCTCATGTGTTCTATTTCTTGTTCTAGATTCAACATTTTTTTATCATTATTTGCTTCCTTTTTGAATCCTATTCTTGTCCCTCTTCTGTATCCACCAATCATCGCTCCAGAAGCTTCTATTAAGTCTCCTTCCAGTGTAACCATACGAATTCTTCCTATTCCAATTTTTCTTGCAGTTTGTATGTCGTCAACGATTAATGTAGTTCCAAATATATTGCTGAATGCGTTGTGATACTTTTTATTATATTTTATTAGGTCTATTGCCAGACCATGAACACCACTTAATTTTTTTAATGCGTTTATTCCTTCTGATGATGATTTTTGTCTTATTTTGTTTAAAGGTAGAAATGTGACTATGCCCAATTTATTTTCTTTTAGTATTTTTATACATTTTTCTGCAGTTGTGTCATCTACAGTGATAACACTTTTAATTCTTGCTCCAGCACATACTTCCAATGCTAATTCGTATTTTTCATTTGTGTTTCCAAGTTCAGAAATTGTTCCGTAAACCCCGCTAACTGAAGATACTTTTTCTACCGAAGGGTCTGTGAATGTTCCAGAAGAGCCAGTTCTTAATCTTGCAAGTTCATTTACTCTGGAATTAAAATCTGTTGTTGGTGCTGATTTTTTTGATAGTTCGTTTCTCTGTTTTTCTACTTTTCTCATATCTGTCTCTAGTTGATTTCTTTCTCTAAACAAAGATTCTATCTTTTTATTGTTTTTACTTATGTTTGATCCTAATTGTAACTTTCTACTGTCTATTTTTATTATTTCTTTTTGAAGTGTTTCTGTTCTCGTTTTTGCTTCAACAAGGTCCGTTTTTATATTTGTAATTCCTTCTCTTAGTGTAAGTTGTTCTCTTTCGCCACTTTCATCAAGAATTTTGTTTATACTTTGAATTTCTTCTTTTTTGTTGTCTATTTTCTCTTTTAATTCTTTTATTTTTTTGTTTACAATTTCAAACTTTTTTTGTTGTTCACCTATTGATTTTTCTAACTTTTCTTTCTTTTCTTCTATATCTTTTATTCTTATTGTTGTATATGTTGCTTTATTATCTTTTATTTTGCTTTTCAGATCTAAATATTTCTTTGCCTGATCTCTATCTTTTTTTAATTCTCTTAAATGGGCTTCTCTTTCAGTTAGTAGAATATTTGCTTCGGTTAGTTTTTCTTCAACTTTTTCTAATTCGGATAGCGCTTTGTTTTTCTTTTCTTCGAATACAGAAATACCAGCTATTTCTTCTAATAGTAGTCTTCTTTCCAAAGGTTTCATGTTTGTAAAGTGCACTATATCTCCCTGAAGAATTATATTGTGTCCGTCAGGATCTATTTGAGAATGAGAAAGGAGATCTACTACCTGTTGTCTGGTCATTTTTTTATCATTTATTAAATAATTTGATTGACCACTTTGTTTTATTACTCTTGAAACTTTTACTTCTTTTGTATCTACTGGAAATTTTTTATTAGAATTATCGAAATAAATTGCAACCTCTGCAGATGAATGGGCTTTTTTTGCTTTTCCACCATTATAGATTAGGTTTGCGGATTTTTCAGCCCTCATGGACTTTGCCGAAGTTTTTCCCAGAACAAAGCAGAGGGCGTCCATTATGTTTGATTTTCCAGAACCATTTGGACCAAGAACACAGTTGAATCCATTACCAAAGGAGAGTTCTGTTCTTTTTGCAAAAGATTTGAATCCTTGAGCAGTCAGTTTAGTAACCCTTGTCATTAATATATCACCTGCAGCACCATTTAAATAATTTTTGCGTATTAAAAGTTGGATATCTTTTTTTGGTTTTTAGTGTTCGCTACGTTTTGATATGTTTTCCAACTTTTTCTAAATATCTCTGGATGTTTGTCCCAATTGTTTTTTACAAATTCTTGGGTTATTGAATTTGAAGGATACCCTGGACCAGTTTCACCATATTTTGCTTTTATTTTGTCCATTTCTCTTTCTCTAGTCACTTTTGCTAGTATTGATGCCGCACTACATACAGGATAGTTTACATCTGCTTTGTGTTCAGAAATTAATTCTACATCTTTTGTTAGTAAATTTTTTATGTAGTCTGCGTATTTTTGTGGTATTGGATGGGGGGAATCTAAGATTGCAGTCTCTGGATTAAATTCATTTATTATTTCTGCAGATTTTTTTGCTTCTAACCAATTTAGATTTGAAGTATCATCTCTTAAAATCGTTTTATCTATCTCTTCTGGTTCAATTATTATTATTCGTGTACTCTTTGCTATTTCAATTATTTTGTCAAATAAAATTTCTCTTTGTTTTTGAGTTAATAATTTAGAATCTTTTACTTCTATGTCTCTTAATTTTTTTTCATCTTCTTTGTTTATTAGAACTCCTGCTATGATTAATGGTCCAATTACAGGTCCTTTTCCTGCTTCATCTATTCCTAATACTGTTCCCATATTTGTATGAAAATTTGGGTGGTTTATAAGGGTTTTTAATATGTTAAAATTAAGTAGCAGGAGAAGGATTTGAACCTCCGACCTCCGGGTTATGAGCCCGACGAGCACTCCTAACTGCTCCATCCTGCTGTAGATAAAATTCTTTTGGGTTTGTTTTTAAATGTTTTTGTTTTAGAAAAAGTAATTATTTTCCATAAATTAGGAATCCAACGATTATCAAAGAGTATGTTATGATATAAATGATATTTGCAATTATAAGTGGATAGTTGATTAATTGAAAGCCGTAGATAAGCCATACAATTGAACTTAAAAGAAAAATATTGTTAGTTGTTAATGATAAATCTTTAGCACTTTTAGTTTTGAATATTTTTGTTATTTGAGGAACATTGGCTAGACCTGTAATGACCCCTAATATTGTTGCTAAAATTGGTATAATGTTCATATATTTTTTTGTGACATTGAGTTTATATTCTTTTCTTTTCGTTTTGGAAATTATTATAAACTCGGCGGGGGATTTGTTTTTATGTTAAATAATGTTAATTTGTCTTTTGTTTTTGGATATTTAATATTGGCTTTGATTATAGGATTTGTTAGCTCTAAGAAACAATCTGGCAAGGATTTTATGATTGCAGATCGAAATTTAGGTTTATTTTCGTTTGTTAGCACTGTCGTGGCTTCAATAATTGGTGGGACCATTCTTGTTGTCTATACAGCATATATTTTTGAGTTTGGACTTGGTGCTTTGTTTGGTTTTGTTGGGTTGGCAATAGGACTTGTTCTATTTGCATATTGGGGTAAAAGACTAAGAGAGTTGGCACATAAAGAGAATTTTTATACTATTGAGGATTTTTTGCATTATAAATTTGGAAGAAGAATTGGTAGTCTTGTTGCAATTGTTGTTCTGATAAGTGTCGTTTTAATATTGCTTAAACAATTTATTGCTGGTGCAAAAATATTATCTGCTGTAAGTAGTTTTAGTTATGAATCTGCTTTGATATTAAGTTTAGGCGTTATTTTTATTTATTTGATTATGGGTGGTTTTAGATCTGTTGTTAAAACTGATATTTTTCAATATTTATTATTGGTATTTTTGATTTTTGTTGTTGGTTTTAATTTAGCTTCTGGAACTGATTTGAATATTTCTAATTTTTCTTCCGGTGATATGAATGTGTTTTTGATGATTTCATTTTTAATTTATGGAATTATTTATGTTTGGACTTCTGCGGACACTTGGCAGAGAGTGTATGCAGCTAGGGATGATAAAGTAGTTAAAAGAGGATTGACAATTTCTGGTTTGTTTTTGCTTGTAATTGGAATTGGAATAACGTTAATTGGTTATTCTGCTAAATTGGCATTTCCAGATATAGATCCGGGTCAAGCAATTGTTTATGGATTGGTTAACTTGTTATCTCCAAGTCTGTTGGGTCTTGGAGTTGTTTTGATGTTTTCTGCTATCATGTCTACTGCTGATACTTTTATTTTTGTTGTATCTACCAACATTACTAAAGATTTTATTGCTAGGTTTAAAAGAAGAGAGTTGTCCTCAAATGAATTAAGGAAATATACTCGTATAAATTTAGTATTGATATTAATTTTAATTGGGGGATTAGCGTATTTTTTCAGAAATTTAGTTGATATTGCTTTAATCAATGCTGGGTTAATGATGTCTTTAACTCCTGTTGTGATTGGAAGTTTTAGATGGAAATTAAAAAAGAAGGCATCTTTGATTAGTATTGTTGCAGGTTTAATTTATGTTGTTGTCATGGTTATTTTGAGAATGATAACTCCTGAAATGATGATTGCAGCTGCCTTAGTGTCTCTTGTTGCTCTGTTGTTGGGTCAGAAGTTTTGTAATTAATTAGAAATTATTATAAATCTTAAATTTTATTTTTAGTTTATGGATAAAAGAGGTATTAGTCCTTTGGTTGCAACCATTTTACTTATTGGAGTTGCTATAATCATAGCTATTATTATTTTTTCATTTATTGGAAATGTTTCTGAAGATCAAATGGAGACTCAACAAGAGGAAATTGAGTTAGTAAGTACATCACTTAATTTTCATTTTAATTGTATTAAATATGTTTTAGATGGGGATCCTATTTCTTCTAGCGTTTTGATAACTAATGAAGAAAGCACTGCTTTGGATTTTGTAATTCAGTCAGGTTCTAAAATTTATACTAGTGAGGATTTTTCAGAGATTCCAATTGGTGCTTATGAAAGTAATGAATTATTTTTAGATGCTTCAGATTCTATTAAAATTGTACCAGTAGTTAATGGAGAGTCTGTCTCTGCAAAAGCTATTACTAGAACTTGTAGCGAAACAGGTGTTGAAGATCTTGTTAGGTTTAGTGCTTCTTGTGATTCTGAAGGATATTTTAATTGGTTTGATACAACTGGTATTATCGAGAATACTGGTGTTGTTGGTATTGGTGGAGAATTGACTATAAACGGGGTTAATTATGGTTTTGATGTTAATGAAGGAGGGGTAGATGATAATTTTGTTGAAGAAAATGTTCATGAGAGTATGAATGTTGTTGTTGATAAAATTATTTTTGATGGTAGTGATTATGATTTAATTGAAACTATTGAAAGTACAGAATCTTGCTCATTTACTAATCGGTTTGGAAATGCAATTGAATTTGATGGCGAAGAAGATTATATTGAAGTTTCGGATAGTGAAAGTTTAGATACTGGTGATCGATTGACTGTTGAGTTTTGGGTAGATTCTGTTGATTCAGATAACAGCGTAGCTTATATCTTAAGCAAGTGGTATTATGAGAATATTGGTGACTTCGACAATATATTTTCTGGTTTTTTGTTTAGCTATGAGACTTATTCTCAAGGTTATACTTTTAATAGTTTTTATTTGGGCAATGGTGTTTCATCATTAAATCCAAATAGAGTTATAGGAAATTATCAGTATTTGTCTAATTTGGTACATATAGCAGGAGTTTATGATGGAAATGAAATGTTTGTTTATATTGATGGCGTACTTGATGATTCAGATGAATTCTCTGGAAATATTGATAGTGAGTCTCCATTAACTATTGGAAGAGTATATACTGGCACACATGGCGGTACTGATGGAAATTTATTTTTTAGTGGAAAAATGGATGAATTAAGAATTTGGAATTATGCTAGAGGTGCAGATGATATTTTTAATAATATGGATAACGAGTTGAATGGAGATGAGTCTGGTTTAGTTGCTTATTATAAATTCAATGATGAAACTAATTTGGGAAGAGATTATTCTACTTGGAGTGGTTATGAGAACAATGGAACAGTTCATGGGGATCCTACTATTTGGGTTCCTTCATAAGAAATTTTATAAATGGCGGAAATAAGAATTCTTTATGCTTAATAAGAGAGGTATTAATCCGCTAATTGCTACTGTTTTATTGATTGGTGTAACTATAATAATAGCTTTTGTTATATTTGCTTTTGTTAGGGGTGTTTCTGATAATCAAATGGATGATACTCAAGGAGCTTTTGATATATATTCACAAGGAGTCCAGTTTAGTTCTGATGCTGCTTCAGATGGTTCTAATACTAGAGTTTTGATAACTAATGAAGGAACTGGTGTTATCTATTTTGTTGTTCAATTGGATGGTATTGACCAAGGCGAGTTTTATGAAGTTGGTGAGTATGAAAGCAGACTTCTTTTATTCTCATTTGGATCTGAAGAGGTTACTCTTATTCCACACTTTTTTGATGGTGAAGATTATATTGCAGTTAGTGCTTTTACTGAAACTGAAGAAGTTGTTGAAGGTAGCTTTAGTTGTTCTGATTTAGAGGGGGAATGTAGTGTTGATGATCCTTGTAGTGGGGATTTTGTTGGTGAGGATGTTGGTCTTTATGGATGTGATGTTGGTAGCTGTTGGGTTTGTTCCGAAGGTGAGCAGACCTGTCCTGGTAATTGTGATGCAAGTCCAGATTGTGGTTCTGATATTGTTGACGAGTTGGTTGGCGATTTTGTTGATTGTATTTTACCAAATATTTGTTATGAATGTATTTCACATACTTATTGTGATTCCTTGAATAATGGTTTTGGTTGTAGTTTGGAACGTTCTTGTAGCTATATGTTGCAGTCTAATGTATTAACTGATGCTACCGATTGTGTTGATGATGAATCTTGTTGGGGTTCATGTGAGTGGGATGAAACTTATGCTTTGGAGTTTGATGGTGATGGTGATTATGTTGAAGTTATGGGTGGTTCAGATGGTTATGATATTGGAGTTGGTAGCATTTCAGTATCTTTTTGGGCAAAGTTTGATGATTCTGTAAACACTGAAATTTATGTTTCTAAAGGTCATTCTGCTGCAGGGTGCAATTCTTCAGATGATAGAGATTATGGTTGGGAAGTTTATCGTTCAGAGGCTACTAATTTGAGGTTTATGTTATGTGGTCCGGGGGGCAATAGAAAATGGACGTCACATCAATTTACAGTTGATGATCAATGGCATAATATTGTTTCAGTTTATGATAGAGTATCTGATGTTGCAGTAATGTATGTTGATGGAGAGGAAGTCAGTAATGTTAATGTTGGATTTGGTTCTGATAATGTTGCTAATCCTAATTGGGGGCTTTATTTTGGCGGGAGAGCAGCTTCTGGTGGGTTTGATGGTGTTATGGATGATGTTAGAATTTGGAATGTTCCTTTTGATTTGAATGATGTTGCTATGTTGTATAGTGGAGAGGATGTTCTTATTGAAAGTTTAGTTTCTTGGTGGGACTTCAATCAAGGTTCTGGTACTGTTGCTTATGATCATATTGCTGGTGGGCATGTTGGTTTTTTGAGGGAGAATGTTAGTTGGTGGCATCCAAGTTAGTTCTTTTATTTTTGTTATTTTTTATTAGTTCTTGTACAATTACTGGTGAAGTTGTTAGGGACTTCGAAGTTATAAGAGAAGGTCCTTTTGAAGTTGTGAATGTTGTTGATGGAGATACTGCTGATTTAGATAATGGTTGGAGATTGAGATTTTCTGGAATAAATACTCCTGAAACTGGAGAGTGTTATTATCAAGAAGCTAAAGATGAATTGAAGAGACTTATTTTAGGCAAACAAGTTTATTTAGAGAATGATTATACTGATGAGGGAAAATATGATAGAAAGTTAAGATATATTTTTGTTGGTGAGTTATTAGTTAATGAAGAGTTGGTTCGTGGTGGATTTGCCAAAGTTTATGATAAATATAAAGATGATACAAGAATGTATGGTAGATTAAAAGATGTTGAGTTTTTGGCTGCTAGGGAATTAAAAGGTGTTTGGGGATGTGTTGATCCGAAGGCTGGTTGTGCTTTTGTTGCCAGTGTTAATTCTGAAGTTTATCATGAACCACATTGTAAAGCTGCAAAGAAAATAAATATAGATAACTTGATTTGTATTGATTCTGTTGAAGAAGCTATTTCTTTAGGTTTAAGACCTGCGTCTAGTTGTTGATAGGAATTCTTTTAAATCTAGTATATTTTGCGATTTTATGAGAAGATTAGAAATAAAATTAGTTGAGGGAACTGAAAGAGGAGTTTTCACTACAAAGCATATTAATGGAAATGGAGAAATTATAGAAGTTGCACCCCTTATTGTTATTCCTAAATCTGAAATAGAGTTAATTGAATTAACTAGATTGAGTCAATATTATTTTTTAATGAAAAGTGGGTCAATTGCAATTGCTTTAGGTTATGGTTCTCTATATAATCATTCTTCAGATCCTAATGCTGAATTTAAAGAGGTTGAAGGTTCAATGGTTTTTTCATCTTTGAAGGGAATTTTAAGGGGTGAAGAAATAACTATTGATTATACTGGTGGCGATAGGGGGATGGAGTTAGGATTTACGCCTAGGTTTTGATTTTTTTGTTTTCTTTTTTTTAAGGAATTTAAATGATAGTAAGGATCCAGTTAGAGCTACCACGAACATTATTATGAATAATGGTCTGAATCCGTAAAACTTTGCTACAAGTCCACCAACTATTGCAGCTACACCACTTAACATCGCACCTATTCCAGACCATACTCCCCATTGAGAAGTGTACTTTCCTTTGTCTAAATGTTTTGTATAGATTCCTTCAAATACGGGTCTGTTAAATGCCTCTGCAATACCAAGTAACCCTTGTACTAAGAATAGTTGCCATATCTGTTGTACGAAAATAAGGCAGAATGCTGCAACCGCCATTAAACCATAACTTCCAATTAATATTTTTTCTTGATGTTTGACAGTATCTTCCCATCTACTCACAAAGAACATGAAGATCCCCATAGTAAATGTAAATGCTGCCCAAGCCCCACCTGCAGCCAAAGCAGTCCCACCTAGCTCTTCTACAAATAGTGCATAAATTGGTATAAATAGAGCTGCTCCGAAGATAACGAATGCATCGACGAAAACTAAGTATTTCAATACTTTCTTCATTGAGGGGATTTGGGTTTTTTTGTTTATATATGTTTCTAAAGAAAAGGTTTTTAAATTGCGGATTTATTCTCCAGTTGTGCCGAGATCGCATAGTATGGTTATTGCACAGGATTGCTAATCCTGGACCTTTGGGTCTCCTGGGTTCAAATCCCAGTCTCGGCGTATAAACTTTTAAAAAGTTTAATCAAAAGAGAAAAAGCTTGAGTAAAATTTAGTATATAATTAGAATTTGAAATATAATTTATAATTCTTTTAACAATTATTGTTTCTTATAAAGTTTAATGTGAATAAAGAATACTTAAAAGAAAAATTGTTTAGACTCCCAAATCAACTAAAACACTAGTAGAACTTAACCAATCTCCAGAAATTTTTGCTTTTAGTCCTTCTGCAGAAGGTGGTAAGTCAAATATTAGCATTCCACTGATTGGCAGTCCTGGTTGTAGTTGTTCTCCAAAAGAGATTGCATCATCTAAATATAATGAAGCTTCAGTATCTTGTTCAAATGTCCTTTCAAGATTGTCCATTATTACAACCCTTGTAGAATAAATATTCTTTGATTCCATTCCCTTATTTTCCATACTTAATTCAATCACTCTAAATATTCCATCTGCATCAATTGAAAGCCATTCATTTCCAACCCAAGAGGTCTCATATGTTCTGATTACTATATACTCTATTTCGTCTACAATAACAGGATCTCCAATTCCTGCCAGCAAGTCTTTATCAGTTGCATCTTCATCAATTAGCTCTTCATTCTTTTGATTACTTGATGGAGATATAGAAACAATTATTGCGATGATTAAAAAAATCCAAAGAATTATTGCCCATGTTTTTAGATACCATTTTTTTTGTTTAGATTTGTTTCCCTTTTCATTTATTAAAAAATGACCACCTTTGTCTGTAAAGCTTCCAATTACTAACATAACTATATCTACTATCCATCCAATTCCGAATATTCCACCCGTTAGCAGATAAAGGATTCCTGTTCCAGTTTTTCCAACATAAAATCTATGGATTCCTAACCAGCCTAAGAAAATAGATAAAATCAGGGCAATGTCTTTATTTTTTGTACTCTTTATTGTTTTGTGTGACACTGTAGTTATAAATAACATAATTAGGTATTTAAAACTATCTGAAAATTCAATAATAAATTTCTCTTTAATGATCTTGCTTTACAAATTTTTAGACAAAAACTTTTTATACTTCTTTTTCTAAATTTAGTTTATGACTAATGTTAAGATAGGTACTGTTATTAGAACTGGAATAATTACTGCTTTTACTTTCGTTACTGCTTTAATTTGGAAGGATGTGTTAATTAGTGCTATAGAGAAGTTTTTTCCAGCTAGTGATGCTTTAAAGTATGAATTTTACTTGGCAATTATTGCTACATTTATTCTTATTTTAATAATCTATATTGTTTTTAAAACTGAAAGTGAAATTGAGTATTTAGTTGAGAGAGTAAAGAGGGCAGAGGCAGAGAAAAAGAAATGTAAACCTGTGAAGAAGAGGTAGATACTTTTTTATATTGATAATTCTATAATTTGAGTATGATATTTGGGAGGTGTATATTAAGTGGCATTGGGAACAGTTGAAACCATAGCAGCAATTTTTGTGTTGGTTGGGATTTTGAAACTATTGTTCATATTTTTCTCACCTAAAACCTGGTTTGGTTTTGCAAAGAAAATTTATTCTAAACCTAAATTGATCTCGTTTGTATCTTTGATATTAGCTGTAGTAGTATTGTACTATTTGTTGGGTGCTGGAATTACTATACTTCAGATTTTTGCAGTTATGACATTTATGGTCCTTTTGGTTGCTGTTGGATTGGCAAATCATGTAAAGCAGATACTAAAGTTCTATGAAAAGAAGAATTTCAAAAAGATACTTGCAGAACAATGGTTATATATGGCAATTTGGATAGTATTGCTGGTTTGGGGGTTGAAAGAACTTTTCTTTTAATTCTTTTTTTATTTTTTATATGCAATACAGTGGTAGATTAATTTAGCTGCTGTGTATGGGGAGATTAGGTCTCCTTCTTTTGGTGAGAGTTCTACTATGTCAATTCCTATAACGTTTTTATTTTGGAAAACTTGTTTTAGGAGATTTTTTATTTCTTTGAATGTTAATCCATTTGGTTCTGGAGTTCCAACTGCCGGCATTTCTTTTGGATCTAAAGCGTCTAAGTCTAAAGAGATGTAAACATTTTCTTTTAGGTTTTCTAAAATATTATCATTTATTGATAATTGTTTGATATTGTTTTCTTTTGCAAATTCTTTTTCTTCTTTTGATTGGGATCTTATTCCTACTTGGGTTATATTTTTATTTATTTCGAATGTTCTTCTCATTGCGCAGGCGTGTGAGTCTTTTGAGTTGTCGAATTCATCTTTTAAATCTGCGTGAGCGTCAATATGTAGAATTGATAGGTTTTCTTGTTTTAGTGTTTTAATTACGTTTGGAGTTATTGAGTGTTCTCCTCCTAATGCAATAATAAATTTGTCTTTGTATTGTTTTATGTTGTTTATATCTGTTGGTTGTTCTGTGTAGATTCCTTTTAGATATGGCTCTGAATTTGTTTCAATATCGTAGTTTTCTAGTTCATGTGATGCTTTTAGAATTGTTTCGGGACCTTCTTTCGTTCCTTTCCCATATGAAGTTGTTTTTTCGTGTGGAATTGGAATAATTACTATCTTTGCTTTGTTTAGTTCTGTTTGGAAGTCCATGAAATATGTCATGAATTTGAGGTAGAATTGTGGATTATAAAGGTTGTTTTTTCGGTATTTTCACAAATTGGAAAGCCTTAAAAGGAGGGTATTTATGTTAAATTCTAGGAGGCTTACAATGAACGGAACCGTTAAATTTTTTAATGATCAGAAGGGTTTTGGGTTTGTCGCTGGTGAAGATGGCAAAGAGTATTTTGTACATCAGACCGGTTTGGCTGAAGGTGTAAGATTGCAAGAGGGCGATGCAGTTACATTTGATGTTGAAGAAGGCGATAGAGGACCTAAAGCTGTTAATGTGAATAGAGAGTAGTTAGGTATTCAATATTAATTTCTTAAATTTTTTCTTTTTTTCTTTTAATTTTTAGTTAGATCTTTTAGTAGACTCAAGCGCCGTCAGGCTGTTTATTTTTTCCAAGTTGGTTTTTAACTAATTAATTTTCTTTTAGTAGAAAGATTTAAATTTGCCAATAGTTTCCTTTTTGGCATGGCTGGGTGGGACGACGTATATTCTAGTGACGGTGTAGTTAAGAGTCCTTCTAAATATGTTGTAGAGTTAGTTCCCTTTTTGATTGATAAGGGGGTTCGTGAAGTTTTGGATGTTGGTTGTGGAACTGGTAGACACACTCTTTTTTTGGCTGAGCAAGGATTTAAAGTTCATGGTATTGATGGTTCTCAAAAGGCACTTCGTATTGCTAGGGCCAATGTAAATAGGCAGTGTATTGATTATGTATTTGGTTACATGAATGAAATACCTTTGTCCATGGATAGCATGGATTTTGTTTTGGCAAATCATTCTTTGGAGTATGCTTCATTGAAAGTTATTGAGCAATCTGTTTCTGAAATTAAAAGGGTTCTTAGGCCAGGAAGTCCAATTTTTGTAAAGTTTGCTTCTTCTGAAAGTTCTTGTGCTGGGTCTCTTGAATCTTGTGGGGTTTCACATAGGGATTTTTGTACTAGGAATAGCTTGCCAATTCATCATTTTAGTAAGGATGAGTTAAGGGAATTGTTTAGTGGTTGTGTAATAGAAAGATTGGAGCATGTTGTTCGTAATGATGATGCTCCGATTCCACAAAGTGAATTAATTTTGTTTGGTTATAAAAAGTAGTGATTGTGAATTTGGTGTATTATCATTCCTATGTACTAGAATTTTTGGTTGATGTAGTCTGTTAAGATTATATAGCAGTTTTCAGTTTCTCTATCAGGACCAAAGAGTTCAACGCTGTAACCTGTATACATTTCTTTCAATGCTTCCAACACATTTTCTTGTTGTAGTTTTTTCCAATTTTCTGTTCCTATGCCCACAGTTACATTAATCACTTGTTGACCTTCAAGCACTGTTGCTTCCAGTTCGTTATCTATTCCTCTTTCTAGTTTTTTAAGAAGTGCTCTTTGTCTTTTATTTAGAAGTCCTCTGCCAGCTGTTTTCCTTGCTTCATCAGGTGTTAGTGCCATATTTTAGGTAATTTAGTACCCTTTTTAAATGGTTTTATTTCTCTATTTTTCTATGGAAATAGTTAAATTGGGAGAAGACCAAAAAATAAAGATTGGTAAGTCTATTTTTGAAGTTGGAGCCAAAAAGAAGGCAAGTGGATTAAATTTTGCAGAACCTAGAGATTATGAATCTTCTTCAACTATTGAAGTTTTGTTATTTGATTGTTCTAATAAATCGTTGCGACCTACTCACATTTTAGTTTATTATATTGAACAGAAAAAGTATTTTTTGGTTGAATTAGCTTATTATTTTAAAGATAAAAAGAATTATGTGATCAATACTGTTAGTGAAAAAGAGATTAAAGAAGAGTCTATACAACTTCAGTAAATTTGTTGTGGATAAGTCTTATAAATTATAGTTTTTTCTTGTTTTCATGGCTGAAACGGATTATGCTGGACATGTGGATAGTTATCTTTGTGAAAATCACGATGTTCTTGAGTCTGAGCTAACTTCAGATATGAGGGGCTGTTTACAGGGAGAAAGACCTTTGACTAGTGGAGATCGTGATAGATGGATTGAGACTATTGATTTTCATTTAGAGGCAAGATTGGAGAAAAATGGAAATAGTTAAAGATTTGAAGTGGTCGCCTGGAATGGATGTAGCTACTTTGGTTAATTCTTTAGGTAAAGTTGGTTTTCAGAGTGTAGAGCTTTCAAAGGCTAAAGAGACTATAATTAAGATGAAGAAGGATGGCGCTAAGATTTATTTAACTTTTACATCAAATATGGTTACTTCTGGTTTGCGAGGTTTTTTTGCTCAATTGATTAAGCTTGGATTGGTTGATGTTGTTGTGACTACAGTTGGTGGTATTGAGGAAGATATAATGAAGGCTCATGGTGAGGAGTTTGTTATTGGTGATTTTGGTTCTGATGATGTTGCTCTACATGAGAAAGGTGTGAATCGGGTTGGTAATCTGTTTATTAGAGGTGAGTCTTATATGAAGTTTGAGGATCTAATGAAGCCTTATTTGAAAGGTTTATTTGCTAAGAAAGAACGTTGGGCTCCTTCTGAGATATTTTCCGAGATTGGTTCTACTTTAGAGGATGAGGATAGTATATTATTTCAAGCTGCTAAAAGAAAGGTTCCTATATTTTGTCCAGCTATAACTGATGGTGCATTTGGTTTTCATTTATTTATGTTTCAACAGGATAATTCTTCTTTTGTTGTTGATGTTGTTAAGGATTTTGAGAATATATTATTTAGTACTTCTCAGGATGAAAAGAAAGGTTTGATTAGTCTTGGTGGTAGTATTTCTAAACATCACGCTATTTTGGCTTGTTTACTTAATGGTGGTTTGGATTATGCAGTTTATATGACAACTGCTAGGTTTTCTAGTGGTTCTATGAGTGGGGCTACTACTAATGAAGCTAAGTCTTGGGGAAAAATTAAAGATGATTCTGATGCCGTTACTGTGATTGGTGATGTTTCTATTACTTTTCCACTTGTTATGATTGGTGTACTTGAGGAACTTGGGAATGAAGGGTTGGTAGATGGAACAGAAAAAGTTGAGTAAGGAATGGGATTTGAAAGAAGGAGATTTACTTAATGGTAAAAAGATAGTTGAAGTTAAGTATTTTGAAGATGATTATAGGAAGAGTACTTCTAAGTTATTTGTTTTAGAAGATGGTAGTCAGTATATGTTGGGTGATGATGGTTTGAGTAAAGTAGAACATAGTGAAACTAAAAAGGAGTAGACTCAAGCGCCGTCGGGCTTTTATTTATTTCCAAATTTTATATCTTTTAGAACAAGATTCATTGTTTCATCCCCGTTCCATTCGTTTAATTCTGGGAAAAAAACCACATTTATTTGTTCTTGGTTTTTCATTATTTCATCATAAAAATGT
>Ga0257123_1000136_pt1 | contig 65008 bp, 40 predicted proteins | sample SI106_135metaG_FD_190185 | JGI IMG/M metagenome (GOLD analysis project Ga0257123, IMG submission 190185) | Marine microbial communities from Saanich Inlet, British Columbia, Canada - SI106_135 | ecosystem: Environmental > Aquatic > Marine > Inlet | place: Canada: British Columbia | collected...
AAAACTATCAGGTATATAAGGATGCCCGTGAGGGCTTAAGCAATTATTTCTTGTTTTATAATAATAGTAGATATCATCAATCGTTAGGATACAAGACTCCGGTTGAAGTACATTTTGGGAAGGAGGACATAAAGGGAAACAATGCCAAAAAGAATTATTTTTAGATAAGAAAAATAGACAATCATGAGAGGTTTGTGGATTTGAAAAAAGTGTAACTCCAGTCTCCCTACGGGCTCCTTCCGTTACACTTTTTGTGTTATATTGTATATGGTTAATGCATCTAAAAAATAGCATAAAATGGTCTTGACAAACCAGTCCACCTTAGTGTTCTATAAGGGATGGAATGTCTTTTTTGTGTTTACTCAGCGGTGGAACTTCCAGTGTTTGAGCGCTTAACTTCTGGAACAATCTTTGACTTAGTTGTTTCTGCATTAAACTGATGTCTGTAGTAGTAACAATGATTCTTACCTTTGAATGTACTGGTGCGCTACCATCTATTCTTATAAATGTACCCGTTTCTATAAATTGCAAGAAATGTTCCTGAATATTTAAGGACATGTTTTCTATGTTTTTGATAATCAGAGTCCCATTATTTACCAACTCCAGACAGCCGAGTCTCTTCCCTCCTTCATCAGAGGCATAGGTAACCTTTTCCTTACCAAATAATTCAGATTCAATGTGATCGAATTGTCTTCTTTCATTATGGACGGGTATTCTTTCCTTCCGTCTCTCTCTTGGTAGTACCATTTCAAATACAGGGAATTTTGCCTTTACGCTGTCCATATGGATCTTTCTGGAAAGGATCTCTTTTCCTGTTCCGGGCTTACCGATAATGGTAACGGGTGCATCATTTTTTGAAAATTTTTCGGCTCCCTTGAAGACTCCCTGCATCCTTTTTGACTTCCAGATTACACCGCTATATTGGTATTCCTTTGCCTTCTGAAGGTATCGACTTAGAGCAATTTCATACTCTTTAAGATCAATACTTTTTATATTTTGCTTTTCAATCCGTTCGGCAAACAATTTGTTAAAATGTTTGTTAATCTGGGGGTTTTCTGAAATGATTTCATCAAAGTCAGTTTTTGTAATAAAGTAAAGAAGTGAATCTTCATTCGTTTTTACCGTAGCACAACAAGGTTCTCCGGTAAGTAGAGACATCTCGCCAAAGCATTTTCCACTGGGTATAGTCGCGATAGTGAAATCTTCGTATTCTGATTCGGACACAACTCGGGCGCTTCCTGATTTGATCAAATAGAGGCGACTCCCGGGTGACTCTTTCTTGATAACGATATTATCTTTGGCAAAGGCATGTATTTGGATCTTCTCAGAGATTTTTTCTAGTGATTCTTTAGAAAGCTCTTTAAAGATAGAAATTTCCCCTAAGAATTTCACAATCTCTTCAGTCTCTTTTACAAATATTGTTGGTTTCTTTTCCATGATTTTTTACTTTTCTGTTAATACGTAAACACCATCCCAATTTTCCGGAGGAGGATCCTGTACGTAGATTTTGCATCTTTCTATATATGCCAGTGAAGGGCCATCATGAGGGTCTTTGTTCAACGCTTTTTGAAACATGGATATTGCCTTCTGCCACTCTTTTTTTCTATACATTTTCAGGCCGTCTTCATAAAGCTTTAATACCTCTCGTTTTGCCTCTTGTACTTCTCCTTTTCTATCAATGAGCTCGTATACTTTGACCGGTTTCTCTTTTCCGACAACACGAATCATATCCAGCTCTCTGGCTTCTATATGATCTTTGGCAAGTTCATAAGTACTTTCGCTTATCATGGTGTAAGTTCCATAATACTTATTAGCCGCTTCCAGTCTGGCTCCGAGATTAACTTCGTCACCAATTACCGTATATGAAAGCCTGTTCATTGAACCTACATTTCCAACAAGTACACGGCCCGAGTTCAGACCAATCCTGGCCTTTATCTGAAGCCGCCCTTCCTCTTTAAATTTTACATTCAGTTCTCGCAATCTTTTCTGATTATCAATAGTGGCCAGGCAGGCCTTTACCGCATGGTCCGGCTGTTCCAGTGGTGTTCCAAATGCGGCGACAATTGCGTCACCGATGTATTTGTCGAGAAATCCTCCATGGTCGAGTATCTGGTCTGTCATCTCGCTCAGATATTCATTAAGGAGTTCAATTAATTCTGCCGGTTGCAATTTCTCTGAAATAGAACTGAACTTCTCAATATCTGAGAAATAGACGGTGACTTCCCTCTCTTCGCCACCGAGTTTTATATCTTCGGGTTCTTTGAGAATTTCATGTACAACTTTTGGGTCCATAAAGTTTTCGAATGCGGATTTCACCCCTTTTCTCAATTTTTCTTCAGATATGAAACGATACAAAGTAATTGAAGAAAAACACAAAATTACAGTGACACTCGGATACGTTACATTCAACCACGTTCCGTCATTTATGAATCTCTCATAAACGTAATAGTTATACCCAAACCATAGTGATGTACTTGCCACTGCTCCCCAAATTGCGGGCAGTAGAGGTAGGAATATACCCAATGCAAGGCTAATACAGAGAATTGCGATTACATCTTGAAGCACTTCCCACTCTCCTCTTACCACAAATTTTTCATGTAAAATATTTTCTGTTACGGTAGCATGTTTTTCCACACCTGGTGTTTGAGATGAAAAGGGGGTAGCTATAAAATCTCCCAGGCCTGACGCGGTTGCACCGAGAAAAACTATTTTATTATTGAATGTGTCAGGAGGTATTTTTCCCTCTATGACATCACAGAACGAAAAATAGTTAAACGTGAATTCAGGGCCACAGTAGTTGATCATCATCCGGTTCCAACTATCTATGGGGATTTCAGTCTCCTTAAATATCAGCTTTTCTGTCAGCACCAGTTTCAACTCACCATAATTAATATTCTTATAGACTCTGGCGACCTGGACACCGAGTGGGGGATAAAATTCATTTTCAAAGTGAATAGCCATATACTCACTCCTGACGATTCCGGAATAATCCACGTTCGTATCCACAAATCCCTGATAAGTTACCCACTCCGCAAATGGATCAATCATGTTGAGGACTCCAACTGCCCTCTTTGGTCGATAAAGCGCCAGTAGATTATTCATTATTTCTTTTCTGTTTGTTGAGGTTAAAACCGTTAGCTCACTACCATCAGAACTCTTCTCTTTACTTTTTATATCACCTCCTGCCAGGACCGGGAAATATGCGGACTCTTTCAGCAACTCTTTGCCGGTAGCGGAAACCTCTTTTCCCGTAAGGTCGGAAGTGTCTCCTTGTACCGTATAAACAAAATCAATCGCGGAAATAATATCCATTCCATTATCTACCACAGCCCTTTTAAAAGCCTCTTTGAGCTTGGTATCTTCATCAAACCGTTTTCTTTTTTTATATAATGAAGACAGTAATTGCTCTTTTTCAGCCCCTTCCGGCAGATTCTTCCAAATCGTCGAATCATTATACTCTTTAGTTAATGTGTCAAATGCCTTCAAAATGCCATCGTTTTGTGTCTCAGAGTATATAACATCCAGAGCAAGAAGCCTTGCTTTCTCCTCTGTTATCTTATCAACAAACTCCGCGATATAACGTCTTGGCCACGGATAACGTCCCAGCTTCTTTATGCTCTTTTCATCTATTGAAACTATTACAATTTCGTTGCCAGGGTCACGTTTTCCTCTAATCTGAAACCTGACATCCACGGATTTCTGCTCAATGGCCTTGAAGATTCTCAGCGCCTTAAACGTATCACGGTCTTCAAGATTATAGATTACTATTACGATGATGAAGGTAAGGATTGAGATCAGGATTGAAGTAACTTTTGTTCCTGGTTTTAGAACTTTTAAAAACGAGGGAAACAATTTCATATAATTAGTTCCTTATAATATCTTGACGACATACAGGCTATGTATTCGTTGTACACCAAGACGAAAATCCTGTCAGGCGGACTTGAACTTATGAATCAGTGAATTATATAGGGATACTATATCGATTTCACATAAAAACTAAACTTCCTTTTAGAAATAACTGAATAGTTTCGCTGACCATTATGCTATTTTAGTGTTAAAGTATGCGATTTTGCATTGATAGAAGAGAATAATTATAGAGAATTTTGAGATGAGTATATTGCCGCACATTCTGCACCTGTGCGAGAAATAGGCTCTTCAATTTGTATTCCCTGCTTAAAAAGCAGACTAGTTGGCAGCGAAGCTATACACGTAGCTGACAACACGTAACATACTGCTTATCTGCCTGGATGTCTTTGCCTCTATTAATTTTCAGTTGCAGTTTTTCAACGCTATGATTTTTACTCTGTTATTTATCGCTTCCAAATCTGTCGTTTCCGCATGTTCCCCGCTAAAGTTTATCCTCGTGCCCGCCCGGATAAATCTGCTCGGGTGTGATAAAAACCACGCATATAAATTTCTAACCGGACACTACTGATTTTCCCTAAACTTTTTACACATTCTGTCGAAAATAACAACGATCACATATATTTAATATTATTAATTTATAAGTAACGGTTTATTAAATGCAGCAATATTAGGTTAAGACCGATAGCAACTGTGTGCAAAAGTTTTTTGAGTGTACCATGTAATCTAAGTAAAAAACAAAATAGAGGCTTTTGCACTTGACTGATGAAATGAGGAATTGTATGGCCGCGCAAAAGAAAATTCTAATATTGGCTGTTTTCGCGATCTTAAGCACTCCTTTAATGGGCGTTTCTGGTACTCATTCACCAGTTCCTCCACCTGCTTCTCATTTTTCTTCTTTCGACCACGTGGGCGTTTCGATACAGAAAACCCCTTACGATGAACGATATAAGAAGATTGAGAAAACTTTAGGAACAACATATAAAAAGGTCGAAGAATATTTGAAAATGGCAAGCAAGTTTAAATACAAGGAGGAGGCGGCAGGTGTAGACAATTGGCAACTTCCATTCGAAACCGAAAGATTAGGAACTGGGGATTGTGATGATAAGGCGGTATGGCTCTATTTGAAATTGCTTAAAGATGGAGTTGATAATGTAAGATTGGTTTTGGGAAACTACAAGAAGGGTGAGCTTAGTGTTCATATGTGGGTCAACTGGTACCAGGGAGGAGAGGTCTATATCCTTGATCCAACTATAGATAATGGTATACGGACTGCTGCACAATATTCAAATAAATACTATCAGCCTTTTTATTCATTTCATAAAGATAAAAGGTGGAAACATAACACATAACTGTCGACCTTCATGATATTGTCCTTCCGCTTAGCTATTAGGTTTAGCACTCATCACCTAATATTTGCCAACGAAGTTCTGTCCTAAAAATTTAACCCCTATGCGTTCCCTGCCTATTTTACATAAAAACGAAACTTCCTCTATAGAACCAATTGGGTAATTTGACCCACATTTGCTCCATTTTCTCTATTTACTAAATTACCTAGCCTGTAGTTTCTAAAATCGGTTATTTATACAACATACGAAACCGTTTAAACTTACAGACATTTTCGGAGAAAAGTGTTGAATAGATAAAGGGTTGGCATGTTAAATGCTATTACACTTATTACGTTTTACAAAAGATAGCAATTTTGGTACTTCTTTTGTATTATTGCCTGACTGCAAAACAGGCAGTAAGGCTTAAGGATAAAGGTGTAGTTTAAAGATTTGTAACATAACGATATCCGGAACTTACCGGAGGCGAACTTGAAATGAGTATAGGCTCAAAAAATTTATTAATCCTGTCAATCTTCATCACATTTACTTACACGTACACTCTTCCAGTGTATGCAAAAAATGTGCAACAGTTGGATGTGACTATTAATGACACAAAAGGTGATATCGAAATTATGCTTCCCAATACATTTGAATGGGTACCGGCGCCTGCAGAAGGGGGTGTCATGTTTTCTGAAGGGACCCAGATTCGTACCGGTCCATTCTCTCGTGTATCCCTTGTCTTTGCAGATAGCAGCATTGTAATTGTAGACTCGTTTACCTACATGACTGTTGAAAAATTCTTCAAATCGGGGAATGTCGTAACTACCCGGTTAAATTTAATCGTTGGTTCAATCGTAAATACCTTAAATGACGGTACTCAATATGAAAGTGATTATAAGATAGTAACACCTTCTATTACAACATCACTGAATCGTGGTGAAATTAAAAAAGTAGTATCCGGAGCAATGTACAGTGATACGGTAAGGACCGGTTACAAAAACAAAGAAAAGAAAGAGAGTACAAAAAAGAAGGGCACCGGCTACAAAAAGCAAAAAAGTGCTGGACAAATAGCCCTGGAGCAACAAAGCCAGAGAGAGTCTTCAGCTAGATAAGGGGTAAGGTCTCAACATTTAACAATCAGGAGATTTGCAAATTGTTCGAAATGGATTATACGGCAATACCCTAGCCAAGAAAAGATATGATGAAAAACTAGAAAAAATAAAGAGAGTGAATGTTAAATGATGAGACCTTACCCCTTAAAAAATCGTGATAAAATATGCCTGGCAACTCTTTTTCTGATAATTGGCCTTGCGTTTCTATTTTCCCCTCAAACGCTGTTTGCTCAGGAGGAAAGGGTAGCAGTGGTATCCCAATATAATGGCGAGGTAAAGGTCCAGCATAACGGAGTATGGAATACCGTGGCCAGAGTCGGTAACAGAATAAGGAACTCATCTGTCTATAATGGCGACACAATCGTAACCATGCCCGGCACCAATGCCGATCTGGTTTTCAGTGACAATACAACGGTGAAGGTAGAGGCGGATACCACACTGACTGTTTCCACAAGGAAGATTACGGCAGCAGACAGGGCAAAGGGAGGTTTTGTGAGGAATGTAGCAGGTACTCGGCAGGAAGTTGTAAGAAACGTTAATGTAAAGGTGGGGAAGATATGGGCCAGCATAACGCCCAGTAAATCGATTTTAACTGAGTTTGAATCGCCTACAGGTGTAGCGTCCGTAAGAGGCACGGTACTGACCTTTGCCTTTCTCGGGGGAGTTACGGGTATCGATTTAATTCACGGGTTACTGGACTTTATGAGCGCGATAAACGGCGTAGACATTTACTTTGATTCGGGTGATGCGCTGAACATTTCCGAGACAACGGACGGAAGGACGCAAGTGGATGTAGCGTCAGGTGATATAATATTAATTACCAGTGAGGGTACGATAACAATTGAAGACGGTGGCTCTCTTGATCTGTCAGTAAATCCTGATACGGGTGAGATAACGGTTAATTCAACGCAGGGTAATGTTACCATAACTACTTCAGACGGTACGACAACTCCTGTTGTATCTGGAGATAGTCTGGGGACGGCAGGTAGTGATAACAGCGACGGAGGTGATGGTGGTAACGGTGGAAATAATGGTTCGGGAGGATCCGGTAATTCTGGCGGGAGCAACGGTCCGTCTACTAATCCGGATCCATTCTTTGGAACTACACCATCTCAATCAAATCAAACACAGCAGGAATCAAGTACAGATACTACATCAGGTTCTACAAGCAATACACTTGCAAGTGAATTTACAGATGATTTTAGGAGTGGTGGGTTTACAACTCCACAAACAGCAGGTTCTGATGCAATAATTAATGGAAGTGATGATTGGAATGACACAACCAATGCCACCGTAAATACCAGTTTTGAGGGTATCGGAGCACATGATGGTGATTCTGAAAATAATTTTGCCATAATCTCAACCTCAACTGGAAGTGGCGATACTGTCAATGTTTTTGGTGACAAGTTCGATTTAAACACTATTAATGACTTTTACAAAAGTCAACTAGGTGTGACATCCACTATTCTCCCAGCCGAGGGGGATCTAAACACTTACAATCTCACAGGTGTTGACTTGCTGTGGGCGGTACAACCTGGCAATGATTATACCCTGGCAGAACTTAACACAATGCAATCTTTTCTTGATGACGGTGGCAGGATTATGTTTATGGGTGAGCACGGCACTTTTGCTCCAGCAGAAAATACCAGGATAGGTAGCGCGATATCAAGCCTTGGTGGTAATATGTCTATTACGAATACTGTCAAAGACGGCGGATTCCATGACGCAACTAGTGCGAACGGACAAATTCTACCGAATAAAACCCTTACTGATGGTGTGAATACTTATAATTATGCTGCTTTTGCCCCTATAAACGTCAGTGGTACGGCGGAAAAGCTCATTCTGGGTACGGAAAATTCTACGATGCTGGCTCAACAACAAATTGGTTCAGGGAATGTTTTCGTTATGACCGACCAGAATACCTGGGACAATGTCAATTCGGCATCAAATGACAATAACGTATTTTTTCAAAATCTATTATATAATTCGCCTGTATCGTCCGGTACTCTGCGGAAAGATTTCGTCTTTACTCAAAAGGGAGAGCATCTCCTTGAGTTCAAATATAACTATGCAACAATTAACGGTGATGGCAGCACAAGCAGCAATATAAAAGCGCATATACATAACGGTGGAACGACTATAACCCTTTCTCTAGACTTGGATACATTATATGCCATAAGCGGCAACGATGATGGTTTTGAAACCCGCTGGATGCAATTTAGTGATAAGTTTGATCTGGAGGCAGGAGCGACATCGGTTGATTTCCATGTGGAACTCAGTGATAGTATGACAAGTACAGATGCTTTGCTTATAGACGATTTCTCTGATCCTTTAGTCGAGAGTTATGAAGAGACTCCAGCCCCAAGTACGGATTATCTGCTTACGTTTGCCAGGATGATGCGCGATAATATTGACGTTCAAAGTGAGGATGAAACCGATCAACCGGAGTACCGGACATTCGTCGATGACATTGACGAGGTCATTGATAACATAGCAAGTGATCCAAGCATGCTAAGTATTAAGGATCGGTTCGATGATTTATCGGCCGCAAGAAATAATCTTATTGAACATGAACCGATAAAAGAATCAAGGCAGCATTTTTCTATCGCCCATCATCTTTTAACTTCAAAAATAATTGCTGATGACAGCGTCACGGTAAACCATCCTGATATCGAAAAAGAAATTGATACGGCATTGGCCTTTATGACAGAACACATAAACGACTTTGGAGAAACTCAGGACCATATAGACATAAATTCACAGATTGACAGCATAAAGACGAAGGTAGGTACGCTCCGTAGCAATATTTATGATACCTCCGTTGCAGCCTCGATAAAGAGCGAAGTACAGGAGGCATTTTGTGATGTCATTGACCACACGATCCACAGCGACACTATAGAAGGAGCAAACCCATTCCACTTCTGCCACGGCAACATGGACGAGGGCGGGTAATTAAGGGGGTCATAAGGGGTCAACAAAATTAATGTTAAATGTTGAGACCTGACCCCTTTTCCTTTTAAGGGATTTCGAAGCCCATATTCAGGTTTTCCCTTATTGTCGTTTTATGCCGGTTTATGTACAATATACAGTTAATTGGAAATAAATAACTTTATATAATACTGCCGTCGTGATGAAAAAAGCTATTTGTACAATTTCGTATTTATCAACATCAATTTCAGCAACACCGAATCACGCATTAATTCCAACAAATATATCGCGTTTCAGAGTTTCTCAAACGCTTCAAATACAATCATCAAATTTTCTTATTCTTATTAAATTTACGTATAGGAATTCCAATGATTTTCTCTGTCATTCCCGCTCAACAGATTGCCTGTCCGAATAGGTACAGGCGGGCGGGAATGACAGAGAAAGGTTAAAATTTTTTGCTTTTGTATAAGTAGTGGTAGTAGGGTGTTCTGCGACAGATGATAATTATGATCGAACTTAATCAACGCTTTGTTTAGTCAGTTAAACCAATCAGCTCATGGTTGCTCTTAGTAAAACAAATATGATGATTCGACGTAAGTCTATAAAAAACCGTAGTGAGATATGCCTGTCAATTCTTTTTCTTGTCAGCATTGTACTTCTATCCACTCCTCAAACACTGTTTGCTCAGGAGGAGAGAGTTGCAGTGGTATCGTCATTTGACGGAGAGGTCAAGATACAGCACGGCGGGGTATGGAAGACCGTAACCAGGATAGGCAACAGGATGAAGAATTCTGCCATCTATAGCGACGATACGGTTGTAACCACGCCCGGTACAACAGCAGTCCTTATCTTCAATGATAGTACCCGCCTGGAAGTAAAAGAAGATACAACAATGACTATCTCTGAGAAACAGATAGTCGAAGAGGTAGCACACCAAGGTTACGTTGCTAATGTATCCGGTGCACCAAAGAAAGAGATAGTCAGGAACATTAAAATAAAGGCAGGGGGATTGTGGGCCAGCGTAACTCCCAGCAAATCGGTATTGACAGAATTTGAGACGCCTACCGGTGTGGCATCGGTAAGGGGAACGGAGCTTTCGGTAGATTATGACGCGACAACCGGTATTGCTGCCATAGACCTGGGCAAAGGTAAAATCGTATACGTGAGTCCTGGCGAAGACGCGGTCTTTGATATGGGCGGTGGCGATGTCGTTCATGTTGCAGTTCCGGAGAGTGGAAGTGGAGTAGCGCTAAATGTTGTATCCGGTGATATTGAGGTAAATACTCCTGCGGGAGATGTTGTTAATATGAATACGGGTGATGGGGTAGAAGTGAGTTCATCGGATACAGGTGATACGTCGGTGGCGGTAACAGCTACAGGTGATGACGGAGGCGTTTCTGTAGAGACCGCTGCGGGTAATGTAGAGATGGATACCGGTGACGCGGTAGAAGTAGCTTCGACGGATTCAGGAGAAGCATCGGTGACGGTAACGGCAACCGGAGATGACGGAGGAGTTACGCTGGAGACCAGTGAAGGTACTTTGACGATTGGTGATGCAGGTTCTCTTGAAGTAGCAGTAGATCCTGGCACGAACGAGATTACGGTAACTGAAACGGTGGGTGAGGTTACCATAACAACTGAAGACGGCACTACTACTGATGTTGGTATTGGTGATGGCGTTGGAACGGTGACAACGGATGTGTCTGAAGCCATAGAAGGTGGAGCGGGCCCTGGCGCGCAGGGAACGCCGGCAGGTGGTGGTGGAGATGGTGGAGGCGGTGGAGACGGCGGAGACGGCGGAGACGGTGGAGACGGTGGAGACGGTGGAGACGGTGGAGATGGCGGAGATGGCGGAGATGGCGGAGATGGCGGAGATGGCGGAGATGGCGGAGACAGAGGAGACAGAGGAGATGGCGGAGACGGAGGAGGTGTAGGCGGAGGTGGTCAAAGTCAAAATGATCTTGGTTCTCAGAACCAGGATAACGCAGATAATAATAATAACTCAAACCAGGCCCCCGTTGCTGAGGATGATAGTTTCGATATGTTCGAAGGTGGCACGCTTACAATCCAGACAGATGAAGTGCTTGATAACGATAGCGATCCCGATAATGATAGTTTAAGTGTCAGTACATTTGATGGTACAACAACAATGGACGGGTCGGTAGTCACCGGAAGTTTGAGATACACACCACCACAGATTCTTAACAATAATGGAACATACACTCTTGATTTTTACGGAGAGGATAGTTTTACCTATACAATTGCAGATGGCAATGGTGGTACGGCTGTGGGCACGGTAAATGTTAATGTCCTTCCGGTAAATGATATGCCGGATTTCACCAAAGGTAGTGACCAGACGGTAAATGAGGATTCCGGTGCTGGAGATGTCACTGGCTGGGCGACTGGTTTCGACCCTGGTCCTGAGAATGAGTCTGAACAGACGCTCTTTGGCTTTAATGTTGTGAATAACACCAACACTGACCTCTTTTCTGTACAGCCATTTATAGATGCAAATGGAAAGCTGACGTATACGCCTGCCGCTGATGCGTTTGGAGAGGCTACGGTAACGATGAATGTGCAGGACAGTGGCGGCACGGAAAACAATGGAGTGGATACATCCGCGAACCAGACGTTTGCATTGACGATTAATCCGGTAAATGATATGCCGGATTTTAGCATAGGTAGTGACCAGACGGTAAATGAGGATTCTAGTGCCGGAGATGTCACCGGCTGGGCGACTGGTTTCGACCCTGGTCCTGAGAATGAGTCTGGACAGACACTTTTAGGTTTTAATGTTGTGAATAACACCAACACCGATCTCTTTTCTGTACAGCCGTTTATAGATGCAAATGGAAAGCTGACGTATACGCCTGCCGCTGATGCATTTGGAGAAGCTACGGTAACGATGAATGTACAGGACAGTGGCGGCACGGAAAACAATGGAGTGGACACATCCACCAACCAGATGTTTGCATTGACGATTAATCCGGTAAACGATGCACCGGATTTCACCAAAGGTAGTGATCAGACGGTAAATGAGGATTCTAGTGCCGGAGATGTCACCGGCTGGGCGACTGGTTTCGACCCTGGTCCTGAGAATGAGTCTGAACAGACTCTTTTTGGCTTTAATGTTGTGAATAACACCAATACTGACCTCTTTTCTGTACAGCCATTTATAGATGCAAATGGAAAGCTGACGTATACGCCTGCCGCTGATGCGTTTGGAGAGGCTACGGTAACGATGAATGTGCAGGACAGTGGCGGCACGGAAAACAATGGAGTGGATACATCCGCGAACCAGACGTTTGCTTTAACGATTAATCCGGTAAATGATATGCCTGAGTTCACCAAGGGGAGTGATCAGGCGGTAAATGAAGATTCCGGCGCTGCAGCGGTAAATGGCTGGGCAACGGGAATTTTCGAAGGAGCTGCTAATGAATCTTCTCAGACGCTGACATTTGATGTAACGAACGACAATAATTCGTTTTTCTCAGTACAACCTTCTCTAAACGCTCAGGGAAATTTAACCTATCAACCTGCTGACGACGCCTTTGGAACTGCGAATATAACGGTTAACTTATCTGATGATGGCGGGACTCCAAACGGGGGAGAGGATACGTCCGGGGACCAGACGTTTTCGCTTACAATTAACCCTATAAATGATATACCTGTTTTCACCAAAGGGGGAGACCAGACGGTATTTGAGGATGCCGGGTCACAGAATGTGAATGACTGGCCGAGTAACATATCTACCGGTCCTGCTAATGAATCCGGCCAATCATGGGACTTTGAGATAACAAACTATAATCAAGATCTGTTTGAGGCTTGGGGAATGCCGGCGATAGATGGGAGTGGTCAATTGTCCTTTACTCCAAAAGAAGACGCTAATGGTAGTACTGATTTGACGGTTTCTTTAATAGACGATGGTACATCGGTAATTAATGGAGTACTTATAGTTGATCCTAAGACGTTTTCGGATACGTTTACGATAAATATCAACCCGGTGAATGACGTGCCCCTATTTACTCTCGGAGACGATCAGTCGGTGAATGAGGATTCCGGTGCTGTATCGGTAAGCGGCTGGGCAACCGGTATAGCGGCAGGTCCTTCGGATGAATCCGGCCAGGTATTAACGTTTGATGTGACGAATGACAACAATTCGCTCTTTTCCGTACAACCGACCATAGACCCCGATACAGGAGAGCTCTCCTATACGCTGGCAGACAGCACCCCGGGTACTGCTATTTTATCTATTTTCTTGCAGGACAACGGTGGTATCGCTAATGGAGGAGTGAATACCTCACCGATACAGGCATTTACGATTACGGTCAATAATATTTTAAACGAAGATAGCCAGGCATTAGCCCTCATGAATTATTATGGTGTTGGTGGTTTTGCCATCCCGGAGAAGACGAGTTCCGTGGTAATCGGGAATGACCTGTTTGAGTCGATTGATATCAGCCCGTCCGGTTATATCCATGGTAGTGGTAATGGTGGTCCAGGGGAAGATGGCCTTGAAGTGAGTATTGTTGACAATGATAACGGTGATCAGGGTATTATGGCTGATGACGGTTTTGGTTTAAGTTTTACTAAAGGTGATTCCGGAGCCCTTGTCACCACGTTTAGAGATCATGATGGGGATTCTGCTGATGATGAAGGTCCGAATATTGAACAGGGTGGTACAAAAGGCACCTCTTTCTACTCACGGGCAACCGGTAATAGTGTTACCGCAAATACCTCATTCGACGATCTGCTTGTTTCTCATGAATACCGACTGGACGACTTGATTACCGATAGCCACAATGTATTGGTAGTAGATGTAACAATCACAAATACGGGCAGTGAGACTATACGGAACCTGAAATACAGAAAAAAGGCTGATTTTGATATTGATGAGACTGATTGGACGGTAAATCCGGAGGATGAGCCTATAGACAGATTTATTGTACCCTCTATTGATCCGGGAGATACGCTGATAGAGTCTGTATCTGCTCCTTTTTTTGGCACGGTGGGAAATGATCCTCTCGGTATTGACATAACGAATAGTGATCCGGGACCGCATACGGAAGACAATGCCGCCGTATTCCAGATGGACCTCGGGGAGTTGGAGCCTGATCAGAGTATAACGTTCCCGGTCTTTTTCGCTGCGGATAATCCTACTATCGATGAACTTGATCCCGGTAATAACAGAACAGCATCTGAAAATTTATTACAGAACATAGGCAGAGTTGGTTCTACAACCTATATCGAGGTTTCAGACCCTTCAAATGCTAATGCAACATTCGCCCTTGGTTCCGGTAATGATTCGCAGCTCTATGTACCGATAGATGCGGAGAATGAGGACATCAGTGCCTTTAATATCATATCAGATACGTTATCAACCATGATAGGTCTCCTCGCGGAGACGACCTATTCAAGCCATGCCAAAGTTATCGCAGATTCTACTGACGGGTTAGTAAATCTTACAGACATTGCAATTGGTAGCATTGATGGAAGCGTATTTGTCACTGATAGCGGTTCACAAAGGGTCTTGGAAGTGCTTCCGGACGGAACTGTCAATACCATTGCTGACGCAGCAGACGGGATAAATAATCCTACAGGAATTGCAAATAACGATGGATTCTTTCTTCTTGTCACTGACAGCGGTTCTAAAAGTATCTTGGAAATGCAGCTGGATGGAAGTTTCATCAATACTATTGCGGATGCAACAGATGGGATAAATAATCCTACAGGTATTGCGGTTAATGGTGGGCCATATTTCATTTCTGATAGCGGTTCTGACTCTATTATCAAGTATGCTGAAGGAATTTCAACAATTGCCAATGAGAACTCTACAGGCGGCAGGCTTGATGAACCTCAGGCCATTGCATTTAGCCAGGACGGGACAATGTTGTATGTTGTTGAGAACGGCTTCGACGCTATTCTCAGGATTGATCAGTTAACGGGGGAGACGAACAGGATTGCCACAGAACGTTCTTCAGACTGGGATATCAACGAACCGGTAGACATTACGGTTGGCAGTGACGGGTTCCTCTATTTTGTAGATGCCGGCAATAACTCTGTATTTAAGGTGAATCCTTTAACGGGTGAAACAAAGTTCCTTGCCAGTGCGGATACTACCGGCGGATTGCTTTCCGACCCCACCGGTATTGCCATAGACGGTGATGGAGAAATATACGTCTCTTCTGCTACCAACGGAATAGTAAGGCTCCTGAAAACTACCAATGATAAAACGCTTCACGCGCAGGCACTTAAACTGCGTGCTGATATAGTCGCGCATGACCAGGAATTTTCTGATCCTGCTAACGCGGGAATTATAACAGCCCTGGATGGCGTCATAGCAAAGCTTCAAAATAATGTGGATGTAGGTCCCCTTGGTGATGATGGCCTAAGTAATAACGGTGTAAATCATGCCGAACTTTATATACCGGCTACGGAACTGTTTAATGATCTGGAGACTATCAGGAATAACTTTATTGCACAGGCAGGTTTTCCGGATTCACTCGCCAGTCATACAACGGTTACACATCTATTATTGGATGCGCTTAAGCTGGCCGATGATAGTGTGAGCCTTCATCTGGATGAAATAGAGGCAAACCTGAGTAAGGCGGAAGCCTACCTTACAACCCATAGTAATGATGATGGTGATGCGGCTGATGGTGATCTGATTGAACTATTTAGTCCTATTCTCTTTGATATTACAATCTTAAGGGATGGTGATTCAACGGATGAGGCCACTGATAATGATGTAAGGCAGGGTATAGAAAGTTTATTGACGAATCTTGTTGACCACGTCTCGCTCGGCAACAATCCGTTCCATTCCCTACAGCCTTTTACCAATACCGACGCCGTTAACATGATGTTTGATAACGGTGTAGGTGGTGTCTTTGATCCGGCTCTTGCCCTTAATTCCAGACCCGTTATAGATAATGGTACCCTATCGGCGGGAGTAAACACAGATGGCTCATTGATAGAAGAAGCTGATTTTGAATTTGGTACCGGATTAAGGATGAAGGGGTTTACGAATATGGGTGAATTAGGAGGAGACGTGCTGACCGAAGATGGATATGGTGTCAGTTATCGAACTCTTGATGATCAGGGTTTGGCAGCTGGAGATTTTGTGGCAAAGGTTGGAAGTGGCGGTGGAGCAGACTCCTCAACTCATGGTACCACTATTTATACCAAACATAATAAGAGACGTATGGAGACATTTGCCTCTCAAGTGGGAGTAGACAGAAATGATCCTTTACAAGCAGGAGATCTGGCTGTAACCCACCAGTTCAAGCTCCTGCCGCAAGCAGACAATGCTCCTGAAGGTGACAGCAGGGAGAATGTAATGTCTGTAGAGGTGACTGTGACTAATACGGGTGATAATACCATCACAGACCTCCTTTATAGAAGGCTTGCGAATATTGATAGCGGCAGCCCTGTAACAAATGATGATAGCTTTTTTACGGTTCATGATGATGGTATTTCGAGTGATCTTAACGTGACTGGGGCGCCTAACGTTGATGGAACTTCCGCTGACCCTGATCCCCCCAGTTTAGATCCGACGACCAGTGTTGGTAATAACTTCCCCAGTACTTATGCCGGTGACCTCGATGCCCTGATCCAGTTTGATCTTACTACTTTGGGGCCGGGAGAGAGCAAGACATTTGAGTTCTTTTACGCGGGTGATAATTCTACGGATGACTTGTCAAATACAATAGGTGAGACCGTTACCGATGCGAGATACGTATCCAGCACATCCAGTACTGAATTCGTATACCCTGCGTTTGCACTGGGTACGGGCACGGATATAGCATCATTCGACAGGGCTGACGTGGCATCAAGAGAGGCGAGCTACTTTAATATCTTCACCGATACGATGACATTGATGATCCAGAACATGGCAAAGGCAAAGTATACGGCCTTGACGGTTGTCGATGCGGTGGGAACGGGGGGATTGATTGATGATCCTTCAGGTATAGTAATTGATGGTAACGGGGACTTGATTGTAACCGATGCGTCTTCAGCGTCGGTTTTGAAAATTGAGAAAGACGGTGCATTTCCAAGCGGTCATCAGGATACGGTAAGTGTCATTACAGATGATGTCAACTTGTTAAATAACCCTGGCTTTGAGTCAAGTCTTACTGATTGGACGACAGATAATGCTGCTATACGAACTGGTAGCCCTTCACCTCATAGCGGAATCAAATATTTGATGGGTGGTGCCAATGGTACATCTTCTAGCTATACTTTTCAGACAATAGATTTGTTGGATGAAGGTTTTGCGATAGGAGAACTTGATTCTAATGTGCTTACTCTAAATTTTGGTGGTTGGCAGTCCGGATGGAATACACAAACTGACAGAGGGAAAATTGAGATTGTTATGAGAGATACGTCATTGCAAGCTTTAGGCTCAATGGATCATGATTGGTTCTATTCAAATCATACCTGGGTTCTGAAGGAAGGTTCTACTGATTTACTGGTGGGAACACGATATATTGATTATGGTTTTCATGCCCAGAGATTTCAGGGATCCAACAATGATGCATATCTTGACGATGCGTTTCTTGATATTACCTCCGCAGAGGGACTGATTCTTGCTCCACAAAAGATAGCAGTTGACATTGATGGAAACTTTATCATAGCAGACAACGGCTCTCGGAATATCTTGAAGGTAAATCCAACTACCGGAGTAACAACAGTTATTGCTGATGTTGCTGGTTCCGGTGGATTGATTGATTCTCCTTCCGGCATTGTAGTCGACATTGATCCTGGAAGCCCTAATTATGGGGACTTAATTGTAACAGACTGGGGTTCAGATGCTGTTTTGAGAATAAAGAAGGATGTATCGTCTCCTACCGGTTACGAAGATTCTGTTTCTGTCGTTACCGATTCTTCCCGTTCGCCTGGATTATTTACAAACCCGGTATCCGTAGCAATTGACAGTAATGGTAACATAATCGTAGTCGATGGGAGTTCTGCGATACTCAGAGTAGACCCCATAACCGGGAAGACTGCGATGGTCGCCAGTGAGTTCATCACTTCTCAAGGAGAAGAGATTATTCATGACCCTCAAGGTATCGCAATTGACAGCAATGGACTTTTAATAGTATCTGACAGTTCTTCTGCTGTTGATGATGACGGGTTCTCGTCTATGGCTGGCTCGATCTTGATAATTGACCCAGTTAGTGGCGACACAAAGAGGATAATAGCATTGGGAAATGTAGTAGGTTCTTATATTGATGATGCCCTTGTTGAACACGTGAAGGAAGGCAGTATTTTGCCGACGGACATTGCATTTAATGATAGTGACGGTTCAATCTTTTTTGTTACTGAAAATGAAGTAGGTAATAACTCTATAGTAAAACTTGTCGAGACGACGAGCTCCGAATCCCTGCTTGCTCTTGCAGAAAAAATTCGGGCCGATATGGTTGCGCACAATGAAATATATTCGGATTCGATTATTGATGATCTGGCACACCAGCTCTTTATTGATGATCTGGACGGTGTTATTGCTGATATAGAGAGCAATCTGAATAATCCTGATAACCCGGGTATCTGGGTGAGCAGACAGGACATATTTGATTCATTGCGGACGACGAGAGATCTTCTGGCAGAGCATGCCGACATGCAGGAGCCGGTAGAGCATGCCTCTATCGCGCATCTTCTTTTAGATTCGAAGAGACTGGCGGATGATCAGGTCAGGCTTAATCTTGCCGCTATTGATACGGAGATCGGCCTGGCCCAGGCCTCTCTGCAAAATCATATAGTTAACTCCGGTAACACAACCGTTCATAGATATCTACTGTCACAAGTTAACAGTATCGCGTCAAATATAGATTCCCTCCAGACTGATATCTATGATATTAACATGGCTGCATTAATACAGAGTGGTGTGGAGGGGGCTTTTATCGATGTTATCGACCACATGCTTTTTACCGATCAGGAGCGCTCACACAGCCATAATGAGCTTGTCCATAACCCGTTCGAACCACACTCGCCAAATGGAGAGAGAAATGGTGATGTAATGTCATCGAGCGAAGGACTGGAACTGATGAATTATTACGGAGTAGGCGGTTTTTCCATACCGGAGAACCCCAACTCTGTAGTGATTGGAAACGACTTTTTCACACACATTGACATTGGTCCTGAGGGAAGTATCCGTGGATTTGCTGATGGTAAAAAAGGTCTTGCGCCCAGTATATTGAATAACGGACTTAATGAGGAAGACCGGGGCATCCTGTTTGATGATGGTTTTGGCATTAGCTTTGATAAGCCGGGCGTTAACGGAGCGCTTCGTGCCACCTTCGGTGGTGGAAGTGATGTTTACCCGGATGCTGTAGGAACGGCACTCAATGAAGGTTTAATAGCAGAAGATATAGAGGTGAATGGTAGTAAAGGAAAGGCGTTCTATTCACGTTCAGATGGTAATAGTGTTACGGCAAACACCTCGTTCGATGACGTGCAAATTTCCCACGCCTATCGGCTTGTCGAGAGTGAAAATAGCGGTGCTAACGTCTTAATAGCAGAGATAACCATAACGAATATGGGAGTCCGGACCATATCGGATCTGAGATACCGAAGAAAGACTGACTTTGATATTGGTGGGGATAAAGTGAACGATTATTATGGTTATAGTTATTTTTATTCGAATGAGAGCTATTTTGATCAATTTGACGTTCCCATTCCTGACCCGGATGATGAGCTTGTCGACGACGTTGAGTCGCCATATTGGGATGACGTGGGATTGGACCCTTCATATGAAGGTAATGATCCTATTGCGAATAATCCTGGTACGGATGTAGGTGACAATGCGGCCGTAATCCAGATGGACCTGGGTACTTTAGGGCCGGGTGAAAGTATAACCTTTCCGGTGATTATCGCCGGTGACAATCCTACTGTTGATGAAGATAATCCGGCTAACAATAGAACAGCTTCTCAAAATCTGGCAGACAGTATAGCTGATGTGATATCAACCACCTATATCGAGGTCTCAAGTACGTTGTTAGATGAAAGCACGGGGGCATATGCCCTTGGCACAGGGTCACTTAACCTTGAGGCACCTACCGGAGTGTCACCGGAAGGCAGGGAGCATTTTCAATTCATTACAGATACCATGTCCCTCATGATAGGCCATCTTGCTGATACGAGCTATTCGAGCCATGCAGAAAATCTTACTGTTTTTGCAGGATCTACAGGCGCCAGGGGTATAGCATTTGACATTAATGGCGACTTGATTGTTACCGATGTGCAGACAGATACGATCTATAGAATAAACCCATCCGATAGGAGCACTTCTCTGATCACTTCAGGGGGATTGTTTGATTATCCCGGTAGCGTTGCGGTCGACACTAATCCTGCCAGTGTTGATTACGGGGACTTAATCGTAACAGACGTTTTTGGACAGTCACTTTTCAGGGTAGATCCCTCTGATGGGACTACTACACAAATCTGGAATGATAATATGGAAGTAGAGGGCTTGACCATTATGCCTACCAACGTTGCAATCGATGGTAATGGTGATTTGATCGTAACTGATGTGATGGGCTCTTGATTATTAAGGTTGGCACCGGATGGAAGTACTGGTGAAGCCATAGCCAGCTTTTCCGGATTAACGGGCGGGTATGATTCAGGTGGGAGAATTCTTAGTCCTGAGGGAGTTGCTATTGACGAAAGTGGGATGTTGTATATTGCCGATTCCAGTTCAAATGCAATTCTCAGAGTCGATCCCGTATCGGGTAAGACATATAGACTCGCCACAAATAGTTCAACGAATGGAGATCTTAACATACCTGTAGACATTACGATTGATGAGAGAGGGTTCCTCTATTATGTAAATGGTCTAAGCAATGAAATATTCAAGATGCACCCTGATACAGGCAAGACAAAGTTTATTGCCAGCGGGAATACTACAGAGGGGATAATTGATAGTCTGGTCAGTATTGCCATTAACAGCAATGATACGATCTTTACCACAAATGTATCAAGTGATAGCGGTAATAGTGGTGTAGTAAAGCTTCAAAAGACTACGAATGATGACGCCCTTTTTGCCTTTGCCGAAATGATGCGTGCCAATTTGTTTACACACGATGATACATTTCCTGATTCGGAACACATAAGAGTTATGTCTGCCCTGAATAACATCCTCTTAAAGATTGATGCAAATGCTTCCATTGCAAATACTTTCAATAATACGGAAATATTTGGCGATATTGAGTCGGTCAGAAATGACTTTGTTGCGCACGCGGGACTTGCGGACGTCTTTAGCCACCTGGATGTTTCGCACCTCTTACTGGACGCGTTTAAAATGGCGAATGACAGCGTTCCTCTTTACATTGATGAGCTTGATGCGGTTATAGGTAAGGCAAAGTTCTATCTTGAGAATTATAATTTTAGCGGTGAAGGCGTCAGTCCACACGATGATCTACTAACAACTATTGATGGCATTCTCTCAAATATTGTCACGGTAAAGGGTAACATAAGGGATTTAGAAACTGCCCGTTCGGTAAAAAACAGCCTGGATGACGCGTTAACTGGCTTTGTCAACCATGTCTCCCCCGGCAACAATCCATTCAAATTCCTCCAGCCGTTCACCAATAATGATGCCGTTCAAATGATGGCGGATAATGGTGTTGGCGGCGCCTTTATACCTTCTCTTGCGATTAATACTGAAAACGTTATAGACAATGGTACGTTGACCGTGGGAATAAGCCGGGACGGCTCATTAATTGAGCCGAATTTGACAAATAATAACGGGGGAGTCGGTCTGATCATGGATGGGTTTACCAACAATGGTAATGAAGGGGGAGATGTCCTGGCTACCGGCACACCTTCTGAGGGGTATGGTGTCTCCTATTTTTCCGGGGGAAATAATTTCGTGGCAAAGGTTGGAAGCGGTAACGATGCAGACTCATCAACTCATGGTACAACTATATACACAAAACATAATGAGACGCGTATGGAGACCTATACATCTAATGTTGGCTTAGGACGAAGCAGCTCCTCATATGTTCAAACTGATCCATCATTGGTAGGGAACTTAAGCATCACTCATAAGTTTAAACTAATTCCATCACCTTACGAGGCACCTGAAGGATATTCTCGCGAAAAAATAATGTCCGTTCAAGTAACGGCAACTAATACAGGAAATGATCAAATTCTTGGTCTTCAATATAGAAGGTTAGCAGACTTTGATAATGGTTCTCCTGACGTAGCGACTGATAGTATGTTTCTGGCAAACGGTTCTACTGGGATTGTGTCCGGTGATGCAACTCTTAATCAAATGCGTGCTCAAATTCCATCAAGACCTAATTCTTTTGATCCAACAATAGTTGACATTGATGGAATAGGAACAGGTACTGGTGATTTTAATGCCTTAATCCAATTTCACCTTGACACATTAGCGCCGGGTGAGACCAAGACCTTTGAATTCTTTTACGCCGGGGATGACTCTTCAACTGATTTGGCAAATACAATAGACGAGGCGGTAAATGATGCAAGATACGTCTCAAGCACGTCCAACACGGTAGACCCATACCAGACATTCGCACTGGGCACAGGCTCTTCAATAAATTCATTCGACAGCGCGTACGTAGGGTCAACAGAAGCGGACCACTTTGGTATACTTGGCGATACCGTGTCACTGATGCTCAGGAATCTTGCATTGATAACCTATGCTGCTAAAACGGTTGTCAGCGAAGATTCTCTCGGCGTAGAACTTATGGATAATCCCAAAGACATTACCATTGACAACAATGGGGACTTAATCGTAGTTGATGAATCATCCGAAAAGGTTTTGAGATTACATGAAGAAACTCTGGATGACTTAATTACTCCGAGTGGCGTCTGGACAACAACAGTTATCACCGATCGACCCACATCCGGAAATTTGATCGAAGATCCTAACGGCGTTGCAGTAGCCGCTAATGGTGATATTTTTATTACTGACGACGGTACTGGTATAGACGCAATATTGAAAGTAGACCCGTCTGATGGAAGCACTTCCGTCATAGCCAGTAGAAGTACCGAAGGATCATCGATTATTAGAAATCCTTCCGGTATTGCGATAGCCAGTAATGGTGACTTAATCGTAACTGATGAATCATCAGAAAAGATTTTGAGACTCAGTGAAACAACTCCGGGCGTCTGGACAACAACTGTTATCACCGACCTGGCTACTTCCGGTAATTTGCTTGAAGACCCCAATGGCGTTGCAATAGCCAGTAATGGTGATATTATTATCACTGAAGATAGTGTAGACGGTGTAATGAAAGTAGATCCTTCTAACGGAAGCACTTCTGTCATAACCAGCCAGAGTACCGAAGGGACACTTATTTTTGATAATCCTGAAGGCCTTACCATTGACAGTAATGGTTTATTAATTGTAGTTAACAATAACGACGATGGTGCTCCGGTGGGTATAGATTCGGTTTTAAAGGTCGATCCGGTTACTGGTGACACAAGGATTATAGCTACAGAAACCTCAACAGGTGGAAAGATTAATGAACCTAAGGGGGTTGTAGTCGGTGAAGACGGTTCAATCTTTATTGCTGATACTGGTAGTGATTCCATAGTAGAACTTGAAGAAACGACGAGCACGGATTTTCTTCTTGCCTTCGCAAGGAAGATACGGGGTGACATGGAAACTCACGACGATGAACATACAGACGTGAATGATGAGACAGTTCAAGCAGATCACGATGACTTTCTTGCAGATATTGATAGTGTCATTACTGATATAGTGACAAATATCGGTGATCCCAATAACGTAGATAAGACCGTTATATCCGGCAAATTAAAAGGCGCATGGGAGGGGCTTGTGACTCACGCGGATATGCAGGAGCCCGCGCAGCATGCGGCTATTGCGCATACCCTTTTAGATTCCAAGAGACTGGCTGATGATCAGGTCAGACTTAATCTTGCTTCAATCGAAGAAGGGATTACTCTGGCAAAGGCCTTTATGGAAGATCACATAAATGACTTTGGCGACACGACCGTACATAGAGATATAGATAGCCAGATTGACAGCGCATTGGGTAAGGTAAGCATACTCAAGAACAATATCTATGACACCTCTGCCGCCGCCTCAATAAAGAGCGAAGTACAGGAGGCGTTTTGTGATGTCATTGACCACACGATCCGCAGCGACACTATGGAAGGAGCAAACCCATTCCACTTCTGCCACGGCAATATGGATCAATAAGGAGGGGTCAGGTCTCAACATTTGACATTTGGCAGGCGTTTTGTTAGATTACGCGCATGGCAAGGCCGTTAAGACTATCTTTTAAAGATGCGGTTTATCATATAACCGCGAGAGGTAATAGAAGAGAGAATATCTTTTATTCAGAAGCAGACAAGGCTAAGTTTCTTGAGATAATGAATGAGACATTTGAAAAGTATTCATTTGTCTGTTATGCCTACTGCCTCATGGACAATCACTATCATCTCTTTGTCAAAACGCTCCTGCCCAATATTGCGGATGGAATGCATTATCTTAATGCCTCATACTCTAACTGGTTTAAGGCAAAACATAAGATTGTGGGTGTGATATTTCAGGGTAGATATAAGTCAATCCTTGTAGAAGAGGATGCGTATAGTACAAAGCTCTCATCTTATATACATTTAAATCCGGTACGCGCACGGATTATTGATAATATCAATGAGTATGAATGGAGCAGTTATTTAGATTATACGGGAGAAAGGAAATCAATTGAAAGGTTGGATATTGGGTTTATTTTAAAACAGTTTGATACTGATCAGGATGAGGCAGTAAAGAAGTATGAGAGATTTGTGCTTACTAATACCGATATGGATAATCCGATGGGAGATTCATTTAAGGGAATTGCCATTGGAGGCAAGGCCTATATAGATAAAATCAAAGAGAAAATAAAATTGATGGGCAAGAAGAGAGAAATCGGAGAAACAAAGCTTGCCGTAACAAATACAACGGAAGAGATAATTAACGTAGTCAAAAACATATTTTCAATAAGCAGAGAAGAGATATTTAACAAACAGAGAGGTAATAAGTATCGTCAATTAGCAATATATCTCGTGAAGAAATATACGTGCTTAAAGCTTAAGGAGATAGGTATATTATTCAAAATGGATTATGCAGCGATATCCCAGGCGAGCAAAAGATATGAAGATGAAGCAAAGATAAATAAAAAAATATTTTCTATAATGAGAAAAGCGGAGAAACGCTTAAATAAGGAGGCTAATGTTAAATGTTGAGACCTGACCCCTATATTATCTTTTTTATGTTTATTTTTGTCCTTTCTGCGCATGCGCAGGCCGAAGAGAAGCTCAATATTACCGCAAAGAGTGTAGAGGGTGATGTGGAAATAATGCCCCCAAATACATCTGAATGGATACCGCTAATAACAGGTGATACTTTTTCAGAAGAAACACAGGTCCGTACAGGTCCGTTATCCAGCGTGTCCCTCGATTTTGCCGATAGCAGCGTTTCCATGGTTAACTCTTTTACGTGTCTGACTGTTGAAAAATTCTTTAAATCCGGCAATGTTTTGACTACAAGGGTAAAGCTGGATGTCGGTTCAGTAGTAAGCACGTTAAATGAGGGATCTCCATTTAAGAATGATTATAAGATAGTGACACCTTCTCTTAGTACATCATTAAAAGGTCGTGAAATTAAAAAAGTAGAAGCTGGCGGAATGTATAAAGACTCGGTAAACACCGGCTACAGAAAGGAATAAAGGGGTCAGGTCTTAACATTTAATATTGGACAGAGGGGGATATTTTAATAAACAAAAAGTATATATCATCAATTGACAATATTACAAAGGAATACGAAGGAAGAAATACGAATACATGCTTGCGTACTAAAACTTAAAAAATAGGTAAATTTTCCAAAATGGATTATGCGGCAATATCTCAGGTAAGTAAAAAATATGAAGACGAAGCAAGGATAAACAAAATGATATTTTCTATAACAAGAAACACGGAGAAACGCTTTCAAAAAGAAAGTAAATGTTAAATGTTGAGACCTGACCCCTTTTATTTAATTATATTCATATTTCTCACGTTTGCTTTTACTGTTTCCGCACATGCGCAGAGTTCCGCGCAAATGGAAGCGCTTAGGATACGGCAACAGAGATTGGATTTGGAGACGGCGCACGCGCTTGATCTCAGACGTGAAATGTCGCAACACCTTCTCTGGGACTGGGGAGGTTCTGAAAGATTCATGTTCCTCACCTATGATGATATTGATAACGAGCGTATTTCCGACAAACGCAGGACACAGAGGGCCAACAATTTTTACTTATGGGGTAGTTTAAACCTGGATGATATTCATAGTTTCTATGTGAGATTTCACGGACAGCAAATTGACTGGAACAGTGGAGACGAGTACAGGAGTACGGAAAACCAGTTTAAGTGGAATATGGAAGAGGGATTTGATCAGGGTACGTATACCATACATATAGACAGAGCCCTTAAGAAATATTTCGATTATGAGATACCTGCTCAAATACAATTAACGGCGGGACGATTTCGCTCGTCTATTGGGAGTCAGTTGGCTTATGTGAAAAGGGCTAATGGTGTACAGCTTGACGTAATGAGTAAATGGGTTGATTTGAAATTATTCGGTTTCAAAAATCTTATTGATGAGGAGAATATCGACTTCAGCGTACCGGGATTTCGCTCCAGCAGGAGGTACTTTTTCGGTGTGGAAGCGAAGTATAAGGGCTTTAGACGACATGTGCCTTATCTATTCGCACTCATACAGGAAGATCATAACAGAGAGAATATCGAAGATCCTGATCAGGACTATGGATACGACTCCAAATATTATGGAATTGGCTCACGAGGCCAAATCATGAATAACCTTTTCTACGAAATAGAGGGAATTATGCAGCGTGGTAAAGGTTTCCCACAGGCGGCAGTAGCGAGAGGCTATTCACCTGACAACGAACGGATAGAGGCGTGGGCCCTCGACGCCTCTTTACATTACACTTATAACAAAATTACCCATCCTACCTTCAGCGCTGAATATGCGTTTGGTTCCGGAGATAAGGACCGTATCGGGAGAGTTACCAATACGACAGGTGGTGGAAATAAAGAGGGTACTACGGACAGGAATTTCTTAACTTTCGGATATATAGACACAGGGCTTACTCTTGCTGCGCGTATATCCAATCTGAGAATGGTCAAGCTGGGATTTTCCTTTACGCCCTTGGAAGTTGTGAAGAGCAAAAGTGTTAACGTGGAGGTAAACTATTTTCTTTTCAGGAAAGATGAAAAAAAGAGTGCTATTTCTGATACCAGGGCTGACAGGCCAATAAGGAATCTTGGTAAGGAGTTTGACGTTAATATTACATGGCAGATTTTCTCTGATCTGAGCGCATCAATAAATTACGGAAGATTTTATCCTGGTAATGCATACAGTGATAAGGACGCGAGAGACTTTGTGATGGCGACGATAATGTTCCAGTTTTAGTTAGGGTAGGTAAAATACAGCCAGGGATGCTTGTTCAGCTACTCTCCTGCTGGTTCAACATGTTTGTTGGACCATAGTTAGATATGAATTAAGCTATTGAAAAATGGTGGTATGATAAACGGAATATGGTGGCACAGGCTTCCAGCCTGTATAATTTTTTAGAATAACACCATGGTTAGATGTAAAGGATCTATGGGAAAGTAATACAGCACTTATGTTTATTAGAAGACATAAAATATTTTTGTACTTATTATTACTCCTCTTGCTGCAATGTAAAGTTGTATCTGCAAGTGATAATATATACAGGGACCTGGTTGACAGGGGTATTGCTACATACGAAGATGGTTGCAGAGCAATTTCTTATTTCGCTAATGTATCTTCTGAGACAATGACATTCGAAGAGGTAGTGGTAGAGCTTAAAGAAAAGGGTATCATAGGAAAGAGATGGAAATATGAGGCAGAAAAACCTCTTACTCGGGGTGTAATATCTTACATGGCATGTAAGGTAGTCAAGATGAAAGGCGGTCTAACCATGCGTGTAATAGCAGCAGCCAACAGCTTTGCTAACTTAATATCAAGAACACTTAAGATAAAGAATGGTAAGGGACTACCTGATATTGGTATGGGTAAGCGCTATGCCTATTTAGAATTTCGGCACAAGGGTGTCGTACCGGATGGTCATAATAAAACATATCTTACCGGCCATGATTTACTGGCATTGGTATATAGAGTAGAGCAGTACATTAAGGCAGAGGAGAGGGAAAAAAAGCAGAAAAAAGCGGAAAGAGCGAAAAAAGAACAGAAAAAATTAGAAAAGTCCAAGCCTGAAGAGATCGATGAATTATAGGAGATACCGTAATTTTATTCCATAATGTAAAGTATATCTCATTTGTCTCTCTCTTTTATATATTTATCTTTCCAGCCATACACAATAAGTAATCATCTGAATAACTCCTCTATTGATTCAATCGATAGGGCCAGGCATTGTATGTCCGAATTGGTATCTGCCAGATTATGTCATTCGGCTGAACAAGTTCATGTTGACAATATCGTGTCTCCACAACAGAAACTAAATAAATTTGAATTTTATTTATTAAGAAATCTCAGGATATGAAAGTAATTCGAATTATTAATAGACAACGAAACATAGTGCGACAACTTATTGCTACATTGATAATACTGTACACTTTTGTTGTTTGTATGACTGCCGTATTTGCCGGGGATGATGAGTTAGAGCAGGTAGCAGGGAGTATGGTGTTTATTAAGGGCGGGTGTTTTAGTATGGGCAATACATTTGATGGTGGTGATAAAGATGAAAAACCGGCACATAAGGTATGTGTGGATAATTACTATTTAGGGAAATATGAGATAACTAACAGGCAGTTTGTCGTATTCTTGAATGATGTGGATAAGAGGAATGTGAATAGAGAGCTTTGGTTTACCATTAACGAAAAAGAACACTGTTATATTTCAGGGGATATTGGACATTATCGGATAATGCCAGGATATGAGGACCATCCTGTTGCCTGCGTTTCATGGCACGGCGCAACTGAATTTACTGAATGGGTTTCTAAGCAGACAGGTTATAACTGCCGATTGCCTACAGAGGCTGAGTGGGAATATGCGGCAAGAAGCGGAGGGCGGCAGGAGAAATGGTCAGGGACCGGTCATGAATCAAAGCTTGGTGAATATGCCTGGTACAAAGACAATTCCGGTAATAGAACACATCCCGTAGGTCAGAAAAACCCAAATGCATTTGGGTTGTATGATATGAGTGGGAATATCTGGGAGTGGGTAATGGATTGGCATGAGGACGGTTATTATCAAAAAAGCCAGGTCAATAATCCAGGAGGGCCATTAAAAGGTACTAACCGGGTTGTTCGTGGTGGAAGCTGTGACAACACTCCGAAGGTGCTTCGCGCGGCAAATCGTGTTGGGTATACACCGGTAGGTAGGGGATTTGACATCGGTTTCCGCCTTGCCATGACACCGTAAGGAACCTTTCTGGTGATAGAGGATGAGGTTAGAATTACAACGTCAATGATTAGGGCGTAAGGCATGCAGATATTTCAAATTATTCATAGACAACTTGGCACAATGCCGCATCTTATTGCGGCATGTATAATATATTGTCATCTCTTTTTATCTGTGACTACGGTAATTGCCAGTGACAAAGAATTGACTGTTAAAGTCCGGATGGACAAATTAATCACCTCTGCGAAAGAAAATATCGTAGCAGAGAAATGGGAAGAGGCTGTTAAAGATTTTGGAAAACTGATGAGGATGGGAGTAAAACTACCGGATAAATTTTATTTCCAGTACGGTCTGGTACTTTACAAAATGGGGGATTATGAGAAGTCTCTGATAAGCCTGAAAAGGTACCTGAAATTAGCGGGAGAAAATGGAAAATATTACAAGACGGCCCTTAATCTGGTTAATAAGTTTGATGATAAGGAGGGTGAGGAAGAACATACACTAACAGAAGTATTGATGCAAATAGAGAAGAATATGGTGTTGATAAAAGGCGGGTGTTTTAAAATGGGCAATAGATTTGATGATGGGAATAAAGATGAAAAGCCGGTACATAAGGTTTGCGTGGATGATTTCTGTATCGGGAAGTATGAGGTGACGGTGGGAGAGTTCAGGATGTTCGTTGATGATACCGGCTACAAAACCGAAGCAGAAGAGAAAGGTGGAATGCAGCACTGGGATGGTGAAGAATGGGAAAAGAAAGTTGATGTATACTGGGATAATACCGGATTTTTACAGACAGAATCTCAGCCCGTTGTGGGTGTGAGCTGGAACGATACACAGGGATTTATAAAGTGGTTGAATATAAAATCAGGAAAAAGTTTTCGGCTTTCCACTGAGGCAGAGTGGGAGTATGCGGCAAGGAGCAGGGGTAAGAAATATAAATACAGTTGGGGTAATGGAGAACCTTCAGGTAATGTAGCAGATAAGACAACAAAAAAGACATTTTCCCGTTGGATAACCTGGGAAGGGTATGATGACGGGTATCTGTTTACTGCTCCGGTTGGAAGTTTTGAACCTAATAAGCTCGGTCTATATGATATGACAGGTAATGTGTGGGAGTGGTGCTCAGATTGGTATGATAAAGAATATTATAAGAAAAGTGAAAAGCAGAATCCCCTGGGACCACCAGGCGGCGCACACAGGGTTAACCGGGGCAGTTGCTGGCACTGTGGGCCGGAACTTAACCGTGTAACCTTCCGCAGTTATATTTATGCTGATTACCGGTTCATAACCTTGGGATTTCGACTTGCCATGACACCATAATGCGGGAGGGCAGTTTAAACTGTTTAAGTGGCTTAACCCGTCCAAACCGTGCCTATTCTCTAGCTTTAACTCACTTCAAACTTAAGTCACTATTAACTTCTTTCATTTATATCAAAACTGCTTTGTAATTAATCAAATTCAGGTCGTTTACACCTAGGTCATTTTGGGCAGCAGTTTCTATATGTACCGGGAGATTTGGACGATTAAATAGCGAACAGAGCTCTCTCTCTTCTTTTCCTTAATAATGTTCATTCCTATCGTATCGAGGGCTACTGGATCTTTGCTCAAAATGATACCGTTGCTATATTTATAAAAACTTTACCCTAGTTGTTCGTGGAGACTAATTTTATTGTTGACCATGCTGTCAACATTTGGTAGTTATCTCCAGTGCATAATATCAAGCGTTTTCTATTGTTAGGAGTAAAAAGATGTTTATGATGTCAACAAGAGGTTTTTTCACGATTTTAATCTTTGTCTTCTCCTTTTGCCAATGGCATTATTGTGGGAATGTATTTGGTGAGGAAAAATTGGCGGTAATAAATAAATTCAAAGGTGATGTTATCATTCAGCATGAAGGTGAAAATCAGCTCGTTGAGCAGCGCGGCGCTAGAATTAGGAATTCGTCGATTTATAATCAAGATTCAATCTCAACTATGGAAGCATCAACGGCAGAGTTAGTTTTTAATGATAGTTCACGTTTTGATATCAATGAGAAAACGACATTAACTATAATCTCAGAAAAAACTACTAAGTTTAATAGGAGTTTACTTAGGAGAGTAAGCTTAAAAGCGGGAGGGTTGTTGGCAGAAGTAATACCAAGCAAAACGGTATTAACTGAATTTGAGATACCTACCGGTGTGGCAACAGTGAGAGGTACAGTAATTACGATAAACCTTGGTGTCGATCTCCTCTGTGTGGTAGATGGTGAGATCATATTTACAGATATTTATGGTAATGAACAAACGGTTATAACTGGTGAATGTATTTCGATAGGCGCAGGGGAAGTAGGTTATAGTGGTGGTGGCAGCGCAGAACAACCTACTGACCGTCCCGCTTCACCTTTCGTTCCGCGAGATAACATTGATAAGTAATTTGGGTTTACAGACTGAGTTCCGTATCATGAATATATAAGGAGTCGTAGGCGGAGGCCATCCGGTGTTAAATATGGTGGCTACAATGAAACTTGATTTGCTTTTCTCGTGCTGGACTGGATTTGGTTTTTTACAGGGTACTGTATGCTGTCCTTACCAGTGCCGTGTTTCATTAAAATATTGACAATTGCTGGTGTGATATCGTGTAACGTTGGGGGTTGTTCTATAGCCATTAATTTAGTCTAAAAACAGGTTTTTATTATCTATATCAGAACGGCTTTGTGATTAATCAAATTCAAATCGCTTACACCGAGACCGTATTCGGCGGCGGTTTCTATATGGACAGGGAGGTTTGGCCGATTAAATAGTGAAACCAGCTCTTTCTCTTTTCTCTTTTTCTCAATAATGTGCATACCTATCGTATCAAGGGCTACAGGATCTCTGCTCAAAATGATGCCGTTATTGTTCCATACGTTTCTTCTTTGCGGCATAGGACCCCCATCGTAAAGACCAACTATTCCATTACAGATATGGAGTTTTATTTTGTCCTTTATCACCGGTATTGAGTTTATGGCTGCAATAAAGGGGTCACATGCATTATCGTGAAAGTTATCGGGATGGCTGATAACACCGTGAGAGATATTTTTAAGCGCGATGCTTACTCCCGCAAGGCCATGGTCTTTTAACAGACCCAGGTTTATCAAAGAATCAACCTCTTCTGTAAGTATCCTGCTTATCTTAACGGCGCCATAGCCGCTGTCGTATTCTCTGTGTGAACTACCGGAATCAAGGGCCTCTTTCCCTCCACCTCCGTCTGTGGTATATGTTCTCACCCCTTTAAAAGATCTGTTTATTTTGAAACCTGATGAGAGGAAAAAATGCTGATATTGTTCCCATATGATGATATTATTCTCTTTTACACCAATGCTTTTTAAAGCGTCAACGATAGCCCAGCAAATCTGGTAATTGCCCGCAAGGATGTCGGCACCAAGGGCGTTTATCTTTATGCCTATCCTTTCATCCTCGTGAAAGAGCGATTTCCAGGCATCTTTCGGGTCGTCTTTTCCGGTAAGTGACGTTATTCCTGAGTCCATCATCTGCTTAACCAATGAAAGATTCGGAGTCATTCCTTTTATTATTTGTGAACTGCTTTTAACATCAACGACAAGGGATTGGAGGTTATTTGTTTTTTCTTGCTTTAGATCGGTTTTTGTGTCATCAGGTAGAGGGTCAAGAGGCAATGGTATTTGAGATAAAAACATACCACCCACTAATGAATTAAAACATGTTTCTTTAATGAATTCTCTACGGGTCTTATCTTTACTCATAATAATCCCTCCTTAAATTAGGTAATAGATTATCAACTCGTAATTGGATTTTCAAGATTGCTGCTTAATTAAATATCATTACATTTTAGCATTTTGGATGGATACATTCAAATATAGAATTCCTGATCTTTATATACTACATTTTATGGTGGTATATAAGAGCAGTGAAGGTTATATTTCCATTTATCTATATATATGGAACAGCACTTTGTTATACTTAATGGACATATTGTTACTTATAAATAATGACCTCTAAAAATACAGATAGTTTGCTAAACAAAATAGAGCAAAAGTAAAGGGGATATCTGAAATGAAACACATGCCAAACTCATCAAGTGCAGGACAAAAAAACTTTTGGGCAAGATGGAGTGTTATCTCAATTTTGATTGCTATTTTTGTAGCAGGCTTAGTTCTTGGCTTACTCATAGGAAGTGGCGGAGGCCCTGTTGGGACGACGTCACCAGCTTCTACTCCTGCCAGTAATATCCTTTTCTGGACATGCAGTATGCATCCACAGATTAAGCAAAAAGGGGCAGGGCGTTGCCCAATATGTGATATGGACCTTACCCCTATGAGGGAGGAGGCTGGTGGCGGTGAAAAAGCAAGTTTAAGGCTTGGAGAAAGAGCTCGCCATCTAGCATCTATTCGAACAACGCCAGTTAAGTATAGGGAATTGGCAAAGTCTGTTTATACCGTAGGAAAGATAGGTTATGACGAGAGCCGTGTTGCCCATGTTACCGCATGGGTTTCTGGGCGCATTGAGAGGCTTTATGTTGATTTTACCGGGACTATCGTAAAGAAGGGTGAGCATCTGGTTAGTATGTACAGTCCTGATCTTCTGTCTACTCAGAAGGAATACTTACTGGCCTATAGTGGAATTGAACGGTTCAGCAATAGTGATATACCGGAGGTTCTCTCATCATCGAGGACCCTCCTTGAAAACACAAAGCAGAGGCTGTTGTTGTGGGGTATTACTGTTGAGCAAATTGAGGCACTTGAAAGGACGCAGAATCCGGAAATTTATTCAACTATCTATGCACCTATTGGCGGTACCATCATTCACAAAAATGCCTTTGAAGGAATGTACTTCAAAACAGGAGACAGGCTTTTTACCATCGTAGATCTGAGTCGTGTCTGGTTGTATCTCGATATTTATGAATATGATATTCCCTGGATCAGGTATGGACAGGAGATTGAAGTCGTTACAGAATCCTATCCGGGAGAAGTTTTCTTCGGGAAGGTTGTTTTTATAGATCCGTTCTTGAACGAGACGACGAGGACTGTCAAGGTTCGCATCAATATGGATAACCATGAGGGAAAACTTAAACCTGGTATGTACGTTAATGCCAGGCTTAAGGCTAAACTTGGAGGTAGGGGGGTTATTGTTGATTCAGAAATCATGGGGAAATTCATGTGTCCCATGCATCCCGATATTTTGTCGGATAAAGAGGGGAATTGTCCGGAGTGTGGGATGAAACTTGAACTCATTGGCGGAAAAACGGGTATGTTTGTTCCGGGTTTAATTCAACCGCATTATGATTGTCCTATGAAATGCGAGGATTCTGCTTCGGATGAACCGGGAAATTGTCCTGAGTGTAAGATGGTTCTTATAAAAAAAGAAGGTGACAATGTTCAGGGCGATGGCACGGTATATGTTTGTTCCGAACATATTGAGGTACAAACCGGACTTCCCGGTATTTGCCCGTCATGCCAGGGGAACCTCAAAAAAAGTAATGAGAAAGAAGTAGGTGTTCTTACCGTCCCGCATAGTGCAGTGCTTTTTACAGGAAAACGTAATATTGTTTACGTAGAAAAAGAAGAGGGAAACTATGTCCCGAGAGACATAGTACTTGGCCCAAAGGCTGATGAATATTATCCTGTGATTGATGGTTTGAATGTAGGTGAGAAGGTCGTAATAGAAGGGAATTTTCTTATCGATTCACAAATGCAATTACTGGGCAAGCCAAGTCTGCTGTTCCGGGAAGGTTCTGCTCTTGACAAACCAATCAAAAAGAAAAAAGATGATCATAAAGAAGAACATAAAGAAAATAATAATATTACAGCAGCAGACATAATTGATGAATCCGTATTGAAGCAGATGAAGCAGGTGGCAGAAAATATACTGGACAATTACTATCGTGTTGCGGCAATGCTTGCAAATGATTCAACAGAAGGTGTTGATGGAAATCTAGAAGTGATTATCAATAATTCCAGAAAAATTAAGGAGAAGGAATCTGGAATTCCGGAAAGTTTGCGTGAAAGATTGTCTGTACTTACTGGAAATATTGAGGATGAGGCAAATGAGATGAAGGGAAAAGAGCTTGACGAAGCTCGGAATAAATTTAAGAGCTTAAGCCAGTCTATGGTTAGCTACTTCAAAGAGCTTCATGGGAGAGTGAAAGGAGCTGAAAATATTTACGTTTATTATTGCCCCATGGCTGGAGCCTCATGGTTGCAAGAAGAGGAAGGAACACGCAATCCATATTACGGTACTAAAATGCTGAAGTGTGGTTCGGTCAAGGAAGTACTGTCGTATAAATAATTTAGATAGGATAACAGGATAGAAAATTAGGCAACATATCTTTAAACACTCACATAATTATTTAATCTTTTTTTTTGTGCTTAACATCAACTTTACTTTTACTAAAATTAAGAATAAGGTCAACAGGATTTATAGTCTTTGTCCCGTTATCCTGTCTAATAAAATACCATGATAAATAGACTCATAAGATTTTCTCTGGAGAATACGTTTATTGTCCTGGTTATAACCTTATTGGTTGTAGGGGCAGGGTATTACAGCATCAAGAATGTACCGGTAGACGCGATTCCGGACATAAGCGAAAACCAATCCATAGTCTTTACCGATTGGCCCGGTCGCGATCCACAGACTGTGGAAGACCAGGTCACCTATCCATTAACTACCAGCCTCGAAGGAGTTCCGGGTGTCAAAGTAATTCGTTCATATTCGGGATTTGGTTTCTCCGTAATTTACGTCATATTTAAGGATGATATTGAATTTTACTGGGCACGTTCAAGGGTATTGGAACGGCTCAATGTTGCACAAAGATGGTTGCCGGATGGGGTAGTCCCCGTACTGGGACCTGACGCAACCGCACTCGGTCAGATCTTCTGGTACACGGTTGAAAATGGTTTTTATTGTCCGGAACATAGCGGTGGTGTCTTTGTTTGCCCTGATGATTTTACGATAGCCTTCGATAAGTCTGGAAATTGTCCTGAGCATGATCACAGGCTTGTACTTAAGCGGGTATTTAGTGAAGGTGGAATCTGCCCACTGGGAGATTCAGGATTAGTAACGTCCCTCTACAATCTGGGAGAGTTGCGTTCGCTGCAGGATTGGTATGTCCGGTACCAGTTGAACGCGGTGGACGGTGTTTCTGAAGTGGCGTCAGTTGGTGGTTTCGTTAAGCAGTACCAGATAGATGTAGATCCGGACAAAATGCGAGCGCACAGGGTAAAATTATCTGATATTTATGATGCCGTACGAAGATCAAACGTCGATGTTGGTGCAAAAGTCATAGAGAATTACGGGATGGAATACATCGTCCGTGGTATCGGTTTTATAAAGACGATTGAAGACGTAGAGAAAATTGTAGTTAAGTCGACAGAAGGAACTCCACTGTATATAAAAAATGTGGCTACAGTGACATTTGGGCCTGATTTCAGACGCGGTGCACTGGATAAGGAAGGTGCGGAGGTTGTCGGTGCTGTTGCAACGATGAGGTACGGAGAGAATCCTTTACAGGTTATTAATAAGGTGAAGGAGCAGATCAGGAAGATAGAACCCGGTTTGCCGGATGGTGTACATATCGTTCCTTTTTATGACAGGACACAGCTAATACATGAAACAATTGGTACATTAAAGGAAGCGCTTACTGAAGAAATTGTCATTACCATGGTTATTATAGCGATTTTCCTTCTCCATATCAGAAGTTCTCTTGTTGTCGCCATGACCCTGCCACTGGCAGTAATTATGGCGTTTATAGCAATGTATAGATTTGGCGTTGATTCAAACGTCATGTCTCTTTCCGGTATAGCCATTGCCATTGGTACATTAGTGGATATGGGGATAATAATGACTGAAAACATATATCGTCATCTCACAGAATCTGATGGTTCAAAACCAAGAGTAGAGGTTATCTATGAAGCAAGTAAAGAGGTCGGCGGTGCCATCATAACGGCAGTAGCAACTACCATAATTTCTTTTATTCCGGTATTCTTTATGGAGAGCCAGGAGGGTAAACTTTTTAAGCCATTGGCATACACAAAGACATTTGCCCTGTTTGCTTCTGTTGTCGTTGCCATTACGGTCGTGCCTGTGCTCAGTAACCTGTTTTTAAGGGAAGTAAATTGGCGAAAGAGGACTTCAATAATCATTGGTAGTTCCTTTGGCATATGCTTGATATTTATCATTCGTTATCTGATATTTGGTAGATATGAAGCCGTCAGTTTGCCTATTGCATGGTTATCTTCAATAATTGGAGGTTTGCTCATTGGATTTGTTATTTTTGTAATGAGTAAAGAACGACTCAAACCAATGGAACAGAATTTTATTTCCAGGGGTATTTATGCCGTATATGAACCCACGCTTAGATGGATACTTGACCACAAAGGTCTTTTCTTGATAATTCCCGTATTCGTAGTCTTTAGTGGCGTTTCTATATGGCTGGGTCTGGGCCGGATGGCTTATCCGGTTGAAAAATGCTTGAGTTACGTCAAACTGGATGTAAACAAGATCAGCCCCTGGGTTGCACTTAAACACAAATTTCCCGGTATAGGGCGTGAGTTTATGCCGGCACTGGATGAGGGGTCTTTTTTATACATGCCTTCCTTTTTACCTGCTGCAAGCTTGACAGAGGTGATGGCCGGTTTGAAAAAACAGGACATATTAATGAAGCAGATACCGGAAGTGGAGATGGTTGTAGGTAAGATGGGAAGGGCAGAGACCGCGCTTGATCCGGCCCCAACATCAATGATTGAAACAATCATAAACCTAAAGCCAAAGGACCAATGGAGAAGAACGACAATAGAAAGGTGGTATTCAAACAGGTACATTCCGCAGTGGACAAAAAACATTCTGGGCCTGGTATGGTCAGAGGAGAGGACTATCACAAAGAATGAGATACTTGAGGAATTGCGTGAGGCCACGAATATGCCTGGAGCTGCACCCACGTGGCTTCAGCCTATACAAACACGGGTGATCATGCTGCAGTCAGGTCTGCGTGCAATGATGGGTGCAAAGATCTATGGTGATGATCTGAGGGAAATTGAACGTATAGGTTTGCAATTGGAATCAATTATAAAGCAGGTACCGGGTGCAGTTGACGTGATAGCCGATCGTATAGTGGGTAAACCATATATTGAGTATAAGATAAATCGTGAAGCAATTGCGAGGTATGGAGTGGATATAAAGGATGTTCAGGATGTCATAGAGGTTGCGCTCGGCGGTAAGAACCTTACATGGACTGTTGAGGGTCGTGAGCGTTACCCGGTAAGGGCAAGGTATATGAGAGAGATCAGGGATGATTTTGATATGCTGCCTCGGATACTTGTTCCTACCCCAGCCGGAGCACAAATTCCTATTGCACAGGTATGCGATATAGAATACACCATCGGTCCTTCCATGATTAAGAGCGAAGACACTCTCCTTGTAGGATATGTTACATTTAATACCAGGGAACGGGATGAGGTAAGTGTGGTTGAAGATGCCGGTAAACTCGTGAAGGCTAAGATAGCATCCGGAGAGTTAAATTTACCAAAAGGTTATTATATAAAATGGGCCGGTCAATTTGAGAATCAGATAAGAGCGAACAAACGTTTAGCCGTCTTACTGCCTATATGTCTTTTTGTAAACTTCTTTATTCTTTACATACAATTTCGATCCGTAATGACAACTTTATTCATTTATTTTGCTATTCCAGTATCACTGGCTGGAGGGTTTATTCTGCTCAATATCTTCGGATACAACCTGAGCGTGGCCGTATGGGTTGGCTTCATCGCGCTGTTTGGTATTGCAGTGGATGATGGTGTTGTTATAGCAACGTACCTTGACCAGACGTTTAAGAAACGAAAAATAAGTTCTATTCAAGATGCCAGGGAAGCAACGGTGCAGGCAGGTCTTAAACGTATCCGTCCTTGCCTGATGACATCAGCCACTACGATAATTGCCTTAATGCCGATCCTTTTGTCTACCGGTAGGGGTTCGGACGTAATGAAACCAATGGCAATTCCCACCGTTGGCGGAATGGCTGTTGTTGTGATAGCCATATTTATCGTTCCCTGCTGTTATTGTGGACTCATGGAGTTGAAGCTGAAGTGGGGCATCAAAGATGCTCGCTTCGAGGAGAATGCAACGGCTTAACCATGCATTTCACAAGCACATGATTTCTATAATGAAAAATATGTATGAGATTGATTCTAGCACACTTTCAGGGCGCATATTCTTTCTGCTCTATGCTCTTGGGGTTTAAACCCCAGGCTTTATAATTTTGCCATTTAGGGCATTTCGATATTGGTCTTTAAATTTTTGAATAATCACCAGTATTCACAAGAATACTATTGTATATACATTATGCATGGTTTATTATTTCTTAAAACTCTTTTCCATCCAGAAAATATACAAAAATTTATAGAGGAGAGAAGTTATGAAAAAAAATATCAGGCTTACAAAGAGGAGAAAGAAATCGAATATTCTCTGATAAATGGAGAATTCTTGAATGTTAAACCTGATGAATTTAAAGATATAGCTAAGCCTATCAAGGCAAGGCAAAAAAATTCAGTATTGAATATCAGAATTAATAGTAACGATTTAGAACAAATTAAAAGAAAAGCAGATAAACTTGGGGTTAAATACCAAAGCTTTATCTCAGAACTTCTTCACCGGGTTGCACACTCATAATATGGCAATGGGTATTCCATATCAAACATTAATTTCTGGTATAATTCACCGATATATTGAAGGCGAATTAATATCAAAAACGGGATCTTAGCCTGAAAGAAGTACATATCTGCACTGTTCAATAATCTATTAGCATTAATAAAGAAATGAAATCTAAAGAACCCCCAAAAACAAACCTTGATGACCTCATCCGGAAGATAAAGTCTGAAGGAATAGAGGAAGCAGAGAGGAAATCTGATGAGATTGTAAAAGATGCCAGGATTACTGCGTCTAAAATATTAGATAAAGCAAGGCAAGAGGCTGAAGCAATTATCGAAGAGGCAGAGGAAGGGATACGTAAGAGGGAAGATAGCAGTAAGATTGCTCTTGGGCAGGCAGCGAGAGACATAATCCTCAACATACGGGCATCTCTTACAGAAATATTTAATTCTCTTATTAAGAAAGAATATCAGCAGGTTTTGACAGGTAAGACCCTGGAGACGGTATTGATTAAACTCATCGAAGGGTGGCAGGAGAATGGAATGGGAGATACGGATATTGAATTACTTGTAGGCGAATCAGATAGAGATGTTCTGTTTGAAGGGTTTTTATCAAAACTTAATGAGGAAATAAAGTCTGGCATTGAACTTAATACCCATCCGGACATCGAGGGAGGATTTCGCGTAGGTATGAAAGACAACCATGTTTACTATGATTTCACTGACGAAGGCATCGCCAATGTCCTTGCTGAATATTTAAATCCAAAGTTTTACAATTTTATCGAATCGCTTATAAAAGATATAAAATAGTAATGAAAGAACAGTACTATTATGTCATATCATCACTGCCATCTCTTTCCTTAAAAGAAGAACTTCCTATCAGAAAGAATAATTTCCTTTCTGTTTGTAAAGAAAACTTAAAAACAACTGATTTTGAGATGCTCAGGTCAATAGATTTATTTGAGGTAGATCAAGAAAAAGCACCTTTAGATATCATAAGGTGCTTTTTCAGTTGGGAGAGAGAGGTTAGAAACGCACTGGTTAGATTAAGGGCGGAGAGATTGGACCTTGATTCTATAGACTTTATAAGAGGTGATATAACAGAACATTCGATTGGTCACTTTACAGAAGAAGCTTTCAGCGCAGATTCTCCTCTAATAGCTGAAGATATCCTAAACAAAGCAAGGTGGAAGTATCTTGATGAGTTGGAATTCGGTCATTATTTTGATATAGAAATACTTGTTATTTTTTTTATCAAACTCCAGATACTTGAGAGAGTATCTCTTTTTGATGCGGTACAGGGCCAGGAAAAACTGAATGCGGTGGTCACCCAGGGTGCACCGGACACGGATTAGGTTTTGTATGCTCTTGGACCTGAAAAACCAATACAATCTGGCAGTTGTGATTATAAAACATTTATACATTAATTCTGAAAGACTTTCTAGAAATGGAAAATACCGGTAAACTTGTAGGTATAAATAAAAACTTGATCACTGTTGAGTTTGAAGGCAATATTAAGCAAAATGAGATTGCCTACGTAATTTTGGGAGAAAGCCGTCTTAAAGCAGAAGTCATTCGCATAAGGAAAAACAGAGCTGACCTGCAGGTATTTGAAGATACCAGGGAGCTCAAAATGGGTGATGTTGTTGAATTCACCGGTGAGTTATTGTCTGTAGAGCTTGGACCGGGTCTTTTGGGACAACTCTATGATGGCCTTCAGAATCCGCTTCACGAGTTAGTAGGAGAGTTGGGTTTTTTTCTCCAGAGAGGTAAATATATTAATGCCCTGCCGGAAGAGAGAAAATGGGATTTCACACCTTGTGTTAAGCCTGGTGATATATTGCAGCCTGCCGATGCCGTTGGTACTGTTGAGGAGAGTATTTTCAAACATAAGATAATGATCCCCTTTTATCTGCTTGGCAGGTATGAAGTTGTAGAAATTGCCGAATCCGGAAATTATAGTGTAAAGGAGCAGGTTGCGCTCGTTAAGGATAAAAAAGGTCAGCTGATACCATTGACTATGATGTTTGAATGGCCTGTTAAAATGCCTGTCACATCATATCGGGAACGATTAGACCCTACCGAACCACTGATAACAAGAATAAGAGTGATAGATACACTGTTTCCTGTGGCGAAGGGTGGGACTTATTGTATTCCAGGTCCTTTTGGAGCGGGCAAGACAGTATTACAACAGATAACGAGCCGCAACGCGAAGGTTGATATAGTGATTGTCGCCGCTTGTGGGGAAAGAGCAGGTGAGGTGGTTGACACGATTAAAGAGTTTCCTAAAATCATAGATCCCTTTACAGGAAAGTCCCTCATGGAGAGAACAATAATTGTTTGCAATACGAGTTCCATGCCCGTTGCAGCCCGTGAGGCATCTGTTTATACTGCTATTACCATGGCGGAATATTACCGGCAGATGGGACTTGATGTACTAATACTTGCTGACTCAACATCAAGATGGGCCCAGGCCATGAGGGAGAGGTCCAGTCGATTGGAAGAGATACCAGGAGAAGAGGCGTTTCCTGCCTATCTGGAATCTACCATAGCCGGATTTTATGAAAGATCGGGATTGGTAAGGCTGAGGGATGGCAATACCGGCTCTATTACTATAGGAGGTACGGTAAGTCCTGCAGGGGGAAACTTTGAGGAACCGGTAACACAGGCGACACTGAAAGTTGTAGGTGCTTTTCATGGATTATCACAGGATCGGTCGGATGCCAGGCGCTATCCGGCTATTGATCCACTTGACAGCTGGTCAAAATATACCGGTATTGTCGATACTCAGGCAAGAAATAAAATAATCGATCTTCTTACAAGGTCTCAGGAGATTAATCAGATGATGAAAGTAGTGGGAGAGGAGGGGATAACATTGTCCGATTATATATTATATTTAAAGGGTGAGTTCTTTGATAATGTATATCTTCAACAGAATGCTTTTGATGTAGTGGATCGGGCGACTTCAGAAGAGCGCCAGAAAAAGGTTTTTGTAGAGATCCTGGAGATTATTGACTCACCTCTAGAGTTAAATAATAAAGATGATACCAGGAATTTTTTTAATAGGATCAGACAAATGTTCCTGGATTACAACAGTTCAGAATGGAATTCACAAGACTTCTATGAAAAAGAGAGACTTATCGGAGAATTGTTCTGTAAATATAGAAAAGCAGGGATTGAGTTAGAAAAATCTCTCTTTCGGAAGACTCTTGTTGGGCCTAAAGCAGATTGATATTTCATCTGATTAAAGAGTGGCTGAAACAAAAAGGAGAGAGTTTAGCAATAGCTAAGGAATAGTATGAGGAAAATATACAATAAGATCTCACAGATATCAGGCAACGTAGTAGTGCTTTCCGCAACCGGAATAAAATATGGTGAATTAGCTGTTATTAAGTCAGAACGCGGAGATTCTTTTGCGGAGGTTATCCGTATTGACGAGAAGCTGGTTTATCTCCAGATTTTTTCCGGTAGTGGTGGTGTTTCTACTGGTGATGAAGTGCATTTTTTAGGAAGGCAAATGGAAATCTCTTTCTCCGAAGATCTTCTCGGGAGAATATTTAATGGAATAGGAAAACCACGTGATGGAGGACCAGTGTTAACAAAAAACCTTATAGAGATAGGTGGGCCTACGGTAAATCCGGCAAAACGTTTAATTCCCTCAAATATGATACATACCGGGATACCCATGATTGATCTTTTCAATTCACTCGTTGAATCACAGAAGATATCAATTTTTACAACACCTGGAGAACCATATAACGAACTTCTATCGCGTGTAGCCCTCCAGGCAAAAGTTGATATAATCATCCTTGGAGGTATGGGACTTCGATACGATGACTATCTTTCATTGAAAAATACTCTTGAAGAAGAAGGTGCGCTGAGTCGCTCTATTTTATGTATCCATACAGCAGCAGATCCGGTCGTGGAGTGTATAATGGTACCGGACATTGCCCTTGCAGTTGCTGAAAATTTTGCACTGCAAGGTAAAAAGGTCCTTGTTCTATTGACAGACATGAAAAATTTTTGTGACGCACTCAAGGAGATAGCCATTACCATGGAACAGATCCCCTCGAATAGAGGATATCCAGGGGATTTGTACAGTCAACTTGCAGCGCGGTATGAAAAAGCCGTTGATTTCGAAGATGCCGGTTCTGTAACTATTCTTTCTGTTACAACAATGCCGGGTAACGATGTTACTCATCCGGTACCGGACAACACGGGTTATATCACTGAGGGTCAGTACTATCTTAACAATGGCAGAATCGAGCCTTTCGGATCTTTAAGCAGGCTGAAACAGTATGTGAATAAAAAGACAAGAGACGATCACAGGCCCCTGATGGACGCAATGGTACAGCTCTATGCATATTACCAGGAAGTATTAGAGAAGAAAGCGATGGGTTTCAGAATGACCAGGAGGGACCACAGCTTTCTTAAATACGGGACTCTTTTTGAGAATGAATTGATGGATCTATCGGTAAATATAGCACTTGAAGAGGCGCTAGATACGGGATGGAGAATACTTTCAGAATGTTTTAAACCTGAAGAGACAGGGATCAGGACAGAACTGATAAACAGGTTCTGGCTGAAGAGTGGACCACATATAACTATAGATAAAAACCCATAAATGAGAAAGATCAAGCTTACAAAGGCGGAGCTAAAGAACCAGAATGACAATCTAAAGCGTTACAACCGCTACTTGCCAATTCTTTACATAAAGAAACAACAACTACAGAAAGAGATCGAAAAGTTAAGAATTGAACTGAAGAGGATAACGTTTGAATCTAACAAATTACGAGATGAGATAATCCCATGGGTTTCTTTACTTGGTGAGGAAGTGGGTCTGTCTGATCTGGTTATGTTGAAAGAAATTAAAACCAGTACTGAAAACATAGCTGGAGTGGTTGTCCCTGTTTTTGTTAAAGCCCATATAGATATAGAGAAATATGATCTGTTTAAATACCCTTTATGGGTTGATAATGCGGTTGGTGTTATCAGTAAGATGATATCTTTTCAGGCAGAAGAGTCAGTGGTTGTGGAGCGATTACGCCTTCTCGAACAAGAACTGTACATTACATCTCAGAGGATAAACTTATTCGAAAAAATTATGATTCCGGAGACAAAAGCAGCTATCAGAAAAATTTCAATATTTCTTGGAGATCAACGGGCAGCTGCCGTGGGATGGGCAAGAATAGCCAAAAAGAAAATGCAGGGAGTAAGATAAATGATTGTAGGGATGAAGAAAGTTACCGTAGTCATCAAGTCGGCCTGGCTGGATGAGGTTTTAAAGAAACTTGGTGATCTGGGAGCTGTGCATCTTCAACCTGTCGTTTTTCCTGGAAATAATACTATTGAAAATTTAAGAGAGAATATTCAGTCAATGGAAAAAGCTGTATCAATAATTGCTGAAGGAAGTTATAAAGATCTTGTACTCTCTGTTAATGGAGAGCATGGGTTGGTATTTGCAGAACAACTTCTCGCCCTTAATGAAGAAGCAAAGCTTATCGAAGAAGAGATGGTTATTCTTGAAAATGAATATGAAAGTCTTAAGGTATGGGGAAGATTTGATCCCAGAGAGATGAACAGTTTAAAAGATGCAGGCATTCTGATAAAGTTGTTTACGTGTAATAAAAAGGATTTAAGTATTATCCCAGAAGAGTTTACGGTTAATATTATTTCTGAAGATAAAGCTACTCTCTATATTGCAGTCGTTTCTAAGGGGAAAGAAATAAATGTTCCACTTGAAGAGATACAGGTCCCATTTCATGGTATGGATGAGGTAGATGGTATGATTAAGAGAGAGCGAGAAAATCTTCTCAATATTCGGAATGAGATTTCAACGCTTTGTGACAAACGCCCGGTGATCGAGAGAGCTTTAATTAAATCCAGAAATAAACTTGACTATGAAGAGGCAAAGGCGGGAATTGGGAGTGAAGACAAAATCTCCTACCTGATGGGATTCTGCCCGGACCCTTTGATTGAAAATCTCAGCAAAATGTCCACTAGAGAAGGTTGGGCAATTCTTATTGAAGATCCTTTACAGGACGATCCTGTTCCCACACTCATCAAGCATTCAAAATGGACTAAAATTTTCCAGCCCGTTATGGATTTCATTGGTATTACACCCGGTTATAGAGAGTTTGATACAAACGGTATATTTTTAATATTTTTCACTGTTTTCTTTGCGATGATTATAGGAGACGGAGGGTATGGTGCTGTTTTCCTTATTGCTGCCTGCATAGCTGGCAAGTGTTATAAACGAATTGCGAGAGAAAAGATACTTCTCTTCTACCTGCTGCCTATTACAACAATCGTATGGGGAGCTATTACCGGTTCGTGGTTTGGGGTAGAGGCTATAAACCAGCTACCGGTATTTAAGGAATTTATTGTTCCTCCCTTATATAGCTATGCCAGGGAAAGCGAATCTAACATAATTCATCTATGCTTTTTGATAGGTGCACTTCAGCTTTCCATAGCCAGGATCTGGGTAGCAGTAAAATCATTCACATCTTATACTGTTTTTGCGGAAACAGGATGGGCTGCTTTGGTATGGGGCATATATTTCGTTGTGAAGTTTCTCTTATTAAATGAGGAACTGAGTAGTGTTGTGTTTTATCTCATCGGGTATTGGGCTGCTGTGATAATTCTATTCGGTGAACAGAAAGAAGATGGCTTTGTGAAGGGTATCTTCAGGGGAATAACAGGCTTCATTATCAATGCCTTGACCGGTATTGGATGTCTTTCAGATCTTATCTCTTATATAAGACTGTTTGCTATCGGTCTTGCAACCAGGGAGGTTGCTTTAGCCTTTAATAACATGGCAGGGGATATTGGTTTCAGTGACGCCAAATCAATTGTAATAGCCATTATTATCCTTATCTTTGGACATACGATAAATATAATGCTTGGAGCAATGTCAGTTCTCGTCCACGGCATAAGACTGAATCTTCTTGAATTTTCAAAACACTTGAATATTCAATGGTCTGGTATTAACTATCGCCCCTTTAAAAGAGAGAGTTTGTAAAAACAGAGAATGCCTATTAGAATATACTGGCAATTGATAATACAAAGAATAACCACGGGAGGGATTGAATGAGTATATTGGAGGGTTTGGGAAGTGCAGGTTATGTTCTTGCTTTGTGCTTAGCCGCAAGCGGTTCAGCATTTGGGACTGGCGCTGCAGGTATGGCAACTCTTGGGGCATGGAAGAAATGTTTTCTGCAAAACAAAAATGCTCAATTTATCCTTGTCGCTTTTGTGGGGGCTCCACTTTCACAAACAATTTATGGAATGATACTGATGAATGCTATCAGGAGTGCACCGGATACCGTACATCCCCTGGCAAAGTTTACGATAGGACTTATGGGAGGGCTGGCAATGGGTATAAGCGCGTTGCTTCAGGGTAAAGCGGGAGCAAAGGCTGCGGATGCCCTCGCAGAAACAAAAAAAGGATTTGGTAACTACATTATGGTCCTGGGTATCATAGAAACGGTTGCTCTATTTGTTATGGTATTTCTCATGACAACATTGAGGTGAAATATTATAAACTCTTTTGTGCAGCATCAGTAAAGCGAAAGAGGCTGTTTGCTTAGTCTCTGATTGCGGTTGAAGTAATTTGATGTACAGAAATTTCAAAGTCGTCGGGTAAGAAACCCGACATCTTTTAACTGATTTTACAATAAACATAACACTTGAAATAAAAAAATGAATATAGATGAGAGAGATATTGAAAAAGGAGCACTTCCTGAGATTTTACCCGGTTTTTATTCTAATAGTATTTTATATCTAAGTGAACTGAACGACTATAGAATGTATGCTGAAGTTTGGAGCAATAAAAAAAGTAAAGAAGACGCAAGAAGGATGGAAATAGGGCATGCGGGATATTTAAAAACACTGGAGTTTGGGGAGAGGAAAAAGAAGAGAAAAAGTGATAAAGTGAGATTTGATTATTTTGTAGTTGCCGATTCAATAAATTACAAGGTAATGAGGGATGTATACGGAGAACAGAAGGTTTTCATACAAATGGGGAGGGTACAAACTAATACTATTTTTGATGATATTATTAAAGCAAAAACATATTTTGAAACTCAATCTATACGTCCCGACAGTGATTTTCACTCGGAAGGCTATTTGCCGGAAACACTTGAAATAGATTTGGAAAAACTGGGTTTGAGTCAAGACGAGAAAAGTAAAAAGTATTATTTGGAAATTCCTACTGACTCAAATGATATTTCAAACAATTATCAAAAAATGCTTTTATCACAGGTACTGGGCAGATATGACATTATTGAGAAGCTGCAGATTTTGGGTAAAGTGAACCGCAAAAGTATCAGATGCCTTTTTGAAAATCCAGGTCATGTTATAAAAAGCATAGGAACGTCGAATGCGGTCCCAAGGTTATGTGTTGCCTGGCCATTCCATGAAACATTGGTCTTTGACTTTGCGGGAGTACCTGAAGACTATGACGAAGTTTGCTTACTCGGAACGCTAATGAAGGCGAAAGAAGCTCACGATGAAAGTGAGGGGCATTTTGATAAACCTCAAATTGACAGTTATGCCTGATGATTGAGGGTCTGATCCTGGAATTAAAGAGCTGAAGTAAGCAGAAAACATTCTTCACAGACGAAGAGAGCGTAGGAAATATGGCGAATCTTTTCATACTTTTCCCTGGGTTAATGGCAATATCGTTTGTGAGATAATATATCTATTGTTTGCTATTCGGTGGTAGGCAAAATAGGATAGTAAGCTGATTACCGGTATTTTAAAAAAGATTGCCAGCCATCTGAAATACCTTAAATTACAGAGTATCTCCGGTAGTGACTTGTCACCTGCCAGGGTACGTCCATCAGGTGTCACCAGGTGCAGGGCCTCAAGACATGCTTCTTCTCCTATATCCGGGAATCTGCTCTTGCGTTCTTCCGATTGGCACGCGATGAATTCAAATGTTACCGTGTCCATTGCGTGTGATTTAATCCAGTTCATGTATCCGCAACATAAGCTGCACTCCGCATCATATATTAGTATTGTAGGTTTCACCTGTTTCTACACATTTAAAAAAAGTAGATTACGAAGGAACATGATAACCTTTTCAGGGGCTTATTGGATAATATGGCATAACTAAATTAATTTCAAACAATTATTCAAAGAAAAATTTACCACTACGTGAAGTCATACTAACATATTCTTGTAAACAAATCAGTTGAATGTATAATCAAATAAGTATTACGTTTTTTTCAATTGAGAAGTTTTTTCGCGATTGTTTATCGTTTTTAATCTTCGGTTATTTGATCTGTTCTACAGATATATGCATAGAAAGAAATTAATTCAAAACCTCAGAAATTATCAGACCAAATGGGAAAATGAGCCAGATACGGTAGAGCAATTTATTGAGTTTGTGTCAACCAATGAGAATTGTTTTGAGAGAAAGTTGAAAGAAGGACACATCACGGGTTCAGCCTGGGTAGTTAGTAAAGATGGAAGGCAAGTCTTACTGACTCACCATAAAAAACTCAATAGATGGTTTCAGCTCGGTGGTCACGCGGATGGGAATTCCGATGTTTTGCAAGTAGCGATGCGTGAAGCGCTTGAAGAGTCAGGACTGGAAAGAGTTGAACCGATTAGTAGGGAAATTTTTGATATTGATATCCATAAGATCCCGGAAAGAGGTTCGGAACCGGAGCATTACCACTATGATGTGAGATATGCTTTTAAAGTGGATGGAAGTGAGAAATATGTCGTCAGCGACGAGTCTCACAACTTAAGTTGGATAGAAATTGAGAACTTGAGTGAATTGACAGAAGAAGAATCAATGCTTAGAATGGCAAGGAAATGGAAGGCGGTACGAGACATATGAGCGAACCGTTCCGGGAGTCTGTTTTTAAGCATGACGGTCAAAAGGAAAGATGTGATTAGTACTTATTGCCTGGATTCCGGATATGGGTGGGATCCGATATCGAAAAGTAGATTAGAGATAACTGAGAAAATGCAGATTTACGTTGAACCAACACAATATGATATGAATGAGATGGATGATTTTCTTTATTCTAATTATTTAATAAACTATTCAGAAAAGAAAAATCTTGAAGATCTGTTTCGTGCGTACCAATCTCCCGCAAAGAGAAACACATACATAAATGATCAGAGCCTGGCAGCGTTGTATATGATTGCCAGGGGCAGATCTATTATGGGTGTAATGGAAAAAATCATTAGAGAACACCTGGATGTTTTTCATGAAGTTGGGTCTGTCGTTGATTTTGGTGGAGGGCCGGGGACATTTCTTTTCGCACTTAGTAAATTCAAAACAGTAAATAAATATACGAATGTAGAGCGGAGTGATGTGTTTATTGGTATTTTGAATGTTCTTGTCGAGGAGTTTCTCTCTTCGTCAATTCCTCATACCCATGTAGATTCGATTAGTTGCAACTATTTAAAGCTGGAATCTCAAGATATCCCGACAAATGATCTTTGTGTGTTTTCCTATACTTTTTGTGAATGTGACAATTCTCTGGTTCGTTTACCGGGTTTAGTTGAAAACTCGAATAGGGTTTTAATAATAGAGCCAGGCACACCATCAGGATTTAATAATATTATTCAGGCGAGAGACAAATTAATAGAAAAAGGGTTTAGTACCATTGCTCCGTGTACGGTATCAAACGGATTTTGTCCTTTGAGAGATTCTGAGTCTGATTGGTGCCATTTTGTCGAGAGGGTAGATCGGTCTCGTATCCAGAGGCATTTAAAAAATGGCGTGTTAGGTTACGAATATGAAAAATACTCGTATTTACTCATGTCTAAATATCCAATCCATTCGGATGGTAAGCGAATAATATCAAGACCAAATAATACGAAACATAGTGTATCGTTCGATATTTGCTCAGAAAAAGAGAGTCATATCGTTGTCACAAAGAGAGAGAATAAAAACAGGTTCAAAATTGTGAAGAAAAGTATTAGAGGTGATTTATACAGTGAATAGGTAAGCTTGGATTGAATCAATGTTCGAAATAGAGTCTATTGGTCACTCTGGTCCGGCTGGGTGGTGCTATTTAGTGTGTTATAGTATTATCCTGAGCAGCACTTCTCTTATTTGGTGGACTATCCGGCGTAGGGCCGACGCTGACTGGTAACGTCACACAGCCTGTATGCCTATGGGAAAGTGAATAGTGATTAATCTACATGAGTAAATACGATATCGATTACACCTTGACATATAGAATAAATATAAAAGTAGAGAATTATAAACGATTAATACTTACTGTTTTTTTCTTAGGAATAATTTACTCTCCTTGTAAAGGGGATAACGCTGATAAAGAGAATATTGAAGAATGGTATGTTGTTTCCCGGCATGGAGATTACTTGCCGTTAAAAACTATTTTCATAAAGTATAAAGAATTAAAAGGTGCATCTACTCCGCAAGAATTGGTTGATAAGCTTAAAAAGAATGGAGATGATGCTGAACTAATAGACATGTTTGCAAATGCTAAAGACAAAGATAAGGAAAAGTTCAAAGCTCTCAATGTAAAGATTTATGAATTAACTTCAAAAAGCAGGGAGCTTGCTTTGATTATAACAAATAAAAATGCTGACGAAATAAAACCTTAGCAAGTAATTCTACCTAATATTTTTCTTCTGTTGCAAAAAATATAGGTAAACTCAAATGTTATCAATAAAAAATAGATGTATTTAGTTTGGAGAAGCTCATGAGAGCTATTAAATGGAATGATAGTGATGGCGAATTAAAAATTTGTAGTACACCTGTGCCTGAACTATCAAAGGAAAATAATATATTAATTAAAGTAAAATTTTGTGGTATTTGTGGAACAGATATTCATATTATTAATAAAGAACTATCCGCGAAAAATGGTATTGTACTCGGCCATGAGTTTACAGGAGAAGTTATTGAGAAAGGAATTGATGTTACTACTATTGATGTTGGCGATCGAGTAGTAGTTAACCCAAATGAAGGATGCGGGAAGTGTAACTTTTGTCAACGAGGAAAACCCCATTTTTGTTTAACAGGAGGTCTTAATAGCACAATAGGGATTCATCGTGATGGGGGATGGGCAGAGTACTGTGCAGTACCTGAGTCACAAGTTTTGCAATTACCCAAAATAATCAGTTATACTCAAGGTGTATTGTGTGAGCCTCTCTTCTGTATAGTGCATGGTTGGGATCTTTTGGGCAAAGTACCAGATGATTCTAATATTCTTATTATTGGTGCAGGTATAACAGGTCTACTTTGGGCAAAGATGTTACATCACTATGGGTTTAGGCGAGTTACCATTACTGAGACCGTTAAGTCACGCCTTAAAATAGCTGAAAATTTATCTACTGATTACCATTGCATAATGGGAAACGAGCTGTCGGTATTATTCAAGGGAAAGACACCTGATCTAGATGGATTTGACTTTATTATTGATTGCAGTGGTAACCCTGGTGGCATTCAAAATGGTATCAACTACATCAAACGCGGAGGAACACTAAACATTTTTGGACTTTGCCCATCGGGTTCAAAGATTTATATCGATCCTTCATTGATATGCTTAAACGAACTAAAGATAGTTGGGACACTTATAAATCCTTTTACATCCTCACGTGCAATAGGACTTTTAGAAAACATGGTTGTTAATGATATAAATCTTAACCAGATGGGGGTAGAAACATTTAAGTTGAACGAATATAAAAATGCCTTAACTGCAGTAACCGAAAAACGAATAACTAAAGCAATTTTTGATCTGAATGAATGAATGAAAAAATAACAAAAGATCATAACCGTAATATTTATATAGGACAATACCATGAAACCGATAGTAAGATTAGCCACCGCCCGGACCCCGGACGGAGGCGAGATGGAGCTTTATCAACATGATCGTGATTTTACGATCAAGATCAACGGTCAGGATTTGATGAGCAGCCGCCAGTATGAGTCGGAACTGGAACTCGCGCGGTTGGGCTGTGCGCATCTGACTGGTAGTAAGACGCCAAGTATACTTATCGGCGGTTTGGGCTTGGGCTATACCTTGCGCCAGGTCCTCGATATGCTCGGCCCTGACGCCCAGGTTGTGGTGGGGGAACTGTTGAGTGCTGTAGTCGAATGGAATCGTGAGTTTCTCATGGATCTCAACGGCCAGCCACTGAATGACAAACGAGTTGATATTAAGACGGGAGATGTCGTGGAACTTATCTCACGCTCCAAGGACAGATTCGATGCGATCCTGCTGGATATCGATAATGGCCCCAGCGCGATGAGCATTTTAAGGAACCGTCGTCTGTACGGGTATGAAGGGATTCGGGCCTGTCGCCTGGCTTTGCGCGAACAGGGGTGCCTGGCGGTGTGGTCAGTTGAGTCGAGTAAAAAATACGAACGGCTCTTGATGAGTGGCGGTTTCCATGTACGGCGTTTCCGAGTTCCTGTCTACAAGGGAAGTAAATCGCAGTTCCGTTTTGTATGGATCGCTTCAAAGGACAAGAGTATCCTGCCTGCCGGTGGAGGCGAGCCGCACCTGCCGCTCATTGACGAGTCGAAGGAAAGCCGTCGCAGACGATCCCGAGAGAGATACTAGGCGTGGGTGTCTGTGGTCGTCCCGTGAGGTTACACCGGGAGTAATTCGCACTATCTGCTTGAAAGTAACATTTTCATCTACAAAAAGGAAAGTATTGGTGGTTTCCTAACTTAAACCTGAATTGAGCGATTCTATTCTATATGTTATTAGTAGCCGCAGGCTTTAGCCTGCGTGTCTCCTCATCCGATGGGTGCACGTGTATTCCTCGTAAGTTACGCAACCTAAAGGATGCGGCTACCCACCCGAACGTACTGTTCGGTATGGGCGGGCTAAAATCGCTCAATTGAACTTAAAGTAACAAACAAAGGGCCTCATCTCACCACTTGAATCAATTCAAATTCACTCTCATGTGGGAATTTCCCCTTGACTTCAACAACTGGTAACTCTATTATTCCATCATATTCAATTCAATCAGTTCAAAAACGATACAACACAGGATAGTGTAGATATACTAAAACCGGTTTAGTTTTTGGCTTTCTAAAAAAACCAAATCTTGGTTGCTTGCCCGACATGTCGGGCAGGCGGGCAGTTATCCCCGGACAAAAGGCGCCGAGGACTTTACTCGGGCAAAATCGTTTTTGGATTTCCCGAAAACTATTTTGAGATGAGTATAAATCATATTAAGTTTATATTTACAGGGACGTAAATTTTATGAACTCTCCTTACCAAAGTAGCCATTCTCAAATAAATAATAATACCAATATTTTTATTTTCATGCAGCGTAGTCCGGTTAGGTTATTACGTGTATTCCAAATCAGTGGAGCTAATCCCTCTGCCATTTGTGATTCGATTATTTTTAACTTCTTTGTTTGTCTTACTATTTTTTATTATTTTAATTTCCATACGGGGTTGCTCACCTCAGCGTTTGGGTGATGCGATGCTGTAGGCAGTAAAACTGTAAACAGAATCTTTACTACCATGCCGACTTTTGAAACAACTCCTGAACAAAGACAGCAACTGTTGACCGATGGTTTCGTCCTTTTGCCAGCGGCTTTGCCAACCAGTCTTTTGGCACGCTGGCGTGATCTTGCGGACGGACTGGAACGTAATGCCCTTGAGGCCTACGCAAGGAATGAATCGCTGCACGGAACATGCGTCATCGAAGACCCCGTGGGGCCCCGGTTGGTGCGGTACGATGATATTCTGGGTGAGGACGGTAATGCGGTGCTCGACCTACTGGCTTGTCCCGCGATGATGGCTGTGGCCAGAGAAATGTGCGGTCACGGCGTCGTTCCCTTACAACTCGATATACTTTACAAACACCAGCACCCACACCCCGTGATCAGTTGGCACCAAGGGGCGCCGCATCCCCGTGGATACCCGTATCTAAATGTGGGGATCTACCTTGACGATGCCGATTCCGATGACGGATGCCTACGATATGTACCAGGTACGCAATACGAGTTGCAGGATATCTGCGCATTGTCGGAAGCCCACGGCTGGGACCCTCCCGGCATAGTTCAACAACCCGCTAAAGCCGGTGACATCCTGGTTCAGGACATGATGGTTCTACATGGTTCAGCACCAAAGCGTGGCCCCGGCGTACGCCGCACGATCTATGTTGAGTTACGTCCTGCAGCTGGGATTAAGGAGAGTGACGCGCAATCAGAGCAATGGAAAGAACTGCGTAAGCGTTGGATGGGGATTGTTGTGCGACGAGCTGAAGCTTCGGACTATCCACAATCGTGGAGAGATGATCTTCACGCCAACCTGGGAAGCGATGAGGAAGAAATTGCATCAATTCTAAATCTCTGGGAGCCACCAATACCGGCTGTCTACTGTCACCACAGCGTTGAAACGGATGACTATCCTGTCCCCTCTGATTTGCGCGGTTCGTAGTTCATGAGATACTGATTGCAGGATTTGAGCGGCTGGCGATACGCAACCGAACAATTGCGTGAACCGGAGAGGAGAATCCGGCGGAATCTGAAATCTGGGAGTAAGGGGTCGACCAAGCTAAGTTGTTGGTGTAAAAGAAGAGGACCTTTAGAATATGGTTTTTTATGGTTTTAAACACCACCTTTTTAGTACAAAAAAAGTATCTATAAGGTATTTGTAGAAGATACGAAGGTAAGTTGTGTTTAAAAGCGCGAGGTCGCAAAGTGGTTGAGAGCAATGATGTGTTTTGTATATTTTTAACACAAAGGTTTTTACAACGGCGTGTTATAACTGTTGAAGTGTCAACGTTGATTTTTCATTCATTATAAGACTATTCTTTCTGCATTAATTCATTATAACATTCTACCCACTCTGGTAATTTATCAGTCAAGCCAAGTTTTTCCAAATAATCCATATCTATAAATGGAAAAGTAGTGGTGTCCGAAGAATTATCCTTTTGCATTATCAATCCGTTTGCTACATGCACAAATGTTAAGACACTGAATTCATTTATATATTTATTTAGTAGTTCCGAATCTAAATTAACATTATTTCGCTTGGCATCATCTGGATTTTTATCTAAGGATTGGTATTTTATAGATAACGAACTTTCCAGCAGCTTTAGCGGGTTGTGATGAAAAGCAACTGTTTCAACTATTCTCTCAGGAAGCCCCCAAAGTGCTAACAGATAAGCACCCAATTCGGCATGAGATGTGTTTATAACCATGTATTCTGCTATTGTAGTATCACGCCAGTTATTATCAATGATCTTACCAATTTTTCTGTATTGAATAGGAGATTTTATCAAAATGAGTTTTCCTATGTCGTGCAACAATCCACTTACAAATGTATCCTCCACTGCATTTGGTTCTGCTTTTTCACTACGTGCAATTGCTTTGGCAAGGCTGCCTACCATCAAACTGTGCCTCGACATCATTTCCATGGATTGTCCAAAAAATTCCATATCTTCTGTGAATGAGGAAAAAACATGACTTGAGAGTATAAGTGCCTTCAATGTTTCTATCCCCAAATATGTTGCTGCCTGTTGTGGATCCGTAATTGTATGACGAATACCGAAGAAAGCGGAATTAACAATTTGTAAGATCTTGGCTGTCATTGGTGCATCCTGAGAAATGATATCACTCACATTCTTAAGAGAAGCATCAGGGGATTTCATTTCTTTCATAACTTCATTGTATATCGTAGGGAGACTTGGTAATTCTTTTGTCACCGTTACAATTTGTCTCAATGCTTTGTCCCGTAACAAGTCTCGAAGGCTGCATGCACGTTGAATCGTGTACTTAATTGTGTTCGGATCACAGGGTTTTACCAGGAACTGATGCGTATAATTAAGAGACTTCATTATCATCTCATTATCAACTAACCCCGAAAGTATAATGCGAACAGTATCAGGATAACGTTCCATAATAGTATTAAATAATTCTACACCGTTCATTTTTGGCATATTCATATCAGATACTACGACATCAAAGGAGCTCGTTGACATCAAGTCAAGGGCCTCCTCACCATTTTTCGCAAACGACATCTTCCAATCACGAAGTACGGTAGACAATGATCTCCTGAGTCCACTGAGAACTTCCGGTTGGTCATCTACAAAAAGAATTTTTCTCACATCATTTATGTTTTGTTGCATTATAATTTCCTGCTAACTGGATGTTCTTATGTGTGGAAGGAGGAGAGCCTTCTCATTAATTTTTTCAGTCGGTAAATTGGGCCTTGATATCTCTAAACTCTTCAGCAGATTTCTCAAAAGCTTCGTAAACCTCAGGGTCAAAATGCCCGCCAGCTTCCTCTGAAAGAATAGACATCACTTTATCTTCCGTAAATGAGGGTTTATACGGACGAGCGGAACTCAAGGCATCATAGACATCAGAGATTGCCGTGATACGGGATTCAAAAGGAATCTCTTTTCCCGCTAATCCTTTTGGATATCCGGTACCATTCCACTTTTCATGATGAGTCAAAGCAATAGTGGCCGCCATCTGATGAAGAGGGTTTTCACCATTCTTGTTTACTGTTTGCGTATTATCTTCCTGCAATATCAAAAACAGTTTCATGATTTTGGAATCCTGATGAAAAGTCTCCGCACCAATAACGCAATGCTGTTTCATTGTTTCCCATTGTTCAGGGCTCAATTTTCCAGGCTTCAACAGGATGTCGTCAGGTATCCCAACCTTACCAATATCATGAAGAGGGCTCGTTAGAAACAACATATCGATAAAGTCCCTACTCATCTCAAGCCGTTCTGCAATAGCCTTGCAATATAATCCTACTCTTAAGATATGGTTACCGGTATCTTCGTCACGAAATTCAGCAAGATTACCAAGGCGCCAAATAATATCCATCCTGGAACATTCCAACTCAGCAGTTCGCTCCTTAACCTTTTGTTCAAGATTGTCCTGATATGACTTTAAACGTAGCATACTATTCAGACGTGCTAAAAGGTCTTCTCTCTCTACCGGTTTGTTCAGAAGATCCAGCGCCCCAAGCTCTAGAGCACGACGTTTGAAGTCAGTATCCTGTGAACCGGTCAGAATAATTACAGGAATATTTTTGGTCTTTTCTGAACCCTGAAGAATCTTTAAGAGATCAAACCCATTCTTACCAGGCATATTTACATCTGAGACTATAACGTCAAAGCATGTCTCTTCCAGTCGAACTAAAGCGATATCCACACTGGAAGCAAAACTCATTTCCCATATAGCGCGCTGGTCAAATAAAATACGTTTGAATCCATTTAAAATATTGGGCTCATCATCAACAAAAAGAATATTTTTCTTTACGATTGTTTTTTTATTTTGCATGTTATTTTAGTATCGGCAAACGAATAATAAACGTTGTACCCTTTCCTACCTCTGTATCAAAGGCAATTTCTCCTTTATGCTTATTAACAACAACTGAATGTGCAATAGCCAATCCCTGACCTGTCCCCTTGCCAACTTCCTTGGTTGTAAAAAATTGTTCAAATATTCTTGGCCTGACATTCTCAGGGATGCCTGCACCAGTGTCACCTATTCGAATCTCTACCCAATTCTCATCATAATGCGTACTGACACTTATTATTCCATTACCTGTACCTCTATTACCGGAAACTTCATCTATAGCATGGGCAGCATTTACAATCAAGTTAAGAACCACCTGATTAAAATCACCAGGGAAACATTGTACAGGAGGTAGTTCAGAATCAAAGTTTGTCACCATTTCTGCTACACGTTTCCACTCATTACTTGCAACCGTAATTGTACTTTTAATCATTTTATTGATGTCCACAGGCACCTTTTTTTCATTATCAGGATGTGAGAATGTCTTCATTGACTGTACTATTTCCGTTACATGTTTTAACCCATTCTGTGTCTCCTCGATCGCCACAGGGATCTCTTCAACGAGATATTCCAATTGGATGTCATTTGCCATAACCTCTAATTCATTTAGTAATTCGGGTGTTACCGAGCCCGCCTTGTTCATATCTAGCAGGTGTAAGTACTTATTCAAGATTGTCGCTATCTTGTCAAATGCATCCTGAAAGAATACCGTGTTGTTAGATATGAACTGTATAGGCGTGTTTATCTCATGAGCTATACCGGCAGCTAAGGACCCTATAGCTTCTAGTTTTGAAGTACTAATAATTTGCTCCAGGTCTTTGGAGCCGGTAATATCCCTCATCATTAGAAGAATACCAACTTGTTCGTTCTTATCATTATTTACAGGGACTATGGTAATACCAAGGAAGCCTTCATTACCGCTCTTTTGCTTGTATTTAAAACCCTCTATCTTTACGGTACTTTTAGTCTCGCTACATAATGAAACTTTTTCAACAATTTCTTTTCTGTTCCACTGAATGTCACATTCAGAAAATGGTGTATCAAGAACATCAGAGGCAGAAATTCCAAAGTGAGACTCCGCTGATGCATTCCACTTGTTAACCTTATAGTCATTTGTCAACTTTATCGCTATAAACGGCAAAGCTATAAGCACCTGTTCCAGATCCTCTTTTGAGTGTAGAGACTTGTCGATATTATTAATTTCCAACAGCTTTCCGTCATCAATCCTGCGCACGGCGATGTTCTCCCTTATTGCAAGTTTCTGTTAATATCAACATTGTATTTAACCTTATCAATATGAGTTCCATTACTGCTTTCCAATACCACAGGAACAGAGCGCGCTTGACAAAATGGCTACAGTGTTAGCGCATTATAAGACGAATGAGAGAGCAGGTATTTCTTTAACGTTAATTGCCTCACTCAATGAATATGAGGCCAACCAATTACATTTTTCCACTTCTTTATAATAACGCAAATAAGATGCCACGACCGGTTACAGAACCAAGTCATCAGGGTACTAACTATTCCCGGATATACGAATAGATCCATGCATTATAACTTATGGTGTTTAGAGTAGACCGAGTAGTAAACATCGATTGGAAATCCAATGATAATCCTCAGGACTAATCAGAATTAAAACTATTGCGTGGTTTTTTTCTGTCTCTATTTTGCACCATTTGTATATTATTGATACATTGCCTTTATATAACAATCTCCTCTGATGGAAAACCTGATTCATATATCCTGTTGACATGCCCTTACAGCCTCAGTAAGCAAACCTAACTCTGTATAGGAATCTCCACTAACCTGGGACGCAATCTATTCGTTTTTCTCGTGTATCTCCTTTTAGCACTTTTCGGTAATGATCTATTGCTTCTTCTTGCCTATAGAACTTGACCGCTGTCACGGGAATTTCCGGATCCTCAACCTCTATGGCATTTATTAGCTTGTAATAGTGTTGATTAATAAAGAACAACTGAGGTCTGAATATAGACAATGGTTTAAGGCTCCATTAATGACAGTGGTAGTAGTAGAGAGCCTTGCCAGACAGAAAGTATTGCGGTGGGGAGTCGCTAGTTTGTAGAAGATACGAAGGTTAAGTTTGGTTTAAAAGCGCGAGGTCGTAAAGTGGTTGAGAGCAATGATGTGTTTGAACTCAAGGAGACAATTGCCCCTTACAATGCTCATTTACCCACTGAAAACGATCTTCTAAGCCATGAAAACATGTACTATTGGGAGGGATGCATAATTAACTAAACAGGTTAGCTTGGTCCGACTCGATTTGGTCGATTTGGCTAACGTACCTTCCGGCACGAGTTAGTATTTTGCCCTTAGTCCACTGCAGATTCTTCTTTGAGTTGCTTAAGTATTTGCGGTAAATATTTGAACAGGTATTCCACGTCTTCTCTGGTGTTTGGCAGGCCAAAGCTGAAACGGATAATACCATATCGGTCGGTATCAACACCCAGGGCCTTTATGGTATATGACGCGTCTGTACTGCCCGCACTGCAGGCGGAACCGGATGAGACATACACGCCGATCTGGTTCAGACTGAGTAGCAGGGAGCCGCTGTCAATTCCTGGAAACCCTATGTTCAGGTTGTTGGCTGTTCGATGTTCCAGTGAGCCGTTTATTATAATTTTCGGTTCAATTTCCCTTAGTCCTTCTAAGAAATAGTTTCTCAATTCCAGCAGGCGTCTGTTCTCTTTTTCCATTTCTGAACTGGCCAATTTTGCTGCAAGTCCGAAGGCCATTATTGACCCGATATTCTCAGTTCCCGCCCGTAATCCGTACTCTTGCGCTCCACCATGAATGAGCGGTACTATAGATATCTCTCTGTTCATGTATAAAGCGCCAACCCCTTTAGGAGCATAGATTTTGTGACCGGACATTGTCATCAGGGAGATTCCCATTTTCCCGGGAAGAAGTTTGATTTTTCCAAGACCCTGAATACCATCGACCATAAACGGAACATTTGCAGTTTGACAGACTTCACCTATTTCACTGATTGGATTAATTGCTCCAATCTCATTATTTACCGCCATAATAGAAACGAGTATCGTGTCTTTTCTTAAATTGTTTTTAACGGACTGGGCGGTTATGCGTCCATCTCTCTCCACATCTAAATAAGTAACGGTAAAACCTAGATCTTCCAGGTACTGTAACGCATATAATACGGAAGGGTGTTCTATCTTACTACTGATAATATTCCCTTTGCCAGCAAGATGCTTAAAGGCGATTCCCTTGATGGCCGCATTGTTGGCTTCCGAACCGGAACCGGTAAAGACTATCTCTTCGGGATCTACTTTAAGGCAATCGGAAACTTGTAGACGTGATTTTCTGATTATGTCATAGGAAATTTTGCCGGGATTTGTACTGCTGCTTGGGTTGCCGAATCCGGAAGAACCACTATAGTATTCCATCAGGCTTTTTTTCACTTCATCCCGGATGAAGCTTGTGGCATTATGATCAAAGTAGACTTCCCTGTGGTCCTCAACATGAACTGTAGCCATCGGTTTGCACAGGTTCCTTACTGTCTGAATAGGAATCCCTACCCAAGCATAAACAGAATCCAGGCCATGAGGGAATAGTTGTTCAATTTCCTCTTTGGTTGTGCCGGTATTCTTTTTAATGTTCTGATACAGGGGGCCAACCCTGTTCTTTTCGTAGTAGCTGAACGCATACTCCAGAATGTCCATATGCTTTTCAGTCAAAGTTGTACCGGATATTTTTGACATCCGGTTTATGAGGGTTTTTACATGATTATTCATAATAGAATACAGTGAGTGTCCGGTTAGGTTTTTTCGTGTAGCACGTAGGGCAATCCTTTAGGTTTGCTTTCGTACATTAAGCGCAAGGCTAAAGCCTCGCCCTACGTTTCTTCGACAGTCCGGGTATAAAAAAGCCGGACACGCAAAAACCTAACCGGACACTACTGAATAAAATACAAAAAAAGAGCCGTTTATATTTTATTTATAAAAGGCCCTTCAATATTTCAGAAATTTGTTTTTTATTAATTGCTTAACTGTACTATGCAACTCCGGGATAGAGTTGAAATGGGAAACCGGTTTTAGAATCTTCCATCCCTTTTACCAATTCTTCAAAGATGCTGAATGGCATGCCGATACCCATTCGGTCTGCTTCGAACTCCGCAATAAGCCTGGCGCCAAGACAATAGGGGGCAACGTTGATTTTTCCGGTCAGATAGGGTCTCACAATCAGGTCAGAGTTTACTACTCTCAACCCTCCCATACTTGCCGTTACCCGTTCTCCGGTATTAAACTGATAGGCCTGAATGATCCTGGTAAGCTCTGCGGAGGTTACGCTTAAGACAATTACATCCGGGATTATATCAATTTCATCAAAATCCCTGGAATAGAAAAAGACACCCTTTGTTGTAGGTGGTTGAATTGCCATCATATCCTTCATCGCTTTTTTAGCGGTTTCCACGTCCTTAAACCTGCCTGAGTCTTCATTGCCGAAAAGGGCGAAGTCCATATGGCCTGAGTCTTTGCATGCATAGACGTTACCATCGGTGAAATCCTTTGGAGATGGTGGTTTAAAATCGTCACCCAATCCTGACTGGTCACGCATAATATCGGTATATACTTTTGAATCACCAAGTGGTTCAGTCTGGTCCTTATCCACAAGACCAAACGTTATCGCTGCAGCAACACAACCGATGTTGTCGGTAGTTAACAGGGCCGCATCTCCCAGGCCAGCCTGTTTTGCTGCCTGGCAACTGGTTAGTGATATGGTCGGTTGGTTCTCTTTTACGGGTTCCGGAATTTCATCTTCTTGCTTATAGAATTTGACCGCTGTCATAGGAATTTCCAGGTCCTCAACCCCCATGGCGTTTATTAATCTGGAATAGAGTTGATTAATAGTTGTCATATTACTCTCCCGGTAAATATTAAAAAAAGATTATAGCTGTTTTACTCAATTCCCAATTTGCATTTAAGAGATTTGAGAGTATTCCTCATAAGCATGGTAATCGTCATAGGTCCAACGCCTCCAGGAACGGGTGTAATACTGCCCGCAATCTCTTTGGCTGCATCAAAATCAACATCACCTTTTAGGATAGCGACCATCCTGCTTGGGTCTTTTTTGCTGGGTTTTTCACCAACTCTGTTAACTCCAACGTCAATTACACATGCACCCGGTTTGATCCATTCAGGTTTAACCAGGCCGGGAACGCCGGCAGCTACTATCAATATGTCCGCGCGTTTGCAGTGCTCGTCCATATTTTTAGTTCCTGTATGAACAACTGTTACCGTAGAATTAGCGCCTTTTCCTTTTTGCAGCATCATGTTGGCAATTGGTTTTCCTACAATATTTGAACGGCCTACCACTACAACTTCAGCTCCTTTCGTCTCAACACCGGCACGGATTATCATTTCCTGAATACCTGCAGGAGTGCATGGCAGAAACTTAGCCTCATCTCCTCCAATCATGAGACGCCCGACATTTACCGGATGGAAGCCGTCAACATCCTTATCAGGATCAATGGCATTTAATATCTTTTTTTCATCTATGTGGTCCGGAAGGGGAAGCTGTACAAGAATGCCGTTAATGGAATCATCATTATTATATTTGTCAATAAGTGCCAGAAGGTCCTCTTCCGGAATGTCAATCGACTGAGTATCCTGAATCTCATGAAAACCAACTCTGTGAGCGGTCTTGATTTTGAGCGTTACATAAGACATAGAGGCAGGGTTTTCACCGATAAGAATAGTTACTAATCCGGGCACAACTCCATGTTTTTCTTTTATTTCTGCTACCTCAGCAGTAATTTCTTCCAGTATTTCTTCTCGAATTTCAGTACCTTTAATTAGCGTTGCGGTCATTTTTCAAATTCTCCTTATTATTATAAATAATATACCTATTATTAATTGTACAATGTCATATGGGTTACCACTTTCCGGTCTCTAGTTTCCTGTCCTGAAGGGAACAAGGAGTGGATTAAGCAGGGGTCATAAGATCTAATAACTTACATTATAATTTTTGTTCAACTCTATTTTCGTAAATAACCAGAGATGTAAAATGATAGTAAAACAATCAGTAAAATACAACTTTTTTCTCGTACCCGAAAACTGAGATTCATATCACTTTTAACCAGTAGTGTCCGGTCAGGTTTTTGCGTGTAACACGTAGGGCAATCTTTAGGTTTGCTTTCGTACATTAAGCAAGGCTACCCGCCCGTACCGAACGGGTACGTTCGGTACGGGCGGGTAGCCTTGCCCTACGTTTCTTCGGCAGTCCAGGTGTAAAAAAACGTACATGCAAAAACCTGACCGGACACTACAAACTTTTAACAGAATAAAAAAAGGGAGCCAGGCAATAAGCCCGGCTCCCTTATAGTACTTCTACTTCTTATCTAATTACATCAAATCAATGATGTGCACTGTGTTTGCCAGCAGACATACCCAGTTCATTTATCATTCTGTT
>Ga0257123_1000141_pt1 | contig 64138 bp, 46 predicted proteins | sample SI106_135metaG_FD_190185 | JGI IMG/M metagenome (GOLD analysis project Ga0257123, IMG submission 190185) | Marine microbial communities from Saanich Inlet, British Columbia, Canada - SI106_135 | ecosystem: Environmental > Aquatic > Marine > Inlet | place: Canada: British Columbia | collected...
AACATAACCATCAAATACTATCTGTATTCCTTTTTGCTGATTGATTCCATTAGTGGATTTATCCGAATTTATCTTGGCATTGCTAATCCAATCTTTAATATTGGTTATTGGATTCGTGGACCTATTTTATTACTTTTTGTATTCTATTATTTTCATAAACTCATAGAGAAAAAAATGTTTTTAGACGAGATTTTAGCGATTGTCCTCTTCGCCTATTTTATATTAAATATGTTTATTAATTATATGGATATGCCTTCATCTCGTATGATTACAGAAAATATATTATATATTTTTCGTTTCCAATTTTTACTTTTTTTATTCGTTTTCATTCGTAACAGAATGGAGATAGATGATGAATTGATGCGAAAAATTATTTATATCAATTTTATTGTTTTCACTCTCAATTTATTTATTGGCTACGTTTTTGGATTTGGCTTAGAGGCTTATCGCTTTAGTGGCACTTCTAAGGGGATGTTCCAGGGGGGAAATCCAGTATCAATTCTGAATCTTATCTTTTTTACTTATTTTATTTTAGACAATAAATTTCGAAAACAACTTTTCCCTATTGGCATTACATTATTCAACGGCTTTGTTATTGCTTCAAAGAGTATATTCGGCTTTATCATTCCTATATTCTTTGCATTTAAGCGTAATGTTTTAAGCGTTAATAAACTTATTTTTTACACAATCTTAACATTTGTCCTTATGATTAGTCTTAGCGGGATTGTGGATAAGGCGGTGGAAACGTACGAAAATCGATTTGGCCTTAACATTCAAAAATCCATTGATGCGGCAGAAAAAGTGGGCGGACTCTACCAATCTAATATCATGAATACTGTCGCTTCTGTTAATTTTAGACGATATGCATCTTTGAATGCACAAATGGAAACATCATTTTCTTCCTTCAAAATAGCTTTATTCGGGAAAAGTCTAGCGGGACAAAAATTATTCTGGGAAGAACGGGGTGAATGGTGGTTTAAAAATGCTTCAATGGATTTGTTTGATCTCTTTTTTAAATTTGGTTTAATTGGAACAGCTCTATTTTTGGCTATATTATTACATCAATTTTTCACACCTTTTTTACAAGCTTCAATCAGAGATAAAATTGTACTCACACTATTTTTTTCATATAGTTTTTTTGGAGGGCACGTCCTCGATTCAGTTACATCTGGTTCACTTTTTTATCTGTATGTGGCAAAGGTAAAATCATAGTATGAAAGTTCTGATTTGTGCAAGTGGAAATGCCGACACATTGAGTCCATTCGTAAAAGAACAAGCTGAAAGTCTTAAGGAATTAGATGTTGAAATAGATTACTTTTTAATTAGAGGGAAAGGAATCTGGGGCTATTTAAAAAAAATTCCTGCTTTTAGAAACATGGTGGATAAGGGTAACTACTCACTCGTTCATGCCCATTATGGACTTTCAGGATTATTCGCAACTTTTCAAAGAAGAATACCAGTTATCATTACCTTCCATGGCAGTGATATTGAAAAATTATTTAACCGTTTTTTTTCTTTTTTGGCTTCTCGTCTATCACAAAAAAACATATTTGTCCATCCAAATCAACCCTTAAAATTGAAGTTAACAAAAGATTCTACCATTATACCCTGTGGCATTGATTTAAAAACTTTTACGCCTATTGATAAAAAGTGCGCACGCAATAAATTAGGATGGGAATTGGATAAAAAATATATATTATTTTCTTCTCATTTTCACAATCCAGTGAAAAATATAAATTTAGCATTTGATGCGATTAAGATGACGAATCAAAATATTGAACTCATTGAACTGAAAAACTTGACTAAAAAAGAAGTCGCATTAAGGATGAATGCTGTAGATTTGCTTTTAGTTACATCCACATCGGAAACAGGTCCTCTTGTGGTAAAGGAAGCGATGGCTTGTAACTGTCCCATTGTTTCAACCGATGTTGGAAATGTTAAAAGGATAATACAAAATACGCAATTATGTTTCGTGACAAATCATACCCCCAGAGAACTGAGCAAAAAAATAATTTCCATTCTACAAACTAACGGTAGATCAAATGGAAAAAACTTGGTAACTCCCTTTGGTCTAAACAAAACAGGTAAACAATTAAAACAAATTTATAATGAATTTCAATAAATCATGAAAATACTCATCTATTTTGGACATCCAGCTCAATATTTATTTTTGAAAGAGACAATGCGTCGTCTTCAAAAAAAAGATATTGATATCAAAATAATCATCAAATCAAAAGATATTTTGGAGACATTGCTACAAAATGATAAACAAAATTATATCAATATCCTTCCTGTAAAAAGAGGCCACTCAAGTTTTTCTATTGTAAGCAGTTTGATAAAACGTATTTTCTCTATTTATTACCATACTAAAAAATTCAAACCAAGTTTAATGATTGGCACTGACGCAAGTATTGCTATTGTAGGAAAATTATTTCAAATTCACAGAATCACAATCACAGAAGACGATTATGATGTGATTAAAATGCTAGCCCAACTCACATATCCTCTTACCCAAAGTATTCTTTGCCCCAATGTATGTGATGTTGGGAAATGGAGCTATAAGAAAGTAGGCTATGATGGATATATGAAACTTGGCTATTTACATCCAAATATTTTTAAAAAGAATAAGCTTTCTATCAAAAAATACAAATTGCCTAATCAATATGCTCTGATTCGTTTAGCAAAATTAACAGCCTATCATGACAAAGGAATTGCCGGAATTGATGCTCAATTATTAGATGATATTATTGTTGCACTTGAGAAAGATTCGTATCAAGTTTTTATATCTTCCGAATCTACTATTCAACAAAAATATGAACCCTATTTATTACAAATTAATCCCAGCAATATGCATCAAGTTCTTGCCCATTCCTCTTTATTCATTAGTGATAGTCAAAGTATGAGTGTTGAAGCGGCTCTTTTAGGTATCCCTTCTATTCGAATTTCTAGTTTTGCTGGTAAAATTTCTGTTTTAGAAGAATTGGAGCATAAATACAAACTTACATTTGGCATAAACCCAAATTATCCTGAAATGATAATTTCAAAATTAAATCAATTAATGAGTAATAAGGACTTACAAACGCAATTTAAAAACAGGCAAACAAAGTTATTTTCTGATAAAATAGATGTCACAGCATTTTTAGCATGGTTTTTGGAACATTACCCAAATAGTCGGAAGACGCTTTTAAACAGCCCACATTATTTGGCGAAATTCAAATGAAAATCTTATCTATCGTCGGAGCTCGGCCTCAATTTATCAAACTTGGTCCTTTATCTAAATCTATTCGTAGTATTCACGAAGAAATCATCATTCATACTGGACAACATTTTGATCGTATAATGTCAGAGCAATTTTTTGATGATTTACATATACCAAAACCAGATTATAATTTAAAAATTCATGGTGGAAATCACGGCGAACAAACGGGTCGTATGATGGTTCATCTTGAAAAGTTGGTCCAAAAAATAAAACCTGAAGCTATCATTGTCTTTGGCGATACGAATTCTACGATGGCTGGAACTCTCGTTGGTGCAAAACTTCAAATACCCATTATACACGTAGAGGCTGGTTTACGCAGTTTCAATCGAGCCATGCCTGAAGAAATAAACCGCATTGTCACAGATCACACTTCCAGTATCTTATTCGCCCCTACAAAAACAGCAGTCTCAAATCTCATCAAAGAGGGACTAGAAGAGAAAACTTATTTATCTGGTGATATTATGGTTGATGCTTTGTTGGAAAATATTGATGTGGCGAAAAATAAATCTACTTTAATACATACACTTAATCTGAAAAATGAGAAATATAATCTTCTTACGCTCCACCGACCTTATAATGTTGATGACCCTGTTAGGCTTAAACTCATTCTAACAAAATTAGCACAGAGTAATAAGCAAATTATTTTTCCGGTACATCCAAGAACCAACATAATCATTAAAAAAAATAATATAAAAGTTGGCGAAAATATTCGACTTATTAAACCGCAGGGATATCTTGATTTTTTATGCTTGATGGATGCGGCAGAAAAAGTTCTTACAGATTCTGGTGGAATACAAAAAGAAGCATATATTTTAAAAAAACCTTGCCTTACAATACGAAGCGAAACAGAATGGATTGAAACGCTTACCCACGGCTGGAATAAAATAGTAAATCCTGAGAATTCTCAATTTGTAGATTCTATAGACTCTACATTAAAACCGAAAGCTCATGATGAAATTTTTGGTCACAATGTGGCGCCAAAAATGCTGTCATTAATCAATGAATATTTTTTACAGCGCTAGCCAAATATGATAAAACTATCAAAAAAATTACTTTACCTTGGAAATCTATTTATCCTAACGACAGTATATGGCATATTCATTTTTAATAAGTTTGGTCAAATTATTCCTCCTAGCGAATATATCACACTATTTTTTATTTTTATTCTTTATTGGTCTATTATTTCTCTGTACTATCGAAAATATCAAATCATGCTTCAGGGCTCTTTTTGGCTAACAATACGCATCATTTTTTGGTCAAGTTTTTTGTCCTTACTTTTTATCAGTTTTACAGTCTCATTTACAAATCTGTGGCTTATATCTAGAGGATTTATTTTTACAACAACCCTAATTCTCTTTTTAATGGAAGTCATTATTGCAGGATTGATACCAAAATCACAAAAATCGTTTTCACCCTTTATAGAAGACTTTAAAGAAAGCACGCATCAACTTTTGCATAAATTTAATATCAAATGGCTTTTATTTGGACTTCTCTCCCTCATTTTTATTTTTGCTGTCCTTCTTTTTCTAAGAGAAGGGACTCTTTTACTTCATCTTGAAAATGAACGCAACTTGCTCTTACTGATTTGCCTATGGGGAATATCAACTCTACTGACGAACCGATATAAACATCCTAATTCTATCAATCATTATTATGAAATTGCGCCATATATCAAAGCGGCAATTTTAATGATGCTCTTTACCCTTTTATTTTATTATTCCTTTCGCTTAACTGAAGCGGATCGTAATCTAATTTTTGCTGGAAGTCTAATTCATGCATGCCTTGAAATATTTTCATTCTACTTATATTTCTTTGGAAAAAACAAAACCCCTCTTAGCCATAAACATTACCAAGACTTAAAACCTAAAATTAAAAAAGATCAAGAAGATTTATATCATTCACCCAAAATCTCTCAGCAAGATAATCGATTGAGTTTTCAACATATTTATTCTATTCTCAGTACATTACGTTTAACGCAAAAATCTAAGATATTAAATTTCTTGTCCAAGATTTTAGAATCAAACCATATTCAAAAAGAAAAAATAACAATTCTCAATACGGCTACTTCAAAAAATATTGAGTTACTCCAAGATCATTCTCAAGATTTAATTATGAATATGCATGATATCAATGATTTTAGGAGAATAAACTATTATCTCATTCATGCCTATCATAAATTGAGTACTGGGGGATTGATCATCGGAAATTTTATTCCATTAGATCATTTTTATACACATTTAAGATCACAAATGCCTCACTTTTTATATATGATCTTCTTGCCTTTTCATTTTATTTTTCACCGAATCTTCCCAAAACTAAGTATAACAAAACAAATTTATTTTATCATCACAAAAGGCAAAAATAGAAAACTTTCAAAGGCTGAAATCTTTGGACGTTTATCTTTTTGTGGATTTAAAATGGTCCAGTATGAACAAATTGGAAACCAAATATATTTTGCATGTAAAAAATCTAAAACTATTTCAGAAGAAGCGTCTCCCTCTTATGGGCCTATCGTTAAGTTAAAGCGTGTTGCCTATCATGGAAACATTATTAATATTTATAAATTAAGAACCATGTATCCTTACAGCGAGTTTATCCAAAAAGAAGTATTTGAAGAAAATAGTCTCGATAATTCCGGGAAAATTCGAAATGACTTTCGAGTGACCATATGGGGGAGATTTCTTCGAAAATATTTTTTAGATGAAATTCCTCAAATCTATAATTGGCTACGAGGTGATATTAACTTGGTTGGCGTTCGCGCCATCAGTAAACATTACTATAATTTATATCCTAAGGAGCTCCAACAAATGAGGATTAATTTTAAGCCTGGTTTAATTCCACCTTATTACGCAGATTTACCAAAATCATTTGATGAAATTGTAGAAAGTGAATTACGTTATTTGCAAAAAAAGAAAGAAAAACCTATCTTGACCAACCTCCTCTATTTAGGAAAAGCATTTATGAATATTTTCTTTTCGGGAGCCCGCAGCCAATAATGCATTTTTTCCCATATCTAAAATACAGCCTTCCCTTTTATTTGTTCTTCACACAAATAATTGCTGAGAAGAATGTTCATTTTACGCCTATATTTTTTTCCATGACAAACAGTGCTGGGGGCGATTGGCATTATAAAGATGAATTGATTTCTATAAATGGAATTGGCATGGACGCACGGGCAAACATTAATCACTGGACAATAGAAGCGCGTTATATTCAAATGGGGTTATTTGGGAATATATCCCAAGACTTAATGGACTTTTCGCCCAACCAATCTTTTCCCTATCTTGATGGCTCGAAAGATGCCAGTGGATACTGGTCTGAATATGCCACTACAAAAATTGTGTATCATCAAGATGCTTTCACTTTCGAAATGGGCAAATATGATCGTCATTGGGGTTTTGGAAAAAGAGCTATTCATATTTCAAACAAAGCACCTTCCTATCCACAATTCGGATTTAGATGGAAGATTAAGGACAATCTGAAACTCACGTATTTCCATGGTTTTTTAAAAAGTAATATCCCTGATTCAAGTCTTGCTATTTATTATCAAAATCAATTTAGTAAGCGCTCACTCAATGTGAGTCGAAATATAGCAGCACATCAATTGGAATGGACACCCTTCCCTAAATGGACAATAAGTTTCAATGAATCTGTTATTTATGCCGTCCGTGGATTTGATGTCCATTACCTCTTAGGGATTATTCCTTTATATCAAATTGAAAATTATCTAGGAGATACCGACAATGTTCAATTAGGGTGTGATATAAAATACCAATTTTTATCAAACACGCAATTGTATTTAAGTTTTTACATGGATGAATTAACACCTGAATGGCTTTTCAAAAAAAATAACCATAATTGGTTTGCATGGCAATTTGGCATCCATGCTAAAAATATTTTATCGAACGAAGACCAATTTAGAGCCGAATATAATTGGACAGATCATCGTATTTATAAACATAAATTTCCTGTTAATGACTTTTATAGTCATGATGAAGCTTTAGGATTCTGGGCTGGACCTCATGCTGAGGAATTTCTTTTGAACTATGAAATAGACATGAATAACTATCATTTTATTTCTACATTCTCTCATGTTAAACGCGGCCAGGTAACTCAAGAAATGTTAGAAGACAGCTATAAATCTATTTACTATGAAAGATATACAGGAACAATTCCCTTTGAATCACGGATCTCTTTGTCGAGTCAGGTGGTTCGATCTTTTTGGAACGATAAAGCGTCAGCTTATCTTGGGCTACAATGGATAGATTGGAAAAATGCGGGCTTTAACCCCGCTGAACCCTCATTAGATGATGTTCAAGATATTTCTAAATTTTCGATCAATGTGGGACTGACAGTCTCAAACCAATTTTTATTTGATTAGACTTGACCCAAGCGTTCTTGACGATAGGTATTATTTTGTATATTTTCCCACCAATTTTGGTTCTCTAAATACCATTTTATAGTTTTTTGAATCCCAGTTTCAAAACTCTCTTTGGGCTTCCAATCTAATTTCTTTTCAATCTTACTTGCATCAATGGCATAACGAAAATCATGTCCAGGGCGATCCGAAACAAACGTAATTTTCTCGGCATAGGATTTACCTGTTTTTGATGGAATTTCCTTATCTAAAATCTTGCAAATACTTTCAACAATTTTGATATTTGTAATCTCATTATTTCCCCCAATATTATAAGTCTCACCTAATTGTCCCCTATCAATAACGGCTTGAATCGCCTGACAATGGTCGCGAACATATAACCAATCACGCACATTCATTCCTGTGCCATAAACGGGGAGATTCTTTCCTGCTAAGGCGTTGATAAGCATTAATGGAATCAGCTTCTCCGGAAATTGATATGGACCATAATTATTGGAACAATTGGTAATCATCACGGGAAAATTATAGGTGCGAAACCAAGCCCGCGCCAAATGATCTGAACTCGCTTTTGATGCAGAATAAGGTGAACTGGGATCGTATGGCGTGCTTTCTAAAAACTTTCCTGTATCTCCTAAGCTTCCATAAACTTCGTCTGTAGAAACGTGAATAAATCTGAAATTACTTTTTTGAGAAGACTTTATCCATTGACTAGATTCATGCAATAAATTGAGCGTGCCCACCACATTCGTTTGGATAAATTCGGCAGGACCGTCAATAGAGCGATCCACGTGGCTTTCTGCGGCAAAATGAACAATCACATCTGGACTATATTTTTCTAATATATCTTGAATCGTTCTTTGATCACAAATATCACCTTTAATGAATTTGTATTTATTGTCGTTCTCAATAGAAGCTAGATTCTCATGGTTTCCCGCGTAAGTCATTTTGTCCAAGTTAATGACTCGATTTGCTAACTTATTTTCAAATAAATGATGGACAAAGTTGGAGCCAATAAAACCACAACCACCTGTCACGAAATATGTTTTCATTCAATCTCCAATCTTGGGTAAATAGTCAGGATTTACTTCGTCTAATAATGGCAAACTAGTGTCTTTTTCAGAAATGATTGCATCCAAGATATGCCAATCAATGGCTAAAGATGTATCGTTCCATTTAATGCCATGCTCATCTTCTGGATGATAGTAATCCGTGCATTTATATTGTATAATGGCAGTATCAGATAATACAGAGTAACCATGAGCAAATCCTTCTGGCACAAACATCATTTCTTTTTTATCTGAACTCAAGCGATAGCTCACATATTTTCCGAATGTATCTGAACCGCGTCTAATATCAACGGCCACATCTAAAATTTCACCTTGAATACACCGAATGAGTTTTCCTTGTGGGTGCTTGAGTTGATAGTGTAATCCTCTTAAAACATTTTTCTCTGAAAAAGCTTCATTGTCTTGGGCAAAGGTTAAATCTAAATCGTATTGTTTAAATAAATCTTGACGAAATGATTCTAAAAAATAGCCACGATTATCTTGATGAACGATGGGCTTAATGACAAGAACATCAGCAATACTTTGTGCTTCAACTATCATTCTTTACGTTTCCTTTTCGTCCAACATTCTCATATTGAAACCCTAAACGATTTAAGTCCTTAATGGGTAAAATATTTCGTGTATCCAAAATAACAGGCATATTCATCAGTGCTTTCATTTGTTCTAAATCAATCCCTCTAAATTCTCGCCATTCAGTTAAAATGACTGTTCCGTCTGTATCTTTTACCGCTTCTTCCCAGTTTTTACAGTAAACAACAGATGGAAATAACTTTGACATATTATTATTTGCAATGGGATCGTATGCTTTGACTTTTGCTCCGCCATCTAATAAAGCTTGAATCATATCAATGGCAGAGGAATCTCTAATATCATCTGTTTCAGATTTAAAGGCTAAGCCCAAAATGGCAATAGTTTTCCCAGAAATATTCCCGGAAAAGAACCCTTTGATTTTTTCAACCATTCTTTCTTTTTGGGCTTGATTTGCTTCAATGGCTCCTTCTACCGTTCGTAATTGTATGCCTTTTTTTCGTGCTAAATTTGCCAGTGCTTTTGTGTCCTTTGGAAAACAAGAGCCACCAAAACCTGGGCCTGGATGTAAAAATTTTGGACTAATTCGCCCATCGCTTCCCATGGCTTTTGCCACTTCATGGATATCTGCATCCACCTCATCACAAAGATTTGCAATCTCATTGATATAGCTAATTTTCAGAGCCAAAAATGCATTGCTTGCATATTTAATCATTTCTGCTGTTTGAATGCTCGTTTGAATCATAGGTGTTTCATTAATAAATAAAGGACGATAGACATCTTGCATGATTTTGAGAGCCTTCTCTGAATTTGTTCCCAGTACAACCCGATCTGGCCAAAGGAAATCTTTCACCGCAGACCCTTCCCGTAAAAACTCAGGATTGGAGACATAATCAAATGCCTTATCTTCTCCTTTATCTTTTTGAATAATATCTATAATTTTTTTGCCCGTTCCAATGGGGACAGTACTTTTAGTGCAAATCACTTTATAGTGATTGAGATTTTTCCCAATCATTTCTGCCACTTTAAAAATCGCGGTAAGATCCGCATCTCCATCATCACCTTGTGGTGTGCCAACTGCAATAAAAACCACATCCGCCTCTTGTATCGCTTTATCCACATTTGTGGTAAAAGACAATCTTCCTGCTTGGACATTTCGTTTCACCAAATCGCCCAATCCTGGTTCATAAATTGGAATTTCACCTTTTTGAAGTTGAGCTATTTTATCTTTTGCAATATCTGCACAAACGACCTGATGTCCAAAGTCACTCACTCCTGCTCCTGAAACCAAACCAACATACCCGGTTCCAATAAATGTAATCTGTTTCATTTAAATATATTCTCCTCTAATTCCTTCATAAACTCTATTTATAAAAACCCTAATCTTCGTCTTATTATCCACTCAATTGTGAGTAAAAAGATGATAAAAACTAATATATATATATTTTCATTCAGAACAAAAAAATTTGTTTTCTGCACTGACTCACTTACAGGGGATATCTGTTCAAAAATTTTATTTCTATCTTCCCAATCATAATATTCTCCACCAGTCTTGTCAGCCAAAGTAAGTAATACTTTTTTATTCAAAAAGACATGATTTAATTCAATACGACTCTCTTGAACCGTATAAGAACCTTCGCCTACTTTTTGGCTCACCCCATCTTTTTCTAATAATATATCATATGCAAAATTGCCCGAAGTAGATGTCCAATATTTTCCATGAAATTGCTTAGTCTTTATATCATAAGATAAAGATTGATCTTCAATCCATTCACCATTTTGATAGAGTCGAATCTGACCTTGAAATGTATCATATCTCTCATCGCCACCCATGCCCGTTACGATGACTTCCTCTCCTTGTTGATATGATTTTTTATCCATACGGAAAAAATATTCTTGATCGCCACCTGTTTTCATCAACCAAGAAAACACACCATTCCAAAGGCTTGAAAACATCTCAGATCGATCCGTGCTTAGTAATTTATAATGTAATTGATACAAATCTGGGCTTGTCCAAATACCGTAACGCAAACCTTTGCTTTCGCCTAAACTTAAAATGGGGATAGAGAGAGATGGTAGTTTATATTGAGCGATTACCATTTGATTCTTTCCATTGATTTCAAGTCCAGAAACCAGGGGAGGCCAATCTCGTTCGTTCATTTCCATAAAGCGTTGATAATCAAAAGGGAAAATAGAATGAAGAGTATCTGTAAATGTCCATTTATTTTTACGCCCTTCTTCAAGAAAATGGGTATAAGACTTTACATTCATTAGTGGCTTAATAAGATTGAATGTTTTTTCGGATGTTTCAGGTCCAGAAATAAATAATAGTGCTGATTTTTGAGAAATAATTTTCTTCGCTAAAATGCTTGATAAGCTTTTCCATGCACCTACATTTTCAGAAATCGGATGGTTATCTAAAATAATTAAATCATACGATTTTTTCCAAAAATCTTTCAATAAAGGAGAAAAATTATTTCGCGTATAAACAAAATGATCTAATTCAAATCGTTTATTTTTTTGTAAAATATCTTTAATGGGCCCTGTATTATAATTAGGCGCACCCGTTAAAATCGCAATATGGTATTTTGATTTTAAGACTTTCAAATTCATAGATTGACGATTATTGAGGATATTAATCTCATCTTCTAGGGCGGATACTTTCACATGATAAGTCAAATTACCTAACGCGGACGGTTTTACTCGAAATGAGATTTTCTGCTGACTTCCTTCTCCACCAATCATAATGACTTTGGAACCCACCAGTTTCTTTGCTTGATATAAGGTAACATCAACCCGTTCTTTCAAATTGCCGAAACTGCTAATGACGATATCCATTTTTACTTCTTCGTCAATAATCGCAACAGGCGGAAAGTCCATGGATTCAATAGAAAGATCAACCATCGGTGTTGCCTCTCCCACACCAATACAATAAATAGATGTATTTATTTCATCCGTCAATTGTAAAGGGTCTATTCCTTGGGTTGCCTGACCGTCAGAAATTATGATTGCACCAGCATTAAGACCGCTCGCTTCGTTTTCTTTGATCTGCTTAATGACTAGACCTAAATCAGTAGAACTTCTCCCATGAGGAGATTTCATTTTTTCTACATCATCATAAATTGTATTTGAAAAATAGTGAATTTCTAGATCTGGATTCTCTTGATGAAATTGTTTACTCATCTTTTCGAGTGAACGTTCTAAAGCTAATTTTGTGGGATTTCCATGATAATCTATAGATAAGGAACGATCAAGATACACATGCCATTTTAAAGGACGAGACTCATTAAAAGTATGGCTTAATTTTGGATTGAGAAGTAATAAAAGCAGTGAAGAAAAAATCAGTATACGTAAATAAATTAATGCTCTTACATTTTTTTGCCCCCAACTTAGTTTAAAAACCCAAATGAGTGTAATTATGGCAACAAGGAACAGACTCCAAAATTGGAGAGTGGTGGAAGAAAATGATATATTCATTTGGCTAATTTTAAATTCGGATAAATAGGGAAATCTAATTTTTCATATTTGTTATTCTGAGATTTCAACTCGCCTAGGTAAGCAATCATGGCCGCATTATCCGTGCAATATTTTAAATCTGGAAGCAGTATTTTTACACCTTTTAATCGCTTCTCTAATGTGGATCGCAATGACAAATTTGCTGCGACACCGCCGGCAATGACACATGTTTTTACACCCGTTTTATCAATGGCTCTCTTCATCTTTTCAACAAGAATTTCAACAATTGCAAATTGGTAAGAAGCTGCCACATCAGGTTTTGATACATCTGTTTTTTCAGAGAATGAATCCATATAGTAAAGTAAAGATGTTTTGAGTCCGCTAAAACTAAACTCCAGCGATCCTTTTTCCATCAATGCTTTTGGGAAGGCAATCTTTCGTGGATCACCCTCTTTTCCTAATTTTTCGATTTCAGGTCCGCCTGGATATCCCAAACCAAGAATCCGTGCCCCTTTATCAAATGCTTCTCCAGCTGCATCATCACGGGTTTCACCTAATAGTGTATAAGATCCAAATTTCTTGATTAACCAAATTTGGGTGTGCCCTCCGGAAACCAATAAACATACGAATGGATATTGTAACGATGGATCTGCCATAAAGTTCGCATAAATGTGAGCTTCTAAATGGTTGATCGGTATCACGGGGATTTCCAAACCTAAACCTAAACCCTTGGCAAAACTTACCCCAGTTAATAAAGCACCCGCCAACCCAGGCCCATGCGTCACGGAAATAACATCAATATCCGTTTTTTTGATTTTAGCTTGCTTAAGTGTTTCATCAATGATGGCATTGAGAAGACGTTCGTGTTCTCGAGAAGCGACCTCGGGCACTACGCCCCCATATATATTATGAATCGATTGCGAACTTAGAACACTCGCTAAAATTTGTCCATTTTGACAAATAGCGCCTGCTGTTTCATCACAAGATGTTTCAATACCCAAAACAATCAATTTGATTCTCGAGCAACACCTAATTCAAGACTTCTGGGTGATAAGTCTCGCCATTCTAATATATCTTTTGGGAGCTGAACTGTGGGCTCATAAAATTGTTTATCCATAGACCATTGATTAAAATCAATCATGATTGCAATATCTTTATTGCTCAAATTTGCAATCCGATCAACGCCACCTACAATCGTTAAAGATACGGTTTGTGGAGAAGGGAATACACGGATATTGATTGGCTTATTTAAAATTCTTACAGGAATATCTGCAATAATTCTCTCACTAATTTGCTGGACATCTAAAGAGTAAAAAACCGTTTTTTGAGAATATTCAACCAATCGCCCCAATGATTTCAATTGAATACTTCCTCTTTTATCCATATTTGCGTTTATAATAGAATCTAATACCGTCTCAATTGATTCAACATTTTCTAATTTATCTTTAGGGCCAGCGACTTCAACAGCACTCGGTGTCATTGATATATCACCCACTTGAATAAATCCAGGCATCATGCTAATAAAAACATTCGGAATAATCGGAACAAATTTTACACTATAATCATCTAAACTAATTTTAATACGATTTGGATGAGCCACTTCAATAAACAGTAAATTGTAAGCATCTGGAATGACTACTTTTTGCGGATATTTTTCGAAGTAGTCACTCAGAATAAATTCATATTCATTGGAGATACCTTCTAAATCAAGAACTAACTTAAATTCCGAAAAACGTTTTAAAATGCTTGCCTTAAAAAGATCTAGGCCTCGTCCCTTCAACCGCACGCTTGCTATTTGAGGGACTTCTTCTCTATGCGCTTTTTGTTTACTCAGATTCCGAGCCTCAATGGGCATTTCAAAAGTCATGGTATAAATATTACCACTCGTTACGAAAAGCCAAAGAAGAATGGCCAAGCTTGTTGAACCCAAGGCAAGAATCAACTGTTGCCTTGAGAATGATTCAGTAGGTTTTTTCAGCTTCAATATCGCCTCCTACAAGAGCATTTTTTAGGCCTCTTTCGGGACTTCCTCTTTTTTGGTAGATTTTGCTTGATCAATCAATTCTTGAGGGAGTTCAAGTTTTTCACCCGCTTCATTATCTTGGTTTTTTAAATATGCTTTAACCGTGTTGTTTGCCGTCTCTCGACCGCCTCCAGCTAATTCTTCTTTAAATAGAATTACTTTTCTATCTTCAGGGGCAACTTGCATCACAACGCCAGATAAATTTGCGCCTACTTCAAATTGACTTGCTAGAGCACGTCGATCACGTTTAGACATTTTTCCAAATGGAATAATACCTTCCACATCCATTTCAAGTTGAATAATAATTCCCTTGTCCAAAACACGAATAATTTCGCCACTCACTTCTTTTCCGCTTTCATAGAAATCGATAATGGCAGGCCAGGGATCGTCAAGTAATTGTTTATATCCTAGAGAGATTCGTCTATTTTCACGGGATACTTCCAATACGCGAACATCCACTTCTTGCCCTTTTTCTAAAACTTCCTTGGGATGTTTTACAAGTTTCGTCCAAGATAAATCGGAAATATGGATTAAACCATCAATGCCTTCTTCAAGTTCAGCAAAAGCACCAAATTGCGCTAAATTTTGAATTTTTCCTTTATGAACAGAGCCAACAATAAATTTTTCTTCAATTTTATCCCATGGATCTGGTAAAAGTTGCTTCACACCAAGGCTGATTTTTTTATCATCAGAATCGATAGACAATACTTGCGCTTCAATTTCATCACCCATTGAGTAGATTTCTGATGGATTTTTTATATGTCTTGTCCAAGAAATTTCAGAAACATGGATTAACCCTTCCACGCCAGGCTCCAATTCAATAAAGCAACCATAGTTTGTTAAACTTACCACTTTACCTTTAACCACGGTTCCGATTGCAAATTTATTTTCAACACCATCCCAAGGATGTGGTGATAGCTGTTTAAGTCCAAGCGAAACGCGTTTACGCTCCTCATCATACTCAATTACTTTGACGGTTAAAACTTCATCAAGTTCAACCACTTCTGTTGGATGATTGACTCGTCCCCACGTAAGGTCTGTAATATGAAGCAAACCATCTATGCCGCCTAAATCCACAAAGACACCAAAATCCGTTACATTTTTTACACGACCTTCTAAAATATTGCCCACTTCCAATTCTTTGAAAAGTGCATCACGCTGTTCAGTCAAGGTTTCTTCCAATATCGCCTTATGAGAAACAACCACATTTTTTCGTGCTTCATTTAATTTTACGATTTTTAGATCTAACTCTTTATTGAGATACATATCAAAATCTTGAATTGGTCTCACGTCAATTTGGGAGCCAGGTAAAAAGGCCTGAACCTTACCAAGCTCAACAATCATACCACCTTTGATTCGACGAATGAGCGTTCCTTTAATAATTGTCTCATTCTCAAATGCTTCCTTCAGGTCTCTCCAGCGACGCATAAAATCTGCTTTATCCTTAGATAAAATGGTATTTCCACCTGCATCTTCAATACGCTCTACATAAACTTCTACTTTTTCTCCAATAGCTGGAAGTTCATCTTTTCCAAATTCTGAACGGTCAATAATACCTTCAGATTTAAATTTAATATCAATGATAATTTCTTTCTCATTGGCACCAACTACACGACCCATAATCAACTTATCTTCGTTGATATCACTGAGTGCTTCTTCGTATCTCGCTTCATTCGCTTTGACTTCCTCAGAGATTTTTTCTGGAGAATATATCTCTTCTTGCGAAATTGTTTTTATATCTCCAAATAAATCATTTGAAAGATAATCTTTTATTTTTTCTTCAATAACGGGTTCTGTAGAAGGCGCTGTCATTTCAACGCTGACTTCTGCTTCTGGTGTTTCTACCACAGCTTCAGCCTCTTCAACTACCGGTTCTTGGTTTAATGTTTCGAACATTCTTTTTGGTTTCCTTTATTTTATTTGTTAGTTACGCGTTTGATAATAATTTCAATTTGCTCATCGATACTTAAAACGCCCGTATCAATTTCTATCGCATTATCTGCTTTTGCTAAAGGCGAATAATCTCGAGAAGAGTCCATTTTATCTCTCTTTTCAATCTCTTCCATCAAAATTTCCAACGATTTTGTCTCGCCCAATTCCGCTAAATCTTTTAATCTTCTTTTTGCTCTAACTTCTATATCTGCAATCAGAAAAAATTTAAAATCCGCATGGGGAAAAACAACCGTCCCAATATCTCGACCTTCCATGACACAGCCATTTTCTTCACCAATGGATCGCTGTAATTTTACCATCGATATTCGAATATCCTTGACCGCGCTGATACGACTCACATGAGACGTAACAGCCGTTGTGCGAATCAAAGAAGTGACTTTCTTACCCTTAAGATAAATCTCATTCTTTCCATTCTCAGATTCAAAGCGAATTTTAATATCATCTAATACTTGCTTTAATACAGAAGCGTCTTCAATATCAATCTTATTTTCTAAAACAAAATAAGTAATCGCTCTATACATGGCACCCGTATCCAAATAGGGAATGTCCAAAATCTGGGACACACCTTTCGCTGTGGTGCTTTTACCTGAAGCGGCTGGACCATCAATAGCTATAATCATGACTTTCAACTCTCAATAAGCCGACAAAATTACCAATTAGATAGGGATAACTCAACTTATTTGAATAAATTAATAACAATCATTTTTTCATCAATTTATCCAAATCAGATAATTCTTCTTCCGTCAACGCTCGGAATTCACCTATTTTGATATTCTTCATTGTAATTGGACCAAATTTTATTCTTTTTAATTGATGAAGTTTGATGCCTAAATGATAATACATTCGTCGAATTTCTCTCTTCTTTCCTTGTCGCAACCTTAGAATAACATCTGATCGACCCTTGTTCTTTTTTTGACTTACAATTTCTGCACGACCATACTCGCCATCACCAATATAAATTCCCTTTTTTAATTTTGCGATTTGAATAGGTGTCATGATTCCTGTGATTTCTGCCACATATTCTCTTGGAATTCTATTTTTTGGATGACTTAAAAATTGAAGTAAATCGCCATCATTGGTCAAAAGGAGCAAGCCCGTCGTATCTTTATCCAATCTACCTACGGGAACCACCCGAACATTGGAAGGCACATACTCCATAACCGTTCGTCTATTGTGTGTATCCTTCACGGTTGTAATGACATTTTTAGGTTTATTTAGCATCAAAACAAGCCGATAATTTATGGGCTTAATCGTTTTTCCGTCATACTTAATCACATCCGCATCACTCACAGACAAGGCCGGATCTAAAACCATTTTTCCATTCACAGTTGTCGTTCCTCTTTGGATAAGCTCGTCTGATTCTCTGCGAGAGGCAATGCCACATTTAGATAGATATTTATTTAATCTCATTGTGAATTAAGACTGAGCTGCCTCTGAAGCAGACATAGATAAATCTTCGAAAACAGCCATTTGCTCCCCTAAGCTCGGATCTGCTTCGAGTAATTCAGAAATCTCTTTTAACTTGGGTAAATCAGATAGCCGATTTAATCCAAAATGTTCAAGAAATTCTGGTGTTGTTTGATAGAGCAAGGGTCGTCCTGGCCCAGAATCTCTTCCTTGAATTTTGACCATATTTCTATTTAATAATGTTTTAATCACGCCAGAAGAATCTACACCACGAATAGCTTCAATCTCATATCGTCCCACCGGTTGTTTATACGCGATAATCGCCAATGTATCTAAAGCGGCGGTGGACAAAATCAATTTTCCAGATTTGGCAATCAATCGGCGAATCCACATTTCATATTCTGGTTTAGAAATCAATTGAAATCCGCCAGAAACAGCTTCAATAAAAAAAGTTCTCTCTTGCGATTCGTATGCTTTGTTTAGTTCGCCAACCATTTCTTCTAGATCTGGCACATCTGTTTCAAAAATGAGATTCATCCGTTTTTGCGTTAGGGGATCTGGGCTTGCAAAAAGTAAGGCTTCAATAATTTGTAATTGTTCTTTGGATTGCATTAGGCAACGGCTCCTATATGCATTAAAAGTAAATCTCCAAATGTTTCGTCTTGTGTGATCCTTATATCACCCAATCTGACTAAATCTAAAATAGCTAAAAAAGTTACGACGATTTCCATTCTTGTATTCAATTTCTTTAATAAAGTCGAGAATTTTAGTTTTCCATCTCCGTCAAAATGTCGAAATATCAATTCCTTTTGTGCTTCCAATTTTACGGGCTCTCGATGCAATTCAAAGGCCGTAATCATGGGACGATTTTCCATGACTTTTTTAAAGACAATTGCCAAATCATATAACGAGACATCTTTTAATAATGAACCCAATTCGTCTGTCTTATCGCTTATCGTTAATGCCATTTCAAAACCTTTTGGGAAATGATGAGAACGATTTTCCGCTAAATTTTCTAAGGATCCAGATACATCTTTAAATCGCTTATACTCAATCAATTGTTCCATTAGCTCCCGGCGTGGATCAATCATAAGTCCGTCTTCATCAATCTCTTTTCTCGGGATCAACATTTTCGCTTTTACACGCATGAGCGTAGATGCCATGACAATAAAATCGCCTGCCACACCCATATTCATTCTTTTCCACATTTCGATGGTCTCAATAAATTCTTTTGTAATCTCTCCAATGGGGATGTCATAAATATCCAACTCATCACGACGAATAAAATAAAGCAATAAGTCCATCGGCCCTTGAAATTTTTCGAGCTGAACGCTATATGATTTATGCATCATAACTAAGTCCAACTGCTTTTCTTAAATTTGAAATGGTTTCTCCTGCGACACGTTTTGCTTTTTTTGCTCCATATTGAAGCATATCAATCACATCCTCTTTATGAGAAATTAAATCTTCCCTTTTTTCGCGATAAGGTGCGAAATGCTCCATCATTTTTGTGAATAATTCTACTTTAATATCACCATATCTTAAGCCGGGAGCATCGTAACGGCTCGCCAATTCTGCTTGTTCTTTTTCATCTAAAAAGAGAGAATACAACTGAAACAAAGGCGTGTCCTTATCCTTTGGCTCATCAATCTCTGTTGCGTCCGTTACAATACGCATAATCTTTTTTCGGATTTTCTTTTCTGTGTCAAACAAAGGAATGGTATTGCCATAAGATTTGCTCATCTTTTGCCCATCGGTTCCAGGCACAAGTTGGGTCGTTTTTTCGATGTCAGATTCAGGAATTACAAGCACATCACCAAATTGATTATTTATGCGCGTTGCAATATCCCGTGTCATTTCTAAATGCTGTTTTTGGTCTTTACCCACAGGAACAACTTCACTGTTAAATAATAAAATATCTGCTGCCATTAAAACAGGATAAGCAAATAATCCCAGATTAGCAGAAAGTCCGCGCGCAGTTTTATCTTTGTAAGATGTGGCCCGATCCATAAGTCCCATGGGCGTTACATTAGATAAAATCCAGGTTAATTCTGTGACTTCTGGCACATCAGATTGAATCCAAAATGTTGATTTTTTCGGATCCAAACCCAAGGCCAAAAAATCGCAAGCGGCTTCAAATGTATTACTGGAAAGCGCCTCTTTTTCTGGTGTGCTTGTCAGTGCATGATAATTGGCGATAAAACAAAATAAGTCATTGTTTTCTTGATATTGTATCATTCTGGACATCATGCCAAAATAATTACCCAAATGCAATTGTCCCGAAGGCTGAATGCCACTTAAAACGCGCTTCTTTCCCATAACTTAAAACGACTCCATAAACAAATAAGGTCTCCAATCAGACTGTAGAGCTTTTACGTGTCGTTGATAATAATGAATTCGGGAAGGTCTTTTGGGTTGTTTGCGTAAGATCATTCCCATTTCCTCTGGCGTTCTGTCTCCTTTCCTTTGATTGCAGGATTGACAGGCGGCCACCAAATTTTCCCAGGTATCATTCCCACCTCGTCCTTTGGGAAGAATATGATCAATGGTAATCGGTCCTTTTTTTGTTCCACAATATTGACAAATATGATTATCTCGAAAGATGATATTTTTTCGACTGATCTCTACATTAAGACTATTGTAATGAATAAATTCTTTTACTTTTATCACGGATGGCAAAGCCATCGACGTAGAGGGAGAATGAACTTTTGCATCATAATTTACCAATATTTCAATCTTATCCATGACAGATAAACAGATTGCGCGCTTTGCAGTGCAAATGGCCAATGGAATATAATTCGCATTTAAGACCAAGACGGCCCTATTCAAAATTTGTCCATTAATTGCTTTTGGATTTGGCGAAATCATGGCTGAAAATTACTGCGAATCGAATGGGAAGAAAGATAAATATCCAACAAAGATGCATTGAAAATAGGACTTTTGGGATCTAAACTTTCCTCTTTTACCCAGCCTTGCGCATGTAAAATCCCTTTACCATCCAAAGAAAAGCCAACATGGGTCGCTTTTTCTCCTTCTCCAAAAAAATGAATGTCTCCTGGTTTTGCCGATTCCAAGGAAATTTGCGAACTCGCTAAAGCTTCTTGTTGTTGCCACGCATCTCTAGGTAATTGAATTCCACATGCTCGACACACAGTTTGAATCAAGCCCGAACAATCAAACCCAAATGATGATTTCCCGCCCCAACGATATGGAATGCCCAAAAGTATTTTTGACAAGGGAATAATCTCATCAAAAGCTGGATCTTTGTCTAAGTTTGTCAAACCATCTAATTGATGAAAAGCATCTCCTCTTGCATTGAGAAATTGTCCATTCTGTTTCAAAAATCGAGCCCCCAATGGAATATGGATAGATTGATTCCCAATTTTTTTGACAATGGTGTTTCCCGTAAACACATGAGTAGCTTCAAATATGTTTTCGGTTTCAAAGCCATAAAATGCATTCACCCAACCCTCATAACTGTCATCTTGAATGATTTCTAGCCACTTACCATCTCTCGATAAAATCTCACAAGATTCACCATAAAGCACTTCCGTGATTTTTCCACTGGAAAATTCGGGTTTTTGATAAACCGGCACTAAACCTGTATTGGGATTAAAATATTTTTTCATTATGATCTATTCTGTCCATTTTTGTGATTAATTCCAGCTAAATCTATTTTATGCATATTTCAAGTTATACTTTATATATTCACAATCATAGTGGACTTCGTATAAAAAAGTGTACATTGAGTTAAGCAACTTTTTAATTTAGATAAGTTAAAAGGAAGCAAAACCGGACATATTTGAATATATAGGAGGTGTTTTACAACCACCAAAAGCTTCATTCAGCCTTTGGATACAAGACACCTATTGAATATGGAAAACTAACAAATGTTGCTTAATTGTGACTCAACTTTTTTGTATGAAGTCCATGTGATCGTTACGACGAGTCATAAACATAAAAACCCCCGTCAATTCGGGGGTTTTTATTACATTAAATCAATTATAACTAGCCTAGAAGCCTTTAATCGTTCCTGATTTTTTATAAAGTTGCCAAACGATATGCCATCCCAAAGCAATCATAACTAATAATACACCGTATCCATTTAAATAATGAGATACACCTACAGTATGTTCATTCATCATGGTCCAAATAAGAGGAACGCTCATATAAGTATTGTGCTTGGAACGAAGTCCTGCCATTCCCGCATCTGCTGGGTCGGGTGCTTCTCCATTTTTGATTGCTGTAATAATTCTTTGTTGTGCTGGCCAAATACGATACCACACATTAAAAGCCATTATAGAACCAAACATGGCGCCAATATGAATATTGTATGCTCGATATGCTGTCATTTCTGAAACAAAAACGAGAAAGGCTAATACACCAACAATACCTAGAAAACTGATTCCTGTTGCAAGTCGTGTGTTTTTGGCGAGAGAGCTTTTATAAAATGCATCATAGATAAATACCATCAAGAATGGGACTAAATAAGCCATATGTTTGAAGTTAGTGAACTCATCAGATTCTGCTCCCTTGAACATGGCATCATTCATTCCCATCCAGAAGATAAAAATCATTAAAATGAGTCCAGTAAACCAAGTCCAAGCAGCACCCCATCTGAAAAAGTAGAGTGCCCGTGGCATCAGCTCGGGGATAACTTTCTTTTTTGTGTCTGCATCCATGGTCGCAGCAACATGACCATTAATCCAATTGAAAAAGTATAATAGCCCAATCCATAAAACGCCAGCTATTACGTGTAACCATTTAAAAATCGGTGTGATAAATTCCATTTTTTCTCCTTTTGTTTTGTGTTATTTAATCCCTAACGAACTAGAATTTACAAAGTTGCTTTTATATTAAAATGATAAAACCATTTTTATTTTACAATTAAAACAGGACAGGAACAATCTTCCATTACCTTTAACGGTTTGCTTCCTTTGATAAATTTCATGAGTGGATTCTGGCTAGATCTGCCCATAATGATAATATGATTGTCCCCCGCTTCTTTTTTGATGACCGAAGCTGGTTCGCCTACGCGAAATAATTGTTCATATTGAATACCAGCAGATTCCAAAACTTTGCCTGCATTTTCTGCGGCCTGCTTATACCCTTCACCAAAATTATCTTTTTTGCTTACGGTAAGAATATCTACTTCAATCCCAAATGCGTTTGCAACACGTGCACCCATAGCCACAGCTTTCTCTGTTCCAGCAGAATCATCCACTGCCAATAATATTCTATATTTAATTTCTAAATCGAGTTGATTCACTACAAAAATGGAACTATCTATATATTGAATTAAATCATGAGCCATACGTCGTTTCTTACTTCCACCAATAATCGTAAGGTCATAATGACCTTCCCTCACTTCATCTCTCAGCTCTGCAACAATATCGCCATTTCTTAAAATGAGTTGCACATCATCACAAACAGTCCCCTGCAAATAAACTTCGGAACGATGCCCTCCTGTATCAACAAGCGTATTTTTTGGGAAGCCCGCTTCAATCATTTTAGGTTTGATATATGCATGATCTGCCAAATACTGAAATGCCCATTCCAAGACATCCACGCCAGGCCGATTAAAATCCCAAGAAGCCATTTGTTCATGTGCCAAACCAATATCTTTTGTGTTAAAGCCAGAAATTTTTTCGCCCACATCTACGATGGTTGTGGAGCAATGAAAGGCTTTAGAAATCATCATTCCCACGCGTAGCGTTGGTTTAGAATATTCCTTACTGGAAACGGCGATTAAAATTTTCATGTCGTCTTGCATTTATATGCCTTTTAGTTAATTATACGCCAATACGTATTAGCGTATATAATGAGGAGGACAATGGACACAAATCCAACTTTCCATCCAACTTTTAAAAAATCTTTTGCCCCTACTAATCCACTGGAATACACAATCGTGCACGCAGGCGCAGCTACAGCGGTAAAATATCCAAACGCAGAAGCGATGGCTGTTACCAAGCCCAAATGCATGGCATTCTCTCCCAGATTTAGCGTGATCGGTCCTAAAACCGCAACAGTCGCTGAGCTAGATAAAACATTAGCAAGTGTTGTCGTCATCAAGATAATAATTCCATCCATGACAAAAGGAAATGAATACATAATATTTCCAAAAAGATTCACAATTTGTTCAGCTAACCACAAGGCAGCACCTGTTTCTTTGATATTAGATCCCAATGAAATCGTAGCTCCAAAAAGTAGGATAACACCCCAATGTGTATTTTTACTCAAATCTTCCCATTTTACATATCCTGCAACCAAATAAAGGAAAACACCAAAAAGTGCAATGGTGCCTAAGCCCAATGTTTCACTCAAGAAAACCCAGCCTAAAAACACCATTAAGAAAATCAAAGCGGCAATGGTATTTCTTCCGGTCATTTCTGGGGATTTTGCGACTTGAACTACTAATTTTCGAACACCAGTATCCAAATGCTTATACTCCGGCACAAAACTTTTGAGTAAAATCCATGATACGATAGGAATCTGAATGAACACCAAAGGATAAACTTTAATCATCCATTCCAAATATGAAATGGACAATCCTGCCTCCTGAAAGTAGGACATCATAATCACATTCCGTCCTCCTCCAGATGGCGTGCCAATCGAACCAATCAAGGCACCATAAGCAATGGAAAAAAGTAAAACAGCACTTAATCCTCGGACTTTTTCTTTATCTGGAGATGTATAACGAATGAGGGTCATCCCAATGGGAAGCATGAGTGCGGCTACGGTATGCTCGCCAATAAATGATGAAAGAATTGCAGATATTGCCGTAAATCCAAAAACGATATTTTTTGTTTTGTGTCCCGTTAAAGTGATAATGCCTAAAGCAATCCGCTTATCCCAACCTTGCTTGATAATTGCTACAGAAAGCATGAGCGATCCCATGATAAAAAAGACCGCATCATTCATAAATGAATGGGCAATACCATCCGCATCGTTTATCCCTAAAACAACTTGAAATACGATGATATAAATAGCAATTGCTGGCAAAGGAATGGGCTCGGTAATAATCATTATTAAGGCTGTAATGACAATAATGATTATGCGGTAGCCCTCAAGTGTCAATCCTGAAGGTGTGGGGAAAAGCGATAAGAAAAATCCAATCACCATGGTAATCAAAAACCACTTTTTTTGGGTTACCCAAAAAAGGAAATTGGTCAGTGACTGTTGAGAAAACCCTAACATATTGTGCTTGAATTTAGGCCTTTCATTTTTAAGAATTCAAAAAGCAATCAGAAGCCTATTTTTCAACTTTCAATAACTCAATATCAAAAATCAACGTGGCATTGGGCGGGATAACACCTCCTGCACCTTGCGATCCATATCCCATGTCAGGTGGAATTGTTAATTTGCGTGTGCCCCCAACTTTCATTCCAGGAACGCCTTCGTCCCAACCTTTAATCACCATAGAAACGCCAACCGTAAAAACGAATGGCTCCCTTCCTGGATTTTTAGAGGAATCGAAAACAGTGCCATCGCTTAATTTTCCTGTATAATCAACGGTTACTTTGTCAAATGATTCTGCTTCTGCACCTTCACCAACAACGATATCTTCAATAATAAGTGTATCTGTCACGATATCTCCTTTATTTTCGTCACAACTCACCATCAACAAAATGATGAGTCCAAACATGATTTGTATAAAATTATTTTTCTTCATTTGTCTATACTCCTTTTCCAAAAAAAGAGGTGTAAATTTAATGGATTATGAGACAGCCCCAAACACTCTTCGACACCCATTTACCGCCTTTGGCAGATCGTCTCCGGCCAAAATCTCTAGAAGATTACAAAGGACAAAGCCATTTGCTGGGCGATGGAAAATTACTACGGAAAATATTAGAAGAGAAAAAAACATTCTCAATGATTTTTTGGGGACCGCCTGGCACAGGCAAAACAAGCCTGGCACGGATTATTGCGAATACAACGCATGCGGATATAAAAGAAATTTCTGCCGTATCTAGCGGCGTCAAAGACTTGCGGGCTGTCATTTCTCAAGGAGAATCAAATCGAGACTTGGGCAGACAAACCATCTTGTTTATCGATGAAATCCATCGTTTTAATAAAGCGCAACAAGATGCGCTCCTCCATGCCGTAGAAGAAGGAACCATCCTTCTTATCGGTGCTACAACGGAAAATCCCTCTTTCGAAATTATTTCTCCTCTTCTATCTCGATGTCGTGTCCTCACTTTAAAATCATTAGAAAACAAAGATCTGGATGCCATCCTAAAACATGCTTTTTCTTCGGATATCGTTCTGAGCAAATCTAATATTCAAATGGATGAGACGATTCAACAAAAATTGATTCATTCATCTGGTGGCGACGCACGAAAAATGCTCAACACGCTAGATGTCATCGTTCAACTTTTAGGCACAGAAAACAAAGTAAGCGATGATATACTTTCTGAAGCCATTCAATCTAAAACTTTGATTTATGACAAAACGGGCGATTATCATTACGATACCATTTCCGCCTTTATCAAATCCATTCGTGGGAGCGATCCAGACGCCTCAATCTATTGGTTGGCCATCATGTTAGAAGGTGGAGAAAAACCCGAATTTATTGCACGAAGACTCATCATTCTCGCTTCAGAAGATATTGGGAATGCTGATCCTAATGCACTGATTATGGCCACTTCAACGTTCCAAGCTGTACACATGATTGGCATGCCCGAATCTGCAATCATCCTGGGACAATTGACGACTTATCTCGCCTCCGCACCTAAATCTAATGCTAGTTATAAAGCCATCAATCGCGCGATGGAGGAAGTAAAAGAGAATGGAACTCCTTCCGTTCCTTTACATTTACGAAATGCCCCAACAGATTTGATGAAAAATTTAGACTATGGAAAAGCATATCAATATCCACACAATCACCCAAATCATTTTATAGAAGCCCATTATTTCCCCGAGGGCATGGATGAAACTTTTTACCATCCCACTGAACAAGGGCATGAAAAGTGGATTAAAGAACGGCTACAATCGCTTTGGAAAAACGATATTAATGAAAAATGAAAATTAGTAAATCAATTTTCTATCTTTCCCTCCTTTCCTCTCTCCTGTTTCCGGATAATCGATTACGACTCAAAAAAGCGGATGTACTTGAAAGTAAAATTGTAGATGGGGAAAAATTCCAATTTATCCAAGGAAATGTAACGTTTCAAAAAGGGTCGCTCACCCTCGATTGTGAAAATGGGCGATATCATGAAAAAAAATCATTGGCATATTTATACAAAAATGTGAAAGCATTCCAAGAAGGGCGAACGCTCACGTGTGATACATTGATATTCCACTCAAAATTGGACAGACTCACGAGCCATGGGACGCCACATGTTTGGGATGAAGATTATGACCTTACCAGTGATTCTCTCGTTTTTTACACAGAGCTGGATAGTGGCATCGCAGTGGGAAATGTTCGGCTGGATCAAAAAGGACAAATCGTCACTGCTGACCGTATCGAATATGTGAAACGACCTGACGAAGATGGGGTTTCCTACAAAGCCGTTGGAAACGTTCAGATTAAAGATTCCACTCAAACCGCCAGTTGTGGATTGGCAATTTATGATCGGACAAATGAGAAAACGATTTTAAGGATAAAGCCGGTTATTCAAGAAAGAAATCGGATTTTATCTGGGGCAGAAGTGATTCTATCCTACAAAAACGAAACCTTGGATAATATATTCATCCCCAAACAAGCCCATGCCCAAACACAAACAAGTGGATGGCAAAAAATCGATTCGGATAGTCTAAAGAAAAAAATCCCAGCGCAGTTTTCTGATGATATGACAGGAAATCTCCTTCGTGGATTTTTTGTAGATGGTCACTTAGATTCACTTCGATTAGAAGGCATGGCGACCACGCTTTATCATCTTTTCGAAGATTCGATTTATCAAGGAAATAATCTCGCATCTGGCGATACAATTACCCTTCTTTTTGCCGATTCCACTTTAGATCGTATTCAAATTGAGGGGGGAGCAAAAGGAACCTATTCCCCCGATTCTTCCGCCAATGATATTAGCGACCCCGTGGAATATCGTGCCCATATCATTGATTACAATATCAAAGCCGAAGAGACAGATTTAATCGGAAATGCCTTTCTACAGAATGAAGGTACCCAACTTGAAGCAGGATATATTAATGTAAGCTGGACATCTAATTTACTGAAAGCACTTCCTGTCCAAATTGGCGATACCCTTTCCAAAGCGGTTCAACCTGTCATCAAAGAAAAAGGGCGAGATCCTATGGAAGGCGATATACTCACGTATAATCTGAAAACAAAAAAAGGGAAAGTGATCAAAGGCAAAACAAAAGCGGATGATGGTTTTTATACAGGAAATGAAATTCGAAATGAAAGCCAAAAAGTATTTTATATCCAAAATAGCACGTATTCTACCTGTGATTTGGATGTACCTCATTTTCATTTTGATTCTAAGCAAATGAAAATTATCAACGGAGACAAAGTCATCGCACGGCCTATTATTTTGAACTTAGGGCAAATTCCCATTTTCGCCTTACCGCTTGGCGTTTTCCCGCATAAAGGAGGAGCGCGACACTCAGGGTGGATTATGCCTTCTTATGGTGAAAGTCGACTACGTGGACAATTCCTGGATGGTTTAGGATATTATTGGGCGCCGAATGATTATTGGGGCTCAAAGTTTACGCTTAGTTTTAGCGATAGACAGGGATTAGCATTCCGCGCTGAAAATGCCTATCGCGTCCGCTATAAATTCAATGGGAATTTATTGATTGAAAATCGACAATTTTTATCTGGAACCAGCAATATCTCAGATTTGTCAGACAATCGAAATGCAAGTTTTAGAGTCAGTTGGATGCATAAACAGGTGATGAGGAAAGGACAGTCTTTTAACGCAAATGTGAGTTATTCTTCCAGTGGAAATTATAATCGAGACTATGGTTTGGATCAAGCAACCCGCATGGATCAATATGCGATTTCGAAAGCTTCTTATTCTAAACGATGGGGAAAATCAGGAAATTCAATGAGTATGAATCTATCTTCGAAACAAGATCTTATGGTAAAACATAAAATTGACGAAGATTCACCTTTTTATGAATCCCCTTCCCGGACTGGTTCTCAACTCAATCTTATCAATAGCACCCTTCCGCAAGTTTCATTTCGGCACGGACAATCTGCTCTATTCCCTTCCTCTGGAAGTGACGTGAAATGGTATAATAATATCAAGTGGAATTACAATCTGGGCTTTACGAATAAATCTCGTATTTATTATGAATCGATGGAAAGTGACTCGGCAAATACCTATGAATGGACACAAAATGATAGCGGAATTGTGTCGACATTTAATGACGATGATAATGGATGGACCCATTCTATGTCCATTAATGCACCGCAAAAATTATTCAAATATATTTCCGTCAATCCTAGTTTAAATTTACGCTCGGCTTGGGTGAATGAATCCTTTGTCGCTCGTCTTGATTCGAATGGCACCATGGAAAAAGTTTCCGTTCCAGATTTCGCCACTCGGACAACTGGCTCATTTAGTCTTAGCGCCAATACAAAAGTATATGGCCTTTTCCCCATTTCCATTGGATCGTTGAAAGCCATCCGTCATATCGCAACCCCTTCCATAGGATACGCTTTTACGCCCGATTTTTCCAAGGAACTCTTTGGGCAAGATTTGGGATATTTTTATTCATATCTTGATACCAATGGCACAAAACAATTCATTGATAGATTCAGTGGGACTATGGCAGGAAACACACCCAAAAGCGAAAGTAAATCAATGACATTTTCATTAAACAATAGTTTTCAGGCCAAAATGAAATCGGGAAAAGAGGCGAAAAAAGTAGATTTATTTACATGGAGAATGAATTCCAGTTATAATTTTGTAGCTGATTCTATGAACCTAGCAAATCTCAGGTCTGGTATTCGATCCAAAATCGCCAATAAATTGAATTTAGATTTGAGCTTAACTCATGATTTTTATCAATATGATTCAGAAAAATATCGAAGAATCAATCAATTCAACGTAAATGATGCTGGCATTTTACAACCGCGATTAATTAACGCCAATTTCTCAACCAGTTTTCGTTTCTCAGGAAAACGATGGACAGATACTTTTGAGACCGACGACGTAGAAACGGATACACTTTCATTGGAAGAAGACTTAGACGTTTCTCCCTTATCTAATCCTTTGAAAAATATAAAATCCTCTCTTATTGGAGGAAAATTATGGAATTCAACTGTGTCATTGCGCTATTCCTATAATATTGCAAATCCAGACGATCCAAAGAAAACATTTTGGCTCGGCTCAAACTCCACGATTCAAATGACCAAAAACTGGCGATTTTCTTATAATGCGCGGTTTGATATGATTGAAAAGAGTTTAGTCTCTCACTCTCTATCTGTCCATCGCGATATTCATTGCTGGGAGCTTTCTTTGAACTGGACGCCAAGTGGTATTGGACAAAGTGTCTATTTTAAATTGAATGTAAAATCACCGACCTTGCGAGATATTAAGATAGAAAAAAGGGGTGGGCGAAGAGCAAAATCAATTTTTTAATGGGTGAAACTTACCCCACAAGCCATTTGGGCCTCTCCAATTTACTGTTTTAAAATAAACTCCATTAAATCACTGTTTTACGTCAGATACAGCGGTTTGTTGGATGGTTATTATTTATTTTTCGTAATACCTTTAAGTCTTCCCCAAAATGGGAAAGACTTAGTTGGCGTTTAAAGAAAGTGGATGAATATCCCCGTAGTATTCAATTCAGATTCTTCGTCGTAAACGCCTCAGAATGACCGATTTTTTTTCTAACCCTACCGTCATTCTGAAAAAACGAAGCGAATGAAGAATCTTCATAGTCTAAAAACAAATCTCAGTTGCAAATGTCTATCCATCGCTCGCTACACTCATTCTGGATGACAACAAAACTGAATGCCGTTAGATGGTTTTCGTATCGCAGATTTAACCTTTCAAAGATTCCTTTATCCTTTGAAAGGTTATTTGGCAGATGGATTCCTGATCGGAGTCAGGGATGACATGTTTATTTTAGAACAACAAAAAAGGGACAGTAAAACTGTCCCTTTTTAATTTTAATTGTTATTGATATTATTTCAAAAGAACCATCTTTTTAACTGAATGAAATTCACCAGCAGAGATTCTGTATAAATACATCCCTGCACTTACAGGCTGACCTAAGTTATTGCTTGCATTCCATATAATAGATTTAAACCCAGCCGTTTGCTGATTGTTTACCAAGGTCTTAACCTCACGTCCCATCAAGTCATAAATCATAATCTTGACTTGTGCATCTTCAGGTAAATCATACTGAAGTGTCGTGGTTGGATTAAATGGATTGGGAAAATTATCATATACTTTGAAAGAAACAGCCAAAGTGGGGGTTTCGTTTATATTACTTAATTCTGTTTCATCCTTAATGCATCTTATACAATTTCCATCCGCACGTTCTCGTGTTCCCATTAGAGCATTATTGATACTGATCCCCATCACACGAGATGCTACTCCACTCACTGTGCTAGTTCGATATCCAGCAAATGTTCCAACATTCCCTATTTGTCCGCTCATGCGTGACCTTGCACCAGTCAGTGTTAATTTTAAGGGTGAATTAAATGCACCTGCAGCATCACTACTAGCCCAGCTTTGGAATTCTGAATCGAATTCAGCTTCTGTAGGTAATCTAAATCCTGATGGACATGGATTATTTATCCCATCAACCCCTTGCCATAAGCTGTCGTTTGCTGGTGATCGCCAATCATTACTTGCTAAGATGAATAAGGAATGTCTCGGATCATCTGTACTGGACGAATTATTTGTGGTTGTAGATGTACGTGATTCATGTCCATCTGAAAGTCTTCCCCATTGATATAAATCTCCGTATGCTAATTCGTCTGTATATGAAGTAGCCACTTGACTTGCACCTAAATTTCTATCCATCCAAGTTCTACCTGTAATTGGATTTGTTACTGTAGGTGTGATTATGATAGTCGATAAATCAAATCTAAAAACACCTTGCGTGTGCGACCCCGCAATGATGTAATTATTACTTAGCTCCAAATCAAAAATATTAAGATCTAACAACCCTTCATTTATTTGACTCCAGCTATCTCCATTGTCCAATGAATAAAATACACCATCAGTGAATGAACCTGCTACAATCAAATTGTTATTACTAGCAAACCCTCTGTAGGAGCTTGAGGTTATACCATTTAATAACAATTCCCAGCTGGTTCCATAATCTGTTGATCTAAACACGCCAGATCCAACTCCACCTCCTGCAAAAAGCGTATTTCCTTTACTTTGAATTGCTCTAAAACGTGTGGAAGAAAGTCCATTATTAATTTCGATCCAAGTCTCACCCCAGTCTCCACTTTTATAAAGCCCTTGCCCATTGGTTCCAACAAAAAGAGTATCTTGTATATGTGTCACACATCTTACGTCTGTTCCTGTTAATCCAGCTGAAGTCCAGTTTTCACCATGATCAACTGAAATGGAAATACCTCCTGGACTCACATGAACTAATCGGGAATTTATATTAATGATTCCATGAGATAGAAGATTCACTATTCCATTACTTTTTTGTTCCCATGTTACGCCATTATTCTCACTTCTATAAACGCCCTGACTTGTGCATGTATAAATATAAAGGCTATCAGATGTAAACCCTCGAGTAGGTCCAATGGAATCATTACCGGAATTAGATAATTCAAAACTTTGGCCTTCATCTAATGAGCGATATGTTCCTGTTGCTCCGCCCATAAAAATAGAATTTCCTGTTGCGAATAAGGCTTGTGTGTCTAGCCCTGAAGTCCCAGTGGATTGCTCCCATTGTCCCATTAACTGTGTAACAAAAATTGAATATAAAATTATCAATATTTTGATTTTTTGGCCGTTCATTATTACCTCTTTTTAATTAATAAATTTAGGTTTTAGTTTAGTTTGACTTTAAAATATTGAATTAGTTAAAAAATAAATTCAAATAAATATATCGCCCAAAATTACTCAACTCTGTTCATAAGGCTTAAAACCACCGCTAATACTTTTCTTCAATTTTAAATAAACGAAAGTCTCTAAACGATAATTGAAGAACCTGATTTTCTTTTAAATAATAAATCCATAATTGCTCTCCCTCATTTTCAATTTTTCCTTGAATAATGTCGGCAGGTTCACCTAACAATACTTGCACCTGAGGAACGGTCAATCCCACAACAAGTCTAGGAGAACGAGCCAAAATTTGATGCGCTCTCGCTGTTTCCATTTTTTGAGCAATTCGTGTTTTCGATTTATGAGTATCAAGCTCGTTCATCTTCTTTTTCAAATCGTCTAAGAGCTTTTCGTTTTTGGACCCAATATCTTTTGCTAGCGCTTTCGCTTTTTCCAAAGATTGGATGGCTAATTGAATTTCATCAAATTTATCTACTTTGTTGGCGATTTCTACTAATGTGATTCCAGCTTGATACTGGAGACTTCGCACTTCATAGGCCAAATCATTATTCAAAGAAAGGGCTTCGGTGTAATAACTCATAGCACGGGAAATAAAACCGTATTTTTGATATTTCTTTCCTTTATCTAAAACGGAATAGGAATGAAATCGAGCCAATTCTGTTTTGCCTAAATCAGAAAACTTAGCCACTTTTTTTGTTAAGTGATACGCATCCGTATAAGCTTTATTTCGTAAAAGGAGCTCCGCATGATTCATCCATGATCCAGCAATTTGTGTAATGCGGTGATTCAACGTATTTACAATAACGCTATCATCAACCACCATCTGCAAAGCATAAAGGTATCGATCAAGGGCCGCTTCAACTTTATTCTCATCATCCAATTGTATGCCTTCAATCATGATTTCATAGGGGATTTTATAATCACATTTTTGGAGATATGCTTCTGCCCTATATCGATTTGCATGATGAGGAAACTGAGCAACAAATTTTCTTAAATCCTTCCGTGCTCTCATGAAATTACGATTGTAATAATGCGTTTTCCCCTGATCTCCAATAGTCTTTTGACCACCATAAAATGCAGATAAGCTTAGATAAATTCCATAATTCGCTAAATCAAACCGCGTAATTGGCGTGAGCTCACTTTCATCTGAAATGGAATTAATTTTTGTATAAGAATGGCGAAAATCAATGCCTACGGTAAATCGGTTAATTTTCTTTGAATCAATAATATACCGAAGTCCCACGCTTAAACCCATAGATGTGCCTGTTCCAGATGGACTGCCATCAAAAATGACGTTATCTTTAGAATAAAATTTTGCTCTCGCTAATCCGTAAGAATAACGAAAATCAATAAACCAGGAATCAAAACTTTGCCAAAGCATGTGGGTCGTTAAAAGATATTCATTTACTTTTGGCGAAAATTTTCGCTTGCTCCCCCAACTGGCGTTAATAACTCCCCAATCTGCATAGGGGATTTCAGCTGGAATGAGCAAAGTGCTAGATCGATATGTAAACCCCGTTAACATATCTAACCAATTGCTTTTGAAATATTTATCGGCCAAATTATAAAGGGCTAAATCGACTTCCATGCTCGTCCCGGTCATCTCTGTGATACTAGGATTAAAACTTGAAACGCCCTCTTCAAGTCGTAACCATTTACTTGAGCCTAAAACATTGGCGGTTGGATTTTGAACCGTACCGCCCAACTCTCCATTAAACCCGAGTCCGTAACGAATTTCAATGGGAATGAAGGTTACCGGTGCATGGAATTCTCTCCCATGAAATAATTTGTCTGCCCAATAACCTTTTTCATGCTTTTGTTTTTTACCCAGTTTGATTAATCCAAAAAAGTAAGTTCTCTCTTCTTTTTTTTCTATCGCTTCACCCGATAAAATTCCAATGATGAACAAAATGGACAACAGACTCTTTATAAAACGCAATTGCATCATTGCTCAAAATACCTGCATTTTTTGGTTCTTCACAAGAAAAACAGCAAGAGGTTTTTCTCTCGTTTTTTTTCCCTAACTTTGGAGATTCACACAAAGAAACTTTTATCTTTTTGGGTCATTTAAATTACTAATGAAAAAAATAATTCTAATCACAGCCCTATCCATTTTCGGATCAAGCTTTGCACAACAATTCACCATTGCTCGCGTCCAATATAGTGGCGGGGGTGATTGGTACGGCGACCCCAGTAGTCTGCCGAACTTATTGTCTTTTTTAGACGAACAAACGCCCATGCATCCTTTGAAAGAAGAAATCCGCGTCAAATTATCTGACAGCGAATTAAGCCACTACCCTTACTTATACATGACTGGTCACGGAAATATTCGTCTCACTGATAAAGAAATCATCACACTCCGCAGTGCATTGCAAAATGGCGCCTTTCTTCATGTTGATGATAACTATGGCATGGATGAATCCTTACGTCGTGAAATGAAAAAAGTTTTTCCTCACAAAGATTTTATAGAATTACCGCACGATCATCCAATTTTTCATACCTATTTCAAGATGGAAAATGGCCTACCAAAAATACATGAACACGATGGAAAACCACCACAAGCCTTTGGATTATTTAAAGGAGAAAAATTATTGGTCGTTTATACTTATGAATCGGATTTGGGCGATGGTTGGGAAGATGAATCTGTTCATCACGATACTTGGGAAATTCGAGAAAAAGCACTTCAAATGGGTGTGAATATTATTTATTTTGCCTTAACTCAATAATGTCCTTAAAGAAAGATTTACAAAAAGCGCGACGTACTCTTTTTACAAAAGATCTCCTTGCCGTCGCTTGGCTCTTAGCCAGTTTTTCTATTTTTATGTTTACCGCTTTGATGTATTTGGAATCGTTTTACTATTTTTCTCATACTACAAAAATGATGGGCTTGTTTCTTGGTTTTGCTATTATCTTGGGATTGACAATTTTTGCTGGGCTTTATTATGCCTTGATTCAAAACAATAAAATCCAACGGTATTCTTGGGAAAACATTGCACGGCTCATTGGTGAAAAAGGGTTAGTAAAAAAAACAGATCGGGTGCTCAACGCATTTCAACTTGAAACGGATGACTTGCAATCTGACCTTAGCAGGCAATATGTTTCATCTATTCAAAACACTATAAAATCATTAGATTTTTCTTCGATTCTTCTTCATCCCAAATTACCCATCTTAAAAAAATGGATTTCTGCAACGACCATTTTATTTTTTGCCTTATTCTTGGTTCGAGCAAATGAAAATATCCTTGCCCTTTATCGCTTGGCACATCCAAATTCATCCTTCATCATTCCAAAACCTTTCAGCCTTATAAACTTAACAGGGGATGTGCGCTTACTGGGCGGAGAATCTTCAGAATTTATTATTAAAGCTAAGGGCAGTCGTCCAGATACGGTTTATGCTGTTTTGGAATCGTCCCAAATCGATCCTGACTCCTCTCAAACACAAAGCTTGATTTTAAAATCTGAAAGATATCCTGATGGTCTTTATCATTTTAAAATAGAGAATGTTTTTCACGATTATCACTATAAAGCTTTCGTTTCTGCAGAATATTTTTGGGAAGCTTGGGAAGAAGTCTCTACAGATAAACATCGGATTTATGTAACGGATAGACCCACGTTTGATGCTTTCTCTATCACTATTATTCCGCCAAAATACAGTGGTCTAAAAGCAGAAATACAAGAAGGGAATTTGGCGAATATTCAAGGATTAAAAGGATCCATAATCCAAATTAATCTTCAATCAAACAGGCCATTGAAATCTTCTTATCTTCAGATAAATGACAGCAAAAAAGAAATGAAAATATCTGGGAAAAAAGCTGTAGGTAATTTCAAATTGGAAGAAGAAGGTCAGTTTACTATACATTTATTGGATACGCGGAATATAAAGAACAGAGACCCGGTTCCTTACTATTTGCAAATTTTACCTGACCATCATCCCATTATTGACATTATTTTACCAGAACCAATGCTCGAACTTGGGAATGCTATGACTATTCCCTTTCACCTGAAGATTGAGGACGATTTTGGTTTTTCTCAATTACAAGTAGGCTATGAAATAAAACGTCCCGCTTTTTTAAAGATGGACCCTTATGTCTCCATTTTCTCGATTCAAGGACTTGATTTAGATTCTATTTCTCAAGAGATATTTATGGAATGGGATTTATCTGATTTTATGCTTTTGCCCGACGATGAGGTTCATTATCATTTTGAACTCTATGATAATGATGATATTTCTGGGCCTAAAAAAACCATTTCCAAAAATTTTATCGCACGCCTGCCTTCTCTTGCCGATTTATACGAAGAATTGGAAGAAGAGCAATCCCAAGTGATGGAAGATGTAGAATACAACTTAGAAGCTTTAGATGAACTTCAAGAACAATTGGAAAAAATGGAATTAGAGGCCATCAAAACAAAGGCCTTAGATTGGGAACAAAAACAAGAAATCAAAGCCATGATGGAGAAAGCTTCTGAAGAATTAAAATCCTTAGAAAAGCTAAGTGAAGCCATGGAAGCGATTCAGGCTAAGAACGAAAAACATGAACTATTTTCAGAAGATTTAATGGACAAATTTGAAGAATTACAAAATTTAGTCAATGACCTCATTCCGGAGGCCTTACTAAAAAACATGGAAGATTTACAAAAGGCTCTGAACGAGATGAATATGGATAAACTTCAAGAAGCCATGGAAAACCTATCCGAAAATATGGACCAATTGGAAGCAGATTTAGATCGATATTTAGATATTTTTAAGCGTTTGCAAGCAGAACAAAAAATGGATGAAATTGCAAAACGTTTAGAGCAACTCACCGAACAACAAGACGTATTGGATCGAGATTTGAATCAGACTACTGATAAAAAAACAGACCCTTCCACTTTTGCCCGTATGGAGCAGGACGAACAGCGGAATCTACAAGAATTTCAATCCATTGAATCGCTGATGGAAGAAGCGTCTGAACTCATTTCCCCCTACAGTGAATCTGCCTCTGAATCTCTAGAAGAAATGGAACAATCCGATTTAACCGAAGCCACAGAAGATGCCTTGTCAGAAGCTATGAAAGAAATGAGCAGAATGCAAAAAAGTGAAGCACAAGCACAAAGTATGGAAGCTTTAGAAAATCTGCAAAAAATACAAAAACAGTTCTCCGCAATTCAGGATCAATTCGAAATGGAATCCGTTGCTGAAATGACTGAAAAATTTCAAGCGCTTATGCGGGACGTTTTATATTTATCTAAAAAGCAAGAAAACTTGAGTCAAAATACGAAATCCATTTCTCGCACATCTCATCGTCTTCGTGAATTGACAGCAGAACAGCAAGTGCTCCAAGATCAATTAAAACAAATCATGAACCAAATGATGGAGCTTTCACGAGAGACTTTTGCCATTACACCTGAATTGGGGCAAGCAATGGGCATGAGTTCTGCCATGATGGAAAAAGCCAAAACACAAATGGCTGACCGCAATAATTCTGGTGCAAACCGCAGTCAAAACCAAGCCATGCAATCTTTGAACGATGCAGCACTTTCTTTATTCAACAGCATGGAAGAAATGGAATCTTCTGGCTCTGCGAGTGGTTACGAATCATTTTTAAAACAGATGCAACAAATGTCTGGTCAACAAAAAGGCTTAAACAATCAGGGCATGCAATTTTCCATGGGACAGATGGCGGCAAAAGCCCAACAGCAAATGATGCAACAAATGCTTCAAGGACAAAAACAGGTAAAAAAAACTCTCGAACAATTGATGGACGAAATGCAACAATCGGGTGAACAAGGATTGGGTGATTTATCTGGTATGGGGAAAGATATGGAAGCAGTCATCAAAGATTTGCAACGAAAACGATACACAAAAAAAACAAAAGAAAGACAAGAACGCATATTATCAAGAATGCTTGACAGTCAAAAATCTATGACACAACGAGGGCAAAAAGAAGAACGAAAATCAAGCGCGCCCGACTTCAATGCACTCTTTGAAGGGCCCGGTGGGCTTCCTGGCGATTTGGGCCAACGCAAAAGTTTAGCGATAGAAGCTTTAAATCGTTCTTTAAGCTCGGGCTACCCTAAAGAATATCAGGATATGATTAAACGCTACTTTAATACGATGAGCCAGAATAAAACGCTTTATGAAAAAGAGACAAAACGTGAATAAAACGCTCATATTTTCTCTCCTCATTTCTGCCTTATTGATGGGGCAAAATGCTTCATTTCGTGCTTCTTACAGAACAGCACAAATGCTTGAGCGACAAGGAGATTATGAGCAAGCCCTTACCCTTTATGCTGATTTATTTCAAAAAAACGGGCAGCATCAACAGCTATTTCGTTCTTTGCTCAATCTATATAAAAAAAGCGATAAAATCGCTGAAGGCATTATTTATTTTCAATCTGCCCTCAATAAAAATCCAAACAATATGCAGATTGCACTGACGCTGATTGAATTTCAATATTTAACTGGCGATACACTTTCGACCCAACAGTTTTATACGCAACAAATTGATCATTTTGGAAATCGAGAATCCTTTTATCGTGGCGTCTTGCAAATTTATATGAGATTAGGAAACGAGAACGAAATGATTGACTTATTATCTCAAGCGCGACTCCGATTTAAACCTGCTTTATTTGCACAAGAGGTGGGCCACTATTATCAAGTCAGGCGTGTATTTAATCTTGCCATGGATGAATATATTTTATATGTACTAAATCTTGGTGATCGGAATCATCTTATTTCTAAACGTATTCTTAAAATGAGTGATGAAATAGAATCGCTTACCATCATCGAAAAAAAAATAACGGCAATAGGTTCAAGCACTTTAAATCAAAATATTGAAATTTTAACGATTCTTGCCGATTTTTACTTTAAATTGCAAAGATATAATGATGCGTTTGATGTGCATTTACAATTAGGCATGGATTCCAATTTAAAGATGAACCGATGGCTGAATTTTGCGAATCAACTCCAACAAGAAAAAGTGTATCCCCTCGCTATAAAATCCTATGAATTGATATTAAAAAGCACCGAAAATCAAAAAATAAGCGGGAAAGCACTCATCGGATTAGGACGTTCATTTGAAGCACAAATTACACCAAAAACTCACTCTGATCTTATTGATTATTACTATAATGATAATATGTTTTTGGACTCGCCTGTTTATTCTACAAAACAAATTGCCGGCTCACACCTTGAAACGAGTATCGCTTTTTATGATTCCATTTTAAGTCAACAATCCCTTTCCAAACAATCGGCACAAGCCCATTTTCGATTGGGGGAAATTTATTATTTAGTGAATCAAGATTTTGATCGAGCCATTATTCAATATGAATTTTCCCTCAAAAATCGACCAAGTCAAAAGCTCATCAAAAAATTACATTTGCGTTTAGCTGATGTGTATTTGTCAAAAGGAAATCCCACCATTGCTTTTGAATATCTTGATTCTTTATTGACTCAAAAATATGATGCTGATTACGAAAGCAAACGTATTCTGATGGGCCTACACGCACTTCCAACTGACTCAGTCATGTTATTAATCCAATCTGCTTTTGGACGGATTAAGCCTACTTCACCTCGATTCAATGACTTAATGGAATTACGTGATTTGATTCAAAACTATTATGTTAAGGGAGAGGAAAATGATAAAATGGCGTTTTCACTTTTTTTAAAAGCGGATATGCAATTGAGACAAAATAAAATGAGTGAAGCCCTTGAAACCCTTTCTTATCTTCAAAAATTATATCCTAATAGCAGCATATTTTCTTTAGCACTATTTCGGAAATCCTTGATTTTTAACGCATTAAATCAACATACGCTAGCTTTAGAATCTTTGACACTTTTAGAAGAAACGCCCTTTGCTGATCGAGCCATTATATTAACAGGCCAAATTTATGAATTTGTAATGGGAGATAAAGAGAAAGCTCTCTCTTCCTTTCATCAAATTTTAGATGCGTTTCCTAATTCCATATATTTTGAACCCATTCGTTATCACATTCGAAAATTAGAACAAGAGAGCAAAAACCAATGAAACGACTTATATTTTTATTCATGATTTCTTTCTCCTTTGGACAAAAATTATTGATTCCAATGGACGTATCACAAAATGATCATCTTAAAGCGTACGGCATTGCTATTTATACTTTGAGTAAAGATATCAATGTAGAATGGTTACTGAATTATCGTGATGGATCATTTTTGGTTGATCATTATCCTTTTATTGAGAGAGAATGTCGTCTCCGTGGCGTAAGTTTTGAAATTATCAATGGAAGCATGGCCTTATCCATCTATGGTGAAATCGAACAAAATAATATGGATATTGTGTTATTGGAAAAATCTCCAAAAATTGCCATCTATACGCCACCCAATAAACAGCCCTGGGATGATGCCGTAACCATGGCGCTTACTTATGCTGAAATTCCCTACGAAACTTTGTGGGATGAAGAAGTACTAAATACTGGTTTGTCAGAGTATGATTGGCTTCATCTTCATCATGAAGATTTTACGGGGCAATTTGGAAAGTTCTATCGAAATTATCGCAATGCACCTTGGTATATCTTACAGAAAAAGCAATTTGAACAAGTAGCATACCAATATGGATATGCTTCAGTTCACGAAGAAAAAAAAGCTGTAAGCCGCACGATTAAAAAATTTGTTGGTGACGGAGGATTCCTTTTCGCCATGTGTTCTGCCACTGATTCTTACGACATCTCTCTTGCCTTGGAAAATGTGGATGGCGCTCACTCTGTGTTTGATGGAACGCCTATTGATCCAAAAGCCCAGACTAAGCTTAATTTTTCTAAAACATTTGCCTTTACCAATTTCAAATTAATGTCCGATCCTATGGTCTATGAATTTTCTGACATTGATTTTCCACCCAGCCACAAACCAAAAGTCCGCACGGCAGAATCAGACTATTTTTCTCTTTTCGAATTTTCCGCAAAATTTGATCCTGTCCCAACCATGTTAACGCAAAATCATGTTTCTACGGTCAAAGGATTCATGGGACAAACCACAGGGTTTGATCGCAATCGCATCAAAAGTCATGTTGTGCTTATGGGTGAAGATCCAGCATCAGACCAAGTCAAATATCTTCATGGGAATTTTGGGAAAGGGACTTTCACGTTTTATGGGGGACATGATCCGGAAGATTATCAACATTTTGTCGGTGATCCGCCCACAGATTTATCTCTCCATCGCAATTCCCCTGGCTATCGATTGATTTTGAATAATGTGCTTTTTCCTGCTGCTCGAAAAAAAGAACGGAAAACATGATACAAATTTGTGAAGGTAATTTTCAAGAATGTGTGGACTTATCAAAACGCATCCCTGAATTTGAATCGCCTTATTCAATAGAAGAATATAAAAAAAGATGCTCTGGAACTCATTTGACTCTCATTGCTAAAATTGGCGATAAAAATCTTGGCTTTAAAATTGCTTATGATCAATTTAATGATGGCACGTTTTATTCTTGGATGGGAGGCGTTTTACCCAATTTTCGAAAACAAGGAATTGCGAGTCAGCTTGCGGATTATCAGGAAAACTGGGCGAAAGAAAATGCCTATTCTTCCATTCGTCTCAAGACACGTAAAAAACATAAGGCGATGATAGCCTTTTCTTTAAATCGAGGATTTGTGATTACGAATGAAATTCAAAAATGGCCTGACAAAGAATCACGCCTCCAGATGGAAAAAGCATTATAAAATATGTGGTTTCAAAAACAAATTTCACTCAACGCGAAATCAAGAGGATTTCATCTTATCACAAATGAGATTCTTCAAACTATCTCTGGAATCAAAAATATTAAAATCGGACTCTTGCATATTTTCATCAAACATACTTCAGCTTCGCTCACCATTAACGAAGATGCAGACCCAACGGTTCGCCAAGATTTTGAATCACATTTTAATCAAGCTGTTCCAGAAAATGCTCCCTTTTATAAACATACATTTGAAGGGACCGACGATATGCCAGCTCATTTGAAAGCGTCTATTTTGGACTCGTCCTTATGCATCCCTATTACAGACGGGAAATTAAATATGGGCACTTGGCAAGGGATTTATCTTTGTGAACACAGAAACCATGGCGGAAGTAGAAAATTGCTATTAACAATGCAAGGCGAGAACTAAATCCTTAGGCTTTTTCTTTAGCCATTTGCCAAATCTCTTCCATTTCTTCTAAAGTAGATTCTTCTAGTTTTTTCCCTCTTGCTTCCAAAACTTCTTCAATTTTATTGAAACGATATATAAATTTTTTATTCGTAGCACGAAGCATATCCTCTGCTGGTATATCAAAATATCGCGATAAATTCACGACAGAAAAAAGCACATCTCCAATTTCTTCTTTTATATTTTCCGTGTTTCCAGATTCGTGCGCCTCTTTAAGTTCATCGATTTCCTCGTGAAGTTTTGCCCAAACATCCTCTACATTTTCCCAATCAAACCCAGTATAAGCCGCTTTTTGTTGAAGTCTTTGCGCCCGAATTAAGGCGGGGAGCGCGACAGGTACACCATCTAATCTGGACTTTCTATTCTTTTCTAAATGCTTTTGTGCTTCCCAATTTTGCTTGGCTTCAAAAGGGGCATCTGCTTTTTTATCGCCAAAAACATGCGGGTGGCGACGCACTAATTTTTCATTTATCGTATCTAATGAATCTTCAATCGTAAATTCATTATTTTCTGATGCAATTTGAGTTTGTAAGGCCACATGAAGCATGATGTCTCCCAACTCTTCTTCTAATAAGTCAATATCGCCCTCTTCCACACTTTCAACCACTTCATAAGCTTCTTCAATTAAATAGGGGAGCAAGGATGCATGCGTTTGTTCTTTGTCCCAAGGACAGCCATCTGGACCTCGTAATTTTTCAACAATTTCTAATAGTTTTATAAATTTTTCTGCGACTTGTTTTTTGTTCATTTTTCTATTTTTTCAAAAAGGTTTTGCCAATTGATTTGGCTTAAAAAATTATCTTCCATATTGGTCATTTCTCTTTTTTCATCCGATGTTTCATCATTGAATCCTAACAAATGTAAACAACCATGAATAATGAGCCTTGAGGTTTCTTTCTCAAATTGTTCATCAAAAGTAACTGCATTTTCTTTCGCTCTAGGAAGACTAATATAAATTTCTCCTTCCACATTTTTTTCATCATATTCATTTAATCGGAAAGCAATCACATCTGTAAATTGATCTAGCTTAAAAAATTCTTTTTTGAGATTTGTCAATAAATCATCTTGGGCAAAAATGAGGGTCAAGGCTAAATCTTGAATCTGATGCTTTGCACAAATGCTATGGATAATACTTTCACATATCTCTTGATTTGGTGGAGAAAAAAGAGGATCTGTCTCAATCTGAATTTGAATCAAAAGAGAGTCAACTGCCTTCGTTTATTTTATTGGCTAATGGATCATCTGGGTATTCTATACGAATATGATATATACCTCTCAAGACAGGCAACATCCCTGTCTGGCCATCCACCGTTCCTTTGATGCGACGAAGTTCATCCATGGTTAGAGGACATTCATCTAACTGTCCATCATCAATTCTGGCTTTGATAATTTTATCAATCATCGCTTCAATTTTCATAATATCGGGATTTTTCAAAGACTTAACGGCGGCCTCTACTGCTTCACAAATCATGAGAATACCCGTTTCTTTGGTATTGGGCTTTGGTCCCGGATATCGAAATTGAGAATCGTCCACTTTTGAAATATCTCCATCTACCTCTTCAAGTGCTTTACGATAAAAGTATTCGACACGGGTGGTTCCGTGATGCATGGGAATAAAATCACTGACGGTTGTTGGTAAGCCATATTCTTTTGCCAATTTTAATCCTTCTGTCACATGAGAGCGAATAATTTTTGCACTCATCGTTGATGTTAAATCATCGTGCAAATTTTCACCGCTAAATTGATTTTCGATGAAATAATCTGACTTTACCATTTTTCCAATATCATGATAATAAGCGCCAACACGACATAATAAAGAATTTGCATTAATTGCTGCCGTGCAGGATTCTGCTAAATTTCCAACAACAATACTGTGATTAAATGTGCCATTGGTTTCCCTCTGAGCTCGTTTGAGTAGAGGATGTTCAAAATCCAATAATTCAATAAGGGTTAAATTCGTTGTAATATCAAACCCAATTTCAAAAAGCCCAATGAGTCCGTATGTTACAATTGGCGCTAAAAAACTAATCATAACAAGCACTTGAATATCAAATAAAATACTGTTCCAAGCGTAAGCTTTAAATAAACCTAAACCAAGAACAGCTACCATACTGGCAGCAATAAGCGCAAATAAAGTAATGAAAAGTTGACTTCTCGTTCTTAAATCTCGGATATTATAAACAGCAACAGAAGAGGTAAAAAGTGAGACAATAATAAAATCTAAATTATGTCCCATCATCATCCCTAAAAGTAATGCTATCGATGTTGTTGCCATAAATCCAATTCGGCTGTCAAAGAGAATAGTCAATGCCATAGCGGATACAGTAATGGGAATAAAATATTCTGACCAAGAAAATTGAATCACAATAATATGAGCTAAAATCAACTCCAAGGCAAAGATTAAAGAGATGAGCAAAACCATTTTCCACTCATTAAAAATTGAGATACGATATACAAGTAAAAAGGTAAAAAAGAATGAAATCACTACTGAAATAAGGATAAATTTCCCCACGAAATTCCAAAAACGAGTGGAAATCCCTTTTCTGTTTTCTGATTCTTCCGTTATCAAAGCTAAGGAATTAAGTTTTTGAAGAATATTTTCTGTGACCCGCTGATTGGCATCCACAATCATTTCATTCTTAAGAACAACCCCTTGACTCCTTGGCACCTTATTTAATGCTGCTTCTTGACGTGCTTTTGTAATTTCACGATTATAAATCAAATTCGGTTTCATGAAATCAACAATGATATCATTTCCTAAATTTTGGTAAAAATACTCTTGATATCTATCAATGAGCTCTTTTTTGGCTCTCGTCCATGCATCTTGAAGATCATGATAATTACTGGGCTTTGCTAATATTGGCACAGAACCCTGCTCTAATGTAATTCGTGTACTTAATATCTCTCCATAGGGAATATCATAAATTCCTTCTGCCCATCTGTTTTTACAAATCTGTCGTAGCTCTATTTTAAACACATTTATAAACTTTTTATTTATGGTACTGCTTTCGAATAATAAAAATTTCTGCCAATTTTCTTTCCCTTTCGCAAAAGGATATTCTGTATAAAATGCTTGGGTTAAAATATCTAAATTTGTGCTATCTGCCACAAAATCAGATTGAGCTTTTTCATATTGTTTCTGATATTTTCTTTCATAGACAAGTCGTTTAGATTCTTCAAATCGTTTTTGAGCTTGACGGATATCATTAAGAGAAATAAAAAATAAATCTAATGCCTTAATCTGTCCATTAACAATGGCTTCGTCTCGATGGAAAACGAACTCAACAGAATTTAACTTTTCATCTAAATCCAACTTGAGTTGTTTCTCTGTTTTTTGAATTGGGAACGTGGTCGGCGCTATAATGGCTTCTTGCGTGATATCATTTACCTGATACGTATATTTTAAAGATTTCCCTCCTGGGAATAAATAGACAATGATTAAAACCAATGTGCTAATAATTAAAACTTGAGGCCAATAAATTTTTAATGGCGCCAACCATCCGTCTAAGGATACATTTTTAAATCCTTTTTTAATCATTAAACTTGGACTTCCTTTAATATTTCTCGAGATATAATCAGTCGTTGAATTTCGCTTGTCCCTTCGCCGATTTCAAGAATTTTTGCATCCCGGAAAAAACGTTCTACATCAAATTCTTTTACATAGCCATAACCCCCGTGAACTTGTATCGCTTCTGTGGTGGTTTTCATGGCAACTTCGCTGGCAAAAAGTTTCGCCATAGCTGCTTCTTTTGAAACGGGTAAGCCTTGATCCTTCATCCAGGCTGCATGATAAACCAATAATTTTGAGGCCTCAATTTCGGTGGCCATATCTGCTAATTTAAATCCAACCGATTGAAATTTGTGAATGGGCTTTCCAAAAGCTTCTCTTTCTGTTGAATATTTTAAAGCTATTTCATAAGCACCTAATGCCGTTCCAACCGATAAAGCTCCAATGGCAATTCTTCCTGAAATCAATGTTTTCATAAATGTTTTAAATCCATCCTGAGGTGAGCCCAACATTGCCGAAGCAGGCACACGCATATCTCTGAAAAAGAGTTGCCGTGTATCGCTAGCCTTCCAACCCATTTTCTTCTCTTTTTGGGCAATCTCTAAACCTGGCGTATCCATGGGAATAATAAATGCCCCAATACCTTGCAGTTTGTCCCCATCCATAATTTTGGTCGTAAAGGTTAAAACGCCCGCTTCACCCGCATTTGTGATAAATATTTTTCCTCCATTTACAATATAAGAATCTCCATCCCGAATAGCTGTCGTTTTCGTAGCTCCAGCATCACTGCCTGCGCTAGGTTCAGTTAAACCAAATGCACCAAGCATCTTTCCCGAAGCCAATTGTGGGAGGTAGGCTTGTTTCTGTTCCTCATTCCCCAATTGAAGCAAAGGCAAAGTTCCAAGTGACGTGTGGGCAGTCATAGTAATGGCAACAGATGCATCCACTCGTCCCAACTCAATAATGGCTGTTACAAAAGCAATCATGTCCAAACCTGCGCCGCCATATTCTTCTGGAACCACAATTCCCATCATACCCAATTCTCCCATTTTTGTGACAATCTCACTTGGGAATGTTTCATTTTTATCTAATGCTTGAGCAATCGGTGCCACTTCTGATTCGGCAAATTCCCGAACCATATTCTGTATCATTATATGTTCTTCACTAAAAAAAAGACTATCCATAGGGGTTTTCCTAATTTATTCTATTTACGTGTATTTAAGATTGAGAATTTACAACAAGTCTATGAAATGATCGATGGACGGATATCCCTCGCATTTAGTTGAATGGTCTCTTGTCCTCGCCAGCGATTGATTTCGATCACAAAAGCTATATCTATAGGATTTCCATTAATCAGATCTTGATATTTATGAGCAAGATTAAACCCAATAACGGGGAAAGATTTTTGGCCTGACTTGACTTTAAAACGAATATGATCCCCGTTTCCAATAATTTTGGGAATCCCATCAATTTCAAGCTGAGTTGTCGCAAATTTGGGTCGCATATTTTTCGGACCAAAAGGTGAAAGTTTTTCCAAAAATGTCATAAAGCGGGTATTGATATCTGCTAAGCATATCTCGCCCTCTAAGTAAATTGTAGGCTCCAAATCTTCCTTTGATAATTCTTGATTTGCTTTTTTCAGAAATTCTAATCGAAAATCTTCGAAATGATTAGAATGAATTGATAGGCCTGCTGCCATGGGATGTCCACCATAATTTTCTAAATGCTCCCGACTCGCTTTTAATGCTTCAACCATATTTAATTTGGAAATGCTTCGCGCTGATCCTTTTCCGTTCCCTTCAGCATCAAAACCAATAATAATCGTGGGGCGGTGAAATGATTCTTTTAATTTAGAGGCCGCAATGCCAACCACACCTGCATGCCAATTTTTTGATCCTAATACAATGGCAGAATCATTTTTTAAATCAACTTCTGCATTCACTTTTAACATGGCTTCTTCAACGACCTGACTTTGAATGACCCGACGTCTTTTATTTTCAGCATCTAAATTCAAGGCAACTTTTTTTGCAAATTTTCTATCTTTTGTGGTCATCAACTGAACGGATCGATTTGCATCCCCAAGACGACCTGCCGCATTTATTCGCGGCGCAACATTAAAGACGACTTGCCCAACAGAAATTTCATGATCTAAGTCCACGCCTGCAATTTTTAAGAGTTCACGTAAGCCTGGGCGATCAGATTTCCGTAAGACGAGTAGTCCATGGTGAACAATAATTCTGTTTTCATCGATCATAGGCACCAAATCTGCAGAAGTACCCAAAGCCGCTAAATCAAATAAATCGTAAACAAGATCAAAAGGAAGATTCAATTCTTTGACTAATCCCGTTAATAATTTTAAAGCAACGCCACCTCCACATAATTCTTTGAAAGGGTAATTACAATCAGATTGTTTTGGATTTAAAACCGCAATTGCATTTGGAAGCATTTCGCCAGGCGTATGGTGATCCGTAATAATAACCTCAATGTCATTAGCAGTGGCATATTCCACATGCTCAACATCATTCATACCGCAATCGCAGGTAATCATCAATTTTGCGCCACGTTTTTTTGCTGTGTCTATGCCGAGCTCTGATAGTCCGTATCCTTCTGTTTCACGGTTTGGAATATAAGTGCTTACTTCAGCGCCCAAATTTTTCAATCCAATAAAAAGTAGCGAGGCGGCGGTTGTCCCATCTACATCATAATCACCAAATATCATGATAGGCTGATGACTCTTTATAGCATTAATAATCCTCTCAACTGCCTTTTCCATATTTTTCATAAGAAACGGATCATGTAGAAGGCTAATATCTGGATTAAAAAATGGCGTCGTTTGCTCTGAGGAAGCTAATCCTCTTGTCGCCATCACTTTTGCTATAATTTTAGAAACACGAAATTCATCTTGAATCTGTGAAATTAGTTTTGGCTCAGTACTGGGGAAAATCCATTTCATAAAAAGTAATTCGTATTTTGATTTTGTTTATTAAAAATTGAGTTGGTCTATAAGCCGAGTCCTGTTCCCCCATTTTCATGGGATCGATGATCATTCCTCTGGGACCCTCGTTGCCGATGGCCTCAAGCAACCTACCCGCTCCTCAAACAACCCGGACGAGGTCTTGGAGACTATTCGGTCTTGCACTGGATGGGGTTTACAAGCTTTCTATGTCACCATAAAAACTGGTGGTCTCTTACACCACCCTTTCACCCTTACCCAATCGACTAACGCCAATTTAGGCGGTTTACTTTCTGCTGCACTTTCCATATTCTCACGAACTCCCCTCGTTAAGGGGCATCCTGTCCTGCAGTGCCCGGACTTTCCTCCCTGCTTACAAAAGTAAACAGAGTAATCATCCAACCAACTCAATTTTCAAAAATCTTTTAATCTTGTTCCTTTTTTTTACCATATATAAATCGGCCACAAGATCCACAATTATGTACTGCTAAATTATTTCGGATTTCAGAGGCTGTCTGAGGAGGAACAACTGCCCCACATCCTCCACAAGCATTGTTAACCAATTCTACAACAGCGTATCCGTTTCTTGCATTTAATACTTTTTTGTAAAGGGCCATTATTTCTGGGCTTAAATCTTTTGTCGCTTCAGAACGTTGTTCTTCTAAAACTTTTTTCTCTTCAGCGGAATTTAAGATGGCTATTTTAAGTGTTTCTCTTCTAGATCTTAAATCTAAAGTTAACGCTTCAAGTGAATCTTCTTTTTCTTTTGTTTCCGTTTCTAAAGTCTCTTTTTCTTCTAACCAATTAAGTTCTTCTGTCTCAATTTTATCTCTATCCTGTTTCAAAAAATCCATCTCATTCATCATGGCATCATACTGTTTGTTATTTGTCACAGCGAATAATTGCTCTTTATATTTCTCGATTTTTTCTTTGATGTCTTGAAGCTTTCCTTCGTTCTTCGCACATGATAAATCAATCTCTTTTACCCTGCTCTTGTTCTCTGTTACGATATCTACCAAGCCTTTTTCCTGATTATTTAAATCTTCAACTTTTGTGGGTAAATCCCCAAGCAACTCTTCAATATCCGTAAGTTGGGTGTCAATATCTTGGAGCTTGACTAAATTTTCTATTATCATACTTCCTCTTTTAATGTATTATGTAAAAAAAAAGCACCCTCTTCGGTGCATTTTTTAATATTGTTTTGATTTGGCTGATTTAAACATTGTCGAATGGTTCTATCACTTTGTTTTATTATTAATCTTTTCATAAGCTATATAGCCAATGAATTTAAAGCTTTCACCTTACATTCCGGTATGAAATATTGAAGAAATAGGTCTAAAATACTTCGTTCAAACGGAGAAGATGACTGGCTTCAGCTAATGAAATTTTCTTAGCCAATATTTCGCCATCTGGCGTTTCTAAATTTAAGCTTACTTCTCTATTTACTATTTCAGAAATACGCCATTCTTGATCGTCAATCAATATTGTTTTTCCGATAATATGTTGGAGCTCTTGCTTGGAATATGTCTGTTCTTCCATCATCGTTACCTTGATTAAATCATTTTAGTTTGGATTAACTAGCTCGAATTTAATCAAATTCAAGAATATCAGAATAATATCTTTTGTTTAAATTGATATGCTGACATATTTATCCTTAATCTCAAGCCTTAGAATCCTTGATTAAATCTAAAAGAAACAACACATCACATGGGCAAAACAAAAAAACAATATTCTCCCTTTGTAAAACGACATTTAGGCTCTAACGATTTACAAATTCAAGCAATGCTCTCTGAGATTGAAGAAGAATCTTTGAAGACATTGACTCATAAAATTGTGCCCGAAGATATTCTATCAAATGGCGAAATGGGTTTAGCCCCTTTTCTTTCTGAACCTGAAGCAATTGAAAAACTGAAAGAAATCTCTAGTAAAAACATGTGCTTTCAATCTTATATTGGAATGGGATATTATAACACATTCATCCCTGGCGTAATTAAACGCAATATTTTAGAAAATCCCGGTTGGTATACGGCCTATACGCCTTATCAATCTGAAATTTCTCAAGGAAGACTCGAAGCGTTGCTTAATTTTCAAACCATGATTTCCGATTTGACCCAGCTTCCGATAGCAAATGCATCTTTATTAGATGAAGGAACCGCGGTGGCAGAAGCCATGCTTATGTTTTTTAATGCAACCCGAGATGCAAAGAAAAATGTATTTTTGGTCTCAGATAAATGTCACCCACAAAGCATTGATGTTTTAAAAACACGTGCTGAACCTTTAGGAATTTCATTGCTTATCCAGGCTCACGAAGATTTCAATTTTAATGAATCTGTTTTCGGGGCACTTGTCCAATATCCCGACACAGATGGATACATCCAAGATTTTTCACCACTTTGTCAATCTGCGAAAGAAAAAAATATCTTTATCTGTATGGCGACAGATTTATTGGCCTTAACGCTTTTGAAAACACCTGGAGAAATGGGTGCTGATGTTGCTGTTGGAAGCTCACAACGTTTTGGTGTTCCCATGGGATATGGTGGCCCACACGCTGCTTTTTTTGCAACGACAGAGGCATTTAAGCGAAAAATTCCTGGACGTATTATTGGTGTTTCTCACGATACGCAAGGCAATCCCGCGCTACGAATGGCTCTGCAAACCCGAGAACAACATATTCGTCGAGAAAAAGCCACATCCAATATTTGTACATCCCAAGTTTTACTAGCGGTGATGGCTGGCATGTACGCCGTTTATCATGGCCCTAAAGGGCTTGTTGAGATTGCAAATCGTGTCCATCGCCTTACAAAATTATTAGCTTATTCATTGCATTCTTCAGGATTTAAACTCCATCACACTCATTATTTTGATACGATTCGATTCAAAGCCTCTAACTGGAGAAAAAAAGCTGAATCCTCTAAAATCAATCTGCGAGATTTTGCTGATGGAACAGTGGGTATCTCCCTAGACGAAACAAGCCGTATTCAGGATATTGAAGATATTTTGTCTGTTTTTGATGTCGAATTAAAAGATGCTCCCGCCCAAAATATCCCGACAACATTAGCGCGGACTTCCTCATTTTTGAGTCACCCCGTCTTTCATGCCTATCAAACAGAAACGGAAATGCTACGTTATCTTCATCGATTAGAAATAAAAGATTTATCTCTCAATACCAGTATGATTCCTTTGGGTTCCTGCACAATGAAACTCAATGCTACGACCGAAATGGAGTCGATTACTTGGCCAGAATTTGGAAATATTCACCCATTTGCGCCCAAAGAACAAACAATGGGCTATCAGGAGCTTATTCATGAATTAGGTGAATGGCTCAGGCTCTCAACCGGCTTTGATACCATATCAATGCAACCCAATTCGGGTGCACAAGGAGAATATGCTGGACTCCTCACCATTCGCGCTTATCATCATGAAAATGAAGAACAAGAACGAAATATTTGTTTGATTCCTGCATCAGCTCATGGAACAAATCCTGCATCTGCTGTAATGGCTGGGATGAAGGTTATCATTGTTGCTTGCGATAAACATGGAAATATTTCTGAGAAAGATCTAAAAGAAAAAGCAGAGTTTCATGCTGGAAATCTTTCTACTCTGATGGTGACTTACCCTTCAACTCACGGCGTTTTTGAACTTTCGATTAAAAATATTTGTCAAATTATCCATCGCAATGGAGGACAAGTTTATATTGATGGCGCCAACCTCAATGCCATGCTCGGCTTATGCAAACCTGGCGATTTTGGTGGCGATGTAATGCATATCAATTTACATAAGACCTTTAGCATTCCACATGGTGGAGGCGGTCCAGGGATGGGCCCTATCGTTTGCAAAAATCATTTAGCGCCTTTTCTTCCTGGACACTCTCAAATTAAAACTGGAGGCGAAAAATCTATTTTTGCCGTCTCATCTTCTCCATTTGGAAGTTCTAGTATTCTTCCGATTTCTTGGGCTTATATGGCAATGATGGGAAGTGAAGGTCTCAAAAAAGCGACACAAGTTGCCATTTTGAATGCGAACTATATGGCCAAAATACTTGAGAAATATTTCCCGATTCTATATCGTGGCATAAGTGGGTTTAGTGCTCATGAGTTTATTATCGATTTACGTGAATTGAAAAAAGAATCGGGTATCTCTGAAGAAGATGTAGCCAAGCGACTCATGGATTATGGCTATCATGCGCCGACCATGTCCTTTCCTGTTCCTGGAACTCTCATGATTGAGCCCACCGAAAGTGAATCTAAAAAAGAATTGGATCGTTTTTGTGAAGCCATGATCTCAATCCGTCAAGAGATTCAAGATGTGATTGAGGGCACACTCGACACAACAGATAATCCTCTCAAAAATGCACCTCACACCGCTTCTGTTCTTACAGCGGATAAATGGGAGCATAAATATTCTCGCCAAAAAGCTGGCTATCCCGCCCCTTGGCTCAGTGAACATAAATATTGGCCAAGCGTAAGCCGAATTGACAATGCACAAGGTGATCGAAATTTAATCTGTTCCTGTTTGCCGATTGATCGTTACAAGCAATAACAATCTTCTAATCAATCGCTATAACATCAGCAATGATTAGTTGTAATTTTTATTTTCATCATATTTTATATGAACCCCCATTTATCCCCCATATTCGGGGATTTGATTGGTTGAAAATTAAAATTACGTACCTGTCTGCGTTCAACTACAAACAAACAAGCATCTAATGCTTACCGCATTAATAAGCTAACATGCTCGTTATTTTATCGCCAACAAAGACCCAAAATTTCTCTCCAATTTCTGGCTCTGAATTCTCTCAGCCAAGCCAATTAAAAAAAGCTAATTATTTAATGACATTATTAAAGGGATTTAGCAAATCTCAATTAAAAAAATTTATGGTTTTAAGCGAAAAATTAACTGATGAAACATATAATCATATTCAAGCATTTGAACTAAACAATCCCACAAAAAAAATAAAACAGGCCCTATTTGCTTATACTGGAGCCGTTTTTAGTCAAATAAAACCAGAGACATTTTCAAAGAAAGCTTTGGTATTTTCCCAATCAAATATCCGTATTCTTTCCGGATTATATGGCGTACTTAAACCCTTAGATTTGATTCAACCTTACCGATTAGAAATGGCTAAAAAGTTAAAAACAAATAGGGGCGTTCAATTAGTAGATTTTTGGAAAACAACCATCACAAATAGCTTAAATGAAGATGAAAAAGAAATCATCATCAATCTAGCATCTAAAGAATATCTAAAGGCTATTCAAGCCAAAGCATTAAAGGCTCAAATGATTCATATTCATTTTAAAGAAAAAAAAGGAGATAACTATAAAGTGGTTGGGTTCTTCGCAAAACAAGCACGAGGGAAAATGGTAAATTTTATCGTTAACAATAAAATTACTACGCCCGCTTTATTGAAAAGCTATCACGAAGATGATTATGCCTTTAACCCTTCCCTTTCCTCAAAATTTGATTGGGTGTTTACTCGGGGTTGAATTTTTTTCAAATTTTCTAGCATACCAAAATTTGGCTTAAATTAAAAAACCCTTCAAAGGTTTTGAACCTTAGAAGGGTTTTTGCTTAACGACTTAATAAGAATCGTGTTTAATTCATGTAGGAACTGATATCCATAAGGAAAAGAGATAAAGATCTTTCGCCTGGTTTTGCAGATCGACTTGATGAAAACATCAACGTTGTGTTATCTGGCGATATCATAGGGAAACCATCAAACGCATCGCTATCAGTCAATTGGGTTTGTTCTTTTGTTTCCAAATTAATCATATAAATCTCAAAATTATGAGGTGGATGCACTTTCACAAAAACGGCATGAATTCCATCTGGGCCTGGATGAGGCGCCCAATTTGTTTCCTCATCAAAAGTCAATTGCTTCAAATCTGTTCCGTCATGATTAATGGTATATAAAGTCATGGGTTTTGCGCGAGCATCATCATATTCTTTTTTCCAAGCTCTGTATAGAATGGTTTTACTATCAGGGAGATAAAAAGAGCCTCCTTCTTGCCACTCATCAGTGAAAGTAATTTGATGTTCGTCTGTTCCATCCGCTTTCATTTTCCACAAATCAAGTTTCCCATCAACTTGTCGCGTAAAAAGAATCCATTTCCCGTCAGGAGAGACAGATACTTCTGCGTCATAATGCATATTATGGGTTAGTCGTTTGACATTATTCCCTTCTAAATCGCTTGTATAAAGTTCAGCACCTTGAGGATATATTTTTGGTTTAGACCAATTCCCAACAGGTACATCTGGGTAATCTCGCGTTGAAGTCCAAATGATTTTATTTCCATCAGGAAAATAATAAGAACAAGCATCTTCACCTTTATCATTAATGAGTGTGATATTTTCACCATCAATCGTAGAGATATAGACGCGATGCACTTCATCCTCTTCTGTAATACGTGCATTGCAAATAAAGCTTTTTCCATCAGGTGAAAAATACGCTTCAGCAGCCATGGGAATATTGGGAACGGCGGTAACTCGCGTTTCTTTCCCTTGTGCATAATTTTTTTCTGATGGTCCAATGACAAATACAAGAATTACCATGCCCATAATGAGCGCTGCGATTATTTTAGTTTGAGACATTTTACTATTTCCTTTTCTTTTGTGTTTCGTGATTATTTGATTTCAAATTCAAGGCTTAATTGGTTCGTATTGCCAAAGGGACCTAATGGTAATACACTATAATTAATACTCGTATTTCCAAGTGTGTTTACATTCATTTTGAGCCCTGCTCCAAATGTAAACACATTTTCCGTATAGTTTATTCGATATCCACTACGAATAAAAAATAATTCTTTATATGAATATTCACATCCTATGTTAAGATGCTCACTGCTGTCATTTGGATGTTCCGCGTCAATTGCGAGGGTAACTCTATTAAAATGGTTTTCGATAAAAGCATCATTCATTCCCAGTAAATCGACGGAAATTCCAATTCTAATCATAAGTGGGATGGACCAAGTCTCGGTTTGAAGATTTGCATCTGTTAATTGATTTCCATCAAGGTCTTCGTCAATATCCGTTTTACCTATCAAATCTCTTCCTTGATATTGTAGCTCACCACCAAAATTAGAAAGAGACATACCAATTTTTAGATTGTGATATGCAGTGCGAAGAATAGACCCCAAATCAAATGCAACTGTTGATGCAGATTCGTTATAAGCTGATGTATGGATATATTTTAAAGTTAAACCGTAGGACAATCTATCGCTAATGGCTTGAGCATAACTAAGGCCCATGGCCAAATCCATCACGGAGTAATACAAACCCGTCCCATCCGGCTCCTCCACGGTGGTCACTTCTTTCTCTCCCATTGTTAAAGCAGAAAATGAAACGCCAAAATGGCTCTTGTTTTGCAAAGGAATAATAACTCCAATAAATTCGTGGGAAATATCTAAAGCCCAATCATTATGGGAAAAAATAGTATTGATTCCTTTTGAAGAGGAAAGCCCAGCCGGATTCCAATAAAGAGCGGATGCATCATTTGCTAATCCGACAAAACTGCCTCCCATTCCCATAGATCTTGCGCCAACGCCCAACTTTAAAAATTGCGCAGATGTGCTTCCCACTTTATCAAATTCATGCCCTCCAAAAAGAGACGCTATTGTAACACTTAAAATTAGAAAGGTATTTTTCATTTAATCACCAAAAATCTTCCTGTATTTTCATGTCCATCCAATGTGGAGGCGTGAAATAAATATACACCTGGAGCAATAAATTGATCATTCTTTGTTCGCATATCCCAAAACGCATAACCTGTGTTTGAATCGTGCTCTATGCTTGCGACAAAATCGCCTATGAGTGTATAAATATTAATTGTACATTGATCGGGTAAATGATTAAACTGAAGTTTTTTTCCAAATTCACTTTTCTCCCAAACATTGCTTACAATATAAGGATCAGGGACAACACGAATATTTGCTAAGGTATTTTCATCTGAGGCAGTTTTTGAAGAAGCTGTTGTCCCAAAAGTATAATAAATCCCTTCTCGGAATGGCTTGTATGTTTTAATGGTAAATTGATCTCCATTGGAAGGAGCAACTGCCGTTTGATTAATCGTATTCCCATCATTATCAATGTATGTGTCAGGGGTATTGTTTGTCAATAAATATAAATAGTTATCCCAATTTTCTGAATCACCAAGTATAAGGATATCAACATGAAGTTCTCTATAGCCTCCATCTAAAGTTGAATTAAATCCAAGTCCGCCCGGTTCCAAATCCCAGCCATATTCGCTATAGTAAGAATTATGATAATCCAAAGGTGCATTCATTGCAAACTCACCTAAAACCGTAAAATCGGATACATCTATGGGATTGGCAGAATCTGTGATGATTTCTACTTTAAGAGGAAGATGATAGGTGGAATCAAAAGGAAGTCCCGTTAGAGAGTTAGTATAATTATACACCCATTCGTTTGAAAAAAGATCAAACCAACGCGCATCAAGCCCAGCATTTGTATCAATGGTAATGCGATAATCATCTACTGTAACAATTTCATTGCCTATTGCAGATCCACTTGGAACCAAATCAGGGCGAACGCTTTCTGTGCGCCAATCAAACGTGCTCGTATCTCCAGCGACTTGAGTCCATCCTAAAAAGCTAACACCTGTGGATGAATTCTGGACGGTTATTCTTAGACCGTCTACAACGGGGAGATTATCACCTGAAGAATTTGAAAAATTATGCTTATAAAAAAGCGTATCCATTTCTGTCGTATCTATTAGTGTGAAGCCCCAATCAAAAGTGGTATCTCCATCTACGATATAGATAGAACTATCCTCAAAAGTAATTTTATATCCGTGTCCCGTTACATCATCGGGGGCAATCATTTCGACTTGGACGATGCCTTCGCATTTCCCCCCTTTAGCAGATAAAGTATTTTCTGAAACAGATGCAGAAATTTCATTGGAAGCGGGAATCCCTGGAACCACAGAAACAACGTGAGATTCAAACGTTGAAGAACCAAGGGGATACAAATAAGATTGTTCTAAACTATCGCTCAATTGGTTCCCTCGATCAAAGGGTGAGACACAATACCAATACTCTAAACCATTTATAAGGTTTGAATCTACAAAAGTATGAGATAAGCCCGAATTGATTCCCAAGTATTGGGGAAAAGCAGGGTCCAAACCTGAAACATCTATACCATATCGTTCTATATCTTCTTCCAATGAATAATCGAATGTTGCAATCGGCTCGAAGCCAACAGGAATACCATGAGCATCTGTTACAATATTTCCCCATGTTCTTCCTTGATCTGTGCTTCGAAATACTTTATAACCTTCAAAATCTTGATTTCCCGTTAAAACATCTACAGATTGTTCCGATGGGCTTTCACTCCAAAACAATGTGACTTTTCCATCACCTGCAACCACATCTACATTGGGAGCCTTGGGTGGCCCCGAACCTTGGAAATACAAGTGATACATCTCATTTGCCATACGAACATTATTCATAAGATCGGTCGTATCTGCTTCGTTAGGTGTTTCACCGCCATCACCCATAATAAGTCCCAAGCTTACGGTCACAAATGAGTCCGCTGGAATATCATGAGGCCCAGATGAAATAACAAAATTGAGTCCATCTCCTTCTAGCTCAACACCACTTTCTTCATCCTCCCATAGTGGATAATATTCACCTAAAGAAGATATATCTGTATTATCAATTTTTTCATCATCACCATGAAAATACCATGGGATTGAATCAAGAACGGAAGTGTCTTTTTGGCTAGTCATCAATGCCCACATTTGTTCGTCTGTCGTTGGGGAAACGCCTCGTCCAAAATGATGAAAATCCGTAATCCCTATATTACCAGGCGTATCGTATAAACGCAGTCCTACAATGCCCAATGGATCGTCTGAATTTGCCCAAGTTTTATTGCGCTCATTATTTAAATCATAAACATAAACAAGATCTTTTTGACCGTCCCCATCTGAATCCACAAAATTGATATAATCATGCATATCGAAATCTGGACGAAATTTGGCAAGGAATCCAATTGAAACACCTTCCAAATCTGCACCGCTTGTATTTATAATTTTTAATTCCCAAAAAACAAAATCTTCTGCATAAGGTCGCCCATAACTATAAGCTGATTGCTCTACCGTTATGCCAACAGAACCTTGTGCGTTTTCATCATCATTGTAAGTGCAAAAAATATCTCGATCGCTGGTAAACTCATTTTGTCGATCGGAAAGTTGACTTGCATCCAAATGCATTGCTAAAGTATCAGAAGAAACGCCTGTAACGTCCACGCGGTAATATCCTGGCCATTCCCGTTCATCTGAGCTAGTCCAATTTCCATTTTCGTCATAGTATCCAAAAGGCCATGTTTCTCTAAAATCACTGGATGCTAAAAAGGGAGTATCATCTGATTCTGCTCTTATTTCACCTGAATATTCTCGTCCAGGAGAATTATCTGATGGGAGCCAATCAACGACCTTTGTTAGTGCTTGAGAAACTGTTTCAATCACATTATGTTCATTGATAGCAATAGCCAAGCCAAGCCCATAAATATATTGTCGATCGGAATCAGCAGATCGAGGCCAATGTCCAGCGTTTGTAAACCAAACATGGAAATTCGCCAAATCACCCATATTGCTCGTATTATTTTGAAGCTGTCCTTTATCCATCACGCCTACAGCTTTTTCACTAAAACCAAATGTTTTCCCCAATGTTCTTGAGGACATATCACTATGACATTTTGTGCAATCTATCGCCCATAAAGTTGAAGCACCAAACAAGCACAAGCTAAAAAATAATTGCTTAAATAATCTTGTGTTAGAATGCAAAGCTGAGTCCCGCTTTCATGTTTCTCCCTCGTCCTACATGAGATGGGTTATGATTCGCATCTACCGAAGTACCAACGCCAGAGAAACCTGGATCAAAGGGTTTCCCTGTCCTAGAGTAAACATAATAGACATTTTCGTAGTTTGTCAAATTTATTATCTCAAGAAAACTTGTCATCGCAATTGATTTAAATATCAATCGTTTTTTAATGCGTAAATCCATACTGAACGTCCAAGGCTTTCTTGCTGAATTCATATCCACGCGGAAAGTTGGGTCAACATATGGCGTATAAGGAAGCCCACTTCCCGTATTAAGAAGAATGCTGGCATTGATGTTAGAAAAAGGATGAAAATTTCCAATGTTGAGCCCACTATTTTTATGAGTACGAATATAGGCTGATAAAGAAATATCATGGCGTTGATCAAAATCGAGATAAAATTCTTGATGTGGTACTTCTTCTTGTACATACGCAGAAAAATATCCACCAATTGGATTCGAATTATTTCCTTTCGCCACAGACATTGTATAAGCAAATGACCCGCCAAAAATACCGGAAAATCTTTTGTCTAATGATAAATCAAATCCTTTTACGCTGGCATAATCTGTATTGGCATAAGCCACATACATATTGGATAAATATCGGATTTGAACTGTTGATAATAAATCCCGAATATCCTTCGACCATATACTAAATTCCATGGCGAGGTCATTTCCTAATGCTTGTTTTAATCCCGTCTCAAATGCGATTGTTTTCTGTGCACTGACTTTTGGATTTCCCACAAGTGGTAAAGCAGAAGACACATCCTTTTCTGCATTATAAGTCATGGCATCAAATGTGGGGGTTTGAAAAAAGTGACCATAAGAAAAATGAAAAACTGTTTTGTCCGTCACGGGATATGCCAAGCCTATCCGTGGACTCCAATTCGATTGGAAAGGTGCAGGACTTAATTCTGCTGGTGCCCAAACATTATTCGTAGAATCCCATTCAACAAAACGATTGATATCTTGCCACATGGAAGCTTGAGGGTCTACATAATCCCAACGAAGGCCCAGATTAAAAATAAGAAAATCTAACTCAATTTTATCCTGGATATAAAAGGAACCTTCAATAGGCGTAAAAGTTGTGTCATCCTTAAAATTAGTTCCACCTATCCATGGTTGATCTTCTGTGTAAAGATTTAAAGTGTGTGGTGTGGCGGTAAATCCTGCTTTAATCAAATGATTTTGATTGGCTTGAAAAGTTAAATCATACTTTAAGGAAGTGGTTGTGCTATGATTATCTGTATATGAGCCACTATTCCCCACATCATAGAAATAAACGGTTTCATCCGTTAAAGGACGTTCATAGTCTTCAGGCGATTTGTCCATAACCCCTGAAAATGTGGATACATTCTGGGATGTTAAATAAAGGGAATAATACAAGGCCTCACTCATTGAATGGGTAAATGTGAAAGCAAGCCGATCATTAGATTTAAAAGTATGCCCCTGATATTCTGGACGGTATTTCCATCTATGGGAATAATTTTGATATAAACGATTCGAACTATGCACGTGCAATGCAAGCTTCATATTTGGATTGGGTTTGGTGGTCAACTTAATTTGGACATCTTGGTTCACATCAAAACCGTGAGGAAGTTGGCTATCCATAGAACGATAAAAAGAAGAAAAGTAAAAATGTGTATTCCCTAAAGGCAGCTTTCCGCCAAGATTAAAACTTCCTGACCCTGATAAGGGTAAATCAAAAAGTGAGAGTAATGGTTTTGTTGATTGTTGGGCTAAGTTGGCTTCAAGATAAGGATAAATAGATTCTTTTAAATCAATCCACTGGTAATTCGTATCTGATACCACATCAAAAGCACCTGCAGTATGATAAATGGATTTGGTCAATTCTGGTGAAATAAACTCCAACTTTCCATGGAGCTCATCCCCACCATCTTTGGTTACAATATTTACAATACTGGACATAGCTTGACCGTATTCCGCATTGAATGTCCCACTAATGATTGTCATTTCCTGAATTGCATTTTGATTTACAGAACCAGAAAAATCGCCTTGGAGCGGATCTTTTACAACCACGCCATCAATCATATACAATATTTCTTTTGTGCGACCGCCTCTGACATGAATGCCTCCAGAAGCATCTTCTGTAAATCCTGCTTGTGTAACTAAAATATCTTTAAAATCATTGACCGGCATATCTACAATATTCTCTGCATCAATGACTTTTACAGAGGAGGTAGCATCTCGTTGAATCAAGGGGCGGGCAGCAACAACCTGAACTTCTTCACCCTCTAGGGGGGTTTGAATCATTACCACATCTAATTGCGTTGTAAAATCTGACCTAATGATAAGATCCGTTTGTATAGAGGTTTTATATCCCATCATCATAATTTTGACCGTATAGTGCCCAGGATTGATATTGAGGATGAAAAATTGACCTTCAGTATTTGTGGCTGTTCCATGATCCGTCCCTGAGATTATTACATCTGCGCCTTCGAGGACTTCACCAAGTTCCGATTGAATGACACCCGAAAGTTTTCCACCCACGCCAGCAAAAGTAGGCGCTATAAGCAAAAAAGAATAAAGTGCGTATTTTATAAAGATGCGGGACATAAAAAAAGCGGGGATGAAACTCATCCCCGCTTGGTTTTATTTATTTGAGGAAAATCATTTTTTTTGTTTGTGATTTCTGCCCATGGTTTAACGTATAAATATAAACACCAGCAGGCACTTGTTTTCCATTTGTATTTTGTCCATTCCATTGAATCGAATATTGATTTGCATCTTTATATCCATTCACAATATTATTAACCAACTCTCCTTTGATATTAAAAATATCTAAAGAAGTTTCAGCGCCTTCATTCAAGGTGAACTCAATAGAAGTCGTTGGGTTAAAGGGATTTGGATAATTTTGCTTTAGCGCAAAGGATGAAGGCGTTAAAGCCTTATCCCCAATACTTGTATTGCCTGTAGTTACGACAATATTATCAAAATAGCCTGCAAGGGCTCCGTTATTTTGAAATGCCCATAATCCAAATTGACCATTGCCAACTTGATCAGCGCCACCATCCGCATAGCTTCCTAAATAATTCCCATCAAAGAAACATGAAAAGCGAGTCGAATCACCATCAGTTTGCACAGATAATTTCATATGATGCCATGCATCGTTAGAACCATATAGACCCGTTGCGTCAATCCCTTCATGAAAGGTGTAATTAAAGATCGTCATATCTAACTGATTGTTATAAAGCCTAAAACGAGCAGAGGCATCAAAATCGGCCACAAATTTATAAACAAATCCATGAGACTGTGAACCCTGGCGCGAAGAATCTCCATAAGCAATAAGCCCTGTATAGGACGAACCATTTGCATTATCTACGTAACAATACACGTCTGCTTCGATGGTATAGTTAGTCATACTTGTATCTCCTGCAATCATATAAGCTGCTCCTGCATTGGAAATATCTGCATCTGAAATCATACCGACATAACTTCCGCCACCTGTTAACGCGTTCGGCACGCTTGACATAGCTACAGCTTGAATCGGTTCTTCACCCGCTTTAAATTGTTGCCATTCTGTGCTAGGCGTTCCAGATTCGAAATCTTCTGAGAAGATAACGGTCTGCGCTGTTAAAGGGAGAATGAGCATGCTAAGCCCAATAAATAGTGTTATCATTTGTTTCATACAACCTCCTGTTTTTGTTTTTATTAATACG
>Ga0257123_1000143_pt1 | contig 64026 bp, 60 predicted proteins | sample SI106_135metaG_FD_190185 | JGI IMG/M metagenome (GOLD analysis project Ga0257123, IMG submission 190185) | Marine microbial communities from Saanich Inlet, British Columbia, Canada - SI106_135 | ecosystem: Environmental > Aquatic > Marine > Inlet | place: Canada: British Columbia | collected...
GCCTTGAATTCTGCTGAATGTTTTCTTCTTTGCTTTTTCATGACTCCTACTATCCTTTCACATTGGGGAGCCATTCTTCCACAAAGTCTAACTTAGCGGGTGGTCTGAAATTCTAGGACCGTCTCTCCTCTTATCATTTATTGAGCATTCACCGAAAACTATTGAATCTTGGGTTCATACTAAAAATAGAGCATCCAGGCTTGTCCGATTGGACGGGCAAAGCCATGATTTTTCGGTATACTTAAGAATTGGGCGAAGAGTTTTCTTTGGACTCCTTTCTTGGGTCCTGGAATGGCGGGGGTATGGGTTTCCATGATCCAGGAAATCGATAAGGCCAAGAATCTCAGAAAGAAGGCCGCTTTACTTAAGGTATTTGCGCATTCAAGACAGGATCTCCCTGCCTTGAAGGACTACCTCGAGCTGGAAATTCGTAAATCCCACAACAAGGAATGGGTTCAGACCTGCAGAAAATGGCACGTCTGGGTGGATAACAATCTTAGTACCCACCTGGTTTCCTTCGATCCTGTTGAATTTCTGATCCAGATGGAGTCGAACCGCCCGCTCAAGGAAAAAGTTTACCTCATTAACCAGTATCTAAAAGAGATTAAGCCTGAGCATCAGGAAATTATAGGCTGGTTTGAAGCCCGCTTAGAATCGAATCACGCTGCCTTGCGCAAAGTTGCCAAGCAGGTTCTAGACACTCTTGGCAAGCTCGGGGTATGGCAAGAAAAGAAGGCCCTCTATCTCCAGCCTTGCAAGTCGGGGACCTTACGAGAGTATCAAAAGGCCGGCAGGGAAGAGAAACTGAAATGGCTCCAAACCAGTCTCAATGCCCCTGAATCTTCCGAAAGCCTCTTTGAATGGGGTATAGGTGCTCTTTGCATGGAATCGGACCCCTTCGTTGTTTCTTCCCTGATCAAGGTTCTCCCTCCCCTTCTTGCCCAGGCTAAAATTCCTCTTTCCAGGTTCCTGCTTATTTTGGAGTCTTTTTTGTGGGATGAGGACCCACGGATGCGGGCTAATGTTTTGGAGGGGCTTGGAACCCTGATTCAGCATGAAGAGGAGGGATCAAGAATTCGTGAAGTTCTCTCCAATTTCCTGGTAGACCCGGATGTAAGAGTTCGTACCACAGCCCTTCTAGCAATGGACCAGGTTGAGCCGACGGCAACAACAGAGAGGGTAGAATTTATATTCCAGATCGCATATACGCAGGAAGACTTTGACAGCGTTCACTGGTTAATCTCGCAAGCTGCTCGGGCTCGTAGAGAGCTGGAACCCCTGGCTGATCTTGCCCTGGAAAGACTCGAGGAGTGGAAATTAGCGAATCCGGATGAGCACATAGAGATTAGCGAAACTCCTTCCACTTGAGTCTAAAATGCTATCTTGAAAAAAACTAACGATCCCGCTAATTGATGGAGAACAACAATGAACGCCGCTCTACCTGCAGCAATAGCCCTTGCTGCCTATGTGATTGGATACCTTGTATATAGTCGATTCCTTGCTGATAAGGTATTTGGACTGCGCGAGGACGTAAAAACACCCGCTGTCGAATTGGAAGACGGCGTTGACTATGTTCCCACAAAGAGCTTCGTCCTCTTTGGGCATCACTATGCTTCCATAGCAGGTCTGGCTCCTATGCTGGGTCCTGCGGTTGCTGTGGTGTGGGGATGGTTTCCGGCCATGCTCTGGGTAGTTCTGGGAGCGCTTCTGGTGGGGTGTGTACATGATTTTGGCTCTCTCGTGGTAAGTGTGCGTGCGAAGGGGCAGAGTATTGGGGTGGTTGCGGAAGGCATCATGGGGAAGCGAGCCAAATCGCTCATGCACTGCATCATCTTTTTCCTTGTTTCGCTTGCAATGGGAGTTTTCGTCTTTGTCATTGCATTCTTATTTAGCCCGGCAACCAGTGAAGCACAGGCACATATTCATTTTCCCCAGTCCGTCATCCCTTCATTCGGACTGATGCTAATTGCCTGTGTGATGGGTTGGCTGGTCTATAAAGAGGGAAAGTCCTGGAAAAGCCTGGGGGTTATAGGTTTCATACTTACCCTGATCCTTGTCTATGCGGCAGGATTAGGTTCGTTTGTAGATTCTACCGGGTTGAATGATCCATCCCTGGCACCGGGTGTGAAAGGATGGAGCAAAATTTTATTGTTTTATGCTTTTTTGGCTTCGGTACTACCAGTCTGGTTTCTTTTGCAGCCACGGGATTTACTCAATAGTCTCCTATTGTACATGGGTCTAACCGGACTATATCTTGGATTCTTCTTGCTCAGTCCCGATTTCGCGGCCCCAGCCATTCGCACTGAGGTAGACGGTGCTCCCAGTCTGATTCCATTTGTATTCATTGTCATCGCGTGCGGAGCGGCGAGTGGCTTTCATAGCCTGGTCTCCAGCGGGACAACCTCAAAACAACTTGCTCGCGAAACTGACGCCCGGGTGGTGGGATATGGGGGAATGATTGGAGAATCTCTTCTTGGTCTGATTGCTGTCTTAGCTACAACAGCGGGATTTGCTTCTTCAGAACACTGGCATCAGACCTATGCTGACTGGTCCTCGGTCCAGGGTCTTGGCGCTAAGGTAGGGGTTTTTATAAATGGAGGAGCCTCTTTTCTTGAAGCCCTGGGAATTGAAAAAAGCACGGGCGCTTCCTTCATCAGCATCATTGTTGTGAGCTATGCCCTCACTTCATTGGATAGCGCTACAAGACTACTACGCTATAACCTGGAAGAAATGGGCAGTACTATTGGTTGGAAATTTATGCGAAACCGTGTCCTTTCAAGCCTTTTGGCTGTAGGAGCAATCGGATTTTTCGCATTTTATGAGGTAGATGGAAAGCCGGCCGGTCTAGCTCTGTGGCAGCTTTTTGGAACCACAAACCAGCTATTAGCTGGTTTGGCTCTGCTGGTCATCACGCTTTACCTGGTGCAGCGAGGACGTCCCTGGATCTATACGGGAATCCCTATGATCTTTCTACTCCTGAGTACTTTGATAGCCATGATTACCAAGGCCAGAGATTTTTATCTTAAGGGCGAGTGGCCGCTGTTTACCATTGGAAGTATTTTACTTATTCTTGCATTCTGGCTGCTGATTGAAGCCTGGATATGTCTTCAAAAACACTGGAAATCCAGAGAACCCATCCGAGATTTAAGTGTTTTCCCAGAACCTGAAAATTGATTGGGATTTTTATGTCAAAGCCACGAGGAGTTCTATTAATCTATACGGGAGGTACCATTGGAAGCGTGCCTTCCCAGCCAGGGGACCCTGGTTCGCCCCTCGTTCCCACCAAGTCTTTTATCCCTCTGCTTCAAGTTGTTCCGGGATTTGATCACGATAAGCAGACATTGACTCTTGAAAATCGTGCGGTACCTGTTTCTGTGCACGATTGGGAGGAACCCATCGACTCCGCAAATTTACGTGTGGAACACTGGTATAAAATGGCGGAAACCATTGCTGACCAATACCATGAGTTTGAGGGATTCGTAATCCTGCATGGTACCGATACCCTGGCTTATAGTGCCGCTGCACTCTCATTCTTGCTTGAGAACCTCTCTAAACCGGTGGTTCTAACCGGCTCTCAAAGACCTCTTATTCGCTCTCGATCAGATGCCATTCAAAATCTTGTAACCTCTATTGAGGTCGCGGCTTCCAAGACTCTCCATGGAATCAGCATTCCAGAAGTTTGCGTGTTCTTCCGAGATACGCTTACAAGGGGAAATCGGACCACAAAGACTTCCGCAAACGACTTTCGAGCCTTTAGTTCACCCAATCTTCCCCCTCTGGCAGTGGCCGCGAAACGCATTCGCCTTGATTGGAAACAGGTGGTCCGTCTGCCCCGTCAGGATTTAAGGATTCTACCAAACCTGGAGCGCAAGGTGGTTGCGCTGGATTTGTTCCCAGGCATGAGTGTAGAGCTTCTTCAGAATCTGTTAAGCTCTCCTGGACTTCGTGGGGTAGTGCTCAAAACCTTCGGAGCTGGAAATGCTCCCACCCATCCAAGGTTCCTCAAGGCCATACGCAAGGCTTCTGATAAAGGAATACTGATTCTAGACGTAACCCAGTGTTGGTCTGGTGAGGTGGATATGGGCCTCTATGAAACCAGTGTCAAGCTTCTGGAATGCGGAGTGGTAAGTGGCCTGGATATGGTTCCTGAAGCTGGTCTGGCGAAAATGATGGCCGTTTTAGGTATGGAAGAGAATCCTGATTTAGGTAGAGATCTTTTGCAGATCAATCTGCGTGGTGAGCAGGCAGGGAGTCTGTTTCATCTTCGATATCCTGGATCGGGCACCGCGCAAGGAACCCGGGATCTCACATTGGAGCCCCTGCGGGCAATGACCCTTGCCAACACCCACTTTCGTTCTTCTCGTATCACGAGGGCCTTTCTAAGATTTTTTGGAGTTAAAATAAAGAAGGGAACCGCTTTGAAATTTCGCGTTTCCTTATTTGATCATGCCTCGGGTTCCTTGAAACTTCTGGGTATGATGGAAAGTACAGGGAGGAACCCGGAGTCGACTACAATGTCGCTTTCGGTACCGGTAGCACGTTTGAAATTTCTAAGGCCGACCTCGAATCCAAACCTGGTAATTGAAGTTGAATCCTGTGATGGTAAAATTGACTGGGAGAAGGTGGATTTATCCCTGTTGACTCAGTCTTGATCCACGGAGGGTTGTCATGAATTTCAAGGAGCAGCTCCTACATATCGAAGATATTCCCACACTGCTTGTTTTTCGCCATGATCCCAGGGCAGCAGCGAATCAGGGCACCATACTCTTTTATCACGGACTCTTCTCGCGCAAAGAGGAAAACAAGAAGGAACTCTACTCCCTGGCAAAACAGGGTTACCTGGCGATCGCGGTTGATAATGTGGGTCACGGTGAACGGCCTGAAACAGAAGAAGATTTTCCGGGTAAACCTGAGGCTAATTATCTTGCGAAGGTTGCCGCCACAATAGAAGAGATTCCCTGCCTGGTGAGTCGACTCATGGACCTGGAACTGGCCAGACCAGGCCACCTGGGAATCGCTGGTATTTCCATGGGAGGATTCATAGCCTATGGCTCCGTCGCGGTTGAGCCCAGAATCAAGGTCTGTGCTCCCATTTTAGGATCTCCAAAGTGGAATCATAGCTTAAGTCCCCATTTGTTTCCCGAACGCTTTTCATCCGTGGCATTGTTGGCCCAAAACGCGGCAAACGATGAAAGTGTTCCGCCAAAATTCTCTCGAGAGTTTTTACGAATCTTGAAAAAGAAATATTCACGGGATTCAATGCGCTTGCGTTACGAGGAATTTCCAAGATCCAACCATTTCATGGAGGAACAGGAATGGAATGAACTTTGGGAAAATGTCCTGAATTGGTTTAATCGCTATCTCTGAGCGATTAGTTTTTGGCTTCAACGATTGTATGGGCGAACTTTTTCAAATCAGAAATTGTTTGAATCCCTAGCTCTTTAGCATGCGTCTTACGCATCATCAGATCATAGCTATTGTTAAATCCTAGTGGCTTGGACCAATAAAGGTTGAATCGTTTGGAAAACTTTTCCTTCACGTATTGAAAAACCGCTTCCTGGTCACGAATCAGGTCTTTGATCACTTCCGGCTCAGGCTTGAGAGTTACCAGCAAGCCAGTTCCAGTGTATTCTGGATACACATCAATATCCCCTCTTTTGAGGGCCTCGAATACAATTTTTGTCCCTCCGAGGGCTGATTTCAGCTCAACTGTTAAGTCACTTTGTGACTCCACTAACAAGGCAAAGATTTCACTGAGAATATATTGCTCCGTAAATCCCTTCCACCCCAGGACCAGATCAGGGGCTCCAGTCCTTTTTTCCCTGGTCTTAATGCCTTGCTGATTCAGGAAGGATGATGTGTTCCTGAAAATGCACACCTCTGAGATAATGAGTTTTGGAGGTCATTGTGAAAGGAACACGAAAATATACCAGATACACGGATGAATTTAAGGCAGAAGCGGTTAAGCGGATTCTAAAGGAAAGCGAATCTGTCCGTAGTGTAGCTCAAGACCTTGGGATTTCTGAGGGTGTTCTCCATAGCTGGGTGAACAAGACGAAATACCGAATGGGCGATCCTGAACTAATTGCTGAAAATGAGCGACTCAGGGCCGAATTGAAGGCACAAAAGAAGGAGCTTGAACACGCTCAGATGGAGCGGGATATTTTAAAAAAGGCGACGGCCTTCTTCGCGAAGGAAAGCAAGTGAGATTCCGTTTCATCCACAGACACAGGGAAAGGTGGCCTCTTTGGATTCTCTGCAAGGTAATGCAGGTGAAACGATCCGGGTATCATTCCTTTGTTCGTAGAGAAGAGAATCGCCGCGAGAAGGCCAGAGTAGACGAACAGCTTAGTCAGAAGTGTAGAAAGATCTGGTCCGATTCCAATAAGACCTATGGGCTGAGAAGAATACAGGGTGATTTGCGAAATGAAGGTACTCTAGTTGGTAAATCAAGATTGCGCCGTATACTCAAAGCTCATGGGATTACCGGTTTGCAGCGCAAGAGGTTCCGCTGCTTGACTGACCGTCACCCCCGGCATGCCAGGGCTCAAGATTGGGTGAATCGGGAGTTCTTACCTCAGTCACCGAACCGTATATGGGCCAGTGACATCACGTATGTCCCAACTGCAGAGGGCTTCTTATACCTGGCGGTGGTTCTAGATCTATTTGGCAGGAGGGTTGTGGGGTGGTGCATGCATGATCGTCTGGATAAGAGCATAGTTTTGAATGCCCTCAAGATGGCTCGGAGAAATCGAAAGATCGACTGGGCAGGCTTTGAACTTGTGCACCACAGTGATTTGGGGTGCCAGTACACCTCTGAGACGTTTAGGAGAGCGCTTCTAGAGGCTGGGATTCGATCTAGCATGGGTAGACGAGGTTGCTGCTATGATAATGCAGTAGTGGAGTCCTTCTTCGGGACTCTGAAACACGAATGCGTCCATGGTCGGAGATTCCAGACCAGGGAAGAAGCTAAGAAAGTTCTCTTTTCATGGATGGAAGGGTTTTATAACAACAGAAGGCTTCACTCCACTCTGGGCTACCTAAGTCCGGTGGCATTTGAGAACCAATGGGAAAGAAGTAAGGTCAGGGAGGAATGCGAATTTCTGGCTGCATAATGAGTAACAGGTGTGCAGAAATCGGACCACATCAGGACCTGGCAACCTGACGAGGAGATTCGTGAATAAAATCCACTCTATAGTTCAAGGCGGTCATGACATCATCGGTGAGCTTGCCCTGGACTTTTTTGAGGATTTCGTCAAGTTGAGGATATCTGCTCAGAGCATCATTTCTAAGAAGGTAAGCGCAGTGGTAGGGAGGGAAAAAATTCTGGTCGTCGTCGAGAACAACCAGGTCAAAGGCTTTGATACGTCCATCGGTTGTGTACCCGCATATGATATCCACCTTACTATCTCTTAGAGCAATGTACATCAATGCCGGATCCATGGCCGAATATTCAAATCCAAAGCCGTAATGCCTCATAAAAGGGCGATAACCATCCAGGGCCCTTCCAACGAATTCTTGTGGTAAGGCAACTCGTAGAGAATTCTTACCGGGACTGAGAGTACCCATTTGGTAGAGGGCTGTTCCGATCAAGGTTACTGCCAGGATCACAAGGGTGGTAAGGACAAAGGTTTTAAACCATTGGTGGATTCTCTTTTGAATCGCATTGAGTATGAGATCCAGGGCCAGAGCCAATAGTGCTGCCGGAATGGCACCCGCCAGAATGAGATTTTGATTATTTAACTGGATTCCCTGAAAGATTAACTCACCCAGTCCACCAGCTCCCACCAGCGCACAGATCGTGACCAGTCCCACATTCAAAACCGCCGAAGTTTGAATGCCGGCAAAGATTGTAGGTATGGCCAGGGGAAGCTCTACCTTACTTAATACTTGCTTGTCCGACATCCCCATACCCCGAGCCGCTTCCGTGATAGCGCTATCCACTTCGTCGATTCCAACAAAAGTGTTTCGCACGATTGGCAGAAGTGAGTAGAGAACCAGGGCCACCAGCGCTGGTGTCATTCCAATCCCTACCAGGGGAAGCAAAAAACCCAGTAGTGCAAGACTGGGTATAGTCTGGACAACCCCGCAGGCACCAATTACCGAAGTTGCGTATTTTCGCTGTCGGGTGAGGTAGATTCCCAGGGGAATCCCTATCAGAACAGAGATCAAAAGCGCAAGTAGAGCGATCCCAATATGCTCAACTCCCAGCGAAATTATCTGCGACTTTCTCTCGATGAGAAAATCCATTATTCGTTCCCCTCTTCAACGATTGCTTCTTCAACAGTTTCGGGTTGAACTGGCGAAGTGGGCTGGACTTCTTCTGGCGAATCTTTGCTTTCACCGGTTTCGCTTAGAACTTCGTATCTGCCTTCCTCCAGTGAGGGAACCTCCGCAGCCGGGAGTTTAAAACGATAGAATGCGCTCATCAATCCTTCACAGGAAGTGAGCAAAGAATCCGATCCATGGAGAACTTCGAGATTTTGTTGCCCATCCTCCCTTTGTTCCATTCGCTCCAATACCCTGAGTAGTTTGGAATTGAGCTCAAAGGAGGGAATTTCAGAGTTCTGCGAAGAAGGCAGTTTTGGCAAAAAGGGCAGAAGATCTCCAAGGCTGAGAACCATGAGCTCCAGATGCAGCCTTTGAGATCGGAAGAAATCTTTGACAAAGTCATTTCGAGGTTCAAAAAGTAATTCTTTTGGCGTTCCAATCGACTGAATCACACCGTTATCCATCAGGCAAATTCGGTCTCCAAGTTCAATGGCTTCATTCATATCATGGGTGACCAGAATTTTGGTTTTGTCCTTGAGCTCAGAAAGATTCACAAATTCTTCCTGAATAGTTGCTCTTGTAATTGGATCGAGGGCACCGAAGGGCTCATCCATAAGAATTACAGGAGGACGAGCGGCGAGTGCTCGTGCAAATCCGACTCTTTGCTTCTGCCCTCCACTTAGCTGGTGGGGAAGCTTATGAGCGAATTCTCCGGGATCAAGCTGAACCATTTCCAAAAGTGCATGAACCCGTGGTTTAATCTCCTTTTCTCTCCACGATAGAAGCCTGGGTACGACACTAATATTCTGAGCAACGGTGTAGTGCGGAAAGAGTCCGATGTTCTGGATCACGTAGCCGATTCTGCGCCGCAGGGAATCCTGGGGCTCGAGCAGAATGTTGTCTTCGCCCAATAAGATTTCTCCTGAGCTGGGCTCGATGAGGCGATTGATCATCTTTAAAGTGGTGGTTTTGCCGCATCCACTGGTGCCGAGCAACACAAGAGTCTCACCTGAAGCAACCTCAAAGGACACCTGGTTTACGACCCTTTGATCCTGGTACATCTTGGTTATATTACGAACTTGAAGGAGCATGAGAATTGCAAAGCAAGGATGAAGAAGGAAAACTCCGCTGAAATCGGAAAGAAGGAAGGCTCACAATCTAACGCTATTAAACATGAGAAAGCAAGTTTCACGAAAAGGGATATCAGCAACAAAATAAAGTTCCAGTCGTATTTGATATTGATTCTTCGAAAAGTACTTGCCGAGGCTCAACCATGCGCGTTTTCTCTTTAATTCTCCTAATCAGCATTCTTTTTAGCACTTTCGCACATGCCCAATCCTTCCAGGACCTGAGGCAGAGATTGATAGAGAGGACAAAGTCCCAGCAAGACCCTTATAAAGACGAATATAGTGAACTTAAAGCGTCTGTACGGTTTCCAGAACCAATCTATCAGGATGAACGTTTTCTTCTGGTGGACAATCTCCGTGATTTAGGGGGAAAGGGAGCGGAAGGCATAGACAGTCCCGTTTGGAAGAGTGCCCTGATCGATACCCACAAAGTGAAAAGGGTTGTATGGATGATGTGTGTATTTGTGATTAAAGCTGGTCCTATCAAATACAACGCCGGTCATGCCCAGATGGTCTTTGAATTTGAAGAAGGAGGAGCGGTTCTGGCTGATCGGGAACTACAGGGAATTGTGAGTTCTTTTGAAATTCTACCGAAAAAGGGAGTCGGTTATGATCCCATCGGTAAGGGTATGAGTAAGTACTACAATAATTCTTGTACCCTTTCCTCCAAGCAATTTTCTTTTCTCGCTTCTGCAAGCCGAGATTCCAGGATTGAGCTCTATACCCTGGATTTAACCAGGGAAGAAATGGTGGAACTACTAAAAATTTCCCTGCGAGAGGCGCTAGATAAAGAATCCATTAAGAAAAATAAATATCACACGACAAGAAATAGCTGTGTAACCAACCAGTTTCGCATCCTAAACCTGTTTCTACCTGAAGAAATCAGAATCCCCGAATGGACTAAAGTCTTTGGACTCAAGATCCTAAGAACCTTCGGCACCATCGTCCCCAGAAGGGTGGGAAAGACCCTCAAGAAACACGGTCTCGTCAAAGGTGAAGAAATCTACGAATGTCCCGACGAAGCCATGCAGTACATCAAGAAGATCAGCCAGCAAGCCATATTCAAAGAACTCTATGAATGAGGCCTAAGCCGAATTCGAGAGGGCTGGCTATGGGTAGCTTCCGCTCAGCAGCATCTGGGACTACTTTCCTCGTCAGAGGTAGACTGAATGAGATCTAAGCCGAATTCGTACTGATTTGCTATGCGTGTTTTTCGCTAAGCAGCACCTGAGACTAGTTCCCTCTTCGCAGGTGACGATGCCACCTACTCATCACGAACCAGCCCCAACTACTACTTATCGAAACCCCCGCATCTACGCAAATAAGTACGAATTCGACTTAGGTCTCATCGACTGGGAATTTGGATTGGTGATTTGGTTAATTGACTTCGAGCTTTTTTGGTGTCTTTGCAATGCTCTTGGACTTTTTGTAGGATGCTGTCCTTGCCTCACTGACATGGGAGTTTTCAATGGCTAGAGTCACTGGTATTGGGGGAGTCTTTTTTAAAGCTAAGGATCCTCAAAAACTGAACCGCTGGTATGAGGAGAACCTGGGAATCAAGCTAGAATCCTGGGGTGGGTCTATACTTCAATGGACTGAAGATTCAGCACCGGACAAAGGAATCACTGTCTGGAATCTTGCCAAGAGCGACTCAGACTGGTTTGCCCCTTCTAACTCTTCCTTTATGATCAATTACCGCGTAGATGATCTGGATGAGTTAATAAAACAGCTAAAAAAGTCAAACGTAGAAATATTCCAGGGACCGGAGCAGCACGAAAATGGAAAGTTCGCCTGGGTCATAGACCCAGAAGGAAACAAAGTAGAACTCTGGCAACCCGAACTCATGAACTAACCACCCGGGCGGACACCTTAAGAAGTCCAACCTCAATTACCAAAGTACGGATCTTAAAGCTACCAAAAAATAAAACCTCTCCGCTCCCTTAAGAATGACGTGTAAGTCGAGTTCTTGGGGTATGGCGTCAATGGGTAGGTTTCGATAAGAAGTAGCTGGGGGTGGTTCGTGAGGAGAAGGTGGCATAGTCACCTTCGACGAAGGAACTACACTCAGATGCTGCTTAGCGGAAGATATCCATAGCCAGCACCCAAGAACTCGGCTTATGCGTCATACGTCATAGGTGCCGTAATCTCCGCACAGGAAGATGTTCTCTTTTTTGAGTTTTACTTTTTCAGTCTCGAGCGTCTTGAGGAAATCCTTGTCTTTTTTGATTTTCGCCAGGGTATCGACGGCTTCTTTGAGGATGACTGTCTCAAGATAATGGTCGGTGACCATGGGGTCATGATGGGTGAGTCCTAGCTTTTCAACCCCACCTGAAAGGGCAAGTAAAACTGCTCCGAGGGGAGTTCCATGCCCATATTGAGATCGAAACTTGATGTACTTCTCTTCATCGTATTGAGCATCAACAATAGCAAGGTTAGCGTCTTTAAAATGTTCCTTTAGAGGTTCAGATATCCCTCTCATATTGTCATGATCGGTACAAAAAACCAGGATTTTTCCTGTGGGTCGTTCTTCAAACCTATAGGAGATGCAGGTTGAGACACCGTGACTTGTGGGAGCCATCTTGATCACAATTGATTCAGCCAGAGGTACTTTTTTTTCTCTACCACAACAGATTCCATCCGAAGATTCAGCTCTGAGGAGCTCAACTCTGGTCGTATTCAAGAATCCCAGGGTTGGATGGACAACCATAATCCGTTCTTCAAAATTTTCCATGGAGTGAATGTTTAGATGATTTTCAATGTAATCAGATTCCACTGGAAAGAAAGGTCTTCGAAAGACTTCATCGACTACATCTCTCAACCCGCGGCCATGATCCACCGGGCCATAGATATGCATTGGAATTTCATCGACAAAGGTAGGTGGCGCAACAGTCAGACCAAGGATGTGGTCCCAGTGATAATGGGTAATGAGCACGGTGTATTGTAGACCTTGTCTGAGTAAGGGAAGATAGGACTGACCACAGGGAACAAAGCCCGTGCCGGCATCAATGATTAGCTTGGTATCGGATGGAATGTAATCAGAAAGAACCTCATAGCAGGTAGAATTGCCCCCATACTTGTGGCTTTCTGGATTACTGATGGCTATGCTGCCTCTTGTGCCCTAGGCTTTAATCTTCACACTTGAGTCCTTTTCCTGGATTGTCTCTTAAGACTTCAATTGCTCCTGAAAATAAAATCTCATTACGATACCAGAAATCTTGTTATGTAAACAGTTTGGTTGTTTCGAAATCACCTCTCAATGAATTCGCAGTGGTGCTAGTTTTAGAAAATACTCCAGGGGAATTTTTAAAAGTGCTGAGTTTTCGAGGCGGTAAAAAGCAATGAGGTCCTCTTGATCAACAACTTCTTTCGGGGTGGATTTAGTTACCTGGCTGCTCAAGGTCGTACCTCCTGATTAAGTTTTGGAAAGGAAGTACCGTATCTCAAGGGCAGTGGGGCTCGCCTTTCTTTAGAATTCTTGTTTTTCGTCTCTTTTTGCTGAATCGAAAGCGACTTTCTCTCAGCGACCTTGCGGTGATGGTCCACAATACGCTGTGAACTCACCAATGAGATCACGAGAGCCAGTAGCCCAATGATCATCATATTTAAATAGCCTTCTTTCATAAGATCGCTCCATTCACTTTTGTTACGCTCAGAAAAACGGAAGACTTGTACTGATCTTTTATGAACCGAAGGGAGAAATCCTGTTACGGTGACGCCTTTTTAAAGATTCCCGACCAAATACAGCAAGGAGAGCTGACCTTTTGTTAGTAGAGCTATTAAAGCCGGGCAGGGACTTGTGGGGCTCGATTTCTCAAGACTTTTAAGACCTGGCCAAGAGCACATTGGCCAGAGATCGGTAGTTTGGATTCAGAAAACAGTTCCAGTATTTCCCTCGACAGGTATTCCACCTGTTCCTTATTGAGTGCGTTTAAACAGCGCGGACTTAAGTATTGAGCGTGTATCGGTCTCATCTCAGCGAATGATGAAGCAGAGATCTTTCTAACCTGGCTCGGTCGAACTTTGTAGAACGCGTCCACGGGCAGAAAACCCAGTCGCTGGGAATCTAGAACCTCAAAAGAGGAAGGTTTCAGTTTTTCCAGTTTTTCAGCCATGGTGCTAGCGCTCCAGGATTCCTCTGAGATGGCCATGAGCTGGGAGTGTGTCAGGGCACAGAAGGCTTGTGGAGATAGGCGTTGAATGTGAGCTGAGGTCATTCCTCGAAAAGCCTCCGCGGGAATATTACGCAAGGACTTTAGAGTGAGCGAACCCAGGGTTCTGGGGGACAAAGCAGATAGCTGGATGGCATCGAGGCCGCTCCAGGCACTATAGGGAATAGCCTCCGCCTGAACTGGGCTCAGGGCTCTGATGGTTTCCGGCAGCACGAAACAAAGCTGGCTGGCATGTAGGCTAAACAGACTCTCTGGTGGAATTGCCCGCAGGGCACTTGGACTAAAACCTGGAAAGGCTTCTTTGCATAAAGCGCTGATCTGAAACTCGTTCCACCCAAAATGGGATTCAAATCGCATGCGCTGAAGATGTCGAGAGGTCAGCATTTTAATGGTCTCAAGGCCAAGACTTGAGATCTGTTCAGCATTTAGTACCTGCATCGCCCAGGGTGGAATCTGATCAGACTGTACACGGTTAAATGCTCCCAGGGCATCTGTTGAAAAGTTGGCGTAATGAGCCAGACTAAAACCGGAGAAGATTTCTGACTTCAGGGATCGAACCTGAACAGCCCCCATACCCTGGAGTGAAACAGGATTGAGAAGTCTTGCCTGGTCAACAATTAATCCCGATACCGCTTCCATGGTCCATTGGGATGCCTGCTCGGCGGAGAGGATCTCCAGACAATTTGGATCCAGCTCACGAACCTGTTTTGCGTTGAAACCTGTGAAAGCCTGTGCAGAGACTCTTGCCAACTGCCCGGGATCTAGGCCCGGAATGGCTCTGCTGTTGATATAGATTAGATTATGTTGATTCAAGGTATCAAAACAGTCTCCCGGTATGGAGCCAAGCTGTATGGCACTGAGAGAACCAAGTGCTTCAGGTGACATGACCTTTAATTGTTTATCTAGCATGCCTTCACAGCAGATAGGGTCCATGTGGCTCCAGGCGTTATCAGGGATTTTACGAAATAGTGATGATTTCAACTCTTCCAGAAGATCGGGATCAAACATGGCGAAAACAAGACCTGGGATACGCGATATAGAGTCCGTGAGAAGTTCCAGGACCTGGTCAAAACTCAACAGACAGAGATCTCCGGGAAGGACTTCGTCTGGATTCTCAGCGGTGCGAATCCAGCCTTTTCCGGAGCTAAGAAGTTCATAAGAGGGTGGGAAAGACAAAGCCTGAACCTGTCTTTGGGAGAGTTGATCCAGCTGGTCTGGAGTCAGAATTTGTACACATTCTTGATTCATGGCCTCAAGGGCAGCGAGACTGAGAGAACCAATACACTGGGGGTCCAGGTGAACCATCTGTTCATTGGAAAATTCTTTGAGTTGATTCGGGGCCAATAGTTTTACGTGTTCAGTCTCAAATCCCCTGATGGAGTCCGGGGATAGCCTGCGGATGAAAGTTAAGGGTAAGGAAGGAATCGACTTTGGGTCTAGCGAGGAAATCTGAGGGAGTGATAACGAACCAATGCACTTTTTAGAGATTACATCAAACCCGGCTTGTGAAAAACACCAGGAAAGAAAGTCCGGGTTGGTCTGGGATACATGGGAAGGAGATAAAGTTCTTAGAAAACCTGGAACGATTGGATCACAGTTGGCTTTGTTCTGACTTTCTGGAGGCTTTAGACTTCGCAATGCCCGCGGAGAAAGGAATCTCCCCGCGGCCTGAGGTATGGAGCACAACTGCTGCAAATTGAGTTCGTTGAAGTGTCGTTCATCCAGGCTTTTAAAGGAGCGGGCGGGTATGTTTTCAAGTTGATCTTCGCCAAGTGATCTGAAGACTTCAAGGGGAATATTCGCAAGGTGAAGCTTGGTTAGTACACAAAATGCCTGAGCAGGAATTTCAACTGCCTGCTTCATGGCCAGTCCCCTCAGAGCGCTTGCCCTAAGTTTGGCGAGCGATCCTCTTTTTAAGGTTGAGAATGCCTCAGCGGGTAGTTTTGAAACCTGGGCATCATTTAGACTATTTAGAGCTGTTGTATTGAGGTATCCCAGGAACCCTTTTCGTACCCAACTTAAAAAATCTGGGGGAAGGCAGGATACTTGAGAGGCGGTTAAGCCTGATATAGCGCTGAAACTAAGCTTGGAAAAGATCTTTTCAGGCAGGAATGGGATCAGAAACGCAGGAAGTGCGGAAATCTGCTCCGACTTCCAGCTCTGAATGCCACCGGGATGCAGCAGATGAAACGACCAGCGTGAGAGGGATCGTATATCCAGTGCACAGAGGCTTTTTGTTTCTGCGCGATCTAGTTTAGTTGTAATCAAAAGACCCCTATTCCAGGTGATGAGTCCTCATTCACCCTGAAAACTGGGTGTGCGTTTTTCCAAAAATGCTGAGGTCCCCTCTTTCATATCCGAAGATGAGCAGATTCGCGAAAATTCACAAGCTTCTACTACCAGGCCCGAGGCCAAATCCAGGTTCCTGCCAAGATTAATCGCTCTTTTTGCGCTTTGTACCGCAAGGGGTCCTCTCCCGGCTATGGTACTAGCTATTTTAAGAACATGAATCATGAGCTGGTCTGGTTCAAACACTTTATTCACCAGGCCAATCTCACATGCATCTTGGGCGCTAACCATATCTCCACTGAAGATCAATTCTTTAGCCAGACCTTCCCCAATCAATCTAAACAATCTTTGAGTTCCTCCATACCCGGGAATGAGACCGAGACTTACTTCTGGAAGGCCTAATCTCGCGTTGGTAGAGGCATAGCGAAAATCACAAGCAAGGGCTACTTCCAATCCGCCACCGAGAGCAAATCCATTGACAGCCGCGATGACGGGAACAGGAAACTGGTCGATAAGATCCATAAACTGCTGTCCAAAATGGGCTAGTTCTCGTCCTTTGGCAGGTGCTCCTTCCCTGAGCTCTCCAATATCTGCACCGGCAACAAAGGATTTCTCACCCGCTCCCGTTAGAACTAACACTCGCAAATCTGGATTTCCAGCTTGTTCCTGTAGGAGTGAAGTACCCTCTTCGAGTAGTGTCTTATTGAGCGCATTCAAAACTTTTTCGCGGGCAAAAGTTAAAACACCGATGCCGTCAGAAATCTCAAATTTTATTGTTTCCATGTTAATCCTCCATAAAAGGTTAATTGCAATACTTTGCTGCTACTGATCAAGCTGGAATAAACTTGCACTAGTTTCATAGGCGGCCTTGTCATCAATGGAGTGGGGCAATCTCCACAGAAGGTAATAGGGAATTCTGTCCTTTACGAAGCAAAAGACCAGGAGTCTTTGCGCCTTCCCTTCGTGTAAAAGTGGAAAGATACTCGCTCTTGCCTTGCGGGCGGTTCCTACGATCGTGAACTGACGAGGTAGATGAGACGTTATGGACTGAGGATCTGTTTCGAATTTTTCCCATAGAATAGGAGCTTTTCGTAAAAAGACCTCTGTAAAGGAGCGAAAAAGATCCAGAGCACGGGGGACCACCGAGGGAAAAAAAGGCTTGGTTCCCTGAAAAACCCTGGCTGGGGAGCTTGAAACGCTACCCTCGTAGAAATCCAATTCGCCGTTGGATAAGGTTTCCTTAAAGGTCCATATTCCGGCAAGGGAGACTGAAGTGCTCAGGCTGGTGCTGTTTATGCTTGCGGATTGAACTGGGCTGGAGATCCAAAGGACCATCGCCGCTAAAAATAGCCATCCCTTTTTTAACGGATTCACCACTGGACAAAATCCCTTGCCCAGTAACTCAAAATCAGGTCCGATCCGGCCCTTTTCATGGAAAGGAGAGACTCCAGAGCTACTGCTTTTTCATCAATCCATCCTCTCTGGGCAGCAGCCTTCACCATTGAATATTCCCCGGATACATTGTAGGCCGCCACGGGGAGGTCCCATCGGTTGCGAACCTCTCGAATCACGTCGAGGTAGGCCAGTGCCGGCTTTACCATCACTATATCTACTCCCTCTTCGATATCAATTTGAACTTCCCTTAGAGCTTCTCTTAAGTTAGCGGGATTCATCTGGTAGGAACGCCGATCCCCAAAGGAGGGGCTGGAGCCGGCAGCATCTCGAAAGGGACCATAGAAGGAAGAGGAAAACTTTGCCGAATATCCCATAATTGGCAGTTGGTTGAAACCATTTTCATCAAGGGCGGATCTCAAAGCGTAAACAATTCCATCCATCATTCCAGAGGGAGCAACCATGTCTACACCCGCATGGGCGTAGGATAGAGCCAGGTTCCCTGAGAGAAGCAGAGTTTGGTCATTATCAACGGTTTCCTCCACCAGGGGGCCGCAATGACCATGATCTGTATATTCACAAAAACAAAGGTCAGCAATGACGAAGAGATCCTTTCCAAAACTCTCACGCAGTTGGGTGATAGCCTTTTGAACGATTCCCTCGGGATTCCAGGACGCTGAACCCTGGGCATCCTTTTGCTCGACTATTCCAAATAGAAGGACCTTGTTCATTCCTTTTCTAAGCAAGCCGTCAACGTCTGTTTTCAGATCTTCAATACTTAGTCTGCTATGACCCGGCATGGAAGGAATAGCCAGGGATTCTTCCCTTTCGTGTATGAATAACGGAAGAACAAGATCTTGGACTCCGACCTGGTTTTCTTGAAGGCAATCTCGCAGGATAGAATTATATCTTAGCCTTCTCAGGCGAACTGAATGATTCATAGTGAACTTCCTTTACTCTTTCTATTTAGCAAATTTTCTTCCAACAGGTCCAGTAAAGCTGTTTCCTCAGGGGTCTTACTCACATAAATTTGTGTAAATCCAAGACTGTGCAAGGTTTGGGCAGTGCGCTCACCCAGGCAGAAAACTTTAACATTTCTGGAGGAGTACATCGATAGAGCGCGGGCCTGTGAGGAGGAATACACGAGTACACTGACTTCAGGCCTCAAGAGAGTTTCCAGCTCCTGATTGGTAGTGTCAAACTCAACTTTGTAGATTTCAAGTGTTTGAAATAACCATCCCAGCTTGCCTGCTTGAGAAATTTCGCCATGATTTACCTCACTTGAGCAGGGATATAAAATCAATTTCTGGGAATGGAGCTCTTTATCCAGCGACAGCATTTCACGAAACTGGCCAAATTTTCTAACCACCCTGAAATCCCGCCGCTGAAGAATCTCCAGGGCTTTGTCACCTACCACAAAGCAGTCGGGGTCCCATTCAGGGAGATCTTCGATCCGTTCCCATAGCTGCAGGAAGAAATCGCATGCTCTTTGGGAGCTAAGAAATAAACCACCGGGTTTATTGTGTTCTATGACACGTTTGAGAGTTTCAGGATCGCAGTTTGGGCAATATGAAACAAGCGGAAAAGATCTGGGATTTAGGCCCCGCTGCCTTAAAGACTGGAGTGTAGTTTTCGCACCTTGCTTATCGCGCAGTACCAGAACGTTCAGATGATCAGGTCTTTTCTCCAAGAAGATGCCCTTTTCCTCTTTCCCTGATCTCATAGATCAGGTTTGGAATAAAGTCCCGGTCACTAAGATCTCTGGTAGAGCCTGAGAGGGTTACAAAATCGCTGCAATCATCGCTGAAGAGGATTCCATTGAGAATAAATTCACCGGTTTCAACTTCACTATGAACACCAAGGGGGACACTGCAGCCTCCTCCAAGTCCGCTCAACAACTCCCGTTCCATCCGTACACATACCTCGGTGGTAGGGTCTTCGATTTTCTTGAAAATTTTCAAGATATCCTTCTGATTTTTACATTCCACGGCAACACAACCCTGCGCTACGGCTGGGAGAAAATAGCGTTCAGGCAATGCCAAAATACGGATTCTGGCATCTTGATCGAAACCGAGTCTCTGTAATCCTGCCAGCGACAAGCAAAGGGCATCACATTGCCCATCCAGAAGCTTGTTTACTCGAGTATCAATATTTCCTCTCAGCTCCACCGGTTGCAGATTGCTATTGTAATGGGTAATAAGGGCTTTACGCCGTACCGCGGAAGTGCCGATTCGAAATCCTCTGGGCAATTCCTCCAGCATTCCAAAACTTGCTTCAGCTGGAAAAACCAATGCGTCCGCACTGGTATCTCGGTGTAGACAGGCACCAATTGTTAAATCATCCGGGAGCTCGGTGGGGAGATCCTTCAAACTATGGACCGCACCGTCAATCTCCTTGTTGAGCAGTTTCTCTTCGAGTTCTTGGGTAAATACACCCTTACCTCCAATTTCTGGTAAGGGTGAGTCAAGATCTCGATCACCACTTGTCTCAATCACTATGATCTCAACAGGTCTTTTTTGTGTCTCTTCTAGCAAGGTTTTCACATGCTGTGCTTGTGCTAACGCAAGTTTTGAACCTCTTGTTCCTAGCTTGATTGGTTGTACATCCATTCCAAATCTTTTCCTTCAACGGTTGCTACACCAAGCTTACCAACTACCACTCCGGCAGCCTTATTGGCTAATCCAGCCGATTGTTGGTAATCAAGACCGCATGCAAGTGCCGCGCTCAAGACCGCGATTACGGTATCACCGGCTCCGGTGACATCGAAAACCTCACGCGCCTGGGTTTGGATCAAAATTGGTTTATCATCAGTAAACAAGACCATTCCCTTATTTCCAAGAGTGATTAACAAAGATTCGAATCCAAGTCGATTCTTTAATTCCTGTCCCTTTTGAAAAAGTACTTCACGATCATGCAGGTCTGTTCCCAAGGCCTGTTCAGCCTCTTGTTCATTAGGTGTACAGACGGAGAATTGACGATATTTTTGAAAGGTTCGATCCTTGGGGTCAACTGTAATAATCTTAGGAGTTTTTCTATTAAGTTCCCGAATTTCATCAAGAAAAGGTTCGGTGAGAAGTCCCTTTCCATAGTCGCTTAGGATGATTGCATCGAAATCACTCCAATGCTTCTCCAAATTTCTGAGCAGGATCTCCATTTCTCCATACTGAAGTGAAGTACGCCGCTCACGATCCACACGAACAATCTGCTGTTGTCCAGCGACAATCCTTGTTTTAATGGTTGTTGTTCTTAAAGGGGAGCATTCAATGAACTCGGTTTCCACTCCCTTTTCCTCAAGCAGAGCCAGTAGTCTCTGACCACCTTCATCACTACCTATTACGGCCATGACAAAGGTTTGAACTCCAATTGAGGATAGGTTATTGGCGACATTTGCCGCACCACCCAAAAGTGACGATTCTTCCAGGACTTCCACCACGGGAACGGGTGCTTCTGGAGAAATTCGCTGTACCGCACCGCGAACATAACGATCCAGCATCAGGTCTCCAATGACCAAAATTTTCTTCTGAGTTAATAATTCTGCAAAGTCTCGATTCATCGTCAGCGCCCATTCTATCCCGAACCTAAAAGGAATCCAACAGGAATGGAATCCATTTCATAGGCGAAGAATCAATTCCTTAGTTATTACAGCATCAACTCATGATAGAATGGACCCTTATTTTTGGTGTCTTGAGGCAACTTTATGGAGCTCCTCGGTAGAGACGAAGAACTCCTTTCACTTACTCAGTTTTTAGCCAGCGACTCCGGTCGAAACCTGGTTCTTCACGGGCCGAATGGGACCGGGAAGTCCTATTTCCTGAAAAAAGTTCGGGCTGTTCGCACATCGGATACAGACCTTTGCTTAACGCTGACCATCAGGGATCCTCTTGCTCCAGCACAGACTTTTCTCTTTGAAACCATAGAAATCTTATTGGAGTCTCTTAATTCCACCCAATTACAAGAAAGTATTCGGCGCGTACGGGAGATATTTGATCCAAAATTTTCTATTCAGGAATGGTGTCAGTCCTATGATTCCCCCTTTCTTGAATCAGGATTTCTTTTCTTAAAAATTCTCAAGTGCATCCAGCAAACAGTAGATGAAAAAATTCTCATAATTTATGACCAGGTTGAAAACCTGGGTTCAGAATCCCGCTCACTTCTAAAAAATGTGATCGAATGGAAACCGGAACAGGTCTATTTCATCCTGGGTCTAAGTACAACTGAGCCGGGAAAGGAGTCAATTCTTAAGGATTACGGCGCCGATTTTTTCTTCAAGGCAAATCAATATTTGGAAATGCGCACGATCGATCGTGCTCTTGAACAGTCTTATTGCGATCTCTACGGAATTGACGAAGCTCTCAATGAGAGTTCATTCATGTCCTGGGCTCTGGAGCAAAAGCGTCTCTGGCTCCTAACCCAGTGTTCCACCGACGAAGGACTGAGAGGACTTTGTGTTTTCCTGGCTCATTTTCCCAGCGGCTTGCAGCATAAGCAGAATCCTAAACTGGAGGATTATTTTCAGCATCTTTCCCGACAGAGGCTGCTGGGAGAAATCTTCTGCACCGAGGGTGAGCGGCTTTGCTTTTCCCATTTCCAATACTGCACAGATCTTCAGGAGAAATTTTCGGAGCAGTATGCCTCTTGCTATGACGAGGCTTACGAGGTCCTTTTGGAAGAAAACTTGTCCCACCGGCTGATTGTTAAGGAAATTGAAGGAAAGGGTATTGCTTGTGAAGACACTTTAAACCAGCTGATTACTACTTACCGTATTACCCTCACACTATCCACACTCGAGGACCTTGCCGAGGCTTCGCTCCATGAGGATTATTCTCAAGAATGCAAGCTGCGCCTTCAGTCATCTCTTGAATTTCTCGGCCTGGCAAAATCATTCAGTGAGCAGCAAGCCGATGAGTTTCGACAATATTTTGTGGATTTGGAACCTAAAGAAAAAGCAGAATTGGGTCCTTTGCTTCTACCCCTGTTTAAGAAAAACGAGGAGATACCTCTCTATTCACGTTTGTATCTAGAGCCCGATTTGATTCCCCATGAAAAGGAATTTTTCGTCTCCGCATGTTTTGAACGAATCAAATCCGGAGAGACACTGGAGCCCGAATCAATTCAAAGGTATGAAAAAGTCTTTGACCCCTGTTGGCTTGGTGAGTTACAGAAACTACTTTCCTATTTAACAGCAACGGAACAGGCAACAATTCCCGATGTAGATTCGAGTAGATTTCCAGTATTGGGAGCTTATGTAAGTGCCCTTGGTGAGATCGAGAATGAGAACTATTCCCAGGCCTGTAAACAGCTAAGAGAGGGTCTCAGTAATAGCTTGAAATCAAGGGATTTTTCCCTGCATTCCTTACTATTGACCAGACTGGCCGAGTGTTATGATAAATTAGGAGACTTGGATTCCCAGCTTTCTATCTATAGGGAAGCGGTCATAGCAGAGCAGTTCCTGGTTTGAACCATAATTCATGGATAAGGATTTTCTTGTAGACCTCGATCAGGATCATCCTGGATTTCGAGATTCCAGGTACGTTCTGCAACGCAAAAAAATAGCGGCGATCGCTGAACAGTATCTCGATGATCGTGTCGCCGGAAAAAATCCCCCCATTCCCGTGATCGCTTATACGCAGCATCAGCACAACCTATGGAAATTTCTATACACGACGATTCTGGACCTTTATAAAGATCACGCGGTGAGTGATGTATACGAGGGTTTGAGAGCGCTCGAACTTGAAGCAGATCGGATTCCCACCCTGGAACATGTGAACATGAGATTGGAACCACGTACGGGTTGGAGAGTTGTACCCGTTAGCGGACTGGTTTCTTCCAAACACTTCTTTTCGTCCTTACAGCAAAGAGAATTTTATTGTACTCAGTATATAAGGCACCATTCCCAGCCGGACTTCACCCCCGAACCTGATATTTGTCATGATGTAATTGGACATGTCCCGCTCTTAATGGCTCCCAAAATAGCGCAGCCATATGTGGAATTTGCTAAAGCTGCAGTACAGATTGAGGATAAGTACATCAAACGGCTGGAAAACCTTTATTGGTTCACTGTTGAGTATGGCCTCTGCTACGAAGATGGGATCCTTAAGACCTATGGAGCTGGAAATCTATCCTCAATCGCGGATTTAAAGCGTTGCTTGAATAAAGATCTGCTCCAACATAGTGAATTTGACATCGAAACCATGTGCAATACAGACTACGATCCAACCATTCAGCAACCGCGCCTTTTCGTAGCTGAGTCTCTCGACTTTGCCCTGAAAAGCCTTTCGGAATACTTTCATGAAAACTTCGACATGACGGTGGAACTATGAATCATTTTGAAAAACTAGAGTCCTATAAACTACATAATGGCCTCCAGGTACTTCTTCTGCCCGAAGAAGCCCATAACCTGGTGACCTACCAGATCTGGTATCGCGTGGGTGCACGCTTTGAAAACCCTGAAACCAGGGGGATCTCCCATTTTCTGGAGCATCTATTCTTCAAGGGGACAGAGAAGTATGGAGCTGGTGTGATCGATAGAAGGCTTAATGAAATTGGGGCCTTCAATAACGCGGCGACCTCAAAGGATTACACCTTTTATTACACGGTCGGGGTGAATGATCACTTTGAGGAAATGTTTGATATTCAGACAGAAATGCTGCTTCACCCAGCTTTCGATCTAGAAGAAATTAACAAAGAACGCGATGTGGTGATCGCTGAGATTCATCGCGCTAACGACAGCCCGGGACATAAATTTTATTATAAAACTATGGAAAGGCTCTTTGAGGGGCATCCCTATGCCCAGAGGGTTCTTGGTTTTGAAGAGATCATCGCTTCGGTCGGCAGAGAAACCATTCAGAATTACTTTCAGACTCATTACCATCCGGCAAATATGACCCTTGTTCTGGCCGGAAATTTTCCAGTGGAGAAAGCACGGGAATTGATAGATGCAAACTTTGCATCTATTGCCCGCGATGAGGGGTACCAGGCCAAAGAGACTCAACGGATCGTACATACCCCCGGAAGAGAACTTTTTTATGCCAGGACACAGAGAAATTATTCATCCTATGGATTCTTGGGTCCTACGTCAGATCAAATCCAGGACATCCTCGCGCTGGATATGCTAGCCGCTATTCTTACCGATAGCCGCAGCTCTCGCTGGAATAAATCCTTCAAGGAAGATTTGAGCCTGGTAGAATCGATCTCCTTCGGAGTTCATACCTCAGTAGAGCAGGGCCCAATTGTGATCCAGTCACAGGTCAAGGACGATCAATGGGGGGCCTATCATGAAGCCATGGAAACAGCCCTGGATCGACTCCGGAAATTTTATGTAACACGGGAAGAACTTCATACCGCCAGGGAGTATGAACTGACCCAGGCTGATTTTCGATGGCAGAAAATGAGTGAAAAGGCTCAGAGCCTGGGATATTACTCCTCCTTAAAGCAGCTTTCTTATTGCACGGAGTATAGGGATTGGGTGAGTCATGTCACTTTGGAGGATATCGTACGGGTGATAGAAAAGTACCTGACCGAAGAGCCGTCGATTACTCAAATGCTTCCCGAGGAAAAAGAGGAGACGGCTTATCGCGTGGAAGAAGTGAGTCACCATGGCAGCGAACATAGAATTGAAACCATTCGGGAGAATCAAACCCTGGTTAAGTTTGATTCAGGTCTTGAGGTGCTTTACTGCTATGACCCTGACGCTTCCCTTTGTTCCGCTGATCTTCTGGTGAAAAATCTCTCCGAGTCCCTGTTCAGATTTCCTCCTGGAACAGCGTATCTCATGCAAAAACTCATTAGCAGAGGAACGGCTCTTCTTTCAGCGGAGCAGATTATGAAAACCATGGATCAACTCGGTGGTCGTTACAGCACGGTTTGTTCCGATTCCTCAACCCGAAAGGATCTTTACCGCAACAGCCTGATGGCTCCGACAAGTGCATTCTGGGAGGCCTTTCAGATCTTTTCAAGTTTCTTTACACAAGCTTCCTTTCCCGATCGTGAGATCAGCAAAAGCCGGGACTCCATTCTATTGGAGATTAAATCTCTGCCCGATTTTCTTTCTGCTTTTTGTCATCATCACATGATGAAAAATTATTTCCAATCCCATCCTTATGGAATTCCGTTTGTTGGCTCTGAAAAGTCTGTGAGTACGATCACTCGTAGAGATATGGAGGAGTTATACGCGGTACTCTATAGTGCGGGAAATCTCCTGTTAACAATATCCGGTCCCTTTCCTCTCCAGGAAGTCATTCAAAAGACTCATGAATCTCTCAATCGAAATTTTGGAGCCCTACAGGTGGGATTCGAAGACTCCAAGATTCCAGAAGCCTTTCAGTCTCCCAGGCTGGGAACAACAGATAGTGTACAAAATACCAAAGAACAGGCTTATCTCATCCGCACCTATCCGGCACCGGGCTTCAGAGATAGCGGATTCTTTACCGCGCAGGTTACGAATGAGATCCTTGGAGGTGGTATGTCCAGCCGGTTTTTCCGGGTTCTGCGGGATGAGAAGAGCTATGGATATGAAGTGGGTTCCCGATACATTCCCTACCTCCCCTACGGCATAATCTATTCGTTTCTTGGAACTGATCCAGCTCGTCTCGACGATGCTAGCAAGGATTTTGAGACTTTAATCACAGAAATTAAAGAGGAATTGGTGGATGAGAAGGAACTTGAGAAAGCAAAGAATCTTGTCATTTCCAGGTTTTCCTTTGCCCGGGAAACTTTGGCTGGAAGGGCTTCCATGGCTGGAGCTTATCTTGCGAGGAACATCGATGCCTCATTTCTCGATTCCTATGTAGATTCAGTACAGAATGTGAGCGCTAAAATGGTCCAGGATTTTTCAAGACAGGTTTTTGCCTCAGTTTTTGAGCAAAGAGTTCATCCATAGGTAAAGTATCAAGGCCTTTCAGCCGAATTCTTTCTCAAAGGGGTCCTTCTTAGTGGATACACCGTATCGAAGGAAATTCATGAAAAAAGGAATATTACACTTCATTTTGATTCTGGGAACCATACTTCCGGTATACGCTCTACCCTATGCGTTGCTAAAGGATATGCGTACTTATTACGTCGATGATATCTGGGCAGAAGAGACTTTTATTGAGCCTGTGAAAAAATTCATTGAAGATGAATTTGCGCGTTATGGATACAGGCACACATCAGATAAAGATGAAGCTGATATTCGCATTCATCTTACCATCCATTCGGTGAAAAACCGTCCCCAGGCCGTGAAGCCCTTTTTCATCTGGCCAGTAACGGCTAGAAATCGAGACATCGGTGAAGCTCGAATTTCCGCTCGTGTAGTGGACAATGAGACCAATCGGGAAGTCTGGGCCAACTCAATAAAGGGTAGGCACCTGGAAAATATGCTTCTTGCTTGGATGGAGAGGCCAAAGAAGGCGAGAATGAAAGCCTTTAATAAGGCATTGGGATTGGTATTTGATCCCTATTTCGTTCACGAAATGCCGCTTTTTGACTGAGTCCTTTGATTCATTTTGAATTGTTGTAAATAGGATAAAACCAATCCTATCTAGTACAATAGAATCATGCCTAAGAAACCATTAACGGATTCTGAAGAGACTGACCTGATTTCTCCCGATGAAGACGAAGCCGGTTATTTCATCCAGATGTCCGAACATAATCTAAAGTATGACGAAAAGGGAAATGTTACACCGGAACTGAAGGATCTTGCCCTTTGCCTGACCTCATGTAAATGGGGACAGGGCGAGGCTGGTTCTCTGCTCATGGAACATCTTCTGGTAACCTTTGCAGAGTCTATGGTCAAGCCTCGCTATATCATCCTTTTGGACTCCGGAGTTTACCTGGCAACTAATGATACTCCCGTGGAAAGCCTCGAAGCTCTTACAAAGCTTGAAGAAGCCGGTGTTGAAATTTGGATCAGTGAGACTTCTGTTTCCGAGTATAAGATTCGAAAAGACATCCATGTAGGTAGAGTTGTGAAATTCATGGAGATCGCCGATCTTATGGTGACCGTAGAAAAGTTCGTGAATTTCTGAGATCCAAGATGGTAGACTTGCGCTCTTAATCCAAGATTGATACTTAGACTCTTAGCTCAGCTGGTTAGAGCGCTACGTTGACATCGTAGAGGTCAGCGGTTCGAGTCCGCTAGAGTCTATGTACCTTTTTAAAGGTATTCTTCGTCAATAACCTCTTTTAGCTTTCTAAGCTGCCTGGTAGTCAGCGGCACATCTCTGGAAACCTGCTGAATGGTATTCTCAAGGTCGTAGAGGTGAATCACCGGGTGCTTTTGCTGGGGAAGCTTGAGTTCTACATCCCTGACGGAAAAAACAACCATGGGACAAACCCTGGTCTTAATCCCTTTAGACTGCAAGAAAGACTCAAAAATTCGACTGGTTCTGTCAATTTGATTGATAGGACTGCGAAAATCTCTCTCATAGGTCTTGCCTGACTCGGATTTTTTAATCTGACACCATGAATTTCGCTTGGCGATGACCGTACCTCGAATGTTTTTTGTCTCGATGAGGATTACACCCTGGTGGACCAGCAATAGATGGTCGATTTCAAAGTGCTGCTTGTCCACGCGACCTTTGACTCCATGGTAGATATGAAAAACCTCTTCGAGATTATCGAGATACTCGCTCACAAGGCGTTCCCCGTAATCTCCTGATTTCTTAATTTTCCGCAGCCTACGCCAGTCTAGAAAATTATCTTTGAACAGTAGAACGAGAATAATGATTGTCTGAGCTACAATTATGAGATGGGAGACTTCGATTTTCATTTCTGTATGTACCTTTTACTTTCTGCTGATCATCTCACTAATTCCTCAAGAGCCGCTTCGGTTAGTTCCCATTGGGTTCCCTCGGGAGTATCCAGAATTTGAATTCCCTGAGATAGAAGCTCATCACGGATGTGATCAGCCTCTTCAAACGCTCGCTTTGAGCGCAGGTCGGTTCTATTTTCCAAATGCTTCTCTATCTGTGATACCTCTAATTTTTTTAGATTCAAATATTTTCCATGCACCTGCTCGAAGAATTCGGAGGGTTTCCTTTGAAACAGTCCAAGAATCTTTCCAAACTCACCGATTACCTGGAGAATTCCTTCAATTGCAGCACGTTTAGCAGGGGCTTTCATTCCTTTACCTGTGACCAGCTCATTCAGGTCCTGGAACATTCGGTTAAATACTACAATTGCCCTTGGAATCTGAAAATCATCATCCAGATTTCCAATGATCTCAGATCTATAAGATTCTTGAGAATAATTCTCGGGCACTTTTTCTAATCCTATGGGTCCGGAGGACAGGAATTGCTGTGCCCGGCTCAAGGTTTGATAAGCATAGTAGAGTTTACGCATCCCCAAAGTGAAGCCCTGGTGATGAAAATTTAGATCAGAGGAATAATGAACCTGAAAAATGTTCCATCGAATGACCTCCGGATCGTACCTCTCAATGGCGTCTTTAATAGAAATGAGATTTCCAATCGACTTAGACATCTTTTGATGTTCCAGAGTCATAAGGCCGCTGTGCATCCAGTAATTTGCGTAATTACCTTCCGAGTGGGCCTCAGATTGAGCAATTTCATTCTCATGATGGGGGAAAACAAGATCTCTCCCTCCTCCATGAATATCAAAGCAACTTCCCAGAATTTGTGTTGAGAGAACGGAACATTCGATGTGCCATCCAGGTCTGCCCTTCGCCCACGGAGAATCCCATGATGCTCCTTCGGTGGTATCCTTCTTCCATAGGGCAAAGTCTAGCGGATCTTGCTTGGATTCTTCCGAATCAATGCGGTGACCCACCAACAGTTCCTTTGGCCTTTGATTCGACAGTTTTCCGTAATCCGTCTTCTTCAATACCCTGAAATAGACCTCGCCGTTTTGCGTTACATAGGCGTAATCGTTGTCGATCAGCTCTTGAATGTAGGCTTGGATCTCAGGAATATAATCAGAAACCTTGGGTTCATAGTCCGCGGGTTCCACTCCAATTAAGGCCATATCCGCCTTTGAATGCTCAATCATCTCACGGGAAAGCTCCAGGGGAGAGATTCCCAATTCACAAGCCCTATCAATGATCTTGTCATCCACATCGGTATAGTTTCTCACATAAGTCACATCAAAACCTCGATACCTGAGGTACCGAACAAAGGTATCAAAGAGAATGGCCTGCATGGCGTGGCCAAGATGGCATTGATCGTATACTGTGACTCCACAAGCGTAAATACCGATCTTACCTTGCTCTAAAGGCTTGAATATTTCTTTGGAATTGCTCAGCGTATTTGTTAGCTGAAGAACGGTCTGTGTTCCCATGGCATCCTTGTCCAGGTTTTAAAGAAGGGACTTTTAGCCCTCAATATCAAAGGAACCGCCTGGTAGAGATCAAGGGACAATTAAACTTAATACTCGTGAAAATCTTCCACGATACGGTAGCCCATTGCCTGGATCTGGGTTTTTACATCGTACCATGCGATCTGTTCATGGCTTGCGTCAGAAAACCCTTCGAAACGTTCTCTTTTAGATAGAATTTCGATGCCAATTCTGTAACCACCCACCGTCTGGCTTACCCAGCACTTTGAGCTGCACAGCTTCCCTTCATCATCACGAACCTGAAATCGTTTCACAGACATCGCCAATCCCTGCCCAAAAGGGCTCATCCGTTCCTTAGAGGCCCAAGTTTATCGCAGAGTTTCTTGAAAAAAAAGAACTTTCTTAAGAGCTTCCATAGTCTGGACGGAGTTCTCAACGAAGATGGCACTTGAAAAACCCTCCAGCGGTACAAGCTCTTTCTCGACTAGCCCCTTCAGTGCAGACTCAAAAGGGTCTTTCCAAAGGATTAGAGGCAAGTCCGTTTCCCCGCATTTCCACAAGGTCAGGACCATCATAATCTCATTAAAAGTTCCCACATTTCCAGGCATGGCAACGGCTGCATCAGCCATATCGATGAGGATTTTGAGTCGATCCACAGTATTTTTTGCGGGAATTTCCCTGGTTAGCCAGGGATTGGGACCGTCACGAAAGGTAAAGGTTTCACTGGTGACTCCCAGTGCCTCCCCCTCTTCTTCACTGGCTCCCAGCGAAACAGCACCCATGATTCCAAAATATCCGCCAGAGAGTACTTTCCAGCCTTGCCTGGCCAGCATGGCTCCGAGTAATACACCTTCCTGGTAGATGGGATCAGTAGGAGACAGCGAAGAGCTTCCAAATACAACAACGGTTTTGCTCATGGGGGTAACTGGATTTAATTCTGGGGTTCAATTAGCTTTAACTCTTCGAGCTTTCCGATCAAATCCTCACGAAGAATCGGCTTGGTCAGATATCCCTGGCAGCCAGCCTCATGAGCCTCAAAGAAGTACTTGGACTCATAGGAGCTGGTGATAATTACCACCTGAACTTCTTCACCGGGCTTGACCCCCCACTTCTCTTCTTGCTCGCGGAGTTCCTTTAGTATATCGATTCCATCCGCTCCACACAGGTTGAGGTCCAGGCAAAGAAGACTGAAGGGCTTCTCCTCTGTTCTGGCTTCCTCAAGTTTGGCCAGTGCCAGGGATCCGTCAACGAGAGTTTCCACCTCGCCGTAGGACTTTAAAAACTCAGACAAGAGCTCACAGATAAAGGGTTCATCATCGACAATTAAAATACGCATGAAATCCGGCCCCCAGCCTTCAGGAGCCCTCCGTTTTAGATGGGTGCCTGGTTAAGGCGTCCTCTACCATCTCATAAAGTGTTTCAGCCGTAATTGGCTTGTTACGTACATGGAGTTTAGAAAACTTTTCTACACTTTCTGCAAATTCTGGCATCATATCCACATAGTAGACACCACTAAGAAAGATCAAGTGTGCATCATAAATCCATTTCTGAGTATCCGCAATATCGCAAACCATCTTGAAACCAGCTCCATCCGGTAGAAAGTTATCTACAACAATCACCCGAAATTGTGATTCTTCCAAGAATTTTTCTGCTTCAGCTACGCAAGAAGCAATGGAAACATCAACATTGTAGCGTATGGAAAGCAGCTGCTCGATAGTAGAGGCAATGGAATCTTCATCTTCTATGATAAGAACTTTCTGTGGCATACGCTAACCGTACCATGTTCTCCAAAGAATTTTCCACGGGTGAAAAATTTACCTTTGCGAATTAACGGTATACTTTAAGACAATTCCAAAAAGGACTAGATATCCCAAAAAGCCAAGGATGCTGCTCCAGTGAGAAGTATTCTCATGGGTCGCGGAAAAGCGCTCCCAGACCGAGACAAATGCTGAGACAGCCAACTGTTTTGGGTCTTGGGTTTCACCCTTACTTAAGTCAAAACCATTGGCTCCCAGAACCTCCAAGACATGGGCTTTATGAGTACCTGAGCCCTCTTTTGGATCCAGGCCTTCCAGTACCAGGGCACAGATTTCAGCCAGTCTCCGTGCGCCTTGAGAATCACCGATTTCGGGTTTCTGAAGTCTGAGCTCCAGTTCTTGAGTCCATTTTTCAATGGATTGCTTTGCTGAGATTTCGCGTCTCTTCTGAAGAAAACTTCGAAAGTGAGTGTGGATTGTTCCCACCTTCGCTTGCATGGGGTGACCAATTCCAGCGAGATCTGCAGCCTCAAAGAAGATATCTCTTGTTTCTCGTAGATCCCACGAAAAGACTGAGCTGGTACAGGGAATCCACAAGAAGAACCAGAGAATTGAGGTCCTTTTCCAATGGGTTAGATCTTGAATCCTGAGCGAGGGAACAATAAGATCTCTATTCCTTAATCCATGGAATTTGGTAGACATGAGAATTTCAATATTATTCCTATTTTTTGTTAACCTGGGTACCGTCATTTCCAGCCAGTATTATATCTGGCACTGGCACATGCGGCACGAATTTGATCAGTCTAGTCTTAATGCTCTATCCAAGATTCCTATCAAGGGCGTTTTCTATCGTACAGGCCACTTTTCCTATCCACTGAACCAACCCCGTTTTTCTACCCTGGCTAAATCTTCGGGATTTCTAAAGAAGTTTAGAAATCTTAAGACATTTCAAGAAATTCACCTGGCTTATTCCTTCGGAAACTCTGGTTTGGATCCCTTTGTACGAAAATATCTGAACGACAGACCAGCAAAGGCTACCCAGTGGATTTCTGAGCGGATCATCGAGGACTTCAGTCTCTACCGCAGCTTAAATCCCAGGGTGGTGGGAATCCAGATTGATTTAGAAGGAGTAGGAATTGATTTTGATGTTTACGGGAGGCTTCTAGAGAGGCTCAGGGAAGGGATTCCCAAAGTCCTGATCTCGATTACGCCTATGTCCTCCTGGATTAAGAGGAAGGGATTCAAAGCGCTGTCCAGCCACGTGGATTTGCTGGTTCCCATGCTCTATGACTTCCAAAGGTCGAGAGTTGCCAACGCCCCGCTGAAGGTAACTGATCTCCATTGGCTTGAGAAAATGGTCAAGCTCTATGATCAGGCCGGAAAACCGGTGATCTATGGCCTTCCTACCTATTCCTACTGTATTGTTTATGATGAGTCTGGAAAAATGCGGCTGTCCTGGGCGCTGATCTCACCAGACTCAGTGACCCAAAACCCGCGACTGTCCAAGGCTCAAATGACTTATAACGAGTCAAAAGGCCCACTGAAGCTGACCCGTACAAGAGACCGGGTTCTGACTTTTGAGGTTGAGGAAAAGCTGAAGTTTTCAAACCTGGCTTTTGGGAAAGGCTCCCGGGTGAAATATAATTTTCTGTCGCCGTCTTCAGTGGCCCAATATCTGACCGCGATTGAAAATACTCCATCTCAGTGGGGTCGAGGTGTGGGATTTTTTCGATTTGGTGTCCCTGGGGAAGCCCTGGTTCTCGATGCGTGGAGACTAAAGGAAGCTGTACGTCAATCCTTTGGCACGAAGGTAAAGGTTCAGGCGGAGGTTTTCTTTGTTTCAGCAACAGAGTTTTTTCTTGCCTTCACCAACCTGGGAAGACCGACCTATTTCGGTAAGACAGGCTATCAGCTTAGTTTGCCTGGTAAGGTAGACGCTCCCCTTCATTCCCGGGGAGATTTCGATCGGGTTCTCAGGATCAAAGAGAATCAATCCACGAAATTGATTCTCGAAGAAGACTATTTTGACCGCAGGGAAATGCTGATCAGCCCTCTTTTGAAGTTAAACGGAGCTGGAAAGACCCCACTACCCATTAAGATCACCTTCGAAAGAAGCGATGGCATCACTGTTCCCTTGAACTGGGAAATCCAAAGGGATGAAGAAACCCGGATCCTCACCCGTTGAGGATCTTTCTTTTATCTATTTTCTACTAGTGATAGGACCTGGGTAGATTTCCAGGATCTTGTCGACAAGAATATCAACTTCATCAAAGAAATCAGGTGGTTCCAGCGGACGGCCAAGAAGTTCTCTGGATACCCGATTGAGATAGTGTTCCTCATCCCAAAAAACTCTGTGAATTCTCTTCTCTTGCACAGGGCGGCAGGATTTGGCGATCCTCAATGCCCTTCTATACCTGCCTGCGTTTAGATAGATTTCCGAAATTTGCAGAAGGACTCTCAGGCTGCTCAGGGCTTGATCTCTGTAAACACCCAGATCCTCTTTCCAAATTCTATGCAGATTTTCCATTTCCATGGGCGTCATACTGGATTCAGGAATCTCCATTCTAGAGGCGAGTTGAGAAGAGATTTGACTGATATAGATTTCAATTTCTGGTGCAAGCAGGGAAAGAATGTGTAAGCCAAGATCATCATGTCCCGTATGGAAACTTGTACGGGCCAGAGCGGCTTGATTTCGAAAAGCTTGTAGTGCGAAGAATCCACCCTTCTTCTTCAAGTTATCTAGCAGGGAAAGCACCTTAAGAACTTGCTTTCGAACCTGCTGACCTTGTTGGTATGAGCTGAGATTAGACTTCAAGTCCGCTTTTAGCGCTGCGCCTTGATCTTCAGTTTTTAGTTCTGGTTCCATTTTCTTGATGAGAGCGCGTGTGGCTCTGGGGCCGAGTTCCCGGACTATTGCTGCAGGTGTGGGTGTTAGTGGATTTGAGGTTTCTAGCTGCTCCCCATGTCGGCGCCAATCGGCTGCCAGGACTGGATTCTGCATCACTCTCCCACCTCTTTTGTATAGACCTGCCAGCTTCCTGGAAGCGTTGGAATGACCCCCTTCAGCGGCTATTTCAAGCCAGTCGAAAGCCTCCTTGGAACTTTGGGCATCCTGGGAGCCATAGTCAAGGATCAGATTTCCCAATTCATAAGCCGCTCGGGCATTTCCGCTTCCGGCCGCTTCGGTCAAGAGATGCTTGGCGACATTGTAATCCCGCTTAACACCAATACCCTCCCGATAAAATGTGGCCAGGTGTGTCTGTGCGTCCAGGAATCCCTGCTCAGCGGATTGGTGTAGCCAGTGAATTGCCATTTTGAAATCGTCAGGGTCTCGAAACCTCTCAAGGTATAATCTGCCCAGGTGGTATTGAGCCGGAGCAAAACCATTTGTGGCGGCGATTCGACATAATTTCATCGCTGTTCCAAGGTCTTTTTCAACCCCCTCCCCGAGTTCATAGAATCGACAGAGAGTAGTTTGTGCGTTTGGATCTCCTCGATCGGCCGCACTGGTGTACCAATCAATTGCCTTCTTAACATCTCTAAGGGTTCCATGACCCCTTTCAAAGTTCTCGGCTACACGCACCTGGGCAGGAGTAAATCCGGAATTTGCGGCTTTCTCAAGCCAGCGATTTGACTCCTCTTCATTCTTGGGTAAGCCCAGTCCCTGTTTCATCAATAGTGAAAGTGCCACCTGGGATTTTTGATGTCCCTTTAAAGAGGCATGGAAAAACCAGTACACCGCGTAATCCCAATTCTGCTCGGCTGAAGTTTCATCGGAATAGTAGAGCCCTAATTCGTAGGCGGCCTGTGCGTCTCCATTTCTGGCACTTTCCTTCAAGGAGTTCACCGGGGATGAAAACAGGGGCGTAGAAGGAAGGAAAAATAGAAGTAGGAAAATAAAAAATAACTGATTCATGAAGTGGGAATGGTGTCTGGCACTGACTCTCACCTTTTAGTTTTCGGGAAAGGCCGTGATTCTATGAAGCGATTCGTTTCAGAATCCTGTTCAGAACTATAGGAACAGATAAAAGTCACCAGAATTTTCCATCCCCTCTTGACGAACTTCTATGGATTCGCATAATCGCGGGCTTGATTTTAGGAAAGGAACCTCAAAATGAATAATCTATCTATGCTTTGTAAGTGGGCACTGCTTGTGTCCTGCCTTTTCACACAGTCCATATTTGCTGATTCTCCAGACACCGTTCCTGAAGGTTCAACTTACACTCCCATCGCGAAGGAGGCTACGGTTGAACAGGTATTGGATGTAATCCGGGTTTACTCAGCCAGCCAATACGGCAAGGCCTACCTTGAAAAGCTTAGAGGGGCTGGTTATGCCTGCAGACCCGTCATGAGCAGCTTATGGCGCTGCTCCAAGCACCTTAGTTCGATAAACAATGACGAAGACGAAGTGAAGAGAAGAATACAAACACAGGTATCTAAATTGTCTGTTGTCAGTTTTGGAATTCTCAGGGGTAAGGCTTCGTTAACTCATGAAAGCGATGCCTACAATGAATGGGAAATTCCGCAGAAAATCTCCCTTGGTGAGAATCTGAAAGCTGATTATTACCGGCTGCGTCATCTCCAGGGAACAGAATATCTTAAATTGCTTCCCGGGAAGCAGGGTAAGGGAAAAGAATATATCTGGAATGGCAGGAAGCTATTTAAGATTCTGAATTTTGCCATTTCCAACAAAGAGGGTTTTACCCGCTATATGGTCCAGAGTTCCTACAAATAAGACCAATTTATTGACTCCAATTCACAAGGGTATCCTCCACGGAGGTTGCCCTTGTTTGTACCTGGGGCTTTGGAAAAGGAGAGGTACCCGGTTTAGCTATTTGTGATCCCTTTACGGAATTCGGGAGGACAATCTGAGCCTCGGGCAGCGGATTTACCCTCGGACGGATATAGGAATCCCACCAGATGCCGTTCACGTCGGGGCTATAAGTATGTTCTTTAGGTATGGTTTTGGGATTCGTGATGGGGATCATTTCTCCTCCAATCACCTGGTATCGTTTGGGTTCATCCTTTGGATCGGGCTGGCTAATGATTTCATCAAGATTCTGCTTGTCAGGTTCTGCGGGCTGATCTTTTTTAGTTTTGCCGGGTTCTGACTTCTGCTCTATGGTCTTTTCGGACCCGTCATTCGTTTCCTTCCCCTCTTCTTTGTCACTGTCTTGCTTGTCGGAATCCTCGTTGTAGTTTCCATTTCCTTCTTCCTGGTCCTCGTCATTGTTTTGGTCTTCTTGCTTGTCTTTCCTTGCCTCCTCTTCTCTCTGTTTCTGAATTTCTTGGTTGCGTGCCTCTTTTTCCCTGCGGGATCTTTCTTCAATCTCAGAGCGTATATCCGCTGTACTCCTGTCAAAATCCACAACTACACCAATTTCAGCCAGATCCTCGACCAGTCCCGTAGGCATTCGATAGACACCGTTTTTAAGATAAAAATCCACAGCGAATCCCCAACCTTTGGACATGAGCTCTTTCAATTCGGGTGTACTGTGTGAATTTTGCGACAGATAGGGCAGCCCATCAAGACCAGAGAGAATCAATGGTCTGGAACGCTCTGGGGATTCCCCAGGGGGAACAGCGTTCGTGGGATAATCACCCTGGGGAAGATCACCAGGGTCTTCCAATTCGCCCCCGATTAGCTCCACATCCTTCCAGCCAGGACGTGAGCTATCCGTTTCATTGGTGTAACTATGGGCTGTTGCGAGTATGAGTAAAAGTAGGATGAAGTTCATGATTTTTCCTTTGGAGCCAATCAATATCCAATCCTAGTGTGAAGGAAGAACTCGGGAATCCCCGATAATGAAAGTGGAAATTCGAGTTGTTCTGATTGTTCCAAGACTCTTGTCATGTACCAGCAAAAACCATAGGCTCAAATTATGAAGGACTCAAAGAAACAAGGCGTTAGCCCATCGAATCCCAAGGGACGTGTGCAAGCCGGTTTTAACACCGGAACCCAGGTGCACAACTCTGAGGCTGGCTACACCAAGAAACAGAGAAAAAGGAACAAAGTTTCTACCCACGACCCTGATCCCAAAGAATGATGGTGATTTCAGGGAGTTCCCTGGATCTGCCTGAGGGTTGAGATCAGTTCCAGTGCCTCTTTGCAGGCCCCGGCAAGCTTTCTCCAACCAAGGGCTCCCTGGCTTTTGAGCCTCTTAGAATGACGTTGGGAAATCTCTAAAACTGTAGAATGAAACACGAGAATCTTACTGCTAATTAGAAATCTCTTCAGCTGTTCGGTGGAGAATTCTGAAAGACTGCTGGCCTTCTCTTTGAGGGATTTGAGCATGAGCGAACCCAATTTCTGCCATAGAAGATCGCGCTCACTCTCCCATGAATTCCTGTAAGCATCCTCCTGTGCGGAGTTGGTGAAATAGAATCCTCGCGGGGTCCTCTCAAGACGTACATACTCAAAGGATTCTGTAATCTTTACCAGTTCTTTTAGTTGAACTTCATTTAAGAAGTGAACGGTGGAAGAGAGATGGAGGGGGCGGGAGAGCTTTCTATGGAGTTCCTTCTTCCTCGTGATAGGAATTTCCAGTCCCAAAATACGACGATCAAGGTAGAGCGTGTGGAACAGTTCCAAAGATCTGACGAGGGCTCTACCAAGCTCGTGATATTGATTTCTGAATGTCCTATCTGCTGCTCCCGGAAATTTCTTTCTGATTAAATCTATGGCACCTGGTTTCAGGTTTAAGCTTTGTTGGTCTGCTTTTAGAAAAGTGGAGATTTGAGTGTTTTCACGGAAAGATTCCCTCATCACTTCACGGGTATGATCCGGCATCTCTTCGAAGTAAAGTTTCGCAGCAAATTCCATGTAGGCAAGAAACACCCGCTGGCTTGCCTCATGATAGGCTTCTGGGAAAATGACCTCCCATTCTTTGAAGGACGGGACTTTACCCAGTTCTAGAAGCTCTTGTTCTCCAATTTTGGCAAAGATGTCCCGCACAGCCTTGACCGGGATGACCTGGTCTTGAATGATTTGCAACTGTCCGCGTCTTTCTAGTTGGCCGGAAATTCTCTGATGTTCTTCTTTTGGAAGACAGTGAAGTAAAGTAGTCATCAGCGGCCCTTTCAGGCGGTCATTCAAAAGGGTTTGGAGATGAGGATGTAATCGGGGAGCCTGGGCTAATACCGGTGGTTCAAGATTTTGCGAGAGGGACACCAGCAGCTCTTCCATTTCATTCAAAGTTGCCCGAACCTCAGAAGTAAGACTGAGGTAAATCTTGAGATGCTTATAGAGTTTTAAGAGGAGGGATCGTCGGTATCCTCCACTTTGAGCAAGTTCAATGAGAAGAGTTTGAGTTGGCTTCGATAGGTCGGAAAGAATCTTGCTTTGAGAGTTAACTCCGCGTAGATAAAGTGTTCTCAATCCTGATTGGACACCTTTGTTGGAAGCAAACTCGAAGAATAAATATACACTTTGCAGTTCTGGCAGAACATGGCAAAAAAACAGGGGCACGGAGGATGCCAAAAAATGAGACAGATCCTCTTTAGGAGGATTGAATCCAAGGATATTCCAAATACCAGGCCTATTTCCTATGGAGTGAATTCGTTGAACGCGGTCTTTGATTCGCGTACCAACCAGGGAATGATCCATTTGCAGCTTTTTTACAAACTCCCTGGTCATTTGCCCCAGGGAGCGAATCAGTTTTCTATTCGAGTTTCCCGTGGCTTCCTGTGAATCAAATGCTGAGAGAAATGCTTTCAGGCTTGTAAATTCCCGGCCTGGGAAGGCGTCTTTCAGGAATTCAGGAGTACTCAGGCTTAGTTCTGACAACCACTCTATTAAAGGTTTCAGTTCGGCTTGATTTGAGAAAAGTAGGAAGTCCGCCGCGGTTAGCCCTATCCCGATCTGCATTTGTTCAAAAACTGGATTCTTAATCTGGCTTAAACGGATAGGAATTTGGCTGTCATCGGTTTTTACCCTGACTGGGATCGAGCTTGTCTCAGGAGTCTGTGCTTTTTGCGATTCCAGGGAAGACTGCGCGGTATCCTTTTCATGGAAATCATCATAGAAGGCTTCTGCGGAGACTGAGAGCGTGGTTAGGAGAAGAAGAAGGAATTGCTTCATTCTGCCTCTCCGGGTTCTTCATTGGCTCCAAAGAGACCGAGGGTGTCCTCAGAGGGTTGGAAATTTGTTGAGGAATGGGGACTGTCTTCAAGAAAGGGAATCCAGCCAGTATCCAGAGAGTGATTTAAATTGGAATTTGAAGGACCCAGGTCGGCCTCATCATGGGTTTTAGTCCCTCCATGATCCAATTCTGTGCTGCCGTCATTGAAATTATTTACCAATCCATTAAAGGTGCCATCTGCTGAGGGTTCAACGACGGAGGGAGCCAGGTTGTTGTCCCCTCCTTTTAGATGCTGCTCCAGGGCATTGGCTACCTCTACCATCTCATTTTGTGTGAGCGGTCTTCCAAGACGCTGCTCCAGTCGATAATTAAATCCGACGGTCTGTGTAGATACATGGCTGGTAAGGAAAGGATTATCGAACCACCTGGGTGAGTTGGAGCTAATCGGACCATCCTTGTGCTGAAGCAATTGATCTTTGAGAGCCATCTGAAAATCCGCGATTTGAGTCCCACCTGGGTTGTTGTCACCATCCTTCTGGTCAGGATCGGGGGTGTTGCTCCAATCATCTTCAGGCACAGTTGGTCCATCATGATCGGGAATCAGTGAATTAACGTGGGTTTCTGCGTCGTGGGCTGTAGCGGTAATCTGGTTATCAGTGTCCTTTATGCTCGCATTTAGTTGAGTCTCCGCACTGTCAATCACGCTATCAGCCACCAGGTTCGAGATATCCGCTGCTGAGTCAAGATCACCGTCATCTACTTTGGGTACCATCTCGGCTGGCTCTACCGCTATGTGAATGGGCTCAACTCCATCCACCTCAACCGGAATCTCGTCCGGGGCAGGTCCTTCAATGGTTACCCCGTCATCCTCGATGTAGAGCGGTTCTTGGGTTATAACCAGGGGCTCGGTCTCGCCGTCGTTGAGAAATTGATACTCAACCATGGATCCGTCCCACCATTCACAAGCAAGAGTGATCCCCTCCTCATCCTCAATTTCGTACAAAGCCCCTCCTTCTTCCTCACATAGGTAGGCAAGTTCTTCCAAAGTGGAATCCTCAGGCATCAAAAGGGTGCATTCTCCATCTTCCCCCAGTACACCGCCGATCTCGGCGCACTCAGGAAAGGCAGAAAACTCATCGGCATCTTCAAGAAACTCATCTTCGAAGGATGGTGCAGAGTTGAGAAAATCCCAGGATAAGCGTCGATTGATAGGAATGGAGCGGGCCTGGGCCGGGCTTTTGCCGTGTTGGGAAAGGTTCTTGACCAGGGGTGCGAGATGATGTTTTTGAAAAGCTCTCAGAGCCACTGGTTTCTTACCGCGGATGATGCGCGGTTGATGGGAACTCAAGAGTCTCAAAATGGTATTGATTCCCTCCCTGGGATGCAGATCCTTCAGAGCACTGATAATTCCTATCAATTCCTTGATTTGAACTGCCCTTGGTTTTCTTAGATCCAAGATTCCATCGGAGTCTGCTGGCTGTAATACAATCTTTGTGTCAGCGGTGAAACTTCTCTTCAAGCCGTCCAGGAATCTCTCAAATAAGAGGTTTTCTATTTCCCTTTCATTAGCATTGGATAGAATCTTCTCAGCCTCCTCTAAAGATTTGGCAGGATCTATTCCCAGGGGATCGAGGCCCTCTATAAACTTCGCCACCTGGCTTTGATTCCCCTCTCCCAATTGTTCCAGGCGATCCTCAATAAGCTGGGTATCCGTCTTTATCTTCCGTGCCGTTGAGAAGATTTCATCCATTTCGCTGGTAATTTGTGAAAGAAGAGAGAGTGCCTTTGTCCCTTCCTGGGTATTTATCTCTTCCAGTTTCCCGGAAATCAGGACCTGGAAAGACTTCAACAACTGGTCCGCGGATGCTATGTTTCCCTTCTTGCGCGCATAAGTTTCAAACTCCTGAGACTTTAAGAGGGCTTTGATCTTATAGAAATCCAAACTCATTTTCTGACGTACGGATACAACTCTCTCTCCCTTTTCTCCACTAATGTCCAACCAGGTGATCATCAGGCTTGTATCCCGTGCCCTGAACCCTTCGGGTGGATCGTAGTGACCCCGAATCATAGCTCTGAGACTCTGTACTCCTTTGGAATCAGGTTCGGTTGAAACCAGGAACTCGAAAAATCCCCTCCCTCCCTTTTCTGTATAGAAAAAGTCTTTCATTCCGGAGGGTTTGTCATGCAGAATTTTTTCTTCATCGGATGTGCGAATTTTTCCTAATAGCCATTGGAATCCAGACTCGGCAATGTAGTAAGAACGAAGCTCTCTCTCGACTTGTACATCTTGTTGTCGTTGTGAGCGAAGTAGGAAGTTCCAGGCCAGAACAAAGCCCAGGACTACCACGAGTCCCAGGGAAACAGCGGGTATGACTCCCCCTCTGCGACAGTTTTTCTCAGGGCAGGGCAAAAGCATCAAAAAACTCCACGAATGGATCTCCATCCCGGCTGGTCAATTTTAAATAAAACTCAATGCCCTTCTCAAAAGGACGGCGAAATCGGAATCGGGAAATCTCGTATTCTCCCGGCGATAGACGAGCCAGGATTTCCTTTTGTGGACCTTTTAATCGGTAAAAATTACTTTTCTCATCAAGTCCAAAGATCATGATCTCCTTTCTGCTGTTCTCAATTACACACAGAGAAGAGACCTCACCTTTCAGTGGTTTTAACACCTTTTTGGCTCCTTTGAGCGAGAAATGCAGTCCACGGATCACTCGCTTTGCCTGAGAGAGTGCGCTCAATTCATCAATTTTACGCGTAGAGGTTCTTGAGCCCTGGAATAGGGACTGGAAGAGAAGACCCAGAACAACCACGCAAAGCCCGGCTGAAACCATAATCTCGATGAAAGTGAATCCCCTCTGAATTCTTTGAGAATTTCTTTTACCACAATTCATAGTTCTAATCCCTATAGGGTGATAAATAGGCATGTAAGACCACACTTGCAGAGGTCTGATTCTTTGAGGATTTCTGCTTTATGTCTTGGAAAGAAACCCTGATCTCGACACGTTTGAGATCCTCATTATCCTGTTGATCAGGGACTGAATGAAACAGCACTTCACAGGTATAGGACAGTAGTTCCTGATGCAGACTTGGATAGTCCTGAAGGGAAATACCGCCCAAAGAACCATCAAATTCTTGGAAATGGGGGGAAACTCTCAAATCACCTTTCTCAACAAGTCCCCGAACCTTGGAATTCTGTAACCCTTTCAGAGTACCGCTTTCACGAACTCTCTCCAAGAGCCGTTCGAGTATCCTTTTGGCAGCAAGGTTTGCGTAAGCCGTCTTCTTGCCTACATTTTGTTGGTGAAGGTTTCCCGACATTAACTGGAATATGGGGAAGAATGCAGCCGAGACAATTGCAAGGGCGACAATGATTTCCAGAAATGAAAATCCCTTTCTGATGCCCGCTTTATCCAATGCTCCCCCTTTGAGATAAGAGAATCACAACCCATTATACCCCCCTTTATAGATTTCCCACGATCGCTTAACAGGACTCTTTGCCCACACAATAGAACTGAGGTATTTTCAAGGACATGCAGGAATTTTCAAAGGCGATCCTGGATTCAGATCCCCAGGTCAGGCGAATCGCTTTAAATGACCTTTTGAGCTCAAGGGAGGCACAGCGTGAGGCAACTCTTGTCCAGGCGCTCTCAAAAGAGACTGATGTCCAACTCAAATATGAGATGCGCAAGGGTCTGGCAGAAATTCGCTCACTCGGGCAGGTCACGGAACCATCGGAAGCCGTTGATGATGGAAAACTGAATAAGGCATTTGAGAGTGATGATCCCGAACAGCTTCGCAGGGCATTTTATTTTGCTCTCAGACACCGGAAGCGGAGTTTTCTTCAAAAGATGGAAACTCTTTGTTCTGAATCTGATGACTCCTTTTTAAAAAATTGTCTGATCAAGATGTACTTGCTAGAGGGAAATCAGAGCTTTTCCAAAATCCAAGTGTATTTGCACGAACCTGATCCCAGGGTGGTTTGTACTGCATTGGAAACCCTCTCTTCCCTTGGCAGCAGTTCAGCCCTGGCGTCTATTGCCTCGATGACCTCCCATGAAGACAACCGGGTTCGTTCCACAGCGATCAAGGCACTACACGAGTTAGGGGATGAATCGGTGTTTCAGCTTTTTTCCAAAATGGTGGAGTCAGAACACTCAGCCTATAGGGATTCGGCTGCTTACTCCATAGCGGCGCTGAAACTTGATAGCGGGGTGGGATTATTAGAAAAGCTCGTGCGCGATGAAGTTGAAAGCATTAGATCCAAGGCTTTGCAGGGATTGGAAAGTCTGGCAAATGAAGGCAACGAGCGAGCAAAGGAAATTGTCTCAGCCTCTTTGCAGTTAAAACCAAAAATTTACGAAAATCTTCCCGGAAAGGCTGCGGCACCTGTAAGCAACCTTCCAGAGGCCCTCTATTCCGATGATAGTTCTCTGCGTCTCCAGGCACTAAAGAAATTGGGAGACAAAGGAGATACAGAGTCCGTACGCGCGATTTTACAGAGATTGAAACTGGAAAAGGATCCCAAAGTGGTTTCCGCATCCCTCGCGGCTCTATCTAGAACCAGGGCTCCTGTGGAGGTGAAAGTTCGTTTTCTTATGGCTCACCTCGCTCACCAGAGTGATAGGGTCCGCGCCAACGCGCTGGAAGCGCTTTCCGGTCTATTGCCCGAAGATAGAAAGGACTTTTTCCTGGCCTATCTCAAAGATCCCAATAATCGTGTAGTGGGTAACGCGATTCTGGCGTTGGGCCAGTCCAAGAACTATACAGAAGCCTTTTCACCCTATGTTATGGAGGCATTGGAGGATCTTCTATCTTCTGATGAAAATGGGAAATTGACCGCCCTTTATTGTATAGCCTGTCTGGAGCCTGAAGAGGCTCTAGCTATGATAAAAGCTCAACTAAAGTCCACCCCCAGGCTTTCCGATAGAGCCCTTGAAATTCTTGAGCAATGGTCGCTGAATTCAGCAGGGGCAAAGGCTGTACTTGAAGAGTTTCACAAGGAATCCCAAAGCCTGGAGACTCAGTCGCTCCCCCTGGAGGAACCTGAGTCCAAGGCAAGAATTCCAGATCGGGATCAACCCAAGAAATCTACGCGAATCTCTGCAGCCCCGCCAAAGAAAACCCGCTCAGTTCTTATACCGTGGTGGAGATCTCAGGCACTGATCCAGGTAGTCCTGATCCTGGGAGGATTCTGTCCGGCACTTCGCTGGATTTATATCCTGATTTCCAATGAAGCCAACCTGATAGTACGTATTTTGAGCTGTACAGGTCTGGTCCTATGCTCCCTGTGGATTCTGATGGCAATTCTCCTTGACACCCTCTTACGTCAGAAGAGCATGCGAGTTTTAGAATCAATTCTTTTTTTCGATACCCTCTTTACCCTTATTTGCGGCTGTTTACTTCTCATAGAGGGAACTCCACTGGCAGGAATTCGTTATATGATCCTTGGTCTGTGTACCATTGCCTATGTACTCTACAGCTTAAAAAAGCTGAATTCCTAAGATTCCAATTAACCCAAATAATTTTGCAGTCCTTGCATTCCAAGTCTTGCCATTGAAGAATGGTGAGAGCTAAACAAGGAGTTTCAATATGTTCCCGCGCCTAAATAACTTAGTTAAGTCTGTGAGCCCGATTGTCCTGAGCTGCTGCATCGGTCTAGGTTTTCCAACTGCCCTCCTTCAGGCTGGAGAGGGTACCTTTCAAGTTCCCAAGTTTCGATCTCTACCAAGTCATCAATTGGGTGGATTGGAGTATAGATTTCTAAAGAAGGGTACCGGAAAGAGTCCCCGGGTCGGTCATAAAATTGTAGCCCATTATGGTGGATGGCTCGAATCCGGGAGTGTTTTTGACAGCTCTTATTCCAGGAATGAAGCCTTTCAATTCACGCTTGGAGGCAGGGTGATCAAGGGATGGAATCTCATGCTCAATAAAATGCGCGTGGGTGATGTTGTCGTGGTTAAAATTCCGCCTTATCTCGCTTACGGAAATCGCGATATCTCCGTAATTCCTCCTAATTCTACTCTCTATTTTCAAATTGAACTGATCGACTTTCAGTAGACGGGAATCGTTTTTGAGACCTTTTCTTCTTCTTTTTTTGATTTGTACTGTTCAGAGTCAGTCCGAGCCTCCAAAAATAAAGGTCTCTCCCTGGCCTCAAGCGGATTTACTATTTAAGCAGGACCCCAGGTTTCGAGGTGGTGACGGGGCTTATTCCATCGACCTGGGTGGGGATCGTGTCCTCTGGCTGATGGGGGATAGTTTTATCGCCAAAAGCAGCGATCTTAATAGAAAGAGCTCTACCATGATTCGTAACTGTGTCGGCATTCAGCTTGGGTCCGATCCCAGTAAAGCCAAAATGCGTTTTACATGGAGAAGATCCAATTCCGCTCCGGCATCTTTCTTTCCAGAAGATGGATCGGAATGGTTTTGGCCTGGTCATGGAACCACTTTTGAAGGGAAGCTCCTCATTTTTTTGATGAGACTTCGGCATAGTGAAACAGTATTGGGTTTCCAGACTGCTGGATGGGAAGCAGTGTTAATTGACAATCCGAAGGATAAGCCCAGGTTTTGGAATCTCCAGTGGTTGGATTGTCCAAAGAATGGGTGGGAGATTCTGGTGGGTTCTGCCGGGGTTTTTGTGCACCAGAGCTATCTCTATGCTCTTAGTGTGAAAGAGTCTAAGAGGCACGAAGCCTTCCTGGTGCGCTGGCCTGCTAAGGATGCGTTTAACTCTAATCTCAGTAATCCTCAGTGGTGGGATTCCAGCAAGGAGAGCTGGACTTCCCAGGGGAAGCTTTCACGAGAGCCGAAGGCCTTGTTTCCTGATGCCCAGATTGAATTTACAATGCATTACTCTAAATTTTTCCAGGGATTTTTGCAGATTCAAACTTCAGGGTTTGGAGGAGCGAGTCTGGCCTCACGACTTTCTAAGAACCTGACGGGTCCCTGGCCAGGGAGTATGAGGTTTTATACTCCTGAGGAGGCATGGACGCCTTCAATTATGATATATGCGGGTAAAGCCCACCCGGAACTCAGCGGAGCAGGACTGGTACTGACTTACGCCACCAACTCACTCGACTTCGCTCAACTGATGACCGACGAGAGCCTCTATTACCCTAGATTTCTAAAAATGAATTGGGAGTAAATAGATCTAGAGCATTTACATAACTAGCCTGCAGAGACTCCACAATTTCAGATTAAGTACTTCTCTATACCGAAAAGCAAACGGACTACCTGTTGTAGGTTCATGACCAAAGTAAGCTCATCCTAGATGAGCAAATGTTTTGAGCATAACTCGTGTCTCTTTTGCAAAACGACCTGGAACTGTGACTACACCAGCACCAGGTTTAGGCTGTTTAGAGGGAAATTCAAATGAGTTTGGAAACCAGTCACGTGACAGGTGGCGATGCTAAGCATCGAAGATGAGAAATCTTAGTTTGAGCCCCAGGGGTTTCCCCCAGAATCTTTCCTTTTCCCATCATTTTTCTTGACAGGATTTTGAAGCAAGTATTTTCCCAGATCTCAGTTTCCTTCCAGACCCTGATCCTGAGAGCCGGATTCTTAGATAGGAAGGCTGGCGAGTGCTTTCTTGAATTTATCCTTCTAATTCTCTGATTCTCCCCTGGAAATCGCCCTGAAACCCCCATAAAAAGCGGGTGTAGAATTAGTTAAGAATAGGGAAAAGGAGCAGCAATGGTTTTAAGGGTTTCTGGGCATGTATATGATGAACTTCATGAGGAAATTGTGGGTATTGTAGGAGAGCACCACAGCATAGAGGCAAGACTGATTGATCATCTGCAAAGGGCAGAGAGAATTAAACTACCTCAACATCGAGGTCAGACTTCCTTGTTCCGCTATGTTGTGGATGAACTCGGCTATAGTGAGTCGGTGGCCTATAACCTCATCACGGTCGCGCGTAAAGCCAGGGAAATCCCTGCCATGAAGGAGGAGATTCGCAAGGGGAATTTATCGGTGTCCAAACTGCGTAAGGTTTGTCCTGTGATCAACAAGGAGAACCAGGGCAAGTGGATTGAAGATGCCAAAACCAATAACACCAGGGAGCTTGAAATGAAGGTGGCCTCTGAGAAAACCGATCATGTGAAGAGAGCCAGTCTCAGAGCCGTGGCCAGAGATACCCTGAGACTGAGCCTGGATATCTCATCAGAATCCAGGGAGAAGTTGGAGCGACTCAAAGATGTTCTTTGCTCCAAGAGAGGAAGGGATTGCCCATTGCAGGAAGTCCTCGATTTTGCCCTTGAGACCGCAATTGAGAAACACGATCCTGTGTGTAAGGCAAAGAGAGCGAACAAACGCAGGCAGAAGAAGGCTGAGTTAGTAAAATCTCAGACAAGCTCTTCCAACTGCGATGAGCATAAGTCTGAGAAAACAAAGCACTCTTCTCGTGGTGCCTGTCCCGTGACAGGAGAAACTAAAGAATTGGAAATGGGAAATGGTGAGGGGGAGAAATTAGCATTGCCTGGCAGGAGGGGCGGAAATCAAAGAAAACCTATCCCTGCTTCAGTTCTTCATGAAGTGCGGAAGCGAGACAGGGGGCAATGTACTTTCAAGGATATGCTGGGACGGCGATGTACCCATAGTAGATGGATTCATCTTCATCATATAGTGCCCGTCTCCCAGGGAGGAGATGACCAGGCTACCAACCTCAGGACTTTATGCTCAAACCATCACAGGATTGTTCATGAACGGCTGGAAAAAGCCGCCTCTTGTGGGTGAATCTATCTTAATCATAAGAAGCCTTCATCCTCTCCCTTAAATCCATTGAATGAGCGTTTCCCATGGCAAATCCTCCTTTGCCATAGAGAGCGGAAAAAACACCCAATAATTGGACACTATCTGCAAAACTGATCTAGCGAAGGTCGATATAGGCGGAGATTCGGTTTTTCTTAATTACCAGGTTCTTAATTTTTACCGCATCGGAAACTGATTGCAAGCCTGCTCCGGGTACTAACTCTGAAAGGTTCAAAACTAGCGATGAGAGCTTGCCGGTAATGGTGGATCCTTTTGAGACCACCGATTCGACACTTATTTTCTGCTTTTTAGCTTCAGCGCGTTTCTCCCTGATCGCTTCCTTAGATAAAACCCTCTCAATAAAGGGATTGTCTTTGAGAGCCTTGTCAAATTTCGCAAGGCCATCTGGATCCTCCGGGAGATAGTCTCCTATCTGGTCATGAATCAACTCGTTGAGCTGCTCTGATAAAAAGTAAAAAGTCTTTTCCACTCCCGTTCCGATCACCCACTTTGAAACTTTATCAAATGCCTTGTTCACGATCCCGGTAGGCAGCCATGACACATTGGGAACCTGTGGAGACCATCCGCTTCCCAACACTAGCTGTATTTCAGGTTTTACCCGAATGGAGTTGGGTTCTGTCAGCATGGTTCTCTTGAGAAAGATCTTGGTTGTTGCGTAGGCATAACGATTGCCAATCCAGGGCCAGTTGATTTTAAAAGCCCACTTTGCGGAAATATCCAGGGTGCCGTCATGCCTGTGATAGATGTTCAAGCCCTTGAAATCATGGAGCTTGATGTATCCCTTAAGGGAAATGGTGAAATCATCAATGAGATAATCGATGGTCCAGGACTTGGAAAAAACTTTTTGGTATTTCCCAAACTGCCCTTCCAGCGCGTCCTTAACAAATTTATTGAGGCTTTGCGTGTTTGCGTGAACTTCATAGGGGCTGGTTTTTGCGGGAAGCTCTTTCTTAAACGCTCCAAGCATTAGTCGATAGCCCTGAACGACAGGGACGACCTTGATTTTTCCTCCGCTTGCGCGCCTCTCAAGAGTTGCCTGCACGTCAAAATCAATTTCTGGAAAGTTGCGATGCAGTTTCTTAAGGTTTCGTTCTAAAACCTTCCGGTCCAATCCATTCACGAGTTCGGTCTGTTTGCTTAGAAGCTTGAAGACCTCGGTAATTCCCTTTCCTTTCTTGATCTTAAACCGGGTATCTACGCTAACTTTATTTCCGTTTCCGGGAAGAAATTTTAAACGTGTTTTGACTGGCAGCACCAGGTCCGGCATCACAGCGTTGAGAGCATGAGTTAAGACAGAATTCGCGTTGGCGTTGATGTAGGCGTTAACATCGCTAAGCGAAGGATTGGAGCCAAGTTGTCCAAAACTGCCATCACTATTGGAGTTTCCAATGCCTTCCTTCAGCATGAATTTTTCATGATTGATGAGGAATTTACGTACGCTGGAATACAGATCTTTCTGTGGGCTTTTAAGATCGCCGACCAGGTCTATTAATGATTTGACGAGACCATCGACCTGTTCTTCATGAACCTTAACTTTGGAGTCTTTGGCCAACTGCTTCCAGTATGCTTCACCATCGTCTAATCCAGCCAGCAGGGATACTTTTCTCAAGAACGGTCCCGTCCGGATGTAATAGTATTTTTTAGATTTAGATCCGGAACGAGAATGCTTTCGAAAGGAATCCAGGATTAAGGGCGTTCTTGGATTGAAATACAAAGAGTAGGTTGCCCATCCGGCAAAAAATCCGTCATCTGCTACAAGTTGGTCCCAGCGGAAGTCTCCAGAGGGACTATTTCCGGGTACTTTATGTTTGGAAAGGTAGGTCTGGTAGGCACCGTTGCAGGACATCAGGATTAAACTGTCGAGCTTTCTGCCGCCCAGCCAGTCACGCACTTCGGTTGCGCTCAGGTAGGCCTTTGAGCCCGACGCAGGATTTAAGAGAGAGCTTAAATGGGATGGATCTTTGAAGGCGTACTCAGAAGGGTAATAGAGTGCGACACCATTACCGGTATCGCCATGTCCATAAAAAAGAACCAGTGAGGTTTTGGGGTCCTGGATGGCCGCTTTTACGGCGCTTTTATAAGCCCTGGCGCTACTATATTTGGAAGAATAGACCCTGACGATCTGGTAGCCAATTGCACTAAGTTTATTTTCAGTTGCCCTTCCGTCAACCAGGTATTTTTTTGTGAAATTATCAATGGTTTTCTGGGTGGAAGGAATTCCTGAAAAAGCCTTTTTCATGTTGCTCGCCAGGAGTTGGGCGGTTGGAGGTATGGCGATCTTTCCGGCTCGGATGATCACCGCCTTTTTATTTGCGGCATCGGGATTGTAGAACCTGCCTTTTTGCAGACCACTCTTGGGCGGTTCGCTCCCCGTGTCTTCTGAAAGTGTAGCGTCTGGGCTTTCCTTGTTCTCCTGCACATCCTGGCTATTGACCGGCGTGGAAAGCCCTTCCATCCCTGGTTCTTCGCCAAAAGATAGGAACACAAAACAAGAGACTACCAAAAAAACTGAGAATAGGCGTGAAAGAAAAGAGGAAGGCATGAATCCAACTACGGGAAAAAACTTGGAAAGGTTCCCATATAGAGAATTCTTTTGCCTTATTATTGATAAGACGACCCTGCTTTTGAAACCAATTTACAATCTTAGCGTAGAGTTCACATACGGCATTAAACCTTTGCTTACTCTGGTCAGGGAGAAATCCATGAAGATGAAATCCATACTTATCGCCTCTTTATGCTGCATGATAGCGTTGAATTCCCCCGTTATGGCAGAAGATTTCTTTGAAGGTCTTGAGGGTGAAGAACAGGAGGAAAGTACGGGCTTTGATCAAGCTGAGGAAATCCCTCTCTTAGACTTTGAAGGTGATGATATCAAGGATGCCAAAGCAACCTGTTTTCCCGCCGGCCGCTTTACAAAATCCTAGCTAGAAGCTGATTTAAAGGCAATTCTTTCGGACCCGGATGGCTATGAGAAAAAACTCTTTTCTGTAATTTGGAGACAGAAACCTCAGTGGGTTCCAGAGATGCTTACTCAGATTAAAGGCTGGGCGGAGTGTCTTGGTGGACACGAAAAAACATTTCAGAAATCAAATGAGGGAACTTCCACCAGGACTTTTCAAAAGGGTATTACACGTCTTAACGATGCTTATGGCTCTGTGTTGAAGATGGTTAAGAATGTTTATCCGCCACTTGGTAATACAAGATTTGCTAATTTCGATTTTGCCAAAAGCGTCGGTAAATTGGAAGGACCTGGATCTGTAAGTGTTCGCAGAGACCTGGCCGCCCATCTGGTGGACAAGATTTCAGCCTCCAAAGGCGTGAGACGTGGTGCCTCCACCGGGCATATCAAATACCACCGAACCGATGATTTGATCCAGATGATCAAGGGGGACGATGGAAGTCTTGCCATTATCGAAAGTGAGATGAATGCATCTATTGGAATCAAAATCCCGGCGATGTGGGAAGCGATTTTATTCAATACCTGCCGGGCCAAGGGAAAGGATTATGTATATGGAAATTTCAGCCCTTATGGCGATTGTCCCAAACATGATCCTAAAGAAGCCCATAAGGTTGTAGGCGAGATCATTGGTCATATTTCAAAGAGTGCTGGTGAAAACGCTTCAAAGGGGGATCCCAAGGTCATGAAGGCCCAGGCCTATTTCCTGGGTAAAATCGTGGGTCATATGGAAAAAGGGTTCCTGGCTGCCAAAGAAAAACTCGCCAAAACAGAGAGGGAAAAAATTGCCTTCGGATTCAATATCGTGAAGTACAGCCTCAAAGTGGTTCGCCAGTTCACACCCGCAGCAGCCCATTCCGCCCTCGATCGGGTACAAGAAGCTGCTGACAAGCTCTATAAGTACGAACTCAACCAGGAGAAAATCGATAAGAAGGAACTCAGAAATCTAATGGAGTTGGTTTTCAAAGCGGTGAATATTGGATTTCACTCTGCCCTGCAGGGAGATAGTTTCGAGTCAAGAATGACCGGTTCCTACGAATTTCAATCAAGCCTTGAAGAGGGACGCGGCAGTAGTACGAGATAATCGGGCCTATTGTCAGGCTGAAGTGTTCCAGTTGAGCCAAAATGAGTCGAGGGACCTGGTTAACTCCATTAGCTCCAAAAAATCGATAGGTTTCACTACATAGGCATTTGCTCTGAGCTTATAGGAAGCGCAACGATCATCATCAGCATCGCTTGAGGAGAGGATGACGATCGGAATATTTTGAAATTCTTCGGAGTTTTTCAACCACCGAAGAACTTCCAATCCGTCCATTTTCGGGAGTCTCAGGTCCAGGAGGATCAGGTCTGGGTCCAGGTGTGTTGATTCACTGTATTCGCCTTGCTTTTGGAGGTATTCGAGAGCCTCTTCGCCGTCAGCAACTCTCTTCATTGGGGTTGTGATCTCATTCTCCTCCAGGCTTCGATAGACCAATTCCGCATGGTCATGATTATCTTCCACCAGGAGAATACTCTTACTTCGATCAAACATGTGCTCCCCAATCCCTGGGCGCAAAGGATAGAAAACAGTGCGTTTTTTACCCATGCGTAAACGGTTTCCCCGTTTGGTCCTATAAGCTAAGTATAAGCTCTAAATCACTATTGAATAGGATTTTGAGAAGACTCTTTTTAACTGGTCGATAGGATTCAAGGAGTGAAATTCAGGAGTCTCTTGGTGGTGGAGAGGAAAACTCAAACCAGAAGAGCTTGAGGGTTTCTGTCAGTGCCACCAGGGTATCGTAATCGATAGGCTTTACTACATAAGCATTGGCTCTATACTCATAGGCCGCCAACCTGTCAGTTTCCGCATTACTGGTGGTAAGAACAACTACTGGAATCAAATGATACTCTTTGGAGTTCTTGATTTCTTTGAGCACTTCCAGGCCGTCTAGCTTCGGCATTCTTAGATCCAGGATGATCATGTCAACTGCTCTGTGCCCTTGCTCATAGGCACCTTTAGAATAGAGATAGTCCAGAGCCTGTTCGCCATCCGCAGCCCGATCAACAGTCACTTCAAATTCTCCCTCTTCAAGGCTGCGAAGGAAAAGCTCTGCATGATCATCACTGTCTTCTACATATAGAATATGAGGAACTTTGGTTTGCACAGGCTCTCCTTTGCCAGTTTCGAACTATCTGGTGGAAACCACCGGGAGAGTGAAGCAAAAGGTTGAGCCTTTGCCCTCTCCTTCAGATTCAACCCAGATTTTTCCTCCGTGTAGCTCTATGATTCTACTAACAATAGCCAGTCCGATACCAGTACCTTCTTTCGTGATGTCTACACGGTCAAAGAGACCAAATACTTTTTCAAAATGGCGTTTTGCAATACCTATACCATTATCTTTTACAAAAAAAACGGTGCCGACCTGCTCCAGGCGCGCACCGATCTCAACCCTGGGACCAACTCCCTCCCGGGAGTATTTTATAGCATTCTCAATGAGATTCTGAAATACTTCTGAAATCCGCAGACGATCACCCATAACGGTCGGTAAACGGGCATCGATACTAATCTGAACCTCCTGCTCGGCAATGATCCCGGCAAGTGCTTGCTTGATCTGTTCGACCATCTCTGTCATTTGGATTTCTTCGAATTCAGCATGGGTGCGACCTATCTGGGAAAGTTCCAAAATTTCCTCAAGCAGGGTCTTCATGTGGTTTGCGGCAGCGGCAATCCTCTTCATATCGAGTTTCATTCGCTCATGGTTTCCACTAATCGCATCCTTCTCAACCATTCCCAGGTAACCACTTATTGTCACCAACGGGCTCTTGAGATCATGAGAAACCGTATAAACAAACCTCTCCAGTTCTTCAGTACGCTGCTCTACCTGCTTTTCAAGGGACTCATGGGATTTCAGCAGTTCCTTTTGTGCCCTGTGCAATTCCCGCTCCAGTCTCTTTCGCTGACTAATGTCCCTGATGGTAGTGGTTGCCCCCTTGACCCGGTCAGATTCATCCACCAGAAGTGACATGGTGATGGACGCGTCAAAATAGGATCCATCCTTTCTGGCCATGAGAATCTCCGCATCCAGAACCTGCTCACCTTCCAGGATTTTCTCCAGGTTTGAAAAAGGCTCCTCCCGTCTGTCTACGGGAAGTGTAAGTGAGGTGGGCTTTGCGATCGCCTCCCCTTCGCTATACCCGAACATTTCAGTTGCGGCCCTATTCCAGGCGGTGATTTTTCCATTCAGATCTTCGCTAATGACCGCATCTCCCATCGAATGCAAAATGGAGGCAAGGTTTTTTTGATGGGCCATCGCCTTTAATCTCTCAGAGATATCAATAATGGAGGCTACAATTACCACCTCTCCGTCCTGAAAGATTGGATTCAGTCCAATTTCTATTGGAAATTCATCTCCGTCCTTGCGCAGGGCAAACAACTCTCGCTCACCTCCCATAGCTCGAATATCAGGAGATTTCATATATCCCTCCTGAGCGGCTTCATGTCTCTCTCGAAATCTTTCCGGAATCAGGATAATGACAGGCTCCCCCTTTAGCTCCTCCCTGCGGTACCCGAATTTGGATTCGGTTTCTGAATTCACCTGAAGAATATTTTGGCTGGAGTCGACCACGACCATGCTCACAGGGGAATTCTCAATGATTCTCTCAAGTTCCGACTCCATGAGCTGAGATCTTTTTGCCCATAAGCCTACCGCGACAACGGACCAGATCGCGAAAACCGCCAGTAAACGATTTGTGGTCACGATCCAGGAAGTTATGCCCTCGGGTGAAAAAAACCATCCCAGCAGGACAAGAAGAGTGCAGATGGTTCCGAACACAAGTGTGACCCGCAGGCCCTGGACACGTAGTGCGAGTAAGAGGACCAGAATATAAGGAACTCCCCCGGCCACTCCAAGCGGAAGGGAAATATCTATGACGAAGATCACCAGGGACAACACAATAGTCACTGGTAGGAGAAAGAGATTTAGCTGCATGCCAATCCAGCATAGACTTCCACTAGCCACAACGACAAGTACAAGAGCATTGGAGATTCTACTCGGATTTGGGAAACAATCAGGTAGTTTGAGACGTAATGATGGTTGTGATACTTCCCGGTAAACCAATTTTCACCAGGGTATTGATCCTTCTCTGCGTGCTTTTGCCTCTAAAGGTCTGCTCTGATGAGAGTGAATTTTATTCCAGCCGCGCCAGTGACTTGACCACCTATCGAGCCAAGTTAAGAAAACAAATTATTGTTGGCGGTACCAACGCCAAAGTGGGTGAGGCCGCATATGTTGCCCGGATTCTTACCAGGACTAAAGAGGATACCTACAATTGTACCGGTACCCTGGTTTCGGCAGAGTGGGTTCTCACGGCTGCCCATTGCTTCTGGGATGGAAATGAACTGATTTCATCAAAGTCCATGATTGCTTCTTTTGAAAATTTGGAGGTAAAGAGAAAATCTAAAATTGACAAGGTCTATCAGCATCCCAAGTATAAGTCTCATGGACCCACTTATGATCTGGCCTTGTGCCATCTCTCCAGTCCCCTTATGGAAATCGATCCGGTGAGCCTTCCAGGGCCTACTTTCCAAGTTGATGCAGGTGTCCCGGTAACACTCTATGGATATGGCGACGTTTTGAAAAAAGGATTCAATGAGTGGAGTGACACTCAGATGGCCGAGAATTTACAAACCGCTACATTGCCCATAATTGATAGGTCAACCGCGATGGATTGGATCACCAAAAAGGTTATTTACGGAGAGGAAGTGTTTGATAAAGAACTCATTCCCCAGCGTAAATCACCAGACTATTTTGAGATCGTACGATCCAGTTATTCTGACCAGGAATATAAGGATTTTCTGCAGCAACTGGATTTCACCTTTCCAAGAACAGGCTTATATTATGTAGGCTCTGATCAGAATAAGACTGCCTGCTACGGTGATAGTGGGGGACCCCTGATCTTCCAAGGCCGTTCGGGGAAACATCAGCCCACGCAAATCGGAGTTCTGCATTCCGGGTACTTTGGCTGCGGCTTTCATCATTCTCCTAATCTTTATATTAATCTCAGGGTACACCTAGATTGGATTCATAGAATTGTGTTCGTAAGGAACATGAAACTGATAATCCCGAGAGCAGAAAAAAAGCCTGTTTTTGAAGGCGTTGAGATTTAATCCCTCAAGACTCAGAATCCACAAAGACAGTTTTTTTCATTGATTCTCTTTCGGTAAATTCCTTAACCCAGGCTGAAAAGGTCTCGCGGATTGGATCGAGTAGATCTTTCGGTTTGACTACCAATCAACATCATAAAAGGAAAAATTTTGTAACCACTTTGATTCTAGAATCCTCTTAGTGATTGAGTACCAACCAATCTACAAAGAGGAGAAACAAATGAACTCAAAGAAATGGATTTCAATTTTACCCTTGTTCCTGGCCCTTTCCATACTTCCCGGGCAGGAAGTTCAAGCCACTGATGTCCCGAGTGATGGCAGTGAGACAGCACAGAGGAAGAAGTCCAAAACAAAGCACAGATTTCAAAAGTTGCTGAGGAAAGTAAAGTCCGAGAATCCCGAGCTATTCCAGAACTTTCAGGATTCCAGGGGAACCTGGAGGGATTTGAGCCCTGAACAGCGCAGAGAAGCTCGCCAGAACTGGATCGAGACTACTCCGGGAGCAAAGGCATATTTCCAGAAGTCCCTTGTTAAGAAGGCGCGAAAGGACAGAGTGGAAAGACTTAAGAGTGAAAATCCCGAGCTCTTTGATCACTTGAAGCAGGCCAGGGAGAGTTGGAAAGACTTGGATAAGAAGGAACGCAGGGAAGCAAGACGAGAATTCGTTGAAAAGAATCCCAAAGTTAAGCAGCTTTTCCATAGGAAGAAAGATCGTCAGGAGAGAAAGAAGAAGATTAAGGCTCTGAAAACGCAGAATCCGGATTTGTTCAAGTTGTTGAAGGAAAAACGCAAGAGCATGAAGGATCTCAGTACCGAGGAGAAAAGAAAGGCCCGCAAGGAATTAGTGGAGGCGCATCCTGAACTAAGGGATATTCTCTTGGGTCGCAAGCGGGGAAATAGGAGAGACCGAAAAACTAATCTTTAAAAACTCAAATTTCGAGCCTGGAAATTAAAAACTCCAGGCTCCTTTTGTGTAAAGTCAGTATGAATCAAGATTTTAAGGTTTGGAAGGAGAGAAAAGTTGCTCAAAATGGAGTCTTTGGCTCAAGAGATTGGAAGTTTGGGCCAGGTTAAATTGTGAGCGGACTTTTCTTACAATGGTACGTCGGTTTTCTCTACCGGAAACAGCTTCAAAGCAAAAGCTCAGGTAGGTCGCTGTACCCCGTCCATAATGATTAAATATTGCGCCGCTGCCCCCCAGGGTCTTGTATTCAAAAAGGCTGACGGCATCCGAGTCAGCAGGTGCTAACACATCCGGGCTGCGTAACTTATCTACGCTGTCTTCTCCCTTTACATCGAATTCCATTTCCATTCCGATTAAAGATTTTACCCACGAAGAGTTCCTGCGATAGATTGCACCTAGTACTTTTTCGTAGAAGAAAGTTCTGTATAGATTCTTCCCCAGGTTTTCTCCGCTGATAATCAGGTTTCCACCACCGCCTACATAGTCACTCAATGCTCGTCGTTCATGTCCATTGAGAGTGTCATTGACCTGTGATCCGAAGAACCAGATGACAAGCGGATACCTGAGTAAAGTAGCCCGGTCAGCCGTGCCGATTTTTTTATCGTATTTAAGGTAGAGTCCCCGGAGGGCCTCTTCGTAGTACCTCAGACCTTCTGCCCCCTCGTTATCAATCACCAGGAGAACCTTGGAAATTGGGGGGAGCGATGGAGGCCCCTTTTCTAATCGGACTGAGATAACCATGTCGGAATCGATATGTATTTGACGTTCCCAGGTTGTATAGCCGCGAGCATAGACATAGATATCATAAAGATCTTGGGGAAGAATGACTTCGTAGTATTCCTTGCCGGTATTGATGGGCGGAATATCTTTTTCAAGGAAAAAAATCTTTGCTGGGATAATCTTGTCCTCACCATCGCGGATGTCAAAAATCACGGAGTAGTTTCGCAAAGGTTCAGTAGAAAAACAGGCTGAAACCAGGAGTGCGAGGAGGAACGGAATCCCAAACATTGAATGTAAATTACTAATCTTGAACATAGGGTGGATGACTTATTATCCGAGTTTAGAAGGGGGTTATAATAATAAACAAAATGCATCTGTCAAGGGTCATTTAATAGAAAATCAAAACATTTATTCCAATGTGTATATTTCCTCATCCTTTGATTTGACGTTATACTCTTTCTGGAGGGTTTCGTTCATTTTCATTATTGGTTCGGCAGTCTGAAAATTCGGAGGCAAGATGAAGGAATTTTATACAACGGTAGAGGCGGCCAGATTGTTGGGAGATGACGGTTCCAATAGAGTTCATCAGGAGATCCAATCTGGAGAGATTCCCGCCTTTCGTATCGAGGAGGGAAAGGATTTTGGCATTACCCGGTCGGATTTGATCGAGTATATGAAGACCCATGCCATCGTAGTTCCAGACTATCTCAGTGATCCTGAACCAAAGGTCATGATTGTTGATGATGAGACTAGTTTTACTGATCCACTTGAGGAAATACTAAACCATCATGGCTACAAGGTCATCACGGCGAACACCGGCGTTTCGGCGGGCTATCGTCTCAAAGCCTTTAAACCGCACGTTATCTTACTAGATATGGGCCTGGGCGATATGGATGGCCGGGAATTTATGAAAATAGTGAGCGGCGACGAAGAAATGCGCAATGTAAAAATTATTGGGATGTCCGCATTTGTACGAAGGGAAGATCTCTCGTCCGAGGAACTCTCCCATATCTGCGACTTTTTGAACAAGCCCTTCAAATATGATCTTCTTTTAGAAAAGTTGAACCTGGCAGTTGAAAAACTTGGGCCAAGGCAAATCAGTCTCTGAGAATCGGCTTGAAGTTAAAAGGTCCCGCCATCCCCTTGAGGTCAGAACCCCTTCCCTAAAGAAACTATTTTAACTGTCTAGAACACTTCGAGTAGTACCTGGTTTTCGCAGCATCTTGTCTACTTCTCCAAGGTGTAATTCCTCAGTGTGAATAAGTTCACGGGCATATTCTTCCAGCATCACCGATTCACCTTCAACCAGGGATAGTAGTTCTTTATATGCACTGAGAGACCTTTGTTCATGATCAAGCGATTCGGTTAGAATCTCTCCTACATCATGCTTTTCAGTTTCTAGAAGTTGCCCAATTCCAAGGGAGGGATGCCCTCCTAAGTGGGTGATCAATTCCCCTGCCCTATTTGCGTGAGCCAGGGATTCGTCGGCCTGCTCGCGTAGCCAGGAAACGATCGGAATTCGGTTATAACCGTAGATCATTAGAGAGTAGTGTGTATAACGAACCACGCCAGCCAGTTCCAATTCCAAGATACTGTTCAGTACTTCAATAACTCGTTGCTTATTCATTTTGTCCATCCTGTGTTATGAATTCTCTACAACCGGGTAAGTGAAATCGCTTTTGACTCTGTAAGGCCACCAATCAACACCCTTAATCCCATGGAAAGTTGAGCAGAATACCATCGATCAAACATATCTGCAATCCTGGTTACTGCCCGCCAGGCGCTCAATATGTCTAAAGACCGTGAGCAAGAATTGATCAATTTTCCGGCATTTAAAATTTAGCTCCTGAACCTATTTTGATTCGATTAAGCCCAGCCAGTTTCCATCGCAGTCCTGGAAAGTAGTGAACCTCTGTGATTCCCCCTCAGAGCGGATTTCTTCCAATTTTAGACCCCTGTCGACCAGTGCTCTAGAATCCTCATCGAAGTCTTCTGTCGAGAAATAGGGTACAGGTGGGTAGCATCGTGAGAAATCAGCGGTATCGGTTTTGTGAAAATCGAACTGTACACCCATTTCATCGTGTCGTGCTGATCCGTACCATTCGCTAAAAAAATTTCGCTTAAACCCGAGAACTTCTTCATACCAACCAATGGTCTTCTCTACATCCTCTACATAAAACATTACGTGGGATAATCCCTTGAACATCACTCCTCCTAAATTCTGGTGTTTGCCCCAAATTTTATACCATCAATAAAGTGGTATTGACACTTCCGTAAAGATTCTTAGCATGGATTGTTTTATAAATCTAATAGGAGCAAGAAAATGCAAAAAATTATTACTTTGTTTCTGGCATTATTCGCTGGGACAAATTCTTTCACGGCCAGTCTGGCACTGGTAAAAGTATCAAGTTTCGAATATCACCTTATTGGCGGAGTCACCAGCGGAGTTCAGGACATCAAGCTGGAAATGAACCGTCCCTCCCAAGTATTTACCGGCGAGAACTTTATTGTGGTCACAAGTTCCTTTGAGACCAGACTCTTAGCCAATGACGGTACCAAACTTCATGATAAGGAAATTGGAAATGGAAGGACTAACTGGGTTCATATCGGAGAAAATTTTGTCCTGGTAAAATTTCGTAACGGGACATTCTGTTATTCCATCAATGAGGATTTGGAACTGGTAGCCGCCGAGGTCTCACCCAATAGCTATGGCTCACCGTCACGCATCATTATCTTTGATTCCATGGTTATGCATGAATGGGGTAGCAGTGGCGCCTATACCACCTATCTTGAAGAGGGCATCCTCAAAACAAAGAAAATCCACAATTACCGTTTGCAGCAGGTGTGGTATCTACCTGAGCCCACCAACAGAGAAGATCAACGGCAGAAGGAAGTTTCAGTAAAAATGAGTTCCCACGACGAACTTCACGAAATCAAGGAAGGAAAGGCTGTTTTTCCACTAACAGAATCACAAGAATAGGAGCAATTCCTTTCCAGTTCATTAAGGGTCCGCTAAACAGAGTTAAAACTGTTTGGCGGCCCTTTTTATATAGAGCGGCCTCCCTATGCAAGGAGACCTATACCGAAAAGCAAACGGTATGTCCGTTTGCAGGTTCATGACCAAAATAAGCTCATCGCAGATGAGCAAAGGAATCTACAGATTCCTGGTTTGGCCGGGAATCCGGGCAAACCAAATGCGTTTGGGCATATTTTCAAGGCTGACAATCCGTATCGATTAAAACCTCCTTTTCCAAACTTTTTCCTTTAGGAGGAAACAACCTGCAGGCTCCTACGTAGGCATCGATATAGATCTATCTTTTTAATTCGGGAGTTTCCAATGCGCTTGAAGTCGATGTTCCTTTTTCTGGCCACCCTTTTCTTTTCCATCCAGGTGGGTATTACCAATCCACAAATCCTGGATCCATTTGACTCTCTCAGGGCCGGGTTTGCCCATGGCGAAGAGGATCCCAATTCCCAGGGATTTGGCGACTTTTCCTTCGTGGAAGGTGAGCAGAAAGGCGACAGCAGCGATGAGCTGGAACCCGCCTATGACCCCTATTTGGATGCCGTTCCGCTTCAAACATTTGATCTCAAGTCAATTCAACAGTTAAGAGCCAGCCTGGGAATGTCCTATAGAGATGGGAACGACCCCTATGCAAAGGAGTATGCAAAGAAAGACCCACTAACTCGCTTTCCTGCTCTTCAGTACCGCGATGATCAATACTGGGTCATCGATAATTATCGAGCTACCAGGCTCACGGGTGAAAGAGGCGAACTCCTCGAGGATGGTTCAAAGCGTGAGAAAAATGAAGTGGAAATTCGATGGACATCTGCCTTGATCGATCTTGATAAATTAAAGAATGTGTACTGGGTAATGACAACTTTCAACACCAGGGTCGGGCCGATCAAGTTCAAAACCGGTCATGCCCAGCTCTATTTCGAATTCGAGGATGGTGGCGTTCAAACGCCAATGGGTAACTTTGATTCCCTGGTGAATTCTTATGAAGGTTTTAGAGATGCTGGAACTATTTTCAATCCTCTTGTAGGGATGCTTGGCAAGTATGAATCCATTTTTGTCATGGGAAGCTTCGAGGATATAACCCTCAAAGCATTGATGGTATTTAATGGGGTGGATCTCTACCATCTTGACATCAAGGGAGACGAATTGAAGACTCTCCTCATCAATTCGTTGGCCCAGGCTACAGACAGGGAACATCTCAAAACAAAGAAGTATCACACCACCAGAAATTCCTGTGTCACCAATCAAGTAAGACTGATGAATAGCTGCTTACCAGAGAAGAGACGCATCAAGGAATGGCATACATTCCTGGGCTTCAGAACCATTCGCACCCTGGGCTCAATTCTTCCAAGTCAGATTCCCAAAACGCTTAGAAAAACCAAATTGATGCTCTCCGAAGAGCATTACATTGGTCGTACCAAGATCGCGGAACTCTATAAAAAAGGAGCCAAACGAATTGAGATGCAGCATCAACAAACGCAGAAATTTGAGTTGCTCTATGCAGCTCAGTAAATCATCTCCATTCAGAATCATTAGTGAAAATGGAGAAAGATGCGCATTTTAATTGCTCTGGTGTTAGCCGCCTCTTTGGGATCTATGGTTTTTGCGGGAGAAGAGCCAGCGACCGAACCTTTGCAAGAGGTGCTTGACCTACCAGAAGCCACCACCACCGAATCAGAGCCATTTTTTCAGAATTCGACCCCAGAGTCGGAGGCTAGTCATGTTTTTGCGGGCTTGCCTGTGGTGGGAGATCAGGTCTGTGAAGACTACATGGTCTTGGAAAACAATTCCTATAAAGTGGGTTATTGTAAATCCAGAATGATCGCCCTGTGGTCTGCCTACCGCTTTTTCCAGGTGGATGAGATCAAATCTCCAGAAAAACGACCTTCTTATAAGGATGATCTAAGAACCGGAATCAAATTGGGATCCAAAATCTATTCGAAGACCGGTTACGATGCTGGTCATCTAGCTCCCAACGCTGGAATCTATAATCGCTATGGGAAAGCGGGACAGGTGGAGACCTTTCTTCTCAGCAATTTTGGACCCCAGACTCCCCGCTTAAATCGGGGACCCTGGCGTAGTCTGGAATTCAGGCTGCATCGGAAATACGCTCAAAACCTGGAAGAGGTTTGGATTGTCACTGGACCCGTGCTTAAAGAAGGTCTCCCACTCATCAAAGGTAAAGTGCCGATTCCCAATGATTACTACAAATTGGTTGTAGATCTTAAAGGAAGCGATCCCCGTGTCATGGCTTTTTTGATGCCTAATACTTCCAAGATGGGAAATCTTTTGGACCAGGCCTTTATCCTCAAAGCGGAAGATGATGGAAAAATCGCCTATGAGGGTCTTGAACGTACTTTTGTTGAGACTCTAACCATCTATGAACTAAAGTCATTTCTGGTAGCGGTAGATGAAGTGGAAGAAAGGACTGGAATAGATTTCTATTCGGAACTTTCGGATACAGTCGAAGATGAATTGGAAGCCGCTCAACCCACGGAAATCTGGCCTGAGTTCAAGTAGTGAACCGAGGTCGTGGGATTTTGGAGTCCCTGGGCGGCTGCAAGATCCACTGCTCTGATCATCCGCCTTGAACGTAGCGCTGCTACGCCCATCGTTGTCTTCACAGGCAGAGAATCTTTCGCTCGCCCAGGGACTCCAAAATCCCACGACCTCGATTCACCTTCATCTTTTTTGGTTACTGATGATCCCTTGGCTTTGCCTTGGGATGATTGATTCCATACCTCATCGTAAAATCCGTGAGTCGATGGGTGGTATGTGGTAGTTGTCTGGAAGTTCAGGGGCGAGCATGGTTGGGGTTCGTGAGGAGGAGGTAGCATCGTTACCTTCGATGAGGGAACCTCAATCATGCGAAGTTCATGAATGCTCTACGGCGCTCTAAGCTTTGGTTCTCGGCTCACCACAAAAAAACCCCCCAAGTAAACTTGAGGGGTTTTTACGATCTGGTGTGATCGTTCTTCTTGCGAAGAAGCTTTCAACGAACCTTGCAAAGGTCGGTAGCCCGTACGTTTTTCCAGTTCTTGGCTTCCTCTTCAAAGGTTACCCCTTAAAGATTCATTCCCTCTTGCGGTCTCACGGACT
>Ga0257123_1000144_pt1 | contig 63925 bp, 78 predicted proteins | sample SI106_135metaG_FD_190185 | JGI IMG/M metagenome (GOLD analysis project Ga0257123, IMG submission 190185) | Marine microbial communities from Saanich Inlet, British Columbia, Canada - SI106_135 | ecosystem: Environmental > Aquatic > Marine > Inlet | place: Canada: British Columbia | collected...
AATTTCAGATAGAAAAAGAAAAGAAATGATTAAAAAAATTACATCTCAATTTTTTGATGAGATATTCAGACTAGATGGAACAATTACGGCTGAGCACGGAGATGGACTTGCACGCTCAGAATTTATCAAAAAACAATATGGTGAAAAAAATTATCAAATATTCAAAGAAATAAAGAAATTATTTGATCCAAATAACATACTTAATCCAGGAAAAATTATTTCAAAGAAAAGCTCAATTATAGAAAATTTAAATAATTTCTAAATATTTATTAATTTTGAAAAAACTATTCAGAAACGCTTTATTAACAAAAAATTATGCAAAAATTGTGTTAAGTAAAAATTTCACCATATTTCTAATTCTAATAATGACTGTAAGTTTTTTTCCAGCATTTGCTTTAACTGAATTAGAAAGAGTGTCAATAGAAAATCCAATAGTTGTAAATGCATTTGGTGTTCCTTTAGGAAATAATGTTAATGTAGATCAACAAATTCAAATTTCAGCAGACATTACAAACAATCAAAAAATATCTCAGACATTTATTTATCTTGTTCAAATAAAAAATGAAGAAAATTTTGTTGTGTCAGTTGGATGGATCAGTGGACAGTTAACACCAAATCAAAAACTTAATCCATCATTATCGTGGACTCCAATTCAACCAGGAGAATTTACTGCAGAGATTTTTGTTTGGGAAGGATTAAGAAATCATAATGCACTATCAGAATATTCTATGTTACAAATTAGTGTCAGTTAAAATTTTAAAATTAAATTAAAAATAAAATTTGTTTATTGAATTTGTATATTTTATTCATTTTTTGAAGAAAAATACATCCGATACGAAAAATTTAGTCACAGAACATGATAATTGAGATCGGGGATTTGCCAATTTGTGAAAAAAATTCAACAAGTTCTCGCTAATATGACCTCGAGCCTAATGCAGGTATGACAATAGGATATTGTGTAAAATGTAGAGACAAACGAGAAATCGGAAGTCCTGCACCATACACCATGAAAAATGGTAAACCTGCAATCAAAGGCACATGCCCAACATGCAGTACAGCCATTTTCAGAATCGGCAGAGGATAAAATTCTCAACATAGAATTTTACTCCCATTCATCAGAGGGCCATTCCACCTTAGGAATGGAACTTTTTCTATTTTACCTACAGTGTTGTTTCGATAAATTATTTTAGTCGTTTATAGATCTCTTTGAATTCAACTGAGAGATTGTATGACATGTTTAGTAGGTGTGCAAGTTGATTCATCGATGTTTTATCATGTGCTAATTGCCTTAGTATGGTCAAAGCTTTTTGAGGAGAATTTACAGATAATGATATTTGTCCAGACCACATGTGGAAAGCATCCTCCACATCTAGACTAAAATTTAAAACAAATTCTCTCCAATTATTCATTGAATTTATTGCTCTTTCATTTAGTAGTACTAGAGACAATTCACGAAATTCATTTTTTCGGTCAATGTACAACATATCTAGTGCAAGATGAATTTTTTCTTCTGTATATTTTTCTGAATTTAGCATATACATTCCCACAGTACTCATAATCTAATATTGTCATTATCAATGATAAACTAAGTAGTTGATTTTCTGAAAATTTGTAAAAAAAATACAAATAAAATTAACATATGTACATAATTTAAAAAAATAAAAAATAAGGTTTGATGTTATTGGAATGGGTCAATAAATGGACAGTTAACAATGTGATCACTATCCATCGGACGTGCTATACCAATGTCAATCAAACCAGCTTTCTTGTATGCATTCATATCATCAATAGTTTCTAACACTTGTGCATTTTCAGGATTATCCCAACCAATCATAAAGATTCTCCACATTGGAGAATAGTTAGCATCGCCAGGAGCTCCTGCTGCAATTCCAGGTTGAAATCCTAATGGACCAGTTCCTGTTAAACCATTTTTGAATTGATACAAATCTACTGCTGCTGAATTTGCAATCAAGCTTGCAGATGTTGGTGAACTAACAACACCCATCATTCCGGCAGGACCACTTGGAGTAGCATCTGTTACAATGTAATAGATTGTTCTACCATCAGGACCCCATCCACGATGAGCTATGAAAGTTACATTCATCTCTTCTGTATCGATATCAAGAACTTGACCACCACCATAAGGTGTAGTATCAGTTAAAGTGACATCTTTAACCATCATCTGACCATCAGGCCAAATAATTTGTGGCATATTCAAAACTACATCAACTTCAGTTAATGTAATTTCATTATTCTCAACAGATTCCATAATCATTGCTTCTGAATCAAGCACTCTTGGGGTAGCACTTTCATTCCACATTACATGAACATGGGAAGTCAATGCACTATACACTTCTGCTTGTGCAGGAGTACTAGTAAAGACTTGACCTTGGTATCCATGAATACCATCGCCTTCAATGCCGTTGGTAAACAAGTATACTTTTGAAAGTGCTTCTTCAGGAGTATTCTTTAACAAAGGAGCAAGTTCTACTTGCCATCCTTGTTTTTCAGTAATTATTTCTGCATGTTTTGGTTCACTAGAATCAGTGATGATATAGAAAACATCTTCACCGTTGTAGAAACCCTGATGCATAGGAATTGTTGCTGGAACATTTGCTCTTGATAATCTAAGTACAGACCCCAAGTCAGCTTCAGTTATTTCTTCCACGGTTTCTTCCATCATGGAATCATCTTCTTTCATCATAGTTTCTTCCATGTGTTCTTCTTCATGGGTTTCTTCCATGTGTTTTTCTTCAACTGGAGCTACAGGATTGACAGTACTACCTTGATCTGCTTCCCAAGCGGCTCGGCCACCAGGATAATTAGAACATAGGTCCAATCCACAAATGCCAGTACTAGAACCATATTTTGAGGTTCCAACACCTTTACTTTTAACGGCATCAGCATCTGTGAAATAGTCTGTAGTCATACCTGCTGTAAACAAGGGGAGTATTGCAAGAAGTGCAATGTATCTTAGACTCTTGTTCATATGAGGAAATCATGATTTTTGTTTAAAAGAATTTGTCCAAATCAGATTAGTCATGCAGAAAGTTCTGAAAATCTATTTCCAACATAATCCCAATTAACAACATTCCACCAAGCTTGTACATAATCGGGCCTCTTGTTTTGATATTTTAGATAATATGCATGCTCCCAAACATCCAATCCCAATAAAGGAATTTTTTGTACAGTCCAAGGACTAGTTTGATTCGAAGTTGTGATAATTTCAATTTTTTGGTATGTGGAATTAAAAACTAACCAACACCATCCACTTCCTTGAATTGTAATTGCTTTTTCTGAAAAAACTTTTTTGAAATTCTCAAAATTATCAAAATAAACATCAATGGCATCCTCTATTTTTCCACCAGGATTTCCATCACCATCAGGAGTCATTGTTTCCCAAAACAATCTATGATTCTCAAAACCTCCACCAAAAAAATTGATATTTTCTCGCCCAGATTCAGGAATTTGTTTTAGATCAGAGAGAACAGATGTGATGTATAATGGGTGTGATGCACTACCAACTTCTTCAAGGGATTTGTTAAGACCATCAACATATGATTGATGATGTTTTTGATGATGGATTTTCATTGTTTCAGAATCAATGAATGGTTCTAAATCATCATATCCATAAGGTAATCTTGGAAGTTCGTATTGAACCATAAATCAATCTGTTAGAATCCACATATATTCTTCAAGAGTAAATGATGGTGTAGTGAATAAGATATGCGAAAACTAGGTACTATTGATTTAGAAATTTTAGATTTAGCAATTAAAGAAAATGGAACTTTTAATGAAAATAATTTAGAGAATTCAGAATTAAAAAGATTAGGTGTAGGTAAAATTCTTGATTCACTTGCATCACTAAAAGATAGAAAATTTTTATCATTGAATAAGGATGGTTCATTTTCCATAACAAGTATTGCAAAGGAAATTCTATGGAGTGACAGCATTCCAACATGGGCAAAAATATTACGTTTGCTACAAATAAAATCATCCAGTATAGAACAAATATCAAATATTTTAAGAATTACTGAGAATCAGTATTTTGATGATTTAGAAAAATTAAGAAAAAATGGGTTTGTTTTAATGTCACCCCAAAGAATTGATGAAAAAATTATAAAAATTTATGAAATACAACCAGAAGGAATAGAAAAAATAGATAAAACAGACAAAGAAGGATTCAAAAATATTAGTTTTGATGAATCAAAACCAGAAATAGAAATTCTAAGTAAAATTGATGAAATAATTTTAGAAATAAAAGATTCAGAAATAGAACAATCAAAAAAAGACAGCGTCATTGAAAAATTAACACAATTAAAAAATAAATTAGAAATCTAAAATAATATTTTTGACGAATTAAGGATTAAGATTTTTCATTTCTAAACATTTCGAATCAAATTCATTCAAATACTGTTTTCCGTTAATTTGTGCATCTTTAATGTATATTTCACAAGTTTCAGGATCTATCAACATACTGGAATTTTGATTATTTGTAACAAATTGTAACACAAGAATTCCAACAAGTACAAGGATCAAAATTATAGGCAATCTTTTTTGAGAAATATCCATAAATGTGTCTAAATTGTTTTGATCATAATAATATTGATAATTTAAAATCAATAATTACATAATTATTTTTTAAATAAATGACAAAAAATCATGAATGATTTTACCACAATTTACCTTGTTTTTGTAATATCAATTTTACAGATTCTGAAACAGTATTGAGAGTGTCTAAATCATAGTTTGCACCAGTAAAATTGGTGGAATCAAAAATTGCACCATCAAAGTTTGCGTGTCGAAGATTTATGCCACTCATATTTGAGCCGCTCATGTCAGCATTTCTTAAATCAGTATAAAATAGGTCTGCACCGTTTATGTCAGCTCCTCGAAGATCCACACCATATAATTCAGCATCCCATAATTTTGCATTTGAGAGATTTGAATCCCTCATATCTGCACCTCGCAATTTTACATTAAACAAAATTGTCCCACTCAAATCAGCATCAGTCAAATCAGAACCACTAAAATCAGCATTATGAATATCTCGATTCTTTAGATTTACCCCTTTCATATTAGTATCAGACAAATTTCGTCCAATTAGATCCTCATAATCAAAATTGACATTTGAAAAATTTCTTTTTCGAAAAACATCAGAGGGATTCATTACACTTACAAATTAGATTATTATTTTGAACGAATCTTGTCTTGAATTTGAGCTAAAATCAATTTTGCCTTGTCCTTATTTTCATAATTATCAACAGTGTCATCCATAATTGCATCAATTTCATAACTCTTATCAACTAAAATATTTGCAACATGATCATCTAGAGTTCCATTTCCAATTAGATAATATGCAAATACAGTATTTTTTTGTCCAATTCTATGAAGTCTATCTTCTGCTTGTCTATGAATTGCAGGACTCCAATCAAGTTCTGCAAAAATTACATACTTTGCTCGAGTTAAATTAATACCAACATTTCCGGCACGGATACCTGCAATCATCAATTTAGATTCGCCTTTTTGGAATTTGTCAATTTGGTTTTGTCTAAATGAATCAGATTGTCCTCCAATGATAGATACAGGTGAAAATTCTTGAAGACTTTCATGAAGCAATTTATGAATTACTTTGTGATGACAAAATACTACAACACTTTCTTCAATTTCCATAATATTTTTAACAAAATTAATCACATGCGGGAGTTTTGCAACACCTGCAATCTGTCGTTCACTTTGGATTGCCCTGTGATAAGATGCAGATTTTGAGAATTCAGTTTCAGCTACTTTTTGCTCTTCTTCCAATTTCTTCCAAATTTTATCTAATTCTTCCAGATAGAAATCAGTATCAGATGCAATTACTTCTTTGTAACGAACTTTATCTTTGAGTTCTTTTAGAACATCAGATTTCTTTCGTCTAAGCATAACATGTTTTTGTAGTTCATTTCTTAGAGAGGCTCGTTTGTTTTCCAAGACAATGGCCTTCCCCTTGTCATTCACATAACAAAAGTACTCACAAAATTCTTTAAAGCTGCCTAGCAATCCAGGTTTTAAAATATCAATAATAGGCCAAATTTCAGAGCCGCGATTGTAAATAGGAGTTCCAGAAAGACCAATTCTATAAGAAATAGAAGGAAGTGCCGCAAGTTTTTTGACAGATTTGTATTTCTGAGTTGTTTTAGATCTCAAATTATGGACCTCATCACAAACTAGAGTTTTGATTCCAAGTTTTGCTAAATCAGGATATCTTTTGAAAAGTAATTCATAATTTACAATATAGATATCAGTTTTTGGTAATTCCTTACACTTTCCAGTTCGAATAAGAGTTACACTGGGGGATGTTGAATCATTAATTCTCCCATTTCTACTTTTTTTCTTTAGAAACTTTTCAATTTCTCGTTCCCAATTTTTTAGTGTGACTAATGGTGCAATAACAAGAACAGGGAAAGTTTGTTTTTCAGTAGCTACATAAGATAATGTTTGTACAGTTTTTCCAAGACCCATCTCATCTGCCAATAAAGCATTTCCTGAAGATTTTAACAAAAAGTCTAAACCTTCTTTTTGGAAATTTAAAAGTTTACCACGAAATTGTTCTCCAGATTTTGCACGTTTTAATTTGTGTTTGATTGGAGGCAGGAGAGGTTTTGGAGCATATGTCTTTACAATTTTTCTTTGCCAAACAGTTTTTGATAAAATTTCCAAAGGATATCTTTCCAAAATAGATTTAATTTGTTTTACACTTTCAGTGCTATCAGGAACAATTACTTCGTTTGCATTTTCCCCATACCAAGCTTCTGGAACAAGACTAGAGATCATATTTACTGCCCTATCGCCAGTAATTTTCCAGCTCCAAATTTTCGAATACTTGTCTAGCACATATTCTAATGTACCAATATTTTCCATGGATGTTTCCATAATTTGTCGTTTGAAAGTTTTTTTTACTTATGAATCTTCACGTTTGGAACGATCATTAAAAAAGAAAACAAAAACCTGCAAGAGTTAAAATAAGATTAAGTTTTTTTATTTTGGAAAAAAATTCTCCTGCCGATCTTTAGGCTCAACATTGGAAGAAATTCAAAATAAAAATGATGAAATAGCGTTAAAACAGCTCAAAAATATGGCAGAAGATGGATTTGCGTGGATTTATCTAATATTTTTCCTGATCCCCCTAGCACGAATAGTCCCTAGAATGATCAGAAAATGGCAAAATAAGGATAAATTTATGGGAGAAAATCAATTTAATTCAAATTTCCAAAAAACAGAACAAATGCCAGATTCTTTTGAAAAGCCTGAATCATTTGAAACATCACAATCATTTGAAAAGAAAGAATCATTTGAAAAACCACTAGATTTGGATATGCAAGTATTAAGGGAAATTAACAACGGTTTAAAGGATTTTAATCAAATTCAAAAAAAGACAAGAATTGATAATCAAAAATTAGAAAATATTTTATCAGATTTAGAAGGGAAAAAATTAATGAAGGTAATTAAGAAAAGTGGATTAACAGGAAATAAAATTGAAATTCATCCAACTGAAAAAGGTTTTAAAAAATTCTATACATAAAAAATAATTTATACAAATACAATATATTTAAAATTCAGAAAGTTTTAGAAAAAATATGAAATTTGTTCAAGACATTGAACCAGATGTTAAAAAACCAATTATCATCGCAGCGATGCAAGATATGGGAAATGTTGGCAGTATTGTAATTGATTTTATTAACGAATCATTAAAAACAAAAACATTTCGAACTTCAAAAACATCCAATCCAACATATGTGGTAGATAAAGGAGGGTACATTGAACTACCAAATGAAAGTTGGGAATACAAGTATACAGATGACTTGATAATATTTGGCGGAGGGAAAGGTCAACCTCAAAACAAGGACGAATTAAATGATTTATGTCAAGATGTTATAAATATTGCAAAAAAATATTCTGCAAAATTTATCTATACATTAGGAGGATTTCATACAAATAGGGTTTTCAATGATTTTCCAAAAACATACATCACTACAACATCTATTGAATTAACAAAACAGATGCAGAGACTAAATGTAGACACTACTCCACAAAAATCAATCATCACAGGATTTAATGGGTTAATTCTTGGATTTGCAAAAATGAATTTAATTCAAGGGATTGGAATGTATGGAGAATTAAATGAACCAGAAATTCCACAATATAGAGCGGCAATCAGTATTATCAAAACTCTTGAAAAACTAACATATAGAAAATTCGGAGATGTTAGTTCTTTGGAAATTATTGCTCAAGAGATGGAAAGGAAGTTTAAAAATTAAATTTAATGAGTATTTCCTACAGGGTGAGGTTCAGTGTTTTCATCATGGCAGTCACAGGAACAAAGGTGGGATTCATGATTATTCATACAGTCTATACACTCAAAATGCTTTCTTGTCTCACACGCAGCACAAATCATCTTACTAGTCATAAATAATAGATGAATTTGAATTTTTTCGTAGTCACAAAAAATTATGCTAATTAATCAACTAAAATTAAAAAAGAGTGAATTTTTCTTAATACTTTGTCATAACAACCCAAATCAACAGAAAATCAAGTGTTCAAAAATAAGGCAATAGTGATAGGATTATTTTCATTTTTAATGATATTTTCAACAATTCAAACATCTGAAGCAGAGTTATGGGAATTAATTATCGAATTAAATGTAGAAAATGGAATTATACAATCAGGTGAAACAGTAGTAGTCACAGGTAAGGTGGTAAATCATGCATATAACCCAATTAGAGGTGCAGAAGTGTTTATCAGAGCAGGTGCAGAAACGACCAAAGTTTTCACTGATCCATGGGGAGTATTCAAAGGTGAATTCAAAGATTTCCAGAGAATTCCTGGAACATATACCGTAAATGTAATTTCTTCATGGTACGGAATGACAGGACTATCTTCTGCTCAATTTCAAGTAAAAGGTGATGTATCCCCAGTTTCAGCATTACAAGAAAAACTATCAACTGATGAGGCAAGAAAATATCTTGGTTCAAAAGAAAGTGATTTTGAAAAAAATCCAATAGGTCAAACTTTATTCAAATATTATCATGGCTTGTTAGATAAACTAACATTAGAACAAAAAGAAGCAAGTAAACCTCTTGCAGAGCAATTATTCATAGAACAACAAAAAAAGATTGCAAATGATTTGAGAGATAAAGCCATTGAAGAATTAAAACCAGGATTTGGAACATATGGAGGATACCAATATGAAAATTACATTAGTGCACTTAATCCAGAAATCAGAGACACCATTATCAATCAATTAAACTTTACAAAAAATACATTTGAAGAAGCACAAAAAATTAGAAGTGAGATTATTGCAAATGGTGGAACAGTAGAAGAAGCCCGACAAGCATATCTAGATATGATTTCATTGCCTAAAGAAATTCTTGAAGAGTTTAATCAAAAAGGGACAAATGAGGTAGAAGAAATCAATGAAAATCAAACGTCTGAAGAAAATTCAGAAGAATAAAAAATAGACAAATTATTCATGCTCCTTATATTCAATTAAAAATAATTTAATTTATGAAAATTGATATCCCACTCCCATGTCCAAAATGTGGTGGAAAAATGTATTCGATTAATTATGAATCAGTGATTTCTATTCTAAATAAAAGAAGCTGGCAAGTATGTAAAGAATGTAATTTTGAACGAAATACAGAAGAGTTCAAAAAATCAATATGTTGTGCGTAATTATACATAGATTTTTTCTAAACAATTTTTAATCCAGATTATTATTAAAAATTAACTTGAAAGTATATCATAAATCAACTTGCATCACGTGTAAAAATATGATCAAGGAAGTTGAGAGAATGAATGCAGATATTGAGACACGTGATTTTTTTAAAGATCCATTTTCAGAATCAGAATTAAAAAAAATCATCAAAATGACAAATAAAAAACCAGTTGAGCTTTTGAGAAAAAGAGATAAAATGTATAAAGAATTGAATTTGGAGACTAGTAAAATAACAGATGCTCAGATAATAAAATTGATGATTAAATATCCGGGATTAATTTTACGCCCAATTATAATTACAAAAAATAAAGCAATAGTAGGAAAAACAGATATTAAAAATCTGAAATAAATCAAGAACTATTTTCTTGTTTAAAAATTCTAATTGCCTCTAAATGAGAGCAATTAGCCTTTAATCCCTTACCATGATGAAATTTGTAAAAATTTTTGAATCCAAGACAGTCACAAGTATCAGAGGTTACAAAGTAGGATTTTTCTGGATCAGATGAAGACCTGATTTGAAATAAATCATCCTCAATTTTTGAAACACCACCACTTTCTACTAGTTTTTTGGCTTTTTTGATTGTGTTTGCACTCATGACATGACAAAAAATTACTCATTTTTTATTCTTTGATGTTTACAAGGATTTTCTAAAAAATAATGAGTAAATTAGGCACTAATTGATATAAACTAACTAAATCACTTTTGATTATTGGGCATGAAGAGGTATGTTGCCACAAGAATGGTAACAATGTTTGGAGTTTTAATGATTACACTTCTTATCACAATCTCTCTTGTAGGATCAAACATGGATGTAATACTAAAGCAAGGAATAGTTTTTCAGGTAAGAGCAGAAATTACTGAAAATCCTGCAATAGCAGATAGTTTTTCATCAGTTGAAGAATTTGAGGAATTTGTTCAAAATCAAATTAATCAAAGGAATGAAATTTTAGGATTAGATGAACCGTGGTATTCCCCACAAAGAATAGGGTTTACAATGTATAAAATATTATTACTTGATTTTGGACATGCAACATTTCTCACAAGTGATTCAGGATCATCAGATGTAAAAGATATTATCTTTGAAAAACTTCCAAGAACAATTCTTTTATTTACAACAGCTACAATAATTATTTCAGTTATTGGAATATTTTTGGGAGCACTGTCTGCAAGTAAAATTGGTTCAGTTGTAGATAGAATTACATCAAGTTTTGCAATTATTAGTTCTAGTTTTCCTGTTTGGTGGATAGGAATGTTAATGATCTTTGTATTTTCATTTACATATCAAATATTTCCTGCCAGAGCGACTCCAGATATTCCATCATCAGACCCAGGCTATTTTGTATCACTATTGTATCACATGGCATTACCATTAATCACAATAGTTATGATTGGTTTTGGATCATGGGCATACTTGGTAAGAAATTTCATGGTAGGAATCATGCAAGAGGATTTCATTATGGCAAAAAAAACTATAGGAGTAAATCAAAAAAAGATAATTTATTCACATGCATTAAAAAATGCAGCACCACCAATTGTAACAATATTGGCTCTTAGTTTATCAGGTTCATTAGGAGGAGCAATAATTACTGAAGCAGTCTTTGATTGGCCAGGAATGGGCAGATTGTATTTTGAGGCAATTACAGTAATGGATTTACCTGTAATTATTGGTGCCACATACATTTTAACGGTATTTTTCTTAGTAGCGATTTTCATTGCAGATTTACTTTATGGTTATTTTGACCCAAGAGTGAGGACTGGAACTTGAGCAGTATTAGTCCACAAGAAATTAAACAAGAATTTCTCAAAAGTAAAATGGGAATTGCAGGGGTCGCCATTCTTGGAACCCTCATTTTAATTTCAATTATTGCAATTGTGGCAATTCCAGTTGAAACTTTTCAGGAATGGAATAATCCTGGAAATTGGATATCATATCCAAAAGTAGCAATTCCAATTTGGGTGAATTTTTTCAATATTGATAAAATTCCTGAACATAAAATTTTAGAAAATCCAAATATACAAACAAATTCAAATGGAGAAGTTTCCCTTACTTCACATCAATTTGGAATGAATTTTGATTATGATGATTTCCCAAATGATTTCATTTATCTTTTTTCTTCAGAGTATTCAGGTTCACCGTTATTACAAATGTCAGTAATTAGACCCGATGGAGTAAAGCTAGAATTAATTTCAATGTCATTGCCACATTCAAATATTAATACAATTCATAGCGAAAGAATTTTTTCAACAGATGAAGCAATAAAGAAAAATTTATCATTACAATCAGATAATTTTTTATTTAATTTAGATGGATTATCAGCTGAGGATGTTGTTTTTTCAAAAACACAAACAAATGAACCACTAAAAGGAAATTACATTTTTTCAATTGATACGTATTCAGTTGAATCTGAAGCTAAAATGGTTGAATCAAAATTAATCATTGGTGGCAAAGCTTTTGGAATTATGGGAACAGATGAACTAAGAAGAGATTTAGCAGTCGGATTACTATGGGGAACCCCACTTGCATTGTTTATTGGTCTAGTAGTATCGATTGCATCAGTAGTTGCAGGATTACTTTATGGGGTATATGCAGGATTCAAAGGTAAAAAAACAGATGAGACAATGATGAGATTCAACGATGTAATCTATGCATTGCCAGCACTTCCATTTCTCATTATTCTTTCAGTGACTATTAGTAACAGCATATTTGTGATGGTAGGATTTTTGATGATTTTTGGATGGGTAGGAATTGCCAAAGTTGCAAGAAGTATGTCACTTCAAATCAAAACTAGAGGATATGTAGAGGCTGCAAATATGATGGGTCAAAAAGATTCCAAAATAGTTCTCAAACACATCTTACCACAATTATTACCATATGCATTTGCAAGCATTGCAATATCCGTTCCTGCTGCGATCACAACAGAAGCAGGTCTCAGTTTTCTAGGATTAGGGGATCCTTCATTTCCAACATGGGGACAGATTTTACATGATGCAAATACGTTTGGTGCGGCATCAAGAGGGTTATGGTGGTGGATTATGCCTCCAGGAGTTATGATTGCAATTACAGGCCTTGCATTCGTATTTATCGGAAATGCATTAGATGCAATTGTCAATCCAAAGTTAAAACGATAATTAATTTAAGGTTCGAATTTTCTAATTAATTCAATAGCTGCATCATTTAATTTTATTGAATAACAAAATGAAGTTTCATCATTTATTGCTGCCAATTTGTTTGCAAATACTTTCTTGCTATGACCACCATAAGATGCAGTGTCGGATTCATCAAAGCAGATAGTCATCTGTTTCATTTTCAGAGTATTTTTTAAAAGAAAAGCAATAAATTTTTTATAATTTTCAGTTTCAAACCAGTCTATGTTTTTTTCTTCACTAATTCCAATCCATATCTCAATTGAGTTTTGATATAGAACTTTTTTACGTAAATCTTCTAATGTCATTTTAAGTCATCTAAAAATCTGCACGTTGCATTTTTGAACCACATCGTGGACAAGTACCACCTTTGTGTTTGTTGTTACAAACAAGGCAAACATATTTGATTCCAGAAGAACCACCTTGTGAACCCATTCCAAAGAATCCACCGCCTCCACTTCCAGAGTCACCGCCGCCATATCCTCCACCCATTTTATTCATGTATCGTTTTCTCATAACCATTGGGAGTAAAATGAACAAGGCCATTACAATTCCAATGCTAACAAACCATGGAACCCCCAAATACCCTAGAACTATTTGTAAACCAATACTAAAGACAAGAGATGCCCCTAAAAACAAATAATATTTTTTAAGTTGAGGATTCAATTTAAGGAAAATTGTTGTGAAAAGGTTATAAAGTTTTGTCAAGTTTTTTTAAAAGTATTTTCAAAAATTTAGATGATTGAAAGAGGAACAGTATTTCCACTGCTATCCCAAGCAAAAATAGAATCATCATCATAGGGAGATTTTACAATTAATGAAATGAGTCCAAAGAAATTATGAAGATCAGTTACAGAAGGTTCTGCAGAACCACTTGGATGAGAATGAACAATTCCAATATAGCTATTATCAAAAGGTAAAAAGGAATGAGGGAAACCAGCAAAAGTAGGTCCAGTCTCACTAAAGGGAGGGATTGCCAAACCATCTATCGTAATTTCTCCATTTTTGGATTTACCCTTTAAAATCAAAATTCCTTCATTAGGATGCTTCATTTGACAAAATGTCAAAATACTATCTAGAACTTCTTTTTGAAGCAATACTTTACGTTCAAATTTTTTTTTCTTGAAAAGCACAAAACCACTCTAGTTTAGAAGTAATTTAATTTTAAGATTGTAAAATAGTGTATTTTGTATTTGAAAATTCTCTTAATTTTTTCTCAATTTCAGAGATTAGTGATGGAATTTTAGTTTCAGCATCATCAATATCACCCTGTAAAGTTTCAGATTTTAAGTGTAAATCATCTTTAAGGGAGATATTTTTTGAATATTCATTTTCCATAGAGAGTAATTTGTCAGGTATCAAAGAATCTAATTCTTTTTGTTTATTTTGTGATGTTTCAAAATAATTTGAGACCTGTTTTATGAAATCATCAAGAATTTCTTCAGTTTCTGTAATATTAGATAATGTCTTATCAACATCTTTAACAGAAATAGAGCCAGATGTAATGCCCTTTCGGACATTTTCTAAAATTACAATAATATGATCTTTATTTTGAGGAAGAAGAACAGTGAAAGGATTTTCAACTAATTTATTTAAAATATTTTTTTGATCTTTATCTAAAGAAGATGCATATGCATATCTGCCCAAAGGACGAGATATTTTTGTGAATTGTGTATCAATGTTATTTTTAATCTTTAATTTTTGAGAACCGTATTCATCAAATTCATTTTTTAGATCAAGGTATTTTTTATAATTATCAGAGGACTTTATTTCTTTAATTGAATTATCTATGGATAAAATTTTTTCTTCTAATGACTTTATTGAATCATTTGTCTCAATAATTTTCTTATCTTTATCAATTCGGGTACTTTTTAGAATTTGAATTTGTTTTAATGCATCATTAATTTCAATGGACCCAGATTTTGTAGATTCAAAATTTTGTAAAAGTTGACGAATTTCAGAATGATTATGATTCATTACTTCAAGATTATCTTTTAATTGATTAGCATATTTTTTTGCAAAAATATGAATAACTCGTGTCTGTCTTCCCAAAACATCACCGACTTTTTTGAGAATTTGGTTTAGAGAATAATTTAATTTTTCCATATCCTCAAGTGAGGATACCTCAGGAAGGGAAGTAACTCCTTTTTTGATTACATCAATAACTTGTTTTTTACCTCTCACCACAATTATTGCAAGATGTTTGTCAATATCATCTACTTTTAGATTATCATCTTCAAGGACTTTACCAATTTTTATTAAATCATCAATTAAGGGGGCAGTGATTTTTCTAATATGTTGAATCTCTGAAAGAATTTGAGAGGATCGTAATTGATTTAGATCATCAAGTATTTTTGGCACATCAGAAAGTTGAATGTCTTTATTCTGAGAAATTACTTCAACAGGTTTTTCTTCTTGTTTTTTTTTACCCCATCCGAATACCATTTGAATTAATTTAGATTCTGGGGATTAAAAATGGTTGTACATTATAAAATCAATTTTTATTCATGATTTTTTGGAAGACTAATTCTAAATATCGTAGGCGGTGACGTCACAGAAATTGTTCCTCCATGTGAAGAAATAATTGATTTCACACTTACTAACCCCAATCCAGTACCATGTTGTTTTGTAGTAAACATAGGGTCAAACACATGATGTAAATCTTTTTTTGAAATTCCTTTTCCAGAATCTTCAATTTCAATAATTATTTTATCATTTTTTTCTTCTAATCCAATTACAATTAATCCACTACCGTTTAACGCATGAATTGCATTTAATATCAAATTACTAAATACAATAACTAATTGTCTGCCATCACAATTTAAAATAACATCATGTTTTGGAAGAATTAATTTAACACCAAATGGAATCTTAAATGAATCAAGAGTATCTTTTAGAATTTCAGAAAAAGATGTATTTCTTAAATTAAGTGGTTTTTCTTTAACATAATCTAGCACTTCATCTATTTGATGAGCCATTCTTGCAATTGAACGCTCAACTTTTTCAAATTGTGTTTGTTTTTTATCATCAACGTCATACATCATTTTAAAATTTTCAAGTGTGATTTGAATAACAGATAAGGGATTTCTTAGATCATGAGCCAATCTAGATGTAAATTCACCCACAGTAGAAAATTTTTCGGCCGAGACCATTTTTTGAGATAAATTAATTTCGTCAGTAACATCTTGAGAAATTGATACATATTTTGTTATTTTACCGGATTTAAAAAAAGGAATGATTGTGGTTTTTATCCAATAATATGAATTATCTTTTGCTTTATTTTTTATACTTCCATGCCATATTTTCCCATTTGAAATGGTCTTCCAAAGATGGGTAAAAAATTCTGAACTATGATAATCAGATTTTAAAACTTTAAGGTTTTTTCCAATTAATTCATCTTTAGAATATTTTGAAAGGGTGCAAAATTTTTGGTTTACAAAAGTAATATTCCCTTTTAGATCAGTTATTGAGATTAATGATGATGCATTAAGTGCAATTTCTAAATTATCTATTTCATCAGAAGCTTCTTCAAGTTTATTTTTTTGGTATACCTTTGAGATCATTTTGGTTAAAACAGAAGTCATATCAAGTTACTCACAAATGTAAACAAGATCATATACTTTAACAATTTATAAAAATTAAAAATTGAATATTAATATCTAATTAATTACACTCAATGTTTGATTAATTGTATTCCTTCAGAATGCCATCAAATATTCTATAGATCTCTAATTGCCTATAAACTAAAATTTAAAATTAATGAAGTATTGAATACGAACATGGGAAAGCAATCATTTCACACAGGTTCTGTTAAAAAAACGATCAAAATAAAGACATCTCAAAATAAAGTCTGGAATAAAATTAGCAATATTGTAGGATTACCAACATGGGTAGTGGATGTTAAAAAAACGGTTTTTCTCTCTAAAAATAAAAGGGGAATAGGTGCAGTTAGATTAATCACTTTTGCAGATGGGAATGAGATTGAAGAACATGTAATTGCATGGAAAAATAAAGAATTTTTCACGTATATCGCTACTGAAGGTCTGCCATTAAGAGCATATGTGGCTACGATTTCAATAAAGAAAAAATCAAAATATTTGACTGAACTAACCTGGCAATCATATCTCAATAGTAAGAAAATGTCTGAAAAACAATTTTTAGAGTTTCTTGTATTTATGGGGGCATTTTATGAAGCATCTCTAGAAAACCTAAAAATATTACTTGAAAAATAACTCCAAAAACATTTAGATCAAAGTGTAAATACGGTAAATTTTTAAAAAAATTATGAGTGACATGAGGTTTGTCATTATTGGAATAGTGTTAGTTTTTGTAGGTTTTTTGACGCTAGGGGTTTTTGGAGGTCAATTCCAAGCAGCAACAATTGAATCTAATGAATTTGGAACATGTTATGAATATTTTAATGATAAACCACCAATGGAAATTAATTGTTCATTTAAGGTATTTGATCAAACAGTGTTCTTTGGAATAGTTATAGGATTTATTGTATCAGGAATTATTTCATTATTAAAAGGAGTGAAAGGGAATTGGGATAACAATGTAAAGCCAGAAGACATGTTAGGTCCCAATAGTAATCAGTCAGACAAAACAGATGATGATTAGAACTAAGTAAAAAAAAGAATCAGTCTTTATGTCATTAACAAAATATATTGTAAATTTTTAAAATTTCTTAAATTTAATTTGTTACGTAGTCATCATGGTGGAATGTTTTTGGACTTCTTTAATAATTTGAACAATATTTTTCATTCTAAATGGTTTATGAATAATCGAATTTGCACCTAAAATTTGCAATTGTTCTTCCACCACGGATGATGTATCACCAGTAATCATTATTACTATAGTCTTTGAAGATATTTTTTTAATTTCTCTTAATGCAGAAATTCCATCTTTAATTGGCATGTGTACATCCATGAATACCATTTTGGGCAAATGTTTTTTGAAAAGATGAATGGCATCGCCTCCAGTATACCCCAGTCCCAAAACTTTTACCCCCTGAGATTCTAATAATTCAGCCAAAATTCCAGTTACATCATAATCATCATCAATTACAATAGCTGTTTCATCTGACAAGGTGATTACCAAATATGGAAATGGGTATTTAAAAATTTGTGTTTTAATCACACTCAATTGATAATAAATTATCAAAAAAACTGTAAAAGTGAGTAGATTTGAAAATATAACTAAATTTTGAATAAAAATTAGTTTTGTATAATTTGTAAAATAGAACTATTTTCTTGTTCTAATTTAGTTAATTGAACATCTACAATTAAATTATTTTTCTCTATGTTAATTTTTAGATTATTAAAAATACAAACGTATTTGTTGATTTTTTTATTATCTTTCATAACATACCCAGATTGAACAAGTAAACCATCATCAATCAATTGGTTAATTTTTCGATATCCCGAAGTTTGAGGAAGTTTACATTCCTTCAATATTATTGCAATTATCTTAGAAGAATTAGATACAGTTTCCATAATTTTTTTCTTTTCAGAATCACCAAAAGCTTGTAAAATTATTTCATTTACATTTGAATCAGTAATAGTATGCCACATGTCCTTTGATTTTTTTGAATTAATTTGGAATAGATTTTTAAAGAAATTTTTTTCTAGACCGTCAGCACCTTTTCCAAAAAATTCTCTTAAAACTAAATCAAGTTTATCAAATTCCTCAATTGATTGGGTTAAAGAAATACCGAATTTCTCAAAAAGTCTATCTTCTATTTTTTTAGAGGTTTTTACTCCAAGGTTTTCTTTAACTATTTCATTTAGAGATTTTGCAAGTAAATGATCAAATCCAACCATGGTAATAGATAGTATTTTTAGTTAATTAAATTTGTGTTTTTGAAGCAAAGCAAGCCTAATTCATTATAGGATTCCCAATTTTGGGAATTTTCATAATTTAATAAAATAGGCATAAAAATTTGAAATAAATCATAAAGAGGTCAAAAAAAACTAAATTTTATTGAAATAGTCAATAATGCAATTTTTCGTTAAATATTTGAAGGAGAAATAATGGATGAAATTATGAAAAATCCAGAAATCGTTCCAGACAAAATATCAAATCCAATTAATCGTAAAGTCATCATAGGGATTTTAGGAATAGGTTTGGGAATTTTCATTGCACTGAACCTTTCCTCAGAAGATGATGCAGGAACAATAGCCCTTATCCCTTCACTGGTGTTTTCAGCAGGAGTTGCAATATTGTCATTTATCATGGCAAAGCAGAATGAAAACGGTATTTTAGCTAAAGCATATTTTATTCTAGGATTAGCATTTACATCATATGTTACTGCTGAAGTGTTATTCTATACTTTTGAACTAATTCTAGAAATTGATTCATATCCTTCAATTGCAGATGTATTCTTTTTTGCACTTTATCCTGGAATAATGGCATTTTTACTATTAAACATGAAATACTTTCATACTGGATTTACCTTATTTCAAAAAATTTGGGTTCCAGCTATACCAATATTTGCTTTGATTGCGTACATAATAATGTCAATCAGTATTCCGGATGCAGAATTAAATTTTGACTTTTATTATGATTTGATTTTTGTGGCAGCAGCATCTACAACTTTATCATTTACAATAATTGGGGCTTTAACATTTAGAGAAGGCATCTTAGGTCCAATCTGGCTCCTATTAGTAATCGGTCTAATGATCAATACTGCAGGGGATGTATGGTATTATCATTTAGAAATTTTTGGCGAATATTTTGATGCACATCCAGTAACAGTCGTATGGTTTGTGGCAAATATGATTATGATTTATGCACTATACAAACACATCAAAAGTGTTTAGATAGAAACCCATTCAGATTTTGCATTAAATTTCGATTTATATCTCTGCATTCTTTTAAGAACTAAACGAGCAGTATTTCTAACACTTTCATTTTTATCATGAAGTGATTTCTCAATTGCATCCATTTGTTCAGTTGCTCGAATAATCATCAAGCATTCAGTAGCCTCATGTCGTACAAGAGGACTGACATCATAATTTGCAGCATGTGCAAGATCAGGAATAATTCTTCTCATGTTTCTTGCTGCAATTTGATAACATACCTCATGTCGCACAACATCATTTGAGTCATTTTTTAAAACCCAGGCAAACAAATCTACCATTTTTTCAAACAAAGGACCTTTTAGATCTACTTCAACTGGAATTTCGCCTGCAATCCAAACGGCATCCCAACGCTCAGATTCATCATCAGATGTTTTAAAAATTTCTTCTAATTTTTGAAATCTTTCCTCTAAAGGTAATGCTTTTATTATTTTATCAAATTCTTGGGGGATGTTGACTGAACTCATTTTATGATAATATGTTCATAAACATAATCGTATTTCAATATTTGGGAATGATATAGGCACATACGCAGGGTCAATTCCAAAAATGGTATTAACATCTTAATCGAATAAAACATGTGTCTAAATACACACAATCGATTGAAATAATCAAAGAATTAAGAATAGCAAAAATAGGCATATTTTCAAATCTTCAAAATCAAATTGGAGGTGCAGGATTTATGTTTGCAATTTTAGCAGCTGCGTTTTCAGCTTTACCAAATGTCATTCCAAAACAACTCATGGACGAGTATTCAGCAGATAATTCCATCATACCAAATCCGTTAATGTTAGTATTTGTGATTTATGTAGTAAACAGTTTATTATTTTCACCAATTCGTAGAACAAAAACAAAAAAGAATTCTGAAAAAACAAATAAAACAACAATAATTTTGTTAGTATTACTTGGGGTTGTAGAAGCATCAGGTACACTAAGTTATACATTTGGACTACAAGAAACAAGTGCCACTAACGCATCAATTCTAGTTAATTCTGAAACAATTTTTGCAATTTTATTAGGAATTATGATTTTTAGAGAAAAATTAAGTAGGAAAGAAGTTTTTCCATTTTTGTTAATAGTAATTGGATCAATTATAATTCCTATTGGTGTAGATATTCAACATAACAATTGGCAATTCTCAGATTTTATGATGGGTGATTTGTTTGTAGTAATGGCAGGGTTTTTTTATTGTCTTGATACATTTATTGCAAAAAAAATCAGCGACACAGTAAAGACAAGGCATATTGTTCACGTCATGTCGTGTACGGGGGCAATAATGTCATTGACTTTGATGCTATTATTTGAAATTCCATTTGATATTTCATTAGAACAAATCTCAGTTATGTCAATTGTAGGATTTTTAGGAATTGGTGTTACAATGATGTTTTTTGTTATGGCATTAAGATTGATTGGAGCAGTTAGAACAGTCTTAATCTATTCTACAACCACAGTGTTTAGCATAGTATATTCTGCTGTAATTTTATCAGAGAATATCTCAATTCTAAATATCATATCGGCTGGAACTGTTTTATTTGGACTGGTTGTTTTACGAAATAGAATCAGTGCAGATTAATGATATTTTTAGTAAAATATCTAATTTTTAAATAAAATTAATTTTTTTTCGTCTTTTAGTTTGGCTTGTTTTTCATCTTCCATTCTTTGGAAATGAACTTCTTCATAAGGCATTTTTATTAATTATTCATTACAAAATTTACATTTAAGCTTGAAGAATGATTTGTACTTTAATTTAGAAAATAATTTAAAAACGATATTACTAGGAATCAGATTCAAGGATATTTTTCATCACAATTATCATATCACCCATTTCAGAAATTCTTTGATTAAATTGTTCATCATTTAACTCGGCAGGTTTGTTCAATGTAATTAAAATTTCAGAATTATCGCCACTTGGAACAACACGCATAGGAACATGCCATGAAGATTCTTCATCAATGAATTGATGATCCAATATTCCATGAGACTTATGTTCATTGAATTTAAGAAAAGATTTTCCGTGTGGACCTGTAAACGTCCACCACCCATCATCGTTAATTTTTGCATCATCCATCATTTTAGGAGGCAGATTCAAAATTGCGTCAAATGCATCTCCAGTCTTTTTTTTAACAGTAATACCAATAGTTCTAGATCTCAACATGTTGTAAATTTCAATTAATAATTAAAAAGGGTATAGTAGTATTGATCATTAAAAAATAAGATGAAATTATTTGTTTAGAAATTCTTTGATTTTCTTTAAATTCAAAACATTAGATTCATGAAACATTACCATAGAATCTGATAGTGAGTTAGGTAAAACAGTTTTAAGATTATCTACTAATTCATCCCCACTAGTTATCATAGTATCAATTAGTTTTTCAATTTCATTTTTCTCGTCAACCATTTAGAATAGAATACAAATTAATCGTATTTTAATGAATTTTAGGATGGATTAATCAAGATTGAAATGTATACAGAGTGTGTTTGAAGTGAACAAACAAATCCGTATAGACCCACATATCATAAATTAAGTATAAAGTCCGAAAGCCCATAAATTATGCCCCCTCATTTTCATGATCTTTCGGATTTTACAATTTTCCAAATCTAATTAATTATACAAACTGTTAATAAAATGAAATTCGGATTTTATGCTTCTTTTTTAATTAGAGTTGAAGTTGAACGAACTTTTGGTAATTTTTGAATATTCCAGGACACTATTTCTCTAATTTTTTCAAAATTTTCTGCTTGTAGTTTTACCAACATATCGTGAGTTCCAATAGTTTCAAAGACATCAGTTACTTGTTCAATTTCTTTAAGTTTTTCAACAAGATCAATTTCTGCGCCCAATTCACAGTTTAACATAACATATGCATCAGTCATAAATGATGCAAGGATTAATCATTATTTAAGTCTGGAGAATTACGAAGGTGTTACCACGTCACATGTACTAAATCTTTTAGATTTCTACGCGGTTTTGGGAATTTGGTTTGTTTTGGATAACCAATACACAAAACAGATGACGGAATCAAATCTGTTCCAATTATCTCCATTATTTTTTCTTCATCAAACATACCAATCCAAATTGAACTAAGACCTAAAGCCTGAGCTGCTAGTTGAGAATACCCAGCTGCAAGTGTTGCATCTTGTATAGCAAATTTTTTCAAAATATTCTCAGAGAAATCAAATTTTACTCTAGAGGGGTTTTTACAAAAAATCAATACAACAGGCGCATCAACATAAGGTTGTTTATTACAGGCATCAACAAGAAGTTTTTTCTTTTCAGGACTCTTGATATAAAATATTTCAAAACCCTGATAGTTTCCGGCAGTAGGAGCAGTATCAGCTGCTGCGATTATTTTATCTATTTTTGTAGTTTCAACAGGTTTATCTGAGAATTTTCTAGTAGAACGTCTTTTTGCCATCACTGCAAATAAATCAGTGTCAATTACTTCAGTTGGACCAGATGTTAAAATGAAATCTATTAACTGGTTACGAATTCTAGGATCATCTGATGCAGGAACTATTTCAGGTTCATAACCCAAAGGGTAAGTTTTCTCAGATTTGATTTCATCATCCATGGTCTAGTTACAAGAAATATCTTATTAAAGAATTAGAATATCATTCAGACTCGTAAGAATCACAGCCAGAATTACAAGGTTTATTCATAACACCTTCACATACCCCTAATTCATTATGCATTATTCGATGATGTCCACAAATTTTACATTTTTCTCGAAAATGAGCAATTAATTCTCCAGTTGAAATTCCAGAATCATCAATCTTTGATTGAGTCGTTTCAGTCATAATTATTATGAATTATCAAATCACTTTAAAGATTTTGAAATATCTAATTATTTACAAGATAAATGATTTTTTCAATATCTAAGGGCTTGTAAACAAGTCCATGAACTTTTAAATCCATTAATTTTTCATTTGTAGAAGGTTTAAGATCTGCAGTAACTGCAATGATTTTGGCTTTATCATTAATTTTTTGTATATTCCGAATTGCATGAAAACCAGAGCCATCAGGCATCATAATATCAACAAAAATAACATCAGGAGAATGTTTTGAATATAGATCTATTGCCTCCCTGCCATTGTAGGCTTTTCCAATTACTGTGATTTGTTGTTCTTCTAATAATTCTGAAAACGTATCAACTGTATCATAATCATCATCAATTACAATAGCAGTTTTGTTCATATCTTAGTAAAAATCATTTTGTTTTTATAAGTTCGGGAATAAAAATACGTGTTGGCAGGAATTGATCTATTTCTAGCAAAATCATTGAGCTTAAAAATCAAAAATAATCTAGACATCGATACTCAACGAAAACTTAAACTGAAATTGTTTAAAAAACACGGATATTCCATTAAACAGTCAATTGTTGATTTTTCAAAATTTAATGAAGAGTTAGTAGAATTTTTAAAATCAGATACACTAAAGTTTGAAAAATATTGCCTTAATGAAATATTAGATGTTGGAGATATTAAAAAAAATTCTTTGACAATATCAATAAAAGATGAATTACTAATAAAGCAAATTTTAGAGATGCTCGGAGATAAAGAATCAAGAAGTATCTTAGAGCAAGTTGCAAAAAAGTCACTATCGGTACCAGAAATATTAGAAATTTGTAAATTATCAAAAACATCAGGATATAGAAAAATAAATAATTTGAATCGAAATGGGTATTTGGTAAGAACAGGGTTTGAACTTACAAGTAAAAAGAGAGCTGTAGACAAATACACAATGTTTTGGGAAAAAATCATAATTGAAATGAAAGAAGGAAAATATATTGTTAAAATAAAAATTTCAAAAAAGATTTTCAATAGTAGTTCGGTAATTCAGGTAATATACAAAAATTAAATATGAAATTACTAATTGTAAAATTATCCATCAAAGAAAAAATACGCCGGGAAAGGGATTCGAACCCCTGCACGCTTTCACGTAGCTGTTTTCGAGACAGCCGCCTTACCACTTGGCTATCCCGGCACCATATCTCAAATAATCTCCATAATAAAGTAAAGTAAGATTTAACTTTTAACCAGTATCAAAATACAAATGTATTTCAAATATTTTATATTTTTATTATAATGAAATAACCCAACACATCAAGGTTGTGAAAAATCATTCATGTAAATTAGAAATAAAATGTTTTGTAGAATTATGAGAAGAGATGGATTTCATATTTTCTTTAAAAGATTTTAAAATATCATCATATGATTCACCAAACAAATCTTGTAAAACAAGTTTTAATTCATCAGGATTTTCATAACAATCATCCAAAGTCATGTTATGATCTTTTTGTAATATTGTTGTGACTTTATCAAGTTCATCATGACCTAATTCAAGTAAAGTGTTTTTTAATGCCAAAGTTATCATGGTCTTTTGCATATTTTCTAATTCATCTTTAGGCGGTAGACAAAACTGATGAGTCTTACGAATAATTTCATTGACATCCAATGGTTCTCTAAATACTGCAGATGGATTTAATCGATTCATCTTCATTTCTGTATTTAATGTCATTTTTTCTACAATCAAAAATACAGTAGCATTTGGATTTAATTCTCGAATCTTTTCTAATGCATATAGTCCATCAAATACAGGCATTGAAACATCAAGGAAAATTACATCGGGTTTTAATTTTTGAAATAAAAATAATGCTTCCTCGCCATTATACCCCTTGCCTACAATTTGAATTTCATGACTAGTTAAGATATTACAAAATAAATCCAATGTGTCTTTTTCATCATCTATTACAACTGCACGAATGGTCATTTTTCACATACCGCCTGACTAGATTCATTTCCATCATATAGTAACACCATAGCATCAACATTACATTCAGAAATATAAGGAAAATCAGTAAGAATTACAGGTGCCATCAAATCTTCAGGATCAGTAGAATGTCCAAGACCCAACGCATGTCCAAATTCATGTCTCAATATTGTTGCCAATTCTGATGCTTCCAATTCATCAACATTGTAAATTGTAATATAAGATTTTAAGATCTCACCATTATCTAAAACTGATCTAGTGTATCCTGAAAAACCATCAGTATCCATCAAATTTGAAAATTTGATCACTATATTTCCTTCACCGTTTGATGAATGGATAATAGCATAATCGGTTGGAATTGCATATACAGTGTCAGTTTCTTTTGCTGCACTCATTGCTCCAGCCCAACCTAAGTAATATGTTGATTCTGAACCCTGAAAGCCTCTGTTCACCATAAAATCATCAAGTACAACAGAATCAGTAGACATTATGACTTTACGTACTGCATCTTGTTGTTCTACAGTTAAGATATCATCATTTAACAGATTTACATTTAATAATTCTCCAGATAGTAACCTCCATGACTTCATAGTATCAATTGTATCACCACGTAAATTTTCAATGACAAATTTGGATGTCATCTTTAGAGGTTCTTTTGATTCAAAATCAAATATAGAATATTGTCCATCAATAAAATTAACAGATAAAACTAAAAGAATAACAGATGATAAAAATAAAACATGTTTCTTTGTGATATTTTGAATAAAATTATTTTTACCAAAATTAGATTTCAAAGTGTTGTTATTTTCAATTTTTGAAGATTCATCAAAGTGATAATTTTTATGACTAGAATTATCAATTTGTAAATTTGTTTTATCGAGTTCAGCTTTGAGTGATTGAGCCTTTCTTTTTAGTAATCTAATTTGTTCATCTTCAATGGACATGAGATTAGAGATATAATCATCATCAAACTTGTGTTCGGACATTACAGAAATTGTGATCCTTTTGATTAAGAGTATCAGTATGTAATTTTACAAAAAGACAAAGGAAAATTAGGATTATTTTTGAATGGGGTTTACGCACGGTATGAGCCTAAGCCAATATGCGAATAGTAGAATATGTGTAATAGCGATCAGAATAATCAACTTATTTTCACATAATAAGGATAAATCCACGTAAATAGTTCCAAATTTGGGAAATGAAGTCATACGAACAAAGTACAGTAAATGAACAAAAACCAAGATTATCACTTGATAATATTGAAAAATCATTAGGTGAGATTCAAGATACTTTAGAAAAATTTGGTTTAACTGCAAACCAATCCAAAGTATACTTGTTTTTAGGAAAAAACGGTACAAAGACGGCTACTGAAGTTTTTCAAGCATTAAAGTTACCAAGAACAGAAACATATCAAATTCTATCATCATTACAAAGTAAGGGAATTGTATCAGCCATTATCGGACACCCAGTTAAATTTACAGCAATAGAAATTTCAGAGGCCATTTCATCAATCATTGATTCAGAAAAACAAAAAATAAAAAAATTAGAAAAACAAAAAGCAGATTTAATTGAATTATGGCAAACAGTTCCTATTGGAAATAATGAAAAAGTAGAGGATGAGAAATTCCAAATTCTTCAAGGAGAAAATAGAATTAATTCAAAGATTAATGAAATGATAAATGACACAGATAGTAAAGTGTGTGTGATTGGAAATGAAAAAGACTTTGCCAATTTTTATCATACAGATATTTTAGAAAGTATTGCAAAGATAGATAATTGTAAAATCCTTACAGCATCAACTCAAAAAACAAAATACATGTATGAAGAAATCAAGAAAATAAACATACGAAAAATCCCAGAGACTGTAAAAGATAATCTTTGTTTCATAATTAAAAATAATGAAGTATTGTTTTACATGAATAATAAATCACAAAAAGAAGTAACTGCAATGTGGACAAACTCCAATTCAATGAGTTATTCTAAAAAATTACTGTTTGATGAATTATGGGATAAATCAAAATAATGACACAAGGTATGAAAAATCAAGATAAAATAGGGATTTTCACAGCTATTGGAATCTCAATTTTAGCTGTAGGATTTGGGTTTTTTGGAAATACCGCAATAGAGGGACAAACTTCAATTCAAGGTCAAAATATCGAAGTAATAGGAATAGGAGGCATGACTGACATTAAAGAATCAATTAAAATTTCAATGGATAGTTCATCAATTGATCTAGATACCACAGATGGTCAATTCAGGGCCAGTGTAACATATGAAGGATATCAGCCCCAGATGGGAATTGTAATGTTAGAAGTATATTCATCAACAGGTGAAAAAGTCAAAGAATCAGAATTACAATTAAGACAAAGAGGAAATGGGGTGTATGAAGCAGATTTTATGCAATATTTTGACAAGAATGAATTAAAAGAAAATGATGCAGTAGGACAATACATCATGCGAGTTAGTACAGAACATGGTACTTTAGCAAAACAAGCTCCATTTGCAATTACTATGTCAAGTATGGTACAGCCAAAAGAAGTCTTGATGGTTCAATCAAATGTAATAACAACATCAGGAATTGGAGGAAAATTAGCTGAAACTGCACCAAAATTAGGATATGACTTGAAAGTTATGGAAACAGATCTTGAAAATAGTATTATCAAAAAATATCTTAGTAAAATTCTCAGAGAATATTATAGTGGAGATATTTCCAAAGATGAAATTAAAAGATTGACACAGTTTAAGAATATTGAATGTGACCTAACTAATGGAATATCACAGACTGGTGAAAGTCTACAATTATCATGTGAATTCAAAGCAGACAATTAATCTTAACATCAAAATACTATAATAATTCACCATTACTTTATGGGATTAAATCTTAAAGATTTAGTAGTTAGAGAGAAAACAACTCTAGAAGCATTTTCAAATAAAATAATTGCAATAGATGCATACAATGCAATTTATCAATTCTTAGCAAGTATTAGAGGGGCAGACGGATTACAATTATCAGATTCTGAAGGTAGAATTACGAGTCATTTAAGCGGATTACTATACAGAAATGTAAATTTTCTATCATTAGGAATCAAACCAGTTTATGTCTTTGATGGAAGACCACCTTCATTAAAAACAGCAGAAATTGAGCGTAGAAAACAAATTAAAAAAGATGCCACAGTCAAATATGAAAAAGCAATTTCTGAGGGGAATATGGAGGATGCAAGAAAATATGCTCAACAAACAACAAGCATGAAAGACGGAATGGTAAAAGAATCAAAACAACTTTTGACTTGTTTTGGAATCCCATTCATAGATGCACCTTCAGAAGGTGAGGCAACTGCAGCACATCTAACAAATACAGGGCAAGCTTTTGCATCGGCAAGTCAAGACTTTGATTCAGTTTTATGTGGAGCAAAAAAACTAGTAAGAAATTTTACAAATAGTGGAAGACGAAAAATACCAAACAAAAATACGTACATCGACATAGTCCCAGAAATAATTGAAACTCAAAAAACTCTTGATAATATTGGGTTAACCAGAGAAGAATTAATTGATGTGGGAATTTTAATTGGAACTGATTTTAACCCAAATGGTTTTGAAAGAATTGGTCCAAAAACTGCATTAAAAATGATAAAACAACATTCAAGGTTAGAAGATATCCCACAGATTCAAGAGCAATTACAAGAAATCGATTTTCAGCAAATACGAAAGATCTTTTTAGAACCAGATGTTGCAAATGTAGATGAAATTATTTTTGAAAAAGTAGATTACGAGGCAATAACAAATTATCTAGTTAAAGATAGAAGTTTTTCTGAAGATAGAATTCAATCTACATTAAACAGATTAAAAAAAGCGTTAGAGAAAAAAAGTCAAAATTTAGACAAGTGGTTTTAAGGTTTAGGATTTTTTGGAATTTTAATGGTAAATGTTGTGGGGTTGTTTTTAACAGTAATATTTCCCCCATGCATATCAATAATTTGTTTACATGATGCCAATCCCAATCCAGTTCCTGTTTTTTTAGTTGTAAATAGCGGTTCAAAAATTTTCTCAAGATTTTCTTCAGGTATACCATGACCAGAATCAATTACAGATATGGTGATTAATTCAGTGGATTCAGAAATTCCTAGTTTAACTGAACCTTCTACACCCACAGATTGAATTGCATTTTGTAAAAGATTTGTTAAAATGACTCGTATTTTTGTTTCATCCCATTTTACTCTACAAGATTTACTTGAAATTGACAATTTTACATCATTTGGAATTATTAATTCAGTAGTAAGATCGTCTAAAATATTTTTTAAATTAAATATTCTAAAATCCAATTTTGGGGATTTGATAAAGGACATGACATCATCAACTTGATCAGTAATGTGTAAAATCGCATTCTCCATTCGTGACAATGATGTAGACATTAAAGAATCCTCATCAGTTCTTTGTCTAATTTTCAAAAGATCAACTTGAGTTTTTAAAATAGTCAAAGGGTTACGTATATCATGTGCCATTTTTGAAGACATTTCTCCAACTACCTCCAAATTTTTCATTTCAAATGCATGGGATTTTTTTTCAATGTGAATGTTTAATTCTTTTTGGCTTTTCAATAATGATTGCCTTGCTTTTTTTACAGATTCAGATTTTTTTATTAATTGTTTATGAACAGTTCCATAAAGTTTTATTTCTTTGTCAAGTTCATTTTGTATAGAATTTAGTTTTTCATCAAATAGTTTTGGATCAGTAAAATCAGATAGAGATGATGGAAAAAGTTCAGATATAGAATCATCAATTTTTGAAGAAATAGAATTTTCTGAATCAAATTGTGTTAATTCTTCAGACTCGGGTTTATTTTTATTAAAAAATACTGTTCTATTAGGAGCATTCATCGGATCAATAGTTTGATTTTTTGAAATTTCTCTATGAAGATATTTTCTCACAATTATTTAGAATGAAGAAAAGATAATGAAAAGTCATGTGTTTGAAGTGAACAAATTGGTATAATAGATAATTTTTAGTTTAATAACAAGTTGTGAATAATTTAAAAAATGACTCAAACTGAAGCCAGAAAAACACTAAAAGACGCACCAATCATGTGGAGGAGAATTAATTCCATAGGCATTATTCTTGACTGTAATTCCACATATGCTGCAAATCTAAGATATGCAAAATCTGAAATTTTAGGAAAGGCAATTTTTGAGCACGTGGCAAAAGATGCATGGGAAACAATGAATGATTCGCTAAAAACATGGTTTGAAACAGGCAAGGTTACAGATAGAAAAATCACTTTCAAAAGACAAGATAACAGTACATTTTCAGGATTATTGCAGGCAACAAGTCTCTATGACGAGAATAAAAATTTGCTTGGAAGTAATACCGTGATTTTTGATTTATCACAAATGAATGATGAAAAAATTATAGAGTATGAAGAATTTTTTCAAGAATCAATCGTTAGATTAGACGAAATTAAAGAAAACGAGTATGATAGTTTAGATGAAAATTCAAAATCAGAACACAAAGGACTCAAAAATATGTTTGAGATGCTTTCTGCAATTAATTTAAAAGAATTAAAAAATAACTAGTTTGATTTTTCTTTAATTATTTTTTGAATTTCATCAAACTCACTTTGAACTTCAGTTACTGCAGTACTATCTTCCAAAGTGCTAGTATCACCAATTGTTTCATTATTTGCAATTGATTTTAGTAATCTTCGCATTATTTTTCCACTACGAGTCTTGGGGAGTTTTGAAACAAAATAAATTTGTGAAGGAGTTGCAATTGCCCCAATATCATTTCGTATTTTATTTGATATTTCTTTCTCCAAAGTGCTACTTGAAGTTACTCCAATTTTTAGAATTACAAATGCAACTATCACCTCACCTTTAATATCATCAGGAATTCCACACACAGCAGATTCTACAACATCATTATGAGAGACAATACAACTCTCAAGTTCTGCAGTTCCAATTCTATGACCTGCAACTTTTAAAACATCATCTGCACGTCCGAGTAACCAAATATAATTATCATCATCTTTTTTGGCATAATCTCCAGAGTAATAGTATTTTTTGTACTTTGACCAATACACAGTTTCATATTTTTTATCATCATTCCATAATGTCAATAGCATTCCGGGCCAAGGATTTTTGATTACAAGATATCCCTTTGTGTTTGGAGAAACATCTAATCCATTTTCATCTACAATTCCAATATCCACACCAGGAATTGACAAAGTTCCAGAACCTGGTTTCAGTGGAATAGTTTCTAAGCCAGGTAATGGCGAAATCATCATGCCCCCAGTTTCAGTTTGCCACCAAGTATCAATAATTGGACATTTTTGTTTCCCAATAGTTGTAAAATACCATCTCCAAACTTCAGGATTAATTGGCTCACCTACTGTTCCAAGTAAACGTAGAGAAGAAAGATCAAAAGAATTTGGAATGTCATCTCCAAACTTCATAAACATTCGAAGTGCAGTTGGAGTAGTGTAAAAAATTGTAACGTTGTATTTTTGCAATACATCCCATATTCTTGAAGCATTAGGAAAATCAGGTGCACCTTCATACATTACTTGAGTCGCTCCATGTAGTAGTGGAGCATATACCACATAGCTGTGTCCTGTCACCCATCCAATATCTGCAGTACAAAAAAAGACATCAGAATCTTGTATATCAAATGCCCATTTGAAAGTTGAATACAAATGTGTAAGATACCCGCCTGTTCCATGCAAAACACCTTTTGGTTTCCCAGTAGTTCCTGATGTGTATAAAATGTAAAGTGGGTGAGAGCTATCTAATTTTTCAGCAACACACGAATCAGATGCATCACTCATCAAATCATTCCAAAGTTTATCTTTTGATGTTAATGAAATTTTATTTTTTGTTCTCTCTAGAACAATCACATGTTTAACAAAATCAATGTCTTTAACTGCATCATCAATGACTTCTTTTAGTTTAACAATTTTACCTCGCCTATATCCACCATCAGCAGTGATTACTATTTTGGATTTAGAATCATCAATTCTATCTTTAATTGATGCTGCACTAAAACCAGAAAATACAACAGTATGAATTGCACCAATTCTAGCACATGCAAGCATTGCAATCGGTAATTCAGGGACCATTGGAAGATAGATAGTTACACGTTCGCCCTTTTTGACATCAAGTGATTTTAAAACATTTGAGAATTTTTGTACTTGAATAAATAATTCCCGATAGGTAATAATTCTTGAATCGCCATTTTCACCTTCCCAAAAAATTGCTGTTTTATCAGATTTTGAACTTTGGTGGACATCCAAAGTATTATGGCTAGCATTAATTGTGCCTCCAACAAACCATTTGGCATAAGGAGAATTCCACTGTAATGTTTGATTCCAAGGAGAAAACCAAGAGAGATTCTTTGCTTCTTTATCCCAAAAAGATACAAAATCAGAATCAGCTAGTTTTCTTGTATCAACATCAGAATTTCCAAGACCAATATCATAAGTGTCACCCATCAAAAAGTGTATGAAAATAGATCTTTCTAAGTGTTAAAAAAATAAAATAAAAAAATTATTGTGCTTCCATTCTTGCAAGCCAATCATTATCATTGTCGTCTTTTGGAGTTTCTGCTGTCACCTGTTGAGGTGGTTCTGGAAATGCAAATGTTACTTCAGGATCTACTGGGGATTCAGAAATTGGTTCAATCTCTGCCTCAATTGGTTCTGGAGCCGGTTCTGAATGAGTAACTATTGGTTCTGTTGGTGCTTCTGGAAGTATTGACTGAACTATTTGTGGTTCAGTTGTCTCCAGATATGAAACGGCTGATTCTTGGATATGTGGTTGTGGTGGAGCTGTTATTTCTTGCACTTCTAATTCAAGATCTGCAATTCTACTCTTTACATTTGATATTTCTGATATTTCGTGTGTAACATGCTCAATTATTTCAGTTGTGCATGATTTCACAGTATCAAATGTTGCATCAGGAATTTCATTGCTTTTGAATTGTACTTTTGCATCAAACGATAACATCTTTGCAGACTTCATTTGTTCATCTAACTCTGTCAATCTTGCCTCAAGTTTAGCTTTGATTTCACTTTCGGTTTCATCCAACAATACAAGTTTTGATTTGTATTTTTCATGAATCATTTCAGCATCTGCTTTCATGTCATCATTTTCAGAAACTATGTCAATCAATGCTTTCAGACGACGTAGAGTTAATTGTTTCTCACGAATGAGTCTTTGAGAATCTAATCTCCATTTTGGAACGAAAATAACTGCATCGCCTTGAACTACAAGTTGCTCATATGGGATTTGCTGTAATCCTTGAGAACCGCAATCAATGCCAACAGATTGTATACTGCCATCAATGTCAGTTAGTGTTCCTGCTACCTTACCCATGAATGTACCGTACATGTCTTTGACGTTCTTTCCGATTATTTCGGTTTCGTCGTGGGTCATGTGTCATAATTATGAGATTTGTATAACCCACAAAGTGTAAGAAAATGTTTTGGTTTTAGTAAGATTATTTTCACAAACTATTGTTGGGCAATAATTTCAATATTTATGGGTAATTTAACAAAAAACGTGCTTCCATGATTTAGAGTACTAGAAACTCCAATTTCTCCACCTAGTCCTTGTGCAATTCCTTTTGCAACAGACAAGCCTAATCCTGAACCACCATGTTTTCGAGTAGCAGAAGTATCTGCTTGGTAGAATTTTCTGAACAATTGTTTTTGATCAATTTCAGAAATACCAATGCCATTATCAGTAACTGAAAATATGATAGAATCATCTTTGGTTTCTACTTTTAATTCAATTGTACCATTTTCTTTTGGAACAAAGTCAAGTGCATTTGTAATAAAAATTCGAAGTACCTGTTGAATTCGTGATGAGTCAGTGTGTAACGGAATGCTTTCAATATCAGAATGAATAAATCTTACAGAATTATCATTTAAAACTATAGAGTAATTTTCAATTAATTCATCAACAAGTTCTTTTGAATTACATTTTATTTTATTATATGTTAATTGAGATAATTCTAATTTATGAACATCCAATACATCTGTGATTAAATGTAATAGTCGTAACGCATTAACATTAATTTTAGATACTGCTTTGAGTTGTTTTTCATTCATATCACCCAAAATTTCAGAAGCTAAAAGATCAGCCCAACTAAGTATAGGAGTTAGAGGAGTTTTAAATTCATGTGTCATCATAGATGTAAATTCTTCTTTTTGTTTTTCGAGTTTTGTAATTGTTAGTAGTTCTTTATCCAAAGTTTTATTTTTTAACTCAAGATCTTTCTTTCGTTTTATTATTTCTCTTTGTATCATTCTGATTTGTTCTTCTTGAATTTTTCTTGATGTAATATCATTACCAATTACAATGTATGTTTCAGGGTTGCCGTCTGAATCAAACATTGGAGTCATTGTAACATCTATCCAATACAATGATCCATCCTTTGTTTTATTTTGAACATCGCCTCGCCATACATTCCCACTAGAAATTGTTTCTATCATGCCTTTGAAAAATTCATCTGTATGATAACCTGAATTAAATATTCTATGATTTTCTCCAATTAATTCATCTTTAGTATAATGAGATAGTGAACAAAAACGGTTGTTGGCATGACAGATAGTTCCATTTGTATCAATAATCATTACAATAGATGAGGAATCAAGTGCGTGCCTGAATTGGTTTAATTCATTTGATTTTATTTTAGAAATTTGTAATTGATTAGAAATAGAAGTATTTTGAGATTCAATTTGATCTTTTTGAGAAACGATTTCACCCCTAATATTTTCAAGATGTTGTTCGTTTAGTATTACTTTGCCAATTAATTTATTAAATGAATTTTCTATCCCTGCAAATTCACTGCCAGGTTGAACATGAATAGGATGTAAGTTTTCAGGATCAATATCATTACATGATTTAATCAGGGATTCAAGAGGTTTTGAAATTCTTTTTGACACATAAAATATTCCCAAGATTAAGGCAGTGCCAACAAGTGCAAAAATAGATAGTAACGTATTTCGTAAAGAAGAAATATCAACAATATTATTTTCAATAGAAGAATTTACAAAATAACTTGTTGCTGCAAACATTATTGAAAATGCAGTAATTGAAAGTATTAGAAAATGATACTTTATTTTCATAAAATAAATGTCTTAGAAGGTCTAATTGATGATTGTTTGTTCAAAATAAAAAATATAACTCATAAAATGATTGTTTGTTCAAAATAAAACAGCAATTTTAGATATATTATATAATTAAATTAAAAACTGTGAAAATACTACATATCGAAGATAATGAAAATATTTCAGAACCAATTGGTATGTTTTTAGAAAGTAAGGGTCACGAGTATGAAACAACAACAGATGGTAAAAAGGGCCTTCAATTAATTAGAAAAAATGGTTATGACTTAGTACTATTAGATTTGGCCATGCCAAATTTTAGTGGACGTGATGTAATATCGGCTCTTGAAAGTGATGGGTCACTTGGAAAAGAAAAAATCGTTATTCTTACAGCATCAGTGTTAACTGGTGAAGAGATGAAGGAATTAAGGGAAATGGGAGTTCACTCTAGTCTTGGAAAGCCAATAATTCATTCAGATTTACTTGCAAAACTCAAATTAATTGAGACAGACCACACAGTTGTAACAAATATTGGATAAATAATCAGGATAAAATTAGATAGTATTTAATTAAAAAATAACAAATCTTGAAATAATCATATTAAATTATTAGAAAAATGATTCAAAGAGAAGAATTAGAGCAAATTTTGAATTTTGTAGCAAGTAGATGGATTGAGAACACAAAAGATCCAAACAACAAAAACATGGCAGATTTACCAAGTGATTTTTGGATGAATTCAGTAGGCGGTAAAACTGCAAAAAAAGGATTTTGGGTCACCTCACTAATGTATACTGAAAATGAGGCAGATGCATCAGCGTTCAAAGAAGTATTGTTAAGATGGCAAGCTAAAGGTCAAGATAAAAATAGAGACAAAGGTCCCGATCTAATTCAAATTGGAAAAAAGAAATAGACTATTAATAATTGAGAAACTGTAAATAATTATTGTCAGAATTTTCAAGTAAAGAAGAAAAGATTCTCTCAGAACATTTTTCAAATACAAACAGTGGCGTATTTGCAATTATCACACCAAGACAAGTTGACCGTGGTGCATTGATGTCAAGATATAGTAGGACAGATAAAAGTATGAGACGGATTTTTCTTGATGAATTTCTAAAAAATAAAAATCGAGGAGAGGAATTTTACGATAGAGTGCTTTTGGAATATGGTGATGATTCTGTTGCAGAATTAGGAGAAGCCCAAATTGCAATTGAAGGATTATCAAATATTGCAGTTAAAAAAATTGAAGATAGACGAATAGGATTATCATATTTAGAAAAATCATCAAGATATGTTGCATGGAATAAAAAAGAAAAAGGAAAATACAGATTTTATAGAGATTTAGAAATTACAAAATCAAGATTTGGTGATTTGTATGAAGAGACATGTAATTTTTCATTTGATGTGTATTCAAGAAATATTGAACCAATGATAAAATACATCAGAGAAAAATATCCTATAGAAAAATACAGTTTCAAAGATTCAAAAGATAATAAAGAAAAATTATTTCCCAAATTAAAAATTGAATCAGATATAAAATCAGCAAATATGATTTACAAAGGTTCAACTAAAGCCAAAGCTCTGGATATTCTAAGAGGATTATTACCGGCATCAACACTGACTAATGTAGGAATTACAGGAAATGGAAGGGCCTTTGAATATCTATTAACAGTATTAGGCTCATCAGAACTAAAAGAAGAGCAAGATTTAGCCTCAAAAATCAAAAAAGAGCTTGAAACTACAATCAAATCATTTGTCAAAAGGGCTGATGACAAATATGGAAAAGCATATCAAAAATACCTCAAAGATGTGAAAAATAAATCAAAATTAATTACTACAAAACAAATTAAATCAAAATCAACAAAAGGTGTTTTTACAAAAATTGTAGATTACGAACCAGAAAAAAATGCAATTGATAAAATTATTACCAGTATAATGTATGAACAATCACCCAGTACATCGTATCAAAATATTTTTCAACAAGTAAAAAAAATCTCAAAGCAGGAAAAAATAAAGATAATACAAGAATTCACAAAACTCAGAACAAATAGACGTCACAGACCATCAAGAGCATTTGAAAACGTGTACTATACATTTGATTTATGTAATAATTTTGGAATGTTTAGAGATTTACATAGACATAGAGCATTAACATTAGAACGACAATTACTTACAACAAATCACGGATACAGTATTCCAAATGAAGTAAAAATTCTTGGAATTGACAAGGATTTCAAAGATGTGATGAATAAAACAAAAGATACATTTGAAAAAATGAGTAAAAAATATCCCGAACAAGGACAATATGTTGTTAATTTTGGATATAATTATCCATATTTTATGAAATTCAATCTAAGGGAGGCTTGTCATTTAATTGAATTAAGAACCATTCCTCAAGGTCATGTCGATTATAGACGAGTTGCTCAACAAATGTATAACCAAATTAACAAAGTTCATCCAATTTTAAGTCAAATTATGAAATTTGTAGATATGAAAGAGTATGATTTAGAAAGATTTGAATCAGAAAAGAGGACAGAAGCAAAGAGGAAAAAACTGAAATGAAAAAGACACCCGAAGAATGGAAAAAAGAACTAACACCTGAACAATATGAAGTGTGTATTAATCATGGAACAGAGCCCCCATTTTCTGGAAAATATGATCAAAGTAAACTTGAAGGATCTTTCAAATGTGTATGTTGTGGAGAAGAGCTTTTCTCATCGGATGCAAAATTTGATTCAGGCTCAGGTTGGCCAAGTTTTTGGAAGGCAATATCTGATGAAAAAATAGAATATGTTTCAGATACTGCACACGGAATGCTTCGCACAGAAGTTAATTGTAAAAAATGTGGGTCACATCTAGGTCATGTGTTTGATGATGGACCAAAGCCAACAAACTCCAGATATTGTATTAATTCTATTTCATTACAGCATGAAAAAGATTCAGAAAAATAGACAAATTAGAAAATCAGGGATTTCATGTGTAATCATAATGAGCTAACAGGGCGTTAATAATATAAAAACAGATTTAATTTGTTGTCTGAAAAAATTGCACTTAATACAATAACAGAAAACCCATCAATGGTAAATTACAAGAAAATTTTATCAAAATTAATGGATGTTAAAAATATCCAAAAAGATTTGATGTTGGTAAAAAATAGAAAAGAATATTTAAAAAATCAACTAATTATATCTCAAAAATACAATGTGGATTCAGAGCTACATTTTCTCAAAGAAATGCACCAAAAAGAATTACTAAGCAATGATTTTAAAAAATTAATTATTTCAGAAAATAAAAAATTAATATCTGAAAATGAAAATATAAAGAAACATGAAACTAAAAGTCATCTAAGAGACAATTTTATGGATGAATTAAAACAACCATTAAAAGAATTAGAAAAATCATTAGGATTAGTTCAATTCAATGAAAAAATGTTGGGAAAATTACCTGATGAAAGTATAATCAATGCACAAAATGCAACAAATAGAATTAAACATCTTTTATCGGAAATAGAATTAAGTGAAGAAATAATTACAGTAAATCTAAAACCTTACAATTTAGGGCCAATGTTTAATCGATTAATGCTTGAAATAAAAAAAACACATGATGTAAATATTTCACATAAAATCAAAGAAGACAATTATACAATCCCATGTGAAGCAAAAAAATTCAGAATCGCAATCATATTCATTATTGAATCACTAATAGAAAATATGCAAAAGGACAAAAATATTGAAATCTATGTAAATGTTAATTCTGAAGAAAAAATATGCTTTGAAATAAAAAGTTCAGGAAAGCCATTTCCAAAAATAGTCACAAAAAGTTCATCAAAATCAGAAACAATGAAAAAATCAGACAAAAGTACGAAGTTGATTTTGGCACAAAAAATAATTCAAGCTCATTATGGAGAAATTAGTTTTTCAGAAAATCCAACAAAGGTGACAATAAAAATACCATCAATTGATTATTTGAGTAAAAATGGATTTTTAGATTCATATTCTAAAATTATTATGCCAAAAATAGATTAACAAACACAAGGGTCATAAAACTCAAAAACAGTCAATTCCATCAAAGTTTAATGAAAATAGGCTCAGCATCCACATCAAAGAGTTTTTAAAAAACATAATTAATGAAAATAAAATCTAGAGGAAATAAAATGAATAAAAAACATATATCAAAAAGGAATGAAAAAAATTGAGAATCATATTATGTGGTTTTGGAGTTGTAGGTCAAAGTTTAGTTAAATTATTTGATTCAAGAGCAGAAGATCTATATGCAAAATATGGTCTTAAACCTAGAGTTGTAGGAGTATTTGATAGTAAAGGGAGTGCAGTTGATTCAGCAGGATTAAACTTAAACAAACTCATTGAAACAAAGAAAAAATTTGGAACAGTAAAAAATTATGCAGATACAAAAAATTCAATGTCAGGAATTGAAATGTTAAAAAATGTAGAAGCTGATGTGCTAATTGAAACAACTGCAAGTAACTACAAAGATGCAGAACCAGGCATGACACACATTACATCTGCCATGAAAAAAGGCATGCATGTAATTTCAGTAAACAAAGGACCACTAGCATTAGCATTTCCATCATTAATGGAACTTGCCATGTACAATCGAGTAATGTTCAAATTTAGTGGAACTGTAGGTGGCGGAACACCAATTTTAGATTATGCTAAAAATAGTCTAAGTGGTGAAAGAATAACATCATTTGCAGGAATTCTTAATGGTACTACAAATTACATTTTATCAAATATGACTACAGGTCTGTCTTTTGATGAGGCATTAAAGGATGCAAAAAATAAAGGATACGTAGAAGCAGATGAGGCCCTAGATCTTGATGGTCTAGATGCTGCTGCAAAACTAGTAATTCTTGCAAACTGGGTAATGGGAATGAAAGTAACAATGCCAGATATCAACTGTACAGGAATACGAAAAGTAACAACTAAGGATATCAAAAAAGCAGAGAAAAATAATTCTTCTATAAAATTAATTGCGTCATGCAACAAAGAGCTTATTGTTAGTGCAAAAGAAATTTCAAATGAGGATCCATTGTGTGTTAATGGTACATTAAATGCCATAGCATTCACATCAGAACATTCTGGAACTCAAACAATTATCGGTAAAGGTGCAGGAGGCACAGAAACTGCAAGTTCGATTCTAAGGGATTTGTTAGATATTAGACAAGAGATTGCAAGAACTTGAAGTCCAATTTAATTTCAAAAAGTGAAACAAATGTTGTTTTAAAAAATGTTACCGAGCAATGGGGAATTGAACTACCAAAAATAAAAAATCTCAAAGTTCATCAAATTGAAAATAATGCACAAATAATCACAGGTAAAGGAATCAAAATTTTAAGAATCGATGATGATTATTTACCATTTTTATCAGAAACTGAAATGTTGGAAAGATTCCCAAATGTAATGGTGGATATGGGAGCTGTCAAATTCATGTGTAAGGGTGCAAATGTTATGAGGCCTGGAATTAAAAAAAATACAGAGTTTGAAAAAGACAAACTAGTATGCATTGTAGAGGAATCACGACATAAGTTTTTGGCCATTGGAAAATCAATGGTATCCAGTGCAGAATTAGAAAATATGGACAAGGGTGAAATTATAAAAAATATGCATTACATCTCAGATAAATTTTGGGAAACAGGAAAAATAATTTACGATTAAAATTAATTATAATTATTTAATTTCTTCAGTGAATTCTTCAGTACCATCTTTAGTAATTACAAGTACATCTAAACCATCACCACTTGCAGAATCCCTTAGAGCTGCTGAACGAACTGCATGTTTTGCCAAACTAATGGCTTCATCTTTTGTCATGTTTGGTTTAAACTGAGGATCCAAGACACCTAATGCCATTTCAGCACCAGTTCCAACTGCTGCATAATCATCTGGAAGAACTGAACCTAATGGGTCTAGAGTATACATAATTGGTTTATCAACAACACCTCCAACAATCACCTGAGTTAACAAAGGGAAATATCGTCTTTCATACATCATATTTGACATCATTTTAGCAACAGTATTTGGGGGAACCTCTCTTTTTAATTCCATTTTTCTAATTTTTGCCAATGCTGCAATTTGTAATGATAAAATTTGCATATCAGCTACAAGACCGGCACAAGTTGCACCAACTTTTGGAGTGATTGAAAATGTTTTCTTTGTGGATTTGCTTACAAGGAAATTTCCAAAGGCGATCCTTTTTTCACTGGCAAGAACAATACCACCATCAAAAGTAATTCCAACAGCAGTTGCTCCTGGCATATACATTGACATAATTCAAATAATTCTGCAGCATAATAAAGGGCTTTCTACATTTTACGCCTAAGCAATGACAAAATAATTATAATTAAAAATAGAATCAACCATTATGACAACTGCAGAAATTAAAGAGAAAATTCTCAATGATGTTGTCTTCATAGGTTTAAGATCTACTATAGGTATAATTTTCATTTTACATGGAATGATGAAATTTAGTCCCGGATTTGCAGAAAATTTGCCAAACATGGGACTTCCAGTTGAAATGCAAATTCCAATTGCACTAGCTGAAGTAGTTCCAGGAATATTATTGAACATAGGCATCCTTAGCAGACTATCATCGGCATTAATTTCCATAATCATGTTAGGAGCAATATTCATGATCAAAGGTGCACAGAGTATTACAGGAAAAGGAGGGGTAGAGATAGACTTGATTTTACTTGCATCATGTCTTGTAATTATGATTGTAGGTCCTGGTAGAATTTCACTAGCACAAATAATTAAAAAATTACCTAGATGTCTTCATTAATCATTTCCAAAATTATTCATAATCAGACACATACACTTTGTGGTTTTCTTTAACAAATCAACTCTAGCAAATTCATTTGGAGAATGTATTCTTGAAAACATGTATGTACTCCCTATCGAAATACAAGGAGCTTTTAGAATATCAACAAATGGATACATTGGACCAGTTCCAGCATTTGAAACATTTAGAATTGATGTTCCAAATGAATCATCAGCTGCTTCTTTAACTTGAGTAACAAAAGGATCAGAGGAATTAGTTCTAGCAGCTGCTTCACCATGAAAAACTTTGATTTTAACATCTTCAAATCCCTTTGATTTGAGGTGTTTTTTTAATCGTAGTATCTGTTTTTTAGGATCCATCTTTGGAATTAATCTAAAATCGATTTTTACTAAGGCATTTCCAGGAAGTACTGTTTTTGCCCCATCACCAGTATATCCAGATACAAATCCTGCAATATTACAAGTTGCATCGCCTACCAAAGCCTTTTTTGCAGCCATTCCTTTTTTATTTCCAACAAATGACGTTACACCAAATTCTTTTTTGAAGACATTTTCATCAAATGGTTCTGTTTTAATTAATTCTAAATCATTTTTTGAGAATGGTGTTACTTCTTTGTACCAATCTTTTATGAGAATTTTTCCATCAGAATCTCGAAGTGTTTTAATTGCATCAATTAGTCTCCATGCAGGATTTTTAATTAAAACAGCCAAACTAGAATGTGCATCTCTAATTGATTCTTTGACAGATAATTCAACAAACAATAACCCTTTCATTCCAAGACCAATAATGGGTCTATTTTTTGCATCAACGTATCCAAATTCCCAGATTACTCCATCGCATGAAAATTTCTTTTTGTATTTTTTTAAATAATCTTCAATATGTGCACTACCAGTTTCCTCTTCACCCTCAATTACAAATTTCACATTACAAGGAACATCACCAGTGGTTTTCAAACAAGCCTCAACTGCTTTAATTCGCGTAATTAATTCACCTTTATCATCAGTAGCCCCCCTACCAAAAATTTTGTTTCCCTTTCTTGTACCACTAAATGGCGGATCATCCCACAAATCAAATGGTTCTGCAGGTTGTACATCATAGTGATTATAAAACATCAAAGTTTTTTCAGGATTCTGTTTTGATGTTATTTCACCAAAAACTATAGGTGCCACATTTTTTTTTAATCGAAGTATTTCAGAAGATATTCCAGATTTTTTCAAAAGTTTTGAGACTAATTTTGCACATTCCTCAATACCTTCATTTTTTGCAGAGACACTTGGTTGTCTAATTAGAGTCTGCAAGTCTGAAACTAACGCATCCATATGTGAATCTACATGTTTTAAGACATTCACAATAATCACACAATTTTATCAAATGGTTTCATGACTAATGGAATTTCATCTAAAATATCCATAGAAGTCAGATGTAAACCTAGTTTCTTTTGGGCAGATTTTCCAGCCAAACCATTGATGAAAGCTGCTGCGGCTGCACATTCCAAGGTATTCCTACTCTTTGATAACAATCCGGCAACTAAACCAGAAAGAACATCACCAGTACCTCCAACAGTCATGGCAGGAATTTTTTTCTCATACAAATAGGTGGTTTTACCATTTGAGATAATATCAGTTGGACCTTTAAGCAAAATGGTAATGCCATTATTCTTTGCATATTTTTCTACTAATTTTATTCGTTGAATTTTTGTGTTTGATGGAGATTCACCAAAAAGATGTTTGAATTCCCCAGCATGAGGAGTGACAACAACATTTTTGTTTTTAAGTAATGGTAAAATTTCAGGAACTAGTGCACTTGCATCCAAAGATAACCTAACATCTCTATCCAACAAAGATTTTACAAGTTGTAATAATGAATTTCTCTCTTGAATTGCAAGACCCATTCCAATAGTTGCAGAATCAAGATTTTTAGGTAAAACCCCAACAAGTTTGTTTACAGCTCCACGAGTTAATTTTTGATCAACTAACGGGATAACAATCAGATTTGGAGAAATTGTACGAGTTGGAGATACATTGATTTTTGGAACACATGTGTATACTAAATCAGTTCCAGACTTTAATGATGCAATAGATGCTAAAATTGGAGCACCATGATAGATGTAACTTCCGCCAACAACTAGAACTCTACCATTATCTCCTTTATGTGATGATGATTTTCGTGAAGGGATGAATTTTTTTACCATTGAAATTGTCAGATTCTTTTGAACCAATACAGCATATCCTGAAAAATAGTTGAATAAATCTTGTTTTACATGAATTACTAAAAAATGAGGCTATTTTTTAGATACTTTTTTGCTAGCCTTGGCGGTTTTGGTGGTTTTGGTGGTTTTGGTGGTTTTACTAGGTTTAGTGGTTTTGACAGTTTTGGTAGTTTTTGATTTTGTGACAGGTTTTTTTGCACCTCTACCAAAAAATGCTTTTCTTGCAAAACAAAGGTAAGTAGTATGACCTATTCCCTGAAATGAATGTCTAGTTTTACCTTCTCTTGCCTCAATAGTACGAATAATATGTTCAGTGGATTCAATGTCAGTAAATTCGTTTTCGACTAGTGCCATAGTTAATTTTTCTAGCTGATTCATTGTTGGGCAAATTGCAAAAATACAACCACTGCCTTTGAGCATCTCTCTTACTTGTGGAATAACTACCCAAGGATCGCCCAAATCAATTAACGCAACATCCATCTCTTGAAGTGGCATCTTTTTTGCAGTCTTTAAATCAAAATTATGTTGAGTCACATATTTTGACATTCCAGCTTTTTTGATATTTTTTTCTGCAATCTTCATAAAATTTTCATCAACATCAAAAGTGTAGACATGTCCCCGTGGCTTTACAACACTTGCAATAGAGGATGTTAAAGAACCACTGCCAGTACCAATTTCTAAAATTTTTTGACCATCGCCAATCCCAGCTCTGGCAATAATATATCCAATATCTTTCGGATAAACAATCTGTGTACCATGTTGAATTTTCATGACATAATCATACATTGTAGGTTTGAGAAGATAGACATACTTGTCCTTGTTTGTAATTAATCTTGAGCCATATTCTTTTCCAATTGCATCAGAGTGTTTGATAATACCAATATGAGTATGAAATGATTCTTTTTTTGAAATTTTCATTAACCATTTTTTTGAATGATTAAAGTAGAACAATACGGGAGAATTATTCTTTATTTTATCCATGAAATTTTGCTAGAAATTTTAGATAAGAATCTACTGATTTTCTTCGTGGCCGCAATGAATACATCTTTTTGAAGATAGTATTTCAAACCATGCAAAATGATGAATAAATCCTTCCTTACAACTCATAGGGCATTAATTAATAAAATTCAGATTCAAGAGTAATGGTCAAAAACAGTATCGATCCATAAATCAAATTCTACACCAATCATTTTTCTGAAATTATTAGCAATAAATTACATTATTTGTAAGACAAATGCAAATAGTATTTTAATGCCATCAAAAATATCAATGTAAATTGGCTGAGTACAAATTAGAAGGATCAGGAGGTTATGTAATAGCAGACATTTCTGAAGAACAGTCTAAAAAAGCAGATTTAGGAGTAGGAAAATTGTTTTTGGCAAAAGCAGACAAAATAGAAGCAGAAAAAATGTCAAAACATTACTGTAAAAAATGTGAAATTGAATTTAACAATCCACCAAAAATACAATTAGAAGAAAATAGTAATGAGCAAGTTGCAGAGAACCTAATTCTAGTTGAAAGAGGTCAATACACTTGTGAGAAATGTAATTCAATAATTGGTGAATACAGAGTTTTCAAAAAGAATGATGAATCAGGCGAGGCTGGAAAAGCAAAACCTTCCGAATAAAAAAATACGCATTCAATAAATACAGCAATTCTTGAGAAGTTTTATGGCAAATCAAAAATGTATCTCTTGTGGGATAGGATTTTTCTCTCCAACAGGCGCTAACAAATGTTCAAAATGTGCAGGCCAAGAATCACAAGGTAGTGAAGGTCATGATTCTTGTGGTTGTGGACACAGCCACTAATTCTTTTTTTATTACAAATATTTTTTTGAATTAAAATTAAATTAAATTATCAGAATGTAAAATATTAGTCAAGTTTTTGGCAAGAATACAGAAAATGTGGACGGAGAACTTCCATAAACTAGTTTCCCACCATGTTGTTCAACAATCATTTTAGAAATAGTTAATCCTAATCCACTACCATATGATTTGGTAGTAAACATTGGATCAAATATCCTCAATTCATCTCCAGGTGGAACACCTAAACCAGAATCTACAAATTGAATAACTATATTTTTAGAAGTAACTAGTGTTTTAATTCTAATCGTACCATTTTTCTCAATCGCATCCATGGCATTTGTTAAAATATTTATAAAAACTGCTTCAAGTTTTTTTGAATCACATAAAACATGAATCGATTCACCTGTTCTTTCAATTTTTACTGAAGATGGAATATCTAATCCTTCAATAGAAGATGAAATTACATCATCAAGTAACAGTTCATTCATGTGTAAATCAGAAATTCTAACAAATTCCAACACATCCTCTATTATTCTAACTAGAGTTGAAATTGATGAATCAATTCTTTTTTGATGTTTAATTTTTTCTAAAACATTGAGATTTGGATTATTACACAAAATTTCATGGGACATTTTTAATTTTGATAAAGGATTCCTCATATCATGGCCAAGTCTAGCTGTAAATTGCCCAATTATAGATATTTTTTCTGTTCTTTTTAGATCATCAGTTTGTGTTTCAATTTTTCGTTCAAGGAAAATCTGTTTTACTGATAATTCTTTTTCTTTTCTAATTACTTTTCCAAGATCTGTTTTTAACTTGTCATTTAATTGAAGATAACGATTCTTTTCATTTTTGACGATTTTGATATCAGATTCAAGTTTATCATTTTTTTCTCGAATCCCTGTTGCAATATTTTCTACAAAGGAAATTTTAGTTTGTAGTTGCTGATTCACACGAGACATTTCATCAACTCGTTCATTTGCAAGTTTGTTCATTTCCTTCATGTGTAAATCATTTTCTTGAAGTTCCTGTCTTGCCAATTCTAAATCTTTTAGAGCAGTGACAGTTATTTCTGAAAGATCACGCATCACAGGATCTTTTTCTGAAGGATTATCTAATACCACATATGGAATTGATAGAATTTTGCTATTATGATCTGTATGTATTTTTTGAACACAATAGAGAATAGAGAGTGTTTTCATCAAAAATAGAACAAAACCAAACGTTTATGACTAAAATTAAACATTTTGTAAATAATTGGTTTGCACGCCAAGATATGATTTGCGAGTAGTGACTTTGGTTACTAATCGAAAATCTATCCGTTAGCAACTTCGGTTGCTAGCGACATTGTTTCAATTTTAATTATCAAAATTTGTAACGAACAGAATAGTATGGTATCTCAAAAGGTAGAATCAATCACACCATCATGTGTTTTTGATTGAATTTTATCAGAACCCAAACATAATTTAGTTCCTCGCTGATGTGTGTTTATTCTATATTGTAAAGTGAATGTATCTACTCTTGTTATGTTTAGACCATGCTTTCTTTTCGTGAAACTTGTTTTCGCATGAACTAATGTTGCGGTTTTTACCCTTTTACACATATTACACATAATTTGTTTAGTTTGCCCTTTTGTAATGATCATTTTTTTGATTTCTTTAGATCACTAACTTCTTTTTGTAACTCATCAATCATCTGAATATACTCTATTTTTGACATTATCATTTAATTCTTAAAACAATTCATTACATTTTTCGCTAAAATGTAAAGCAATATGATGAAATCGATAATTATATTTTGATGAATTTCTATACTCTACAGATTTTGAAAGACAATAATCTAATTTTTTTAAATTATAGGAATTCATAATAATACTAACAATGTCTTTTTGAAATAATATCAAGTGAATTAATCTAGTGTAATTACATTTTATTTGGTGCCACAATACCCAATAAATCAAGAGATTTTTCAAGAGTAATTTTAAACGAATTAACTAAACATAATCGTGCATTTTCTAATTTTTCATCCCCAATTCCAAGTACTTTGGTGTGCTCATAAAATGAATTAAAGGAAACTGCAAGGTCATGAGAATATCTGGCAATTACCTTAGGAGAAAAATTATTTGCAGCATCTCTAACAAAAATTCCAAATAATCCAATGCTCTTTACTAAATTCAATTCAGTTTTTTCAGAAAGTAACGAAAAATCAATATCAATTGATGGTATTCGTTGAGATTTTTCTAGAATTCTTGATGCCCTTGCAAATGTGTATTGAATGTATGGTGCAGTGTCACCCTCCAAACTAAGGGATTTTGTCAAATCAAATGTGATCATTTTATCCAAATCTTGTTTTATCATTTCATAACGTAATGTTCCAACAGAAATACTATGAGCGATATTTTGAATCTCAGAAGAATCAATCTCAGGATGTCTTTTTGTTGTTTCTTGAATGGTTCTCTCTTTTAGTAAATCATATACAGAATCAGCACTGACATAGAGTCCTTTTCTACCAGACATTTGTGTTTGTTTTCCATCAGTTTCAAGACCCAAAGTATTTGCAGTATCGGAACTAAGGGTAACGGATTCATAACCAAGATGGACATATGCATCAGGAACTGATTTGAATTTACCCATTAGTTCTGTAATTATTTTTTGTAATCTTGCCTGACGTGAATCAATAACTGTAATAACTTTAGAACCTGAAAAGTTTTCTTTAGTTGCATCACCAGAATTCAAGGTTGTTTGGAATAATTTTTGAGAATTTGGCTGGTCTTTTGGATATTTTTCATAGTAAAATGGATCATCTAAAAGACCCAATTTCCAGGCAGCATATGGGATATCTTTTGCAATGTATGTTGCAGTACCATTACTTCTAACTACAATTTTATCTTCTTCTTTTCCATCTCCACGAATTACCCAACACCCAGCATTCTTTCCATCATTTTCAAACTCTACTAATTTCATCTCTTTGAGTTTTTCAAAAATACCAGTCCACAACCCTGAACGAATTATTTGAGATTCAAAATTAAGACAATCATAGTATACTGAAAGATTCCAACATGTTTCTAATTGGTTTGATAGGACTTTTCTAGTAACAACGTCTGCAAGTTTTGCAGTTTCAGATGATTCATCTTCAAGATCTTTTAGGACGTTTTTACGAATTTCCTCCAAACTAGAATCTTCTTCATATTTTTGAGTAGTTTTAACATAAACATCATCACCACAATAATGATCAAACTTTTTTCCATCAGGTGATTCTTGATTAAAACCAAGATGAGTAAAACCGACTAAAATATCAGCTACTTGTAATCCAGAATCATCAACATAGTTCAGAACATTTACTTTGTAATCGGCTTTTCTTAAAATTCTAGAAATAGTATCACCGATTATGATATTTCTAATGTGACCAATGTGTAATGCCTTGTTTGGGTTAACACTAGTATGCTCAACTACAATTGTTGATTGGTTTCCCAATTCAACAAAGCCAAAAGTATCCAAATTAGATTCAGATAAAATTAATTGGTTTAATTTTTCCCAATTTGCAAAAAAGTTCAGATATCCTGATGGATGTGCCTCAGATTTTAACACCAAAGTGTTATGAGATTTTTCATAGTTTTCAGAAAATAATTGTGCGATATCCCTAGGGCTTTTTTTGAGTTGCTTTGCAAGTAGGAAAGAAATATTCGAACTAACATCACCGAATCCAGGTTTTGCAGGCTCTACTGAAAAATCAATTCCAGTTATAGACATTTCAGATAAAATCTTGTTGATGTTATTTCTAACCTCATCTAGAATAGATTGAAAAGTCATCTTATATCTTAGATAATTTGGGTGCTAATTTATCTAATGCCTCAAGAACTCCATCACCAGCATTAGCTGAAACGATCATAGTTGCCTCAGATTTCACTTGTTCTGAAGCATTTCCTAATGCGACACTAGTTTTTGCAACTTTAAACAATGGAATGTCAGTAGCACTATCACCAATGGCTATTACATCATCACTTTGAATAGAAAATTTTTCCATAATTTTTGAAAAACCAGAACCTTTATCGATTCCAGAAGAATTTATGTGAAATGCGTATTGACTGTCAGATAATTCAACATTTAGATTATTTTCAGAGACAACTTTTCTTGCAAGATCTAAATCAAATGTCCTATCCAAAACAACTTCAGTCATTCTAGGAAAAACAGGTTTTTCTACAACATTGTCAATATTTTTTTTAATAATTTCTAATGCATTTTTGCATTCTTTGATATCACCTAACAAAGTATGATCGTTAGTTTCCAAAGTGATACAGCCACCATTCTCACCAACAGCAATTTTTGTAGTTCCTCCAAATATTGAAAGTAGGAATGCTTCAACTGATGATCTACCAGTGACAAATATTACATCATGTCCCATGACAGTTAGACGTCTTAATGCATCAAGGGCATCCAAATGAATTCTACCTCCACCATTTTCAGTAATAGTCCCATCAATATCAACTGCAAATGTTCTCTTTTTCACAAGATTTGTTTTGTAAACCGAATAATAATTGCTGCGTAAGAAAAGTAATAAGATTTTATTTGAAAGAAAAAGATAGGAAATGAACAGTATTGGGAATTCCTGAAAAAATTAAGGCCATTCAAGATGAAATGGCAAAAACTCAGATTAACAAAGCTACCGAGAAACATTTGGGTTTACTCAAAGCAAAGATAGCTAAGCTCAAAAGAGAGCAAGAAGACGACGTTACTAAAAAATCAGGCATGAAGCAAGATGGCTTTGATGTCAGAAGGAGTGGAGATGCAACAGTTGTGTTTATCGGATTACCAAGTGTTGGAAAATCCACATTACTAAATAAAATGACGGGAGCAAACTCCACCATAGGAGCATTTCAATTTACAACACTAACAGTAGTTCCAGGAATGATGGAATATAGAGGTGCAAAAATCCAAGTATTAGATCTTCCAGGAATCATCAAAGGTGCATCTACAGGAAAAGGATTAGGAAAAAGAATTCTCTCAGTTGCAAGAACTGCAGATTTAGTGCTACTAGTATTAGATGTTTTTCAGCCATTCCATGAGGATGTATTAGTAAATGAATTAGGAAGTATTGGAATTAGATTAAACCAATTACCTCCAAATCTAACAATTGAGAAAGCAGGAATGGGAGGAATTGCAGTTGCACAACAAGTTAAGCTCACAAAAATTTCAGTAGATCATCTTAAATCTATTTTACATCTTTATGGAATTGTCAGTGCACGTGTTGTGGTAAGAGAAGATGTAACATCAGAACAATTGGCAGACCACATTGCAGGAAATATTAGTTACTCTAAAGCATTAACGATTTTAAATAAAATTGATTTAGTAGATAAAGAATTTCTAGAAAATTTGAAGAAAAAAATAAAATCAGATGTAATAGAAGTATCTGCAAATTCAGATATCAATATTGAATTACTTAAAGAAAAAATTTATGAAAAATTAAAATTTATTAGAATTTACTTGAGACCAAAAGGTGGAGAGACAGATTTCAAAGATCCGTTAATTGCAAGAGAGAGTGATACAGTGGAAGATATCTGTAACAAACTTCATCGTAGGTTAAGAAGAGATTTCAGATATGGTTTAGTTTGGGGAAAAAGTGTAAAGTTTGGAGGACAAAGAGTAGGATTGAACCACATTTTACTTGATGAAGATGTACTAACAATAATTAAAAAACGAGGTACTTAATTTTAAAAAACAACAAAACAGATCTAAAAATAATATTCAAAACACAAAATTTCAACCACAAATACAAAACAAAAATTAGTTTTTGTCAATTAAAGATCAAAAATCATGCGTAAAAAAAATAAAAATGAATCATCTGAAAGGAAATAAGTAAATTTCAAAAAGATCGATCAAATTTTGAAAAGTGTTTTTGAAATATTTTCGATCAGGCTGAAAAAATTTGATTGAAATTACTTCACAAATAGTGATCAATTTGTGTAAATTTTTTTAGTTTCACCACTGAAAAACTATGAAAAAGCCGTTCCATTAATGGCTACAAAAAGAAAAGCTGCACCAAAACGCAAAGCAGCTCCAAAACGTAAAGCTACAAGAAAAGCAGCTCCAAAGAGAAAGGCAGCACCAAAACGCAAAGCCGCTCCAAAGAGAAAAGCAGCTCCAAAGAGAAAGGCAGCACCAAAACGCAAAGCCGCTCCAAAGAGAAAAGCAGCAGCTAAAAGAAAAGCAGCTCCAAAGAGAAAGGCAGCACCAAAACGCAAAGCCGCTCCAAAGAGAAAAGCAGCAGCTAAAAGAAAAGCAGCTCCAAAACGTAGAGCAGCTCCAAAGAGAAAAGCAGCTAAAAGACGATAATCTTGTATCTAAACTAACAATCGTCAATTAGACGGCGAATTGTTTTCCTTTTTCTAAATTCAAACTAGTGAAAACTATAATCCTATCATCAATTCAACTTTTGTAATTTAAAAATTCATTTACAAAAAAGAGTTGCATAATAATTAATTAAAAAAATATTTTAAAAAAATCTGAAACAGTTTTACAAAAAATTAAATCCAAATTATTATTACAAATGTTTTGATTAAATATTAAAAATAATTTTTTTAAAAACTAGTAAAGATAACTCATCAATTTGATTTGTTCTTCAGTAGAAATAATATTTTTAATTGTCAAAATTTCCAATAAATCTTTAAAGATTGCTTTTTGTTCAGACGACATTCCACCAGATGGGCCTTTTTCTCCAGGTGGACCAGGTGGACCTCTTGGACCAGGTGGACCTACAGGACCTTGTTCACCAGCAGAACCTTGTTCACCAATAGAACCTATTGGACCAGTGGGACCACGTTCACCTTGTGGACCTTGAATTCCTTGTGGACCTTGTGGACCTTTTTCTCCAGGCAAGCCTGTTGCACCACGTTCACCTTGTGAGCCTTGTGGACCTTGTGGACCTTTTTCTCCAGGTATTCCTAATGGACCAGTAGAACCTTTTTCGCCTTGTGAACCTTCAGGACCTTTAGATCCTTTTTCTCCTTGAGGACCAGGTACTCCAGTTAATCCTTTAGCACCGGCAGGTCCTTGTGGACCTTGGGGACCTTTGTCACCAATTACTCCTTCAGGACCTTTAGATCCTTTTTCTCCTAATGGACCAGGTGGACCTCCAGGACCTTTGTCACCTAATGGACCAGGTACTCCAGTAACTCCTTTGTCACCTAATGGACCAGGTGGACCCAATGGACCTTTGTCACCTAATGGACCTCCAGGACCCTTCTCTCCAATTGGTCCAGAAGTTCCTTGAATTCCTTTTTCTCCTTGAACACCTGATTGACCAGTTGGGCCTTTTTCTCCAGGTGGACCAAGAGTACCAGTAACTCCTTTGTCACCTAATGGACCTTGTTGACCTTTGTCACCTTTTTCTCCAGGTGAGCCTCTTAATCCAGAAGGACCTTTGTCACCAGGTGGACCTGTTGTTCCTTTTTCTCCTTTATCGCCAAGTGGACCTTTTAATCCAGATGAACCTTTATCGCCAATTGGTCCAGTAGAACCTTTTTCTCCTTTATCTCCAGGAGGACCAGTAATTCCTTTGTCACCTTTATCCCCTTTATCACCAGAGATTCCTTTTTCACCAATTACTCCTTTATCACCAGTAACTCCTTTGTCACCAGTGATTCCTCTATCACCAGTTGTTCCTTTGTCACCAGGAGCTCCTTGTGGACCATCAGGTCCTTTAATTCCAGGAGTGCCTTGAATGCCAGGAGGACCTGCTTGACCTTTGTCACCAGCAGAACCAGTTGGACCTCGTTCACCAGTAGGACCAGATTGACCAGTCGCACCGATGCCAAGATTAGTTTTTGGCGAACGTTTTGGTTTTGGAGTTTCAGTTTTAGTTTCAATTTTTGATATTGTTTCAGTTTTTGATGATGAGGGTTTTGCAGATTTTGTTAAAGGAACATCAAATACAGAATGCAGTGAAGAAAATAGATCAGTTACAACAATCCAAATTACATCTAGTTCAGTTATTGATGATGGAAGGGGATTATCAGGAGAACCTATTGTTTCTGAGAAAATACCATCTTTTACTCTAAGATGAAATGTGCCTCGCCATAATGAGGCAAATTGTTTAGTTTTTACAGCATCTTCAGAAGGTTTAGTATCAGTAATTGCAATTTGAGCTTCATAAACACCAGATTGATTGAACGGTGCACGTCCTTTAATTTCTAATCTGGACTGAGAAGACATATTCGTTTGTGTAATTTTCAAGTATTTCTGTATTTATATCGAATGATTACATTGAAATTTTTAGATCCATAGGAATTAGGCTCATTAAGATGGTATTTATCTAGAGAAAATGGATATTTTGAAATAATGAAAAAACTTTTTGGGAAAAAATCTAAAGAAGAAGTAAAGGAATCAAAGCCAAAAAAAGTAGGTGAAGAAACCAGTTTAGTAGACGCAGATTATAATCGTAAAAAGTTATTCAAAAAAGGGGTCAATTTGATGGCAGATGAAAAATTAGAAGAGGCCATCATGTATTTCGAACAAGCATTAAGAATAGATCCTGAAAATGTAGAAACTCTGATAAAATTAGGTTATGCCAAATTCCATTTAGATGAACATAGTGAAGCATTAAGTGTTTATGATAAAGTTCTAGATATTGATGTTACAAATCCAGAAGTTTGGAATCTTAAAGGATTAGTTCATTATGAACAAAAAAAATATGCTAAAGCTTTGGATGCTGTTGAAAAATCAATTGAATCAGATCCGATGTACGGAATGGCTTGGTATAACAAAGCATGTTTCTTATCATTAGTAAATCAAGTACCAGAAGCATTAGAATCATTAAAGCGTTCAATTGAAATTGATGTTAAAAATGCAAGAAGATCAATTAGAGATAAAGATTTTGTAAATGTTAGAATCGAAGATGGTTTCAAAAGAATTGAAGAAGTAGTAGTGTTAGAATCAGTTAGACAAGGGTATCATACATTGGGTGCAATTGTTTGGACGACATTTTTAGATAGAAAAGATGCAGAAACTGCATTAAGAAAATTATTAGAAAAAGGATTACTTGTACAAAATGAAAAACGTGATGGACTAACTAAAATTCCAATTTATGATCTTGCAACAAATGTTGCAGAAAAAATAGGTAAAGAGAAGAAAGGGTTGTTTGGAATTACAAGAAAAACATTGCCAAAACCAATTAAAAATTTAAAAGAATTAGGTCAAGCAATTCACGATGTTAAAGAAGCAATTGAAGCTGCAGATGTTGAAAAAACTATCAAAGTTTTTGACACATTCATAGATCCTACAAAATCAGGAGAACAAATGATTGAGAACTTCTTTGATGAGCACAGAGAGATAAGATTATGGAAAATCAGATTAAAAGATAGAGGTGAAGACTATCTAGTTGAAAACAAAGAGAAGATGATGAATTTGTTTGACAATGTTGAAATTACAATTACTAAAAAACTCAGAAACGAGATATCTTAATTATTCAGCAGATAAATCCCAATAATTTGCATCTGCTTGTTTTTCAGTAGGTTTTTGTAGATTTTTCCATTCTTTGAATGAACGGACGTATAATTTTGCATTATTCAACCCTACAGATTTTAGAGCATAGTATGCCAATCCAGAAAGAGTTCCAACACTGCCACAATAAGTAATAATTTCAGAGTTTTCAGTAATTCCTCGATTATCAAGGAGTCGTTTCATATCCTCTTTTGGGCGTAAAATTTTATCAGAAGATGCAAGGGTTCTGTAAGGTAGACTAACTGCACCTGGAATATGCTGTTCAAGGAAATTTAGTCGTTCTCTATTATCAATTAAAATTACATCATCTCTGTTTTTTGCACCATCCAAATAATCAGAAGTTGCCATAATATCAGACTGTAAATTCATAGAATGATCTTTGTTTTGAATTTCTGGAGTAACAGAGTCATTTTCCAAACCAAGAGATTTCCAGTGTCCATATGTTGTTTCAAGTAATGAAACATCAGAATGTCCAATGTATTCCAAAGTCCAAGCTACACGAGAAGCTAAAGCACCAAATGTATCATCATATACAACTACAGATGTTTCATCATCAATTCCCATTGAATTAAATAATTTTAAAACGCGTTCAGGGCTATCATCAGATAGTAAAGTGGCAAGAGGTAAATTTACAGCACCAGAAATATGATCTTCCTTGTAATCAGATTCTCGTCGTACATCAATTACACGAATACTGTTATCTCGAATTTCTGAACGTACTGAATCAATATCAGTAGTGATTTTTGTAGAACCTGTCAAGCAGCACACTCACCCTTTCCAGTTTTTGTATGGTAACTAGTATCACTTCCATAATCAAGATAAAAGTCAGGATCATCTTCTTTTGTTGGAGGAACAACTAACGATTCAAGTGCAGATTTGATATCATTAATGGATTTAATATCAGAATCTTCATTTCCATTTACAATTCTATGAATCCATGATTTCAAAGTGTCATCAGACTTTTTGTGTTGTTTGAATAGTTCAATTATTTTTAGAATTATAGGTATTACTCGTTTTGCAGGAACTCTAAGACAAATTTGTCCCAACATGGTTTCACCATCAGAACGTCCACCTAAAGACATTTGATAATTTGCATACATGTCTTTTCCAACACGTGCACCACCACCAAAGAAACCAATAGTTGCAATTCCATGTTGACCACAAGAGTTTGGACATCCACTAATCTTTATTGAAGAATCCATTAGATCATCATCTTCATCAAATTTTAAAGAGAGGAATTTTCTCTGAATTTCTTTTGCAAGTCTATGAGAATTAGTTAATGCCAAATTACAAGAGGTAGTTCCAGAACAACCAATAGGGGCAGTCATAGTTAATGCGCCTGATTTTGCCAATCCAACTTGAAGAAGTCTAGAATACAAGCGTGACAAATCATCTTCATGAACATAACGTATAGCCAAATTTTGAACATATCCAGCTCTAGCTTTTCCTTCTGCAGAAAAGTCACGAATAATGTCTGCAAGTTCGTTTAATTGATTTGAAGTAATATCACCAGCTTCAAGGGTAATGAAAACAGAGCGGAAATCAGATTGTTTTTGCTTTACAGTATTTGTTTTAAGCCATCTTGCAAAACCATCAGGTGCAGATTCGCCACTTTCATCTGTAATTTGAATTGGTCGTCTAATTTCACTTTGAGTGGTGTCAACTTTTAGTCTAGTGATAACAGACTGTGTTGCCCTTACAACAGCTCTTTCTTTTAATACCAAATTTTGGAATTTTTCCCATCCCATTTCATTTACAAGATAACGCATTCGGTTTCTTGCAAGATTAATTCTATCACCCAATCTATCAAACAATCTTACAACAGCAATTGAAGTGTATAGTAAATCTTCTTCAGGAGTAAATTCTTCTAATTGATGTCCAACAAAAGATTTGTTACCCAAACCACCACCAAGAAAAATTTTAAATCCTCTTTGAGTTTCACCGTCAACTTCTCTTGTTTGAGGAATTAATCCCACATCAACAATTCTTGCCATTCCATGTTTCTCACAACATGTAAAAGTAAATTTGAATTTTCGTGGAAGAGCTTGAGTCATTGGATTTCTCAAAAAGAATTTTGCAGTTGCAAGTGCATAAGGAGTTGAATCAAACTTTTCTTCAGAACAAACACCAGCCAAGGGACTACACAATACATTTCTAACACTATTTCCACATGCTTCCCTAGTAGTCATTCCAACTTCAGCAAGACTTCGAAGAATTTCTGAAACATCTTCAAGAATTACCCAGTGTAATTGAACACTCTCTCGAGTAGTAAAATGAGCATTACCAATAGAATACTGTTCACTTAGTTGAGATAGTTTTTCAAACTGATGTGGATAAATTTCTCCTGCAGGGAGTTTTATTCTAACCATTGCATAGTCACTAGTCATTCTAGTTCCATATGCGCCATGTTGAAGCCTATATCGTCTAAAACTAGCGTCATCATACTTTCCTTGACGGTATAATTTTACAGTTTCAGCAAAATTATCTGCCTCTTCAGTTCTTGCCCAATTAATTTTAGGTTTGACAGGTTTTGCTGTTTGTTTAAGATTAGATGTAGTCAATACAAAGAAATTCAATTTGGTTTGGATATAAATTTTTGAGATATGGGGGATTTAGGAGAGAAATTTTCATCATAGTGCATTTTTTTCCTATTTTTATTCACGCAAATTCTGAAAAATTCTAAAATTAGTATTACCTAATTTTAAAAAAAGCGTGGGAAAGTATTAATTATTCAGGTAATGATTCATCGACATGCAAGAAGCAACAGTTGCAGAACAATCATCAAAAATTTTTACAGATGTACGTGAAGTGGAAATTACACGTGCAATTGCAAATGAATTTCATGATGTTTTAATTGATAGAGCAGAATCAGACGTTATTATTATCGGAGCAGGACCTGCAGGATTAACTGCAAGTAGAGAATTATCAAATTTAGGATACAAAGTTCTAGTCATTGAGCAAAATAACTACCTAGGTGGCGGATATTGGCTAGGAGGGTACATGATGAATCCTGTAACTGTTAGAGAACCTGCCCAAAAAATTTGGGATGAATTAGGGGTTCCATACAAAAAAGTTCAAGAAGGATTGTATTTGACACCAGGTCCACACGCAGTATCAAAATTAATTGCAGGAGCTTGTGATGCAGGTGTAAAATTCCTTCAACTTACAAAATTTGATGATTTAGTTTTAAAAAATGGTAGAGTAACAGGGATTGTTGTAAATTGGATGCCAGTTTCAGCATTACCACGTAACATTACATGTGTTGATCCAGTAGCTTTTGAATGCAAAGTTCTCATTGATGCATCAGGTCACGATTCAGTAGCAGTAAAAAGACTTGTAGATAGAGGACTAGCTGAATGGAAAGGAATGCAGCCAATGTATGTAAATGAAGGAGAGGAACACGTAGTTCACAAAACAGGAGAAGTATATCCAGGATTAATTGCTGCAGGAATGTCAGTAACTGAAACACATGGATTAGCAAGAATGGGTCCAACATTTGGTTCAATGTTATTCTCAGGCAAAAGAGCTGCAGAAATTACAGCAGAAAAAATTAAAGAGTTAGAAAGATAAGCTACAAAAATAATATTTCCTTATTGAGAACTAGTAAAATTATTTTATATAACGAGCCTACAGTTCCTGAAATTCAATTAGAAAAATTACAAAATTTCCTTAAAGAATTATTTCCAGCTCAAATTGAAATTAGAGGAAATTTCACAGAGTACTGTGATGATGAAACTTTTGAAAAAATTGCAGGTTCAAAAATTTTTGATTTAAAAAAACAATTTAAAAAATACAAACCATCCATCAATGAAATACATGCAGAAAAAGAAAGAATAGACACTACAAAAAATGAGGAAATGGTTCTGTACGATGGATTTGAATTTCAAAAAATCATCAACAGTATTATTCCAAAAGACGAAAATAAATTAAATATACTACACATAATTTTTACAAATAAATTAACTTGTACATATGATGAAAGTGATTTCAGATATCATGCTAGAGCCATAATTAATTCCAATCCAACAATTATCTCAACTTCAGGAATTATTGAGGCCCCAGCAAAACCAAAACAATACTATTTTGAATTGATGACTGATTTTTCCAAAGATAAAATTGATGAAATTAAAAAAAAATACAAAGGAGAGTTTTTAGAATATAATGATTCTAGATTATCTCAAGTAATTGAGGGATATTTGTTACAAGCAATCATGTATTTTGAGACGGGAGATAGTTTTTGTGACCAAAAAGAGTGTAGACTATTCAATGCACACTGGCAAAAGGATCTATTACATTCTCAAATTGAAAACCAAACATTTTGTAAAAAACATCTAGAAATTATTAAAAAAATAACTAATAATTGAACAAACAGTATATTCACTTAAATTATTGAATTATGGAGATTTGTCATTATGATGTCAGGAGAAGCAGGGGCAGCAGTACTTGAAACAAATGATGATAACCCCAAAATTCCTGATAAAACCAAAACAAAGTTTGATGTAATAATTATTGGTGCAGGTCCATCAGGATATACTGCAGGAATTTATTGTTCTAGAGCAGGTTATGATACATTGATTTTATCTGGAATATTGCCAGGAGGTCAACTAGTCAATACTACAGAAGTTGAGAATTATCCAGGATTTGAAAATGGGATCATGGGTCCTGATTTGATGATTGATATGCGAAAACAATCTCAAAGAATGGGTACAACAATTATCGATGACGTAGTAGTAGATGTAGATTTTAGACGTGAACCATTCAAAGTTCTTACAGATTCAGAAGAATATGAAGGACGTGCAGTAATAATTGCCACAGGAGCAAATCCAAGAAAATTAGGAATAGAGGGCGAGGAAGCATTTGCAGGTAAAGGAGTTTCATATTGTGCGACTTGTGATGGCCCATTTTTTAGAAATCTAGAAATCATTGTTGCAGGTGGAGGGGATTCTGCAATTGAAGAGGCAACATTTCTTACTAAATTTGCATCAAATGTTCACCTAGTTCATAGACGAGGGGAATTACGTGCAAGTAAAATCATGCAGGAAAGAGCACTAAGTAATGAAAAAATAAAATTCCATTGGGATTCAGCAGTAACTGAAGTAAAAGGTGATCAAAAAATGCAACAGGTAATTTTAAAAAATCTAAAAACAAATGAAGAAACTATGTTAGATGCAGGAGGGTTGTTTGTAGCAATTGGACATGATCCTAATACACAGTTATTCAAAGATCAAATAGAATTAGATGATGCAGGATACATTGTTTTAAAAAATAAGACACATACCAACATGAAAGGTATTTTTGCTGCAGGAGATGTACATGATAGAAGTTACAGACAAGCAATTACAGCAGCAGCGTTTGGATGTATGGCAGCAATTGATGTTGACAAATATCTTACAGAAAGTAAAGATAAACAAGAATGAAAAACGCTCAGTGCAAAAAATGTCTGAATAAATTTTATGAAAAAGAAATATACACAATTCAACAATTTCAATACAGAAAAGAGCCAACTTACAAATGGTCATTAAATTATTTCAAAAAGTTAGGAATTGATGAATGGGATTCATTTTGTGAAAATTGTTTAAAATCATATGGAAAAAAATCAAATGAAGAATGGAATGAATCAAAAAATACAAAAGCCTAAATCATTTACTAAAATTCAATGAGTCAAAATTCAGATGGGCTAAAAAAAATAGTTAAAGAACACAGTGAAAAACTAGCTAAATTAGGAATAGAATTAGCTAAAAATCAATTCAGCTATAAAGTAGAAAGCAAACCATCAAAAGAGTATTGGCAAAAAAGAATTGATGATTTTAAAAAATACAATGAAAAAGGAATGGAGTATTATAATGAAATTCATTCTTTGATGAATATAATTAACAGAGAAGAATCACAAATGTTTCTTTTAAGAATAGGTAAATTTCGTCAGATAGGACTAGTATTCATAGAGATAATGGAAAAAATTAAAGAAAATCCAACTATCATGGATAAAAAAGACAAGCAACAAAGTCAATGGAGTAAAAAAATTAAAAATCAAATTACAGAGCAAAGTAATACCAGTCTTAATTTTGAAATGGATATGAATTCATCATTTCGAGAATTTTACGATAAACAAGTTAAAGAAATTTTAGAATAATAATCAATATGCTAATTCTGACATGTGTTTTGCATCTTTGAGAGAGTTTTCAAATTCATCTACAGTCATAATGTTTTGTTCAGCATAAACACTTTTGAATTTTCTACCATCATCTGCAAAAATTCCAACAACACATGCATCATTTCCAATAGAATATTTCTTCATACATGCATAAACTGCAGCAGAGGAGGGACTAATTAGCAATCCATCATTTTCAAAGACTTGTTTTACAACTGAAAAAGCTTCATCGTTATCGACTGAAACCCAGTCATCAACTACATTTTCTCGTTTCAAAAACAAATCAGGTTTTGCAGATTCCTCAAAGTTTCTCCACCCCTGAATAAGATGATTTTGTTGTGGTTGACACCCAATAATTTTTACATCAGGGTTTTTTTCTTTAAGAAAAGAACCAATACCAGTAATTGTACCACCAGTGCCAACACCAGTAAAGAAATGAGTTATCTTTCCTTCAGTTTGTTTCCAAATTTCAGGTCCTGTTCCAACATAATGCCCTTTGAAATTAGCTTCATTTGCATATTGATTTGGAGAATAATATGTATCAGGTCTAGATGATGCAATAGAGGTAGCAAGTGCAATACTTTGATCAGTGCCTGCTCCAACCTTTGGACACAAATCATCACTTGTTTCAAATAATTTTGCACCAAGATTTCGTATGATATCTTTGGTTTCATTACTTACTTTTTCAGGAATTACTATCTCTACTTTGTAACCTAAAAGATTTGCAATTCCAGTTAAAGCTATTCCAGTATTTCCAGATGTAGGTTCAATGATGATACTCTTGCCTTTAGTTAAAATTCCTCGCTCCTCCCCGTCTTTGATCATCCAATATGCAGCTCTGTCCTTTACAGAACCAAATGGATTATGTCCTTCTAGTTTTGCAAAAAATTCTGAATTATTATTTGTTAAAGAATCTAATTTCACAAGGGGTGTGTTACCGACACGACTTAAGACATCTGTATCATTTACAGTAGTCATAATTTTAGTTATTTCACCTTTTTAATTTGAAAAGTAATTACATTGTCATCTTTTGACAAATTTAATAATTCATGACCGTTTCGTGTAACCCATCTTGAAATATCATCTTCAGCTGCTGGATCATCGGCAGAGACAATTAAAACTTGGCCGACTTGCATTCTTTCAATTTCAATTTTTGTTCTAAACACAGGTTCAGGACAAAATAATCCAGTTGCATCTAATTTTTTTTCAGTGGATTCAGACATGATTATCTATTTCAGCAAAAGTGTTTTGTTATATTAAAATCTATTTGAGTTTAACACAAAGAATAGCTATAGCTAATCAAATCAAAATTGATGTAGGAAAAATTAATTCAAAGTTTTTGGCAAAATAATTGTAAAAACTGTAGGCGATAAGGTAACTGAAATTGCCCCATCATGTTCTTTGATAATATTTTCAACACTTGATAAACCAAGTCCTGTTCCTTTCTGTTTAGTAGTAAATAGGGGTTCAAATAGATGCTCCAAATCTTTTTCCTCTAGGCTTGATCCAGAATCCTCAAATTCAATTTTTACCAGTTCTTTATAATCATGAAATCTTATCATAACTGTTCCATTTTTGCCTACGGCATCAATTGCATTTAACAGTAAATTTAGGAAAACTATTCTCATTCTTTGAGAATCACACTTGGTAATTACATCATTTTGAGGCAAAATAACATTAACATCATCATGCAAATCTTGAGAATCTAAAATATTTTTCAAAATATTCAACAATGATGTTTTTTCTAGTACTAGAGGAGATGTTTTAACAAAGTCCAATACATCCTCAATTTGATGCGTAATTCGATTAACTGCATTATTGATTTTATTAAACCAAATAAAAATAA